>Ga0335394_10007668_pt1 | contig 12173 bp, 11 predicted proteins | sample MAT03_FD_205741 | JGI IMG/M metagenome (GOLD analysis project Ga0335394, IMG submission 205741) | Freshwater microbial communities from Lake Fryxell liftoff mats and glacier meltwater in Antarctica - MAT-03 (spades assembly) (version 2) ... | reverse complement strand
GCACTTCGTCGGTGGGAATCTCGAATCTTCAACAAATCCAAATCACACACCCCGACGCCTGAGGCAGGGCCGATCGATTTTATCGGGACCGCTCGGGCAAGTGAAACCGAAAAGGGAGATCGCCATGGCCATGTCCAGGCCCCAGTTTATCGCCCCGAACGTCCACTTTGGATCTTTCCCCATGGGCGAAGCCCTCTGGTGCAAGTGCTATTCGTTCAACTTCAAAACCGGCGTGGTAAGGATGGATAATAACCAGCGTAGAATCTTCAAGGTAAAGTGCGCTACCCTGATGAAAGCCCAGGGCGCGCGTTTCGAGATGTACGCTCTCGCGGACCGCTCCGGCAGCAAAGCAGTGAACTATGAAATCACCGATCTGCGGCTCACGTCGCTTCAGTTCCTCGCCACGGAGTGTGGTGTCATAGGCGCGTTTGGCCCCGTGCATAAGTCTTTAGGCGAAGACTATGCCGAGCGCATTAATTCAGAGGATCGCTCCTCCGTATTCTACCAACGCTGCGTGCTTGTCTGGATCTGGCCGAACCACCAGTCCCAGATTCGCGTCGCCCAGCAGCAGTCGTTCCTGGTATACGCCCGCTCGCATAAGAAATCATGATCTCGAAACCGGGATGTATCCAGCTTGACTGGCACAGGGCCAGTCATTTACCTCAATATTCGATACCTCAACCGGCCCGAGGCCCCGCCATCGGCGTGAGCCGCAACCGGATCTTTCAGGAGGCTTCCATGCCTATTAATGCCACCGCGATTACCAGCGCTGTGCGGTCCGTCGCGACGCACTTTCGCGTGCTCCCAGAATTGCCCCAAGTCCCAGTGGGGCCAGTCGACGTGTTCCCGGACGTGAATTACTTGTACCAAAGTATATCCAATACTATCTCTGGCCAAGGGTTTGGATTTACCTTTCCGTCCGGTGGCACGAAACTGAATGCGCGCCAGCGCAACTTTCTTGGTATTGTTGTGATCCCTTTTCTTGAAGAAGACGCCGTGTGTGAGATCTACACGGTTGCGGACCGCACGGGCAGTCAGGAAACGAATTATCGCGTGACGAAAGATCGTCTTGTGAACTTTCAGAGGGATCTCTCCATGGGAGGCGCACCTCCAAGGCTGGTCTACAATCCGAAACACAAGTATTTCGGTGAGGACATCGCCGAGTCCTCGAAAGATGAAGATAAGACCTCGAATGCGCTGAGTCGCCGTGCTATCATCTTCATTTGGCCGAATTATCAATCGAGCCAGCGAGTACTTACGCATATCAAGATCATTAAATACGGCCGCTCGCATTCGCAGCCATGATCTCGAAACCGGGTCGTTTCCAGCCCGCCGGCTCCTGGCGGGTTTTCTCGTTGAGTGTCTCCCATGCCACCGCCAGCCCAGCCCAAACGAGGCCTCCATCCGAGCATCGTCGATCGACTGATCGACCCGGAATCGGCCGGCACCTCGATCATGTTCGGCTACACCGTCGAGCGGATGTACCAGGCCGTGCTTCGCGATCTCGAAGACTTGCTCAACACGCTGCACACCTGCAACGATATCCCCAGCGACTTCCCCGAGACTCGCGACTCGATCGTCGCTTACGGCCTGCCTGACCTCGCCTCCATGGAAGCGATCAGCTCCGACCAGCGAAACAACATCGGCAAGGGAATCAAGCGAGCCGTCGAACGCTTCGAGCCACGGCTGAAGAACGTGAAGGTGACGCTGTTGAAAGACCCCGATAACGCCGTTCGCTACGCGATCCGCTTCCGCATCGACGCCCGCATGACCGTGGACCCCGCACCGGACGTCGCATTCGATACCGTCCTGGAGATGGGCTCCACCCAGTATCGCGTGACCCAGGCGGGCACATAGAGGCGGGCTGTTCCACTCTCTTCAGCCGCGGCTGAGAACAGAAGCCATCGCACCGGCAATTTCGTCTGTGGCCGCGACGCGAAGCGGAGTGAGAGGTGTTTGTGGATGTCCGTGGCAGCACGGCACGATTGCCGCGATCCTCTTCACGTCGCGACCAAGTTGCTGAAACTGGAACTGAGGCGATAAGCAGGAAGAGATTTACCACAGAGTCACAGAGATCGGAGGGAGGAAGACAAAAAACGGGTGGTGCACTCGACAAGGTTAACGCTATCGAATGACGCCAGAACTCTGACAGATCCCTTCTCGGAATCCCTTCATTCTCTCACTCTGAACTCTGTGACCCCTGTGACTCTGTGGTAAGTTTCTTTCTTCCGCTCGCCTTAGTGATTGAGATAGCTGTCGTAGACGCACGGGTTCATTGGGGTACCGGTGCCGGGGCCGTAGATGATGCGGGGGCACTTGCTCCAGTAGCCGCTGCCGCAACCGCCGGTGGCGCAGCCTGCGCCTCCCGTGTCGCCACAGCTTCCGCACTCACGACCTGGCTTGAAGAACTGGCAGCAGCTTCCGAAGAGGAAGGTGCGTTCGCTCTGGCAGGTGCCGCAGCCCAGGGGATTCGAGTAGCCGTACTCGCTGGAGAAGAGACGAGCCTTCACGCCCGAGAGAATGCTCGAGGAGGCCGACTTCCCGCAGGTTCCGGTGGTGCAAGTTCCCGAGGCGCAGGTGCTGCCGGAATTGGTCGAAGTGCTAGTGAGTGCTGTGGCCGGAAGAGGTGCCGGGGGCTCCGAGATTGCCGCGTTCACTGGGCGGACGCTGGCCGTCCAGGTCACGTCTTCCGTCGCCTGCGTCGGAGCGACCTTTTCGCCAGGCAGGGCCATGCGGTACGACTTGGCGGGACGCGCGACCGTGGAGGACGGAGACTGGGCCGCGGCCAAAGCACTCAACGCGAGCACTCCCACCGCCGCCGCCATGAATCGTTGACTGAGGAATCTCATGATTGAATCCTGAATTGGTGCGGATGTGCCGCCTTCCTTCGCGGCTCTCATTGCCATCGGAAGCGGGACGAGTGCATGATTCCTCAATCATCCAGGAGAAGCGGGACTCGAAGAGGTCTGAGGACGCTCTGACGCGGACATGAGGCCGGGATCAGTAATAATCGGAAGTGGGATTGCGTGCGAAGTGCGAGCCCGGAGAGGTGTAAGGCCGGAGCGATCAGCCGCGCCAGCCTGTAGAATCGGCATCAACGGTTTACAAGGACGCTCAGAATCCTGCCTGAACCAACCGCCCCAGGTGCTGGGAATAGGCTTCGCCGCGATCGGTCCAGACGCCTTTGCGGCGTGCCAGGCGGTTCGGCCAGTTCACGAGATTGAGGTGGTCACCGCTCCAGACATCCTGATGTTCGCCCCACGCGGCCGAGGCCACGGAGACAACGCCGTCATTCGGGCCCTCCGCCTTGCCCACGATCGCGTGAGACAATCGCCATTCCGGCAGCAGCCAGGCCTTCTCGCATTGGCCCGCGATGGAGTAGTAGCGCACTCCCGGTACGTTCGCGACTTCCTCGTTGAATTCTCGGCAACTGTCGGTCATGAGGTCGTAAAAGGCCTGGTGCGGAATCCCGAGTCGGCGCAACATCGGAACCAGGATCCGGCTGAACCAGCGCATCCCCCAGTCCGCGAAGGTGGTGCCACGGTGCGGCGTGCCGAGAGTGGTGATCGTCGCCACGCGGTGGTCCATGCCAAGCTTCGAGACCATGTACCGAGCGTCAAGCCCGCCGAGACTGTGCCCGAGGATGTGCACCTTCCCCGCCGGAACCTCGCGTTCGAGGAACCGCTTCAGGTCGGCCGCGCGCCGAGCGATTCCCGCCGTGGGGCTGAGCCGTGCGGAGTAGACGCGATGGCCGTTCGCCAGGAGATGAGCCGCGATACCCGGGAAGTATTCCGCCACGGGTCGCCGCAGGGCGAAGAGGCGGTCAAATCCGCAGAGTCCGTGAACGAGAACGATCGGGTCTCGAAGGGGCGGAAAACCAGAGTGGTACACGTAAGCCAGTCCTTTGCTTTCAATCAGATCCTGCACACTCGTGGCCGACAGCCTCCGAGATGCTTAAACTTCTCTCACGACCGAGAGTGCTTCGTCTTCACGATTTACTCTCGAATCGATCAACTGTCAACCGTAACATCCTCACGGAATCTTTGCAATGCAATTCACACCTGCTGAGTCTGGAAAAACCCGCATCGGCTGGATCGGCACGGGTGTCATGGGCCGCTGGATGTGCCAGCACCTCATCCAAAAAGGCTATTCGGCGACGGTCTATAACCGCAGTCAGGACAAGGCTCAACCTCTAGTGGAACTGGGTGCGAAGCTCGCCGCCAGCCCGAAGGAAGTCGCCGCCAGCTCTGATGTCGTCTTTGCGATCGTCGGATTTCCCAAAGATGTTCGTGAAGTGTTCCTCGGCGGCGACGGAGCTCTCGCCGGGGCGAAGTCCGGCAGCATCCTCGTGGACATGACCAGCAGCGAGCCGACGCTCGCGAAGGAGATCGCCGAGGCGGCGAAGGCCAAGGGCGTGGGAGCACTGGATGCCCCGGTCAGCGGCGGGGATGTCGGTGCGAAGAATGCCGCCCTGTCGATCATGATCGGCGGCGACAAGCCGGTGGTGGACGCGGTGCAGCCGCTCTTCGAGTGCATGGGCAAGACGATCGTCCACCAGGGCCCCGCAGGGTCCGGCCAGCACACGAAGGTGGTGAACCAGATCCTGATTTCGAGCACGATGGTCGCGATGTGCGAAGGCCTGCTTTACGCCTACAAGGCGGGCCTTGACTTGGAGACCGTGCTCAAGAGCGTGAGCGTCGGCGCCGCCGGCAGCAAGTCGCTTGACATCTACAGTGCCCGAATCCTCCAACGCAACTTCGAGCCGGGCTTCTACGTCGAACACTTTATCAAGGACATGGGCATCGCCCTCTCCGAAGCCGAGAAGATGAACCTGAGCCTGCCAGGCCTGGGGTTGGCGAAGCAACTCTACGAAGCCGTGCGAGCCCAGGGCCTCGGCCGCAAGGGCACGCAGTCGCTGCTGCTGGCACTCGAGACGATCAATGGCATCAAGCGATGAACGGGGAGCGACTGGCGTGCACGGATTGGTGCAGACATCATGCGTTAAAAGCAGGCCGTGCGGTTGCTCGATTTCTCAGCGTCGGCTTGTCTCACCGTGCCGTAAGCAATAACATCTTGTGAGATGGCCTTATATCAACATGACACACCTTGAGTCCCCCCCTGAGAAATCGATCGCCCTGGAATCACCTGCCTGGGCTCGTGGCTTCGGTCGCTTGATGTGGCGTGAAGGTCGTCGCTTGTCATGAGGAAGCTGTGACTTTTCGGCCCGATTCGAATGGAGATTCTGTGCCAGGCGGCTGTGACGCCGCGGCGCGGATGCGCGTTCAGTGCGGGCGCGAGTCTCTCATGCGGGCGGAGTTCGAACAGGCCATCATTCACCTCACCGCAGCCCTGCACTCGGAGCCGGATCAGGTCGAGATCTACATCCTTCGGGGGGAAGCGTTTCGTGCCCTGGGTCGATTGGCGGAAGCCCTGGCGGATCTGACGATCGCCATCGCGAAAGCCCCTTCGGACCACTCGATCCGCGTGCAATACGGCAAAGTGCTGGCCCTGCTCGGTTTGCACGAGGAAGCGCTCGCAGCGTTCGCTGAGGTGATCGCGTCGAACCCGGAGTCAATCCCTGCGCTCCTGGGGCGAGCGGTGACCCACGTCGAGCGACGACAGTTTCCCGAAGCGATCGCGGACTATTCCCGCGTGTTGGCACTCTCCCCTTTGGACTTCCAGGCGTACTTCGGCCGCGGCAAAGTGCATGCGTTGAGTGCGACCTGGGATCGCGCGGTCAGCGACTTCACTCAGGTGGTTGACCTGAACCCGGCGTATATCCCGGCGTACATCGAACGGGCGCACGCGCACCGTGAGCGTGGCGAACATCGACAGGCGATCTCGGATTACACCGAGGTGCTAACCCACCTCCGGAATCCGAGCGTGTTTGTCCACCGGGGACAGGTGTTCGAGCGGCTTGGCGATCAGGCCCGGGCGCTGGAGGATTACTCGGCCGCCATCGAACTCAATCCCACGAACGCCGTCGCCTTCGCGCGTCGCGGCAGGCTGCGCCGCCTTGCGGAGCAATTCGAAGCGGCTCTCTCGGATCTCGATCAAGCGGTCGCGCTCGATCCCATCTCGGCAGACCCTTTCTACGACCGCGGCATGATTGGGCTCGCGGTTGAGCAGGTTCCGCAGGCCATCGAACAGTTCAAGGAAGCGATTGCCCGTTCACCGCAGCACATCGAAGCTCATCTCAATCGGGCCATCGCAAATGAGAAGCTTGAGAAATATCGACACGCCATCCGCGACTGCAACCGTGTGCTGAAGTGGCAACCAGATCACGCGACCGCGTTCCTGATCCGCGGTTCCGTCTGGCTGAGTGCCGGGAACTTCGAGCGTGCTGTCAGCGATCTCAGTGATGCCCTCGCGATCCAGCCGGACCTGCATCTTGCCCTCGTGCGGCGGGCGCGGGCACTCACTCACCTGCGGCGCTGGGACGAAGCGATCGTGGACTGCGACAGAGCCTTGACACTCGATTCCGGGAGCGCAGCGGCGTACGCCCAGCGAAGCATCGTTCATCGATTGATGCGGATGCCCGAGAAGGCGATGGCTGACCTCGAGAGAGCCCTGAAGCTCGAACCGCGTGTGCTGCTCACGATCCTTGACCGGGGACTGGCGGAGCACGATCGCCACGTTAACTCGGCAACGCTCTCGGCTCTCGCGGAGGGTTCGAGGTTCGTCAACCGTGCTGCGTCCCCGCGTCCGCGATCACTCCCGCTCGACCGTGGATCGACGCCCGCCCTTGATCTTCCGCCTCGCTCCGCGGACCCGGACGCCGCGGTTTCGCTCGAGGCGGAGGTCAACCTGTCGACCTCCGAGCACGAGATCGCCCTGCCTTCCGAACCGAACACAGACGTTGCGGATTCTCAGGGAACCAGGACCGCTCCGGTCGATGAGCAAGTCCTGGAGGAATCTGCGGCGAATGTTCTTCTTGGGGAGTCAGAGGCACCGCCGCCTGCCGTGGAGCCTGCGATGGCCATCCCGCTTGCGGAGAAGAAACCAGCCCCGTCTGTGCCCTCGGCACCCGTCAAGCACCGCTGCCCCATGTGCGGAGCGATGACCATCGTTTCTGCTGAACAGGCCAATCAGCGTGTGCAGTGTTCGGCCTGCCATGTGGTGTTCATACCGAAGGCTCCCAGGCCCTCGGAATCTGCGGAGACTGCGGCTCGGCCGCTGGTGGAGCCGCGTCGAAATTCCGACGGCCCCCGGTTGCAAGCGGCTTCGCAGCCTACGCGCGATCGTGCCCGCTGGATCGCTGCCGTCATCGTCGCTGGAACCGTGGCAACGCTGGGCGGAGTCGTGGCCTTCGCCATCTCCGGGCCGGTGGTCAACCATGTCGCAACGCATCCCGTGCGTGGGCAGGTTCTCTATGACGGCAGACCCCTGCCGAACGCCACGGTGACATTCAGTCCTGTCTCCGCCAGCCACGTCGGCACGCCCCCGCCGCATGGCACTTCCCAGGGCGATGGCAACTTCACGCTGGGTACCTATGCCGATTCGGACGGCGCGCCGGTGGGCGAGTACAAGGTCGTCGTCAGTTGGAAATGGGATGTGGACGATCTCGGCACAGATCAAAAGGTTCCCGTGAACCCGCACCAGGCTCGCCTGGGAAATACCAAGGCCCTCGAAATCAGCGTCCGCGTGGAGCCAGGACAGAACAGCTTGCCGGCGATCGATGTTTCCAGGGAGGTCCGCAAGGCCACGACGGTGCGGCCCCCGAAATTGAAGGGCCGCGCGTCCTGAAGGGGCTGATTCCGTTCGCATCCTCTCATCGAGTCAGCGATGCCCCGCTCCAGCCCCCGAGCCGTCCTCGCGGATCCCATTTTCCTGGCGGGCTCCTTCGTCTGCGTGGCCGTGATGGTCGTTGCGGGCTTGTGGTTCTATCGCAGCGAGGCCAAGGCCCCTGTGCCGCAGGGCTTCCGCACTCCCACACATCTGCGCTGTCCGGCCTGCGGCGAGAAGGTGCCGTACGACCCCGCATTGCTCGGCCAGCTTTGTCAAACCTGCGACGCGGGCAAGATCTATGTCATTGACGATCATGCGGACAGTGATCCTGCCCGGCGCGGCCAATCGATCGCCTTCGTGGTTATCGCGATGGTGATCGTTGAAGGTGCTATTTTCCTGGGCGTGTTCCGGTTACGGCACCATCGCCGTTCCGCTCGGAAAGAAGCGAACCGTCGGCTCGTTTGGCGCTGCCCTTTCTGCCGAATGCGGTTCAGCTACACGCTCGCCCAGGTCGGAACAGGGTACCGCTGCTCTCGCTGCAAGACCGCGTTTGAACTCCCCGGGCCCATGGAAGAAGTGTAAGAGCGGATTCTCAGGTCTGATCGATTCCACTCTCAGCCGCCCGCACAGCAGGTCATTGAAGCGGGGCTGGCGGGGAACGCGAAGTGACTCGCGAGCGGCCCTTGCGTGAGCAGGGCAAGGGTGCGTGCGTCGATGGCGACGCGCTCGCCGCAGCGATAGATGTTGCCGAAATCGTCCTCAATCTCTGCAAAGGGGCCCTTATAGATTACGACACGTTGCTCACCGAGCAGCGGTCGTTCGGGCTTCCAGGCATGGATGCGGAGTTCGCGAAGCTCGACACCATTGACCACGAAGCACGGCGTGTTCGCGAGCTTGTCACAGCCAAGGTTCGCGAATCCGGCTGCGGTGAGTGCGGCGAAAATCTCTTCTTCCGTCGGCACGTTCTTCACGACTGCGGCCGGGCCAGGCAACGTGGAACCAGCAGGCAGCGTCGCACTTGCGACAAGTCCGTGCCCGCGAAACGTCCCGCCGGCCCGCAGCACACGGAAGCTCTCGGACGCGAAGCGGCGAATCGCGTCAAGGTCGCCCGTCTGGCTCCAGCTACCTTCCCAGCGAACCTCGTCGAATGTGCCGACCCCCTGCGCAATGCGTTCCGGGAGGGCGGTGCCAAAGCGATGCTCCCACGCTGAGACTATTGGCGCTTCCGGCTCGATCACGTGCGGCTCGATCGGGACCGGCACGGAGCCCGCGCCCTTGTGACCGAGATCATCCTCCAGTACGTACATCTCCCACATGTTACGGTCCGGATCGCTCACCCAGAACTTCGTCTGCTTCGCATAGCAGCACTCGACGCCTTCCTCCCGGTGCGTTGATACTCCCGCCTCCTCAAGGCGGCGCTGCACATCGACAAGAACAGTCGAGCCGGGCAGCCGAAAGCCGAGGTGGTTGAGCGTGCCGCCCCGGGACTGAGGGTTCGGTAACAGGGACATCACCAGCGGCGGTTCGGCGATTTCGAACTTGGCGTAGTCCGGCAAATGCTTCGCCGGCTCGAGGCCGAAAAGGAGTCGGTAGAACGTGACGGAACGCTCGAGGTCCGTGACGTTGAGCCCGAAGTGGAACTTGGGAATCTTCGCTGAAGACGGTTGCATGGAAGCACCCTCGAACGGAAGAAGGACTGGGAAGGAAAATCAATGAGCGTTGCACGCCGCGGCCACGTCAGGCTCGGCGAAGACGAAGTCCTGAGCGAACGGTGCCGCCAGCAGGCTTTCCCAGGTGCGATCGTCTACCTCGACTCGAACACCGCGAGGGAGCCTTGTGCCGTCCGCCATCGTCACGCGGGCGAGCGGGCCCTTATACAGCACTGGCCGGCGTCGCTCCGAAGGCGAGACGACGAGCGGCTTGACGGCACTCGCACACTGCTCGCGCATCGACACGCCGCCAAGCGTGAGGTACGGAGCCTCGGGATACTTGGTGATCTGCACATCGACAAAGCCCGCCGCCAAAAGTTCCCGCACCGGTTCGTTCTCCACTGGCACCCGACCCACGACGGACGCAGGCCCGGGCAGTGTAGGAGTGCCGTCAGCGAAAGGCCGATCGCCGACGAGGCCGCGTGTGCTCACCTTCCCGCCCGGCTTCAAAGCTCGGTACACCTCGGCCAGCAGACGCTGCCTCACGGCGGGTTCCGCAGGCGTGTTCCAGGTTCCAGCGAGGCGAGCCTCGTCGAGCGTGCCCTCCGCGAAAGGCAGCGCTGCGGGGAACGGCTCGCTGAGGCTGTGTTCCCAGGTTCTCGATTCCGTGGCTGGGAATTCCTGCACGGTCACCGTGGGAGCCAGGTCGGAAAGCTTGGCCCTCACGGAGCGTGGATCGATGTCCTCTTCAAGAACATAGATCTCCCACCAGTTGCGATCGGGGTCGCTAACCCAGGCTTTGGACTGGCGGGCGTAGCCGCAGATCACGCCGTCCTGCCGATGGGTTTCGAGGCCGGCTCGTTCGAGTCGCTTCTGCACCTGGGCGACCATCTCCGCAGTCGGCAGACGAAGCCCGAGATGGCTGAGCGAGGCGCCGCTGGGCCGCGGGCCTGGCTGGAGCGAGAGCACCACCGGAGGGTCTGGCACTTCGAACTTCGCGTAGTCCTCCCGGCACTTCGCAGGCTCGAGGCCGAAGAGAACTTTGTAGAACGCGATCGACCGGCCCAGGTCCGCAACGTTCAGGGACAGGTGCGTCATCGCCGCGTCGATTGTTTCTGCGAGTGCAGACACGGAAGCCTCCCGAGAATTCCGAGCCATCACTTTCGTGACGGCATCGGCAGGAACCAGGTCGCCAGGGCAACGACAGCAAGGGCCGCCCCTGCGATGTTGAAGAACACGCTGTACGAACCGGTCGCTTGCTGACACTTCACCATGAGTAGCGGCCCCGCGGCGGACGAGAGCACATGGCAGATACCGGCGGCTCCCTGGATCGAACCGATGTGAGCCCGCCCGAACGCCTGTCGCCAGGCTGCGTTCCCTGCAACGCCGAGCAAGCCGATCGACGCGCCCCAGAGGAAGCCGTCGATGTAAAGCTGCATCCGCGTCTGCACCACTGGCAGGCTCACCAGCGTCGCAAGCAGAACCACGAGGCCGAGGGCGATCATTCGCTTCGGAGCGAACCAGCGAGCGCCGATCCACGCGATCAAGGTGCCAAGCAGCGCACCGACGGTCGAGGCGACGAGCATGGTCTTGTACGCATCGGTGCCCAGGCCGCGATCCTTCACCAGCGAGATACCAAAGAGCGAGATGCCCGCCTGCGTCACGCTGTTGAGCACGAGCGCCGCCGCGAACACCCAAAACGCCCAGGTCATGAGCGCCTGCGTGAGCGTGAGGCTGACTTCCTTCTCCGTCTCCTCCGGAGCGACATCAGGCTGGACGCCGCACGATTCCGGCGTGCTCCGCGCCAGCAGCCAGCCAAGGGGCATGGCGACTGCAAGTAAGACCCAGCCAGTGCCGGCCCAGGTGGCCCGCCAGCCCTGGGCTTCTGCCGCGGTGCCGATGGCCCACTCCGCCGTGGCGAAGGCGAAGAGCACACCGACCATGTACATCGCCATGGCACTGCTCATTCGACGGCTGAACCACTTCGAGATCAGCGCCAGGCTGATGACCGAAAGCGCGCTCTGCCCGAGCCCGCGCGTAAGCGTGATCATCACGAAGAGTTCATCTGCCGTCGCCGCCTGGCTCATGGCGATGACGACGACGCCGAGCCCGCCCATCACCACTGCGACCATGATGCGAGCGCCGATGCGGTCCAAAAGCCAGCCCGTCGGCCAGCAGAAGACGGCCCCGATCAGAGTCGCCCACAAGTTCATCTCGGCATAGCGAACCCGATCGAGGTGGAAGTCTGTGAGCAGTTGCTCCGTGATGAGACCCAGGCCCCAGGATCGCCCGGGCAGCGTCGACACCGACGCCAGCACCGCGACGAACAGATTCACCCAACCGTAGTAGATCGGGAATCGTGCCGCGAAAGATCGCGCCGTCGGCGTTGGCGTTGTGTCGAGCAGACTCGTGGACATGAGGCCTCATGCAAGGCGAGCGAATGGCAGAGATCAGGCGAAGTAGGCGTTCGTCTTTCCGTAGGCAACGTACTTCTTCAACTTCCAGTCGTTGTAGAAGCGATAATGGGCGTCTCGCGCATCCCCGCCATCGGTCTCTGCGTTGTAACAGAAGAAGAGTTGGCGGCGCCAGCGATCCGCCGAACGGTTGAAACCCGAGGCATGCGGAGTGAAGCAGCCGAACATTGCGACGTCGCCCGGGTTCAGCTTTAGCTCTACCGGTTCGATGCCCACGAGCTTTTCCTTCGGCACCTCGTGGTACTCCTCATCGATCGGGCTCAGGTAACCCTGCTTGTGAATCCCCGGATAAACCTGGATGCAGCCGTTCTCGGTATCGATG
>Ga0335394_10007667_pt1 | contig 12174 bp, 6 predicted proteins | sample MAT03_FD_205741 | JGI IMG/M metagenome (GOLD analysis project Ga0335394, IMG submission 205741) | Freshwater microbial communities from Lake Fryxell liftoff mats and glacier meltwater in Antarctica - MAT-03 (spades assembly) (version 2) ... | reverse complement strand
ATCTCCAATTACCACTAAACAATAGGTACATCGCACCCGCAAACACGATACCGCTAACAACAGCAGCAGTAATTTTCCAAACACTGTAGGGACGATCGCCTTGAACTTCAGCGGTGCGAGCATTAATTATTACTTGATATCGCTTGTTTTGATAGCGATAGGCACACAGCCACACGGGTAGCAAGATATGCTTAAAAGTGATAGCATTGTAATCTGTAGAAATGCTGTGAACCCGCTGCTCGTCGCCACCAATATTCCTACAAACATCGAAGTGAATAGTACCCGCCATGACATTTTTAGCAGATTCAAATCCTTGAGGGAGAGAAACTTGCGATCGCTGTGCTTCAAATCCAGCTAAATAAGATGAATTGTACGCGCGCAGCGACTCTTTGAGATGCCAAGGTTCTAACTCATCTAGGTGAGGGCGTGAAACTGAAGTTGTAGCGGGAATCAGAATATCGTCAAAAGTGCGATCGACTCTGCCAGAAGCAGGCCACCATCTGGTATGCTGCACTTCGCGGGTTTTAGTTTCAGTTTCACCGTTAGCATTTGTTTCTGTATAACTCTCAGTCACGTAGTAGTGTTCTCCGCGATCGCCCTTATAGTAACTCACCGTATAACAGTCGTAAGTCCAAAACGGCAAATAAACCCCTTGAATTTTCTCCTGTTGCGCTAGGGATTTCAAAGCAGAAGGAGCAAACCAGCGATTGCTTAGCCACTTCTGAATGCTTTCTCTGGCCTGTTTATCAGTAACTTCAAAGGGTACAATTCCCTCTGGCTGTACGCTAGGGCTTGCCTTTGCGGGTTGCGTCACAATTGGCGAAGCACAAAACGGGCATTTACCCGCTACTTTTGGCGGTTCAAAAGTAACACTTGCTCCGCAATCATTGCATTTTACTTCTAAGGCTGTTGTTGATAAAGTTGTCAGCGTCGTTTTGTCTGGTTTTAGATATTGTTCGTAAGAATTTTCTTGTACTTCTTCGGCAGTTTGGGGAATTGCATCTTCCCAGCCGCAGTAAGCACACTTGAGCTTTCCTGCTTGGGGGTTGAACTCTAAATAAGCCCCGCAGCTAGGACAGGGAAAACGTTTAACAGCAGGTTCAGAATTATTCATAATAGTAGTTGATTTGTGAGGTCACAGGCAATAGGTAATCGGTAATCGGGAAAGCGTACCGATTACCAATTACCAATTAACTAGGCAAACTTTTACGCTGCTGGTGGGGGAGGCGGCGGCATTGTAGCCAACAAAGATACTAATTCCGGTACTTGCGATGCTAACTTCCAGCCGTCAAAACCTGCACGCCAAACCATTACCTGATGTGTCAAACCATTTTGCAGAAGTTGATGCAGATCAAAGGGCCCTAATTGTTGACCGTTCTGGGCAATGTACCACTGAGTTTGTGTTGCTGGAGGAGGTGGCGGCGGTGTTGGCGATGCTGGTGACTGCATCATATTTGTCATTTGCTGACCCATTGCCATTCCCATGCCCAATTCTAATGCTTGATTGCCGCCGCTGGGATTATTGGCTGATGCTTCTATAGCGTTAGCAGCTTGATATTGGGTATATTGCTGCATATTTCCCAGAAGTCCGATTGAGGCTCGTTTGTCGAGTGCTTCTTCAACTTCAGGCGGCATCGAGATATTTTCAATTAATATCTGAGTTAATTCTAACCCGAACTGCTGGATATTTGGCTGTAGGGCAATGCGTATTTGTTCGCCCATTTGTGTGTAGTTGGCTGCAAAATCCAGCAGGGGAACGCGGGAATTGCCAACCCAATTGGCAAAGGCACTGACTATTGTGTTGCGTAGCTGTTCGCTAATTTCATCTACTTGAAATAGTCCATCAGTGCTGATTAGTTGTTTTAAGAGTTGTTCTGGATGGGAAACTTTAATGTTGTAGGTTCCAAAAGCCCGCATTCGCACTGGGCCGAGTTCTGGATCGCGGATAATTACAGGGTTAGCGGTTCCCCATCTCAGGTTGGTAAATATTTTGGTGTTAAAAAAGTAGACTTCTGCTTTAAAGGGAGAGTTGAAACCGTAGGGCCAACCTTTTAAGGTGCTCAGAAGGGGTAAGTTGCGGGTGTATAGTTCGTGCATTCCAGGATCGAAGACATCGGCAACTTGGCCTTCGTTGACAAATACTGCTACTTGTCCGGGCCTGACTGTGAGTTTAGCACCTTGTTTAATTTCGTTTTGGTGGCGCTCGAATCGATAGGCAATGGTATCGCTGGTATTGTCTAACCATTCGATGATATCGACAAATTCGCCGCGAATCTTGTCAAAGAGTCCCATAGATTTATTTTGAGTTGTTGTTTGATTTTAGCTTCAAAAGGAGCGATCGCTGTTCCCGATCGCCATTGTAAAGTTTTTAGGTGCGATCGATCGCCCTTGCAGACAATTCAGCCGCCGAGAGCGATCGCCCCTTGACTCCCTCAATCCCCTCCCCGCAATGGTTTCCCTCACAATTTCGGTTCAATGCCGGCCGATCGCAATTGAGCGCGCAATTGGTCTAATTCTTGTTGAGTGCGATCGGCTCTTTGCGGCTCTTGTTCAGTTGAGTTGCGGTCTGGATTTAACAAACGGATGCAAGTATTGGTGTCTAAAAAATAAATCACAGCAATTCTTCCCGTATTTCATATTCCCCTTGCTCACCCCTGACTAAAGGTTCATCCTGGAAACACCCGAAAGTTCTCTCAAAAAAACCCGGTGACCAGCCTAAATCTTCCGGCGTTTTAGCCTCAGTTGCAGGTACAATGGGCTGGAAAACTACAATAACTTCCAAATCTGTATCTTTGATACCACCGGGGATTTGCAAATGCAGCATCCCGTCTGCACCGACGCGCGATCGCACTTTAATACTTTGCATAATTAACCCACTAAATTTACTTTATATTCTAGTTTAAAGAGCTTAGGTTGCGCCCTTGCAACGAAACCCAACACATAATGCTGATTCGAGGAAGCCACAGGTTCACGCAAACCCAACCTACACACGCCTGCAACCCGTCGCCTGCACCCATCCCACCGCAGTCTGGGCCGCAAGTGAGAGAACCCCCCGCAGCCCCGTGGCTCGACGCGGTACAATAAATGCGATCGAACTTAACGCTTATATTTAAAAGGCTAGACACAACGCCACAGGAGATAACAGACGTATGGGAAAAGTAGTTGGCATTGACCTCGGAACAACAAATTCAGTAGTAGCCGTCATGGAAGGCGGCAAACCGGTTGTGATTGCCAATGCAGAAGGGATGCGGACAACTCCCTCGGTAGTTGCTTTCACCAAGGAAGGGGAACGTCTTGTCGGACAGATGGCCAGACGCCAAACTGTTCTCAACCCGCAAAACACCTTTTACGCTGTCAAACGGTACATCGGACGCAAATATACCGAACTGACTCCCGAAGCAAAGCGCGTCCCTTACACAACTAGGCGCGAAGAAAATGGCAACATCAAAGTCAAGTGTCCCCGCCTGAAAAAAGATTTCGCCCCAGAGGAAATTTCGGCGATGGTGTTGCGGAAGTTGGCCGATGAAGCCAGCCGCTATCTCGGACAAGAGGTGACGGGGGCTGTGATTACGGTTCCCGCTTATTTCAATGACTCCCAGCGACAGGCGACGCGGGATGCGGGACGAATTGCCGGACTTGATGTCAAACGGATTTTAAATGAGCCGACAGCGGCTTCTTTGGCTTACGGTTTGGACAGGCGAGAAAGTCAAACTATTTTAGTGTTTGATTTGGGTGGCGGTACTTTTGATGTGTCGATTTTAGACGTGGGAGACGGAGTATTTGAAGTTAAAGCAACTTGCGGCGATACTCAATTGGGCGGCAATGATTTTGACTCCAAAATTGTTGACTGGTTAGCAGAACAATTTTTAGAAAAAGAAGGGGTGGATTTACGCAAAAACCGCCAAGCTTTGCAGCGCTTAATCGAAGCATCGGAAAAAGCTAAGATTGAGCTGTCGGGAGTTGGCGTGACGGAGATTAATTTGCCGTTTATCGATGCCAATGAAGATGGGCCTTTGCATCTGGAAACGCGCTTGACTCGCGGTCAATTTGAGGGGCTGTGCAGCGATTTGGTGCAGCGGTTGCGTCGCCCGGTGAAACAAGCTTTGGCTGATGCAAATTTGAGTCCTTCTCGGATTGATGAAGTTGTGTTAGTCGGCGGTTCGACTCGCATTCCGTTGGTGCAGCAAATTGTTCGCAGTTTGATTGATAAAGAGCCGAATCAAAATGTGAATCCCGATGAAGTTGTGGCTGTGGGAGCGGCAATTCAGGCGGGGATTTTGGCGGGGGATGTCCGGGATGTACTGCTGTTGGACGTTACGCCGCTGTCGCTGGGCTTGGAAACGATCGGCGGTGTGATGAAAAAATTGATCCCTCGGAATACTACTATACCTGTTAGGCGATCGGACATTTTTTCGACTGCCGAAAACAACCAAACTGTGGTAGAAGTTCACATCATCCAAGGGGAACGGGAATTAGGTAAAGATAATAAGTCTTTGGGACGGTTTAAACTAACGGGAGTTCCGCCGGCACCGCGAGGGATTCCCCAGATACAAGTAGCTTTTGATATTGATGCTAACGGGATGCTGTTGGTGACTGCTTTGGACAAAACTACTGGCCGGGAACAAAGCATTACTGTGCAAGGTGCTTCGACGCTTTCTCAGCAAGAAGTGAATCAAATGATTCGGGATGCTGAACAGTTTGCTCAAGCTGATAAGTTGCAGCGGGAAAAGGTGGAAAAACGTAATCGCGCTGAGGCTTTAGCTTATCAGGCCGAGCGACAATTGCGGGAAGTTGCGCTCGATCGCGGAATGCAGTTTGCTCAAAGAAGCCGCCAACGAATTGAAACTTTAATTCGGGAATTGCGAGATAGTTTGGAACGCAAGGATGAGCGGGGAGTTGACCAAGTTGGTTCGGATTTGCAGGATGCTCTTTACGATTTGAACCGCGAAGTTTCAGCTTTTGCGATGGATGATGACGATGATGATTTCTTTGAGTCTGTGAAGCGCACTTTTGCTGGCGATGGTAATAAGCGACGCCCGGATGATTTTAGCAATGCTAAGCCGTACAGGCGATCGACTGTCGATCCAATTCCCGATCGCCCTTACGACGATCGCGATCGCAGGGACGATCGCGATCGATCCTACGATCGCGATCGCAGGGACGATCGCAGAATCAGTCCCAGTCGCCCAAGTCGTCCCTATCAAAATCAAAGCGACGACTGGGATGATGATGATGATTGGCTGTAATTAATGATTAGTCATTAGTCTTTAGTTTGAAAGTAATAAGCAGGATGACTAATGACTAATGACTAATGACTAATGACTAATGACTAATGACTAATGACTAATGACTAATGACTAATGACTAATTATGCAAAACTTTCGTAATTACTATCAAATTTTGGGAGTACCCAAAGATGCCTCAGCCGATGAGATCAAGAAAGCCTATCGACGGCTGGCGAGACAGTTGCACCCTGACGTAAATCCGGGGGACAAATCTGCTGACGATCGGTTTAAGGATATTAATGAAGCTTATGATATTCTTTCCGATATCGATAAGCGCGCTCAATACGATCAGTTTAGTAAATTCTGGAAACAAAAGGGATTTCAAGGCAAACAAGGCGTGCGGATTCCCAATTTTTCAACTTGGGGAGGTGGTAAAAATAGCAGCAGAAAAACGGCTGAAAATGTCGATTTTAGCGATTACTCCGATTTCAATAAATTTCTCGATCAAGTGCTCGGAAGACGCCGGGAAGTGAGGATGGCGACGGCAAATGATGCAGCGCGAGTTAGTTCATCGGAACCCTGGAACACGGCTTCTAAGAAAACGAGTTATGTGGCTAATTCTCGCGAAGATAGAAGGGAAATTGACGATCGCGAAAATCGACGGGAAGTTAGAGAAATTGACGATCGCGAAATGCGACGGGAAACTAGAGAAATTGACGATCGCGAAATGCGACAGGATATGGACGCGAGGCTGACTTTGCGCTTGGAAAGAGCCTATTCAGGAGGAGCCGAGCGAATTCGTCTGGAAGATGGACGAGCGATCGAGGTGAATCTGCCTCCTGCTATGGTATCAGGCCAGCGGATTCGCTTGCGAAATCAAGGTATTGCTGGCGGAGATTTGTACTTAAAAATTACGGTTTCTCCCCATCCATTTTTCCGCTTGGAAATGTCGGATATTTGCTGCGAATTGCCGCTGACTCCCAGCGAAGCGGTGTTGGGTGGAGATGTGGAAGTACCGACGCTAGATGGTAGGGTGAAAATGAAATTGCCTGCGGGAGTTACGTCTGGGAAGCGGTTGCGGCTGGCTGGTAAGGGCTATCCGACGGGAAATGGCGATCGGGGCGATCAGCTAGTAGAAATTCAGGTGGTAATTCCCAAAGAAATTAGCGACGAAGAGAGAGAATTGTACCAGAAATTACGAGAGATTGAGTCTTTTAAACCACGTCAGGATTTGTCTGTCTAATTTTGTAGGGTGCGCACTGCGCACCTTCTACTAATTCTCTTGAACACTCTTCAATAATTTCAGTAAAATTACTGTTGCAATTATTCCTGAATTAGCCGAAAATTAACAACAAGCAATCCTAGATCCACTCCGACCAAGAAACCGGGATTTTTACTCAATCTGTCGGGTGCAACTGAATATTTGGCAAAAAACCCGGTTTCTGAACCCCAGTGCGTCCAAGATTAACTCAAGTAATTTTTCCCACAATCAGGAGCATTCTGCCACAATGACTAAAATGCCGCCCCAATGCCAAAATCTGCAAGAACAAGTAGACTCTTTACTGCAACTGCTGCGTCAAGAATCGTCTTTGCGACAACAAGATGTTACGGCGGTACAAGCGTCTCTGAAAAAGGCAATTTCTCCTGAATTTGAAATTGTGTTTGCGGGCGCTTTTAGTGCGGGGAAATCGATGTTGATCAATGCTTTGCTGGAGCGAGAATTGCTCTACAGTGCTGAAGGACACGCAACGGGTACTGAGTGTTATATCGCCTATGCTGAATCGGCCCAAAAAGAGCGCGTTGTTCTCACATTTTCGAGCGAAGTTGAGATTCGCGCTCAAGTTTATGCTCTGTGCGATCAGTTGAATTTAACTACTGAAATCAATATTAATCACATAGATGTAGTAAATATTTTATCTCAGGGTTGTCGAATAATTATCGAAAAGGAAGGCGGAGAAAACAAATCGGAACTAGCCAAAAAAGCTAAGGCTTTGATACTGTTGTTAGAAGGTTTTGAGGTAAATCGCGATCGCATCCAAACTGTCGATAACGCTACTTATTCGATGGAACAGTTTAACTTTTCCAACCTCAAGGAAGCTGCTAGTTATGCGCGGCGCGGTAGCAACAGTGCTGTGCTGAAGCGAGTTGAATATTATTGTTACCATCCGTTGTTACAAGATGGCAATATTATTATCGATACGCCGGGAATTGATGCGCCTGTCAAACAGGATGCAGAATTGACTTATGATAAGATTGAAAGCCCGGATACTTCGGCGGTTGTCTGCGTTTTGAAAGCAGCTTCGTCAGGGGAAATGACTACGGAAGAAACGGAGTTGATGGAAAAGACGCGGGGAAATCCGGGAATTCGCGATCGGCTTTTTTACATTTTCAACCGCATCGACGAAACTTGGTACAACACTCAACTGCGACAGCGCTTGGAAAATCTGATTACTTCCGACTTTCGCGATACTGCGAGAGTGTACAAAACTAGCGGGTTGTTGGGATTTTACGGCAGTTTGATTAAAAATAGCACAACGCGCGATCGCTTTGGTTTAGATACAATATTTGCCGAAACAGGGCGGGTTTATGTAGATGGTAAGTTGGATTCAGAGTCGATCGATAAAACCCGCCTCTACAATACGGGCAATGATAGCGAAGAAACTCCGCAATTTATCAGCGAATTCAACCGCTACTGCGCGAATTCCGGCAAGTTATCTCCCAGTAAATTTCGGATTTCAGTTAATAGCTACGAAACACCAAATCAAAACTACGTGCGGATTCTTGCAGAACAAGGAAAACCGCTAATCGAGCAATTAATTCAAGATAGCGGTATCGAAGATTTTCGCACAGCCATCACCCGCTACCTCACCGAAGAAAAACGCCCGCAACTGTTCAAAAACTTAGCCGATGATTTAGAAGATTTGTGCATTCAACTGCGGAAACAATACCAAACAATTCAGCGGGATTTGGGAAGCCAGCCCCGCGAAATTGAGGCGATGAAAGCACAAGAACTTCTGCGGTTAAATCAAGAATTGCAGCAAGTCGGACAAGATTTTCGGGAGCATATCGCTACAGAAATCAATGAAATGATTATGAATAAATGCGATGTTTTTGATAACGATTTTCGCCAACTACAGTCTCGGATGATCCGGCGCTTGGATGAATTGCTAGATAGCTTTTCGGTTGAGGCAGCTTATGGACGCACTGTGCTGACTCATCCCCGTAATGCTACAGCGCCTTTAATTGCTGTTTTAGTTGAGGCGCTTTACTATTTAGCGAATCAGTTGGAAGATATTTTAATAGAGGCTACGGCTTCATTGGTTGCTAATTTCTTCCAGTATTTAAAAGACAGCGTTCGGAAATCTGAATACTATCGACTTCTGTATCGGTTGTTGGGGAATGATGGGGGAATTGAACAGCAGTTAGAGGAGTTGTCAAAGCGAGTTTCTGATGCTTTGGTGAATGCGGCGGGTGTTGAGTGCGATCGCTATGTACGAGAAAGTCCCCGTTTTTACGATGAAGACACGTTTTCGATTTATCAATTCCGGCAAACATTGCAGCAAACATCTCAAGGTTATGACTGCGAAAATATGGTTGATGCGCAACCAGCAATTCGCCAATTGTTGCGCCTAGATTTCGAGCCAAAAGTATCGAAAACAATTCGCCAAACCTTCCGCCAAACTGTGAATAAGACGCTCAAAGATCATTTGTTACCGATGGCCGAGAAGCAAGCGGATGATATTTTGCAGAAGTACAGTCAAGCCCGGGATTATGTGGAACAAACTCTGGCGCAGGAGGCGGAGGAGAAAATTGCCCGCAACCAGCGGCTGCAAGGGGAGAATGATGAAAAGATCGAAAAGTACGATCGGGCGGTTTCAGGTATCAATAGCTGTTTGCAGGCGATGCAGTTGTACGAGAGTTTGTTGCCTGCGATCGGGCAAAATAATGATGTTTTGATGGGATATGAGGCGAAAGATACTGATTGAAATTCTGGCGATTTCCCAGAGACTTTAACAGTTGACAGTTGACAGTTGACTTCGGAGTGCGAAGTTTTTAGGCTGGGGCTTAAATCCCCAGCCTAAAAACAATCCACTATCGGGGCTAGTCATCATCGATTCCAAATTAGTTGATCGTTCATTTTCACAAAAAAAAGAGGCGCAATTGCGCCCCCTAAATCTTTCATGTCTGCGTTTTAAACACTAACAGCCACTTTCGATTCTTTCGCAGTCAACTTCTCGTAAGTCGCCCGCATCTTCAATCCCACCAACACTTGGAACAAACCAGTTCCATTATTAGAACCAGGATATTCGCGGTGCTGAAGCAATAGGTGAGTCAACTCGCCTTCGTACTTCGCAGAAGTTTTGCTCAAATGGCTTTCGATGTAAATCACTTCTTCGAGATTTTCAAACTGACCGTCTAGTTCCAAAATCGACACTTCGTGGCCGTAGAAAGCATCTGGCCCGTAATACATCTTAATTCCTGGATAGGAACAAGTCAGTTTTCGGCCGCAAGGAACCCAGTTAATTGTTGAACCTTCGTCAAACAAATATGCAGGCTCAAAATTGGCGATGCCTTCGCGCTGGATCATCTGCACTCGCAGAACTTTCCGTTCTTTGTCGTCTTTGATCAAGTTGGTCGGCAATACTTGAATTACCACGTCAGCATATTGCTTTTGTGGATCGATGTAGGCGGTAAAATCGGGTTTACGAGCGTTGATCGCAAACAGCACGTCTTCGTAACGGTGGCCCCGTTCCGCCATGTCGCGCTGGATTTTCCAAGCAATTTTTACTTCGTCGCTGATGTCGAGGTAGACGCTGAAGTCGAGGAGATCTCGCACTCGTTCGTCGTGCAGGGGGTGCAACCCCTCAATCACAATCACGTGATTCGGCTCTATCCGCTCAGCAGGATCGAGCAGACCGGTTTCGTGGTTGTAAATCGGCTTGTCAATCGCCCGACCTTCTTTGAGCGCCTTCATTTGCTCGGCCATCAGGTCAAAATTGTTGGCTCTGGGGTCAAGGGCGGTAATCCCTGTTTCCTTGCGCTGCTTGCGATCGAGACAATGATAGTCGTCGAGGCAGATGACGGTAACGAAATCTTCCCCGAACAAATCTGTCAATCGGAGCAAAAAGGTAGATTTTCCGCACCCGGAGTCTCCGGCAACGCCAATTAAAACCACGCGATCCGGCTTACTTGTCATAGTTTCCCTCTAAAAAAATCACTGTTTACTAACTCAAGTCTAGATTCCACAAAATTTTAGCCCACAGGTAGATCCAACCATGTTTTGCGTGGCTTTGCTACCCCACGGGATCAAGCTCTCACGAGCATACAGCAGTCCGTTGACTGCTTGCTAGGGGAGACCCAAGCAATTTTCAAGGCAAGTAATTAATAGCTTGTAAAAGTATAGTCACTTATGTATGACATCAGAGGTATTAATCCCTCCCCTTTCTTTTTTACTTCGAGCGGATTGACCCGCTTGGGCTGAACTACGAAGCTCTCGATCCGATCGCACAAGGCATTTGGGACTGCTTGGGGCATGATATCGTCAGACCTATTAACACCAACTTTAGTTACTAATATTACCAGAATGCGATCGCCCCCTACAAGTTCAAGGTCGATCGATCTTAGATTTGAGATTTTCGGGAGAGAGAATTAACACCGTCAGTCAGCAGACGTGCAGGGATAAATCCAGAACCTTGTAGCTGTCGGCTGTTGGTCAATAGAAGCTTTTTTTGTTCTGATGCGGTACTTCATGCCGTTCCGGCCGATCGAAAGGACTTATCGGGGTCGATCCCTCGATCGGGTAAAATAGTCGCAGTACGCAGACAACAATAGCTATAGGTCAACACCTGAACGCAGTCCAGCTAGACTTGCGCTGTGTTCGGCTAATTGGGAATTCCAGACGCGAGCGATCGCAACTTGACATCCCCGCCCACAAGCAAGGCCCAAAAATTGGCGAGACCAATTAGTCCAGATGGCCTTAAGAAAAAAGTAAATTGAGTCTAACGTCACATTCTCTATCTTGATAACTCTGTATGGTGAAGGACAAGCAACAAATGTACAGCCCAAGCATATCTGGTGTAGCGGCGAACTCAGAATCAGGTAGCCGCATCTTTGTTTACGAAGTTGAGGGTATGCGTCAGAATCAAGCAACTGACCAAACAAGCCACCAGATTCGGCGTAGTGGCAACGTATTTATCTCCGTGCCGTACGATCGCATGAATCAGGAAATGCGCAGAATTACTCGCATGGGTGGCAAAATCGTCAGCATTCGCCCTTTGAATGGCGCTCCCGAAACCAGTGGCAAAGTCGCACCAGAAGCAGGGCTACAGAGTCAGAAATCTGGAGAAACAACTAAGCCCATGACTCAAGCCAAGGAAAAAGTTCAAGTTCCTGTTAACTTATACAAGCCGGCCAATCCCTATATTGGTAAGTGCATTTCCACAGAAGAAATGGTCAAGGAAGGCGGAGATGGCACAGTCCGTCACGTTAAAATTGACATTTCTGGAGGAAATTTGCACTATCTGGAAGGTCAAAGTATTGGCATTATTCCAGATGGGACAGATAAAAACGGCAAACCTCACAAAATTAGGCTTTACTCGATCGCCTCCACCCGTCACGGAGATGATGTCGATGACAAAACTGTCTCTGTATGCGTCCGCAGACTAGAGTACAAAAGCCCAGAAACAGGCGAACAAGTCCTCGGCGTTTGTTCGACTTTTATCACGGGTTTGGAACCAGGGGCTGATGTCAAAATTACCGGCCCAGTCGGCAAGGAAATGTTATTGCCCGACGACGAAGATGCCACAGTGATTATGATGGCTACTGGTACAGGTATTGCTCCTTTCCGCGCTTATTTGTGGCGGATGTTCAAGGAAAACAATCCAGAGTACAAATTCAAAGGTTTAGCTTGGCTGTTCTTTGGAGTTGCTTACACTCCCAACATTCTTTA
>Ga0335394_10007666_pt1 | contig 12175 bp, 10 predicted proteins | sample MAT03_FD_205741 | JGI IMG/M metagenome (GOLD analysis project Ga0335394, IMG submission 205741) | Freshwater microbial communities from Lake Fryxell liftoff mats and glacier meltwater in Antarctica - MAT-03 (spades assembly) (version 2) ... | reverse complement strand
GGGAGCCTACGACACGGCCCTGCGCCCTACCTGGGGACCGAGGCACCTCGGGCGCGACCAAGCCTCGACGCTCGGCGATCTCGCGATCGAACGGGCCGCCCTGGTGGTTGGCGCCGTCGTCACCGAGCTTTCGGGGCTGGCACCACCGCCGCGCGCCGCCGACCTCGACCTGCCGGACGCGTCGAGCATCGCCTTGTTGGCGATCTTGCGGCTCGCGGGCCTCACTTCCGTGGAGGCACGAATGCGCTTCGACGCGGCCCTGCTGGAAGCCACGTACGTTCGCGCCCCCGACGCCCGCCCGATGCCGACCGCCTGAGCGGGCGCAACATCTGCGGCTTCGTTTGCTACGCTCCGCAACTTCGATGGCAAGCGACATGGCTGGAGGGGACCGTCCGGCGCTCGACGCGGAGCGGCTTCATGCACGCTTCGGCCGGCGATTCGAAGCCGGAGACGTGATCTTCCGCGAGGGCGACCACGCGCAGGAGGCCTACCTCCTCGAAGAGGGTCGTGTCCGGCTCATCAAGCGGGTTCGGGGGCTGGAGCGCAGCCTGATGGTTCTGCGCCCCGGCGATCTCTTCGGCGAATCGGCGCTCCTCACCGGCGCGCGGCGCAGCTCGACCGCGATCGCGCTGTCGCCCACGCTCGCCCTCTCCCTCGACCAGACGACCTTGCACGGCCTCCTCGAGAAGAACCCGCTGGTCGCGTCGCGCGTCGTCAAGCAGCTCGTTCGCCGCCTGCGCGACGCCGAGGATCAGATCGAAGTGATGATGCTCTCCGACGTGCAGTCGAAGATCGTCAACGCGTTGCTCAAGCTGAGCCAGCAGGCGTTCGAGGGCGATGAGAGTGCCGTGGGCGTCGCGCTCTCCATCTCGCCGATGGAGCTTTCGACGCGCGTCGGTCTCGACGTCGACACGGTGAAGCGCGGCGTGCAGCAGCTTCGCGAAGGCAACTACATCCGGGTGAGCGACGAGCGGCTCGAGATCCCCGACATCGAGGCGCTCGAGCGTCTGTACGGCCTGCTCGGAATGAGCGACGAGATTCGCGGCGACGCGCCGGTAGGGAAGGCCTGAGCGGCGAGGCTCGGTCGGCCCTTCAACCCCCACGCTCGCGCTCTCTTCGCGGCCATCCGGCGCTGGACCGCGGGTTGACGCTCTCGGGGTCGTGGGCTACCTGCCCGCCGGTGTCGCTTCGCTCACTGGCGTCCGGTCTCATCGCCTCGTGCGTGCTTGTCGGCGGCGGCCTGCTCGCGGGCTGCTTGGGCGGCGGATCCGACAGCGGTCCGGCAGATGCGCGGAGCGTCGCCGAGTACGACGTCGCGCGCGACCTCTTCTCGAAGGGCCAGTTCCGCGAATCGCTCGTGAAGGTCGAAGAGGCGCTCGAGTTCGACAGCACCAACGCGGATGCCGCCTACCTCGGCTCGGTCATCATGCTCGCGTTCTGCGCGCGCGACGCGGCCTCGACCGATTGCCGCTTCAACGAAGCCGAGCGCTACGCCAAAAAGGCGATCGAAGCGAACGCCGACATGCGTGACGCCAAGAACACGCTCGGCGTCATCCTCGTCCACGAAAAGCGCTACGACGAGGCGATCGCCGTTCTCAAGCCGCTCGCCGAGGACATCTTCTACGGCGCTCCGCAGAACTCCTGGGGCAACCTGGGCTGGGCCTACCTCGAGAAGGGCGAAGCGGACCTCGCGATCGACGCGCTCCGCCGCTCCGTCGCCGCGCAGCCCGCGTTCTGCGTCGGGCACTATCGCCTTGGTCTCGCCTTCGAGAAGAAGGGCGAGATGCAGGCGGCCCGTGAAGCTCTCTCCCGCGCCATCGAGGTCGATCGTCCGGAATGCCGAGGCCTCCAGGATGCGTGGGAGGCGCGGGCGCGCGTCGCGTCGAAGCAGGGCGCCGCGGACGACGCACGCTCCGACTACCAGCACTGCGAAGAGATCGCACCCAATACCCCGCTCGGTCGCAAGTGCGCTGCCGCTGCACTCTCCTCCAAGGCGTCGCCTTGACGTCGGTGTTCGCACCCTGACCGAGCGCTGTACACACTGAACGGAAAGAAACAAGATCGCAGTTCGACGCGCCGCGCATAGACTCCGCGGCGTTCTGGCCAGGCCCCTGAGGCAAGCCAGTGGGTCGGTGACCAGAAGGCCACCGCCAGGAGAGAACGCCACGGCTCGATGAGGTTTACTTGATGGAGTCGATCGGACACCAGCTGAGAGCCGCGCGAGAAGCGCGAGCGATGAGCATCGAAGAGATCTCGCGCGCCACCCGCATCCCGATGGGTTCGGTCGAGCGCATCGAGAACGGTCACTTCGACGATCTCCCTGGCGAGGTCTTCGTGCGGGGGTTTCTCCGCGCCTACGCTCGCGCCGTCCAGCTCCCGGTGGATGATGTCCTCGCCCACTACACGGCGAGCCGTCGCATCGCCTGGGTGACCCCGATCCCGCTCGCCACTCCCGAGAAGCGTTCGCGCGCGCCGCGCGTCGGCGTCGCCATTGCATTCGTTCTCCTGCTCGTTCTGTTCACCCTCGCCCTGTCGATCGTCCTGCGCCCGCGCAGCCACGACATGCCGCGCGAGCTGTCCTTTCGCGACGGCGGCTCGAGCATCTCGCTGGTCTGAGGCGCGCTCTCCTTCGGGAGAGGGAGGGGCCGGCAAGTGCAGCGAGCCCAGCGACCGGTGACCGCGTCCCCGAAGGCCGCGGGCTCGGCGAAGGTTTCGCGTGGGGCTCTGGCGCGGCAGGCCGTGACGCGCATCTCCGCGCGCGCGTTGCTGCTCCGCTCCGTGCCCATCGGCGAAGCCGATCTGATGCTGACCCTGTTCACGCGTGAGGGCGGGACGGTCTCGGCGGCGGCCCGCAGCGCGCGTCGCTCCGCACGGCGTTTCGGCGCGCTCGAGCCTCTGCACGAGCTCGCGGTGACGCTCGAGGTGAGGGACGGGATCGACATCGGCAAGCTGGTGGAGGCGCGGATCGAGCGACCCCGCCTGGCGATCACGCGCGATCTCGATCGGCTCGAGTCGGCCGGGCACCTCTTGCGCTGGGTGCGGCGCGCCTGTCCGCCGCATGTCCCCGAGCCGATGATCTTCGATGCGTTGACCGGTGGCCTGGACGCGCTCGACGCCAATGACGGCATGGCGCCACGGGCGATCCTCGCCGCCGTCGGTCTGGCCCTTTGCGACGGCCTCGGGTGGGGGCTCGATCTGGAGCGCTGCGTCGGCTGTGGCAAGGCGTGTCCAACATCCGCGCCATCGGCGATCGATCCGCACCGAGGAGGCCTCGTCTGTCAGGCCTGCGGCGGCGCGCGACGCATCCTCGCGGGCGATGTCCGCGCGGCGTTGCGGGCGGCTCGCGCGGGCGATGTCGCGTCGCTGGAGGTCCGTGCGACGGAGATCGCCGTCGAGCTCATCGACGCCCTGCTCGACGCGCATGTCGGCCCGGCTCCGGTGGCGCGCAAGTAGAAGCGCCGGAAGGCACCGCCGCGTTCACGTGGGGCGATCTGCGAGACTGGCGAGCTGAGCGAGAGGCGATGGCCAGCACGACAACTCGCGAACGGGCTCCGTCGCATCGAGCTGACTCGATGTCAGTTGCCAGTGCGCTCGATGTAGCGACGCACGGCGCGCGGCTGGTCCGTGTCGCCCTCGATGACCAGATAGGGGCGCCCGGCGGCGCCCCTCTCAGGGAACGAGAAGCTACCGGTGTTGGCGTAGCCGTCGCCCGTGTGCTCGGCGTGGGCATGCCCCAGCACCACCAGGCCGGCGTCGGTCGCCGCCCGCACGCGCTCGGCGCCGCGGCGAAGTCGCTCGGGGACGGTGCCGCCGAAGCGATCGAAGTGGGTCAGCCAGTTGAAGATGAGCCAGCCCATTCCCCCCAAGACGAGCAGCGCGCCGACGGCCTGCGCTCGGTTCCGCCCCGCGATCGCGCCGTAGGCCAGCGCGCCGAGGCCCGACGCGGTGGAGACGGTCGCGACGACACGGTCGAAGTAGAGACGGCGCACCGTCGCGCGGAAGCTGCGCAGGGTCGACGGGGTGGCTTGCGCCAGGATCGCCTCGGCGAGCGCCGGATCGGCGTCGATCGATCGCGCGAAGTCCGCGGCCATCGCCTCGCCCCGGGCGCGCTCCGCACCGGCCCGGTAGAATGGCCCCGCCATCGCCATCGCATCGAATGCGGTGCGAAAATAGCGGTAGACGACGTAGGGGGCGCGTCGCCCGTACCAGCGAAACGCCGCCAGGAACAGGGACAGCGGCGTGTCGTCGTTGGCCTGGAGGTACGCGAAGGCGCCGGTCGGCGCGATAAACGAGCGCACGAAGTGCACGCCCAGGCTCGGTGAGCCGTCGATCAGCGGATGCTCGGGCGCGTTGTCTTCGTCGTAGAGATGACCGTGTTCCAGGTGCAGCGCACCTTCCCGGAAGAACCAGGGGGTCGTGCGCACACGCGCCGCCGCGTCGGCGCCGAGCCCGAGCGCGCCCGCGATGACGCCGCGGAAGTGCGGCGCGCCGACATCTCGATCGTGGTTGCCGGCAACCAGCCAGAACGATCCGCCGCCCTCCAGGTGACGCGCCATGGCCTCACGCACGACGGGGTGCCTGTCGAGCGCAGCGCGCATGCCCTCCTCGGCGGACAGATCGGGTCGATCTGCCGAGTGATCGAAGAGATCGCCGCACGCCACGATGCGCTCTCCCGGATGCTCGGCGAACAGGCGCGCGAGATCGGCGCCTACCGCGAGCGGCGTGCGCGTGGTGAGGTGCACGTCACCGAAGACGATCGCGAGCGGCATGGCAGGCGCTGTCTTACTGCAGCGATCCCGCCTTGTCGTGCGGGCGCATCATCTTCATGGCGAGCACGAGCACGAGCACGAGCACGAGCACGATGATGACCGAGAATCAGGCTCCTTGATGGAGACGAACCAACCGGGCGCGAAGCGGATACCCGACGTATATTCCCGCCCGCATGATCGACCAGACCCGCGATGCAGTTCTCCTGTCGTGCCACGGAACCGTCGCCGACCTCGCCGACGTCCCGGCGTTCCTCGCGAACATCCGCCGCGGTCGGCCCGCGCCGCCCGAGATGGTCAAAGAGATCCAGCATCGGCTCGAAGCCATCGGCGGCTCACCGCTCATGCGACATACGCAAGACCAGGCGGACGGCCTGGCAGCGCGGCTCGGCATCCCCTGCGTGATCGCGGGTCGTCTGTGGGGCCCGTACCCCGACGCGGTGCTTGGGATGCTCGCCAATGGAGGCCGCGCGCGCGTGCTGTCGCTGCCGCTCGCCCCGCAGAGCGTGCATGTCTACAACCAAGCTGTCCGCGCGGCGGCAGCGTCGATCGAGCCGGCGCTCACCATCGTGGATGCGCCGACCTGGGGCAATCAGCCGGCGCTCATCGACGCGTTCGCCGACACCGTTCGGCAGGGGTTGGTCCGCGCGGCGGCGCTCCATGCCGGGCCACCGAGTCAGACGGCGATCGTCCTGTCGGCCCACAGCCTACCGATGCGGATCCTCGCCTCCGGCGACCCCTACGAAAAGCAGTTCCGAGCCATGGCCGATCTCGTCGCGGCGCGCTTCGAAGCCAGCGGGCATCCGGTCACCATCGCATTCCAGAGCCAGGGCATGACCGACGATGCGTGGCTCGGCCCGGACCTGCCCACGACGTTCCGCAGCCTCCGTGAGGCCGGTGCGCGCGCGGTCGTCGTGGCGCCGATCGGCTTTCTCGCCGAGCACGTCGAGACGCTCTACGACCTCGACGTCGACGCACCCAAGATCGCAGCCGCGGCAGGTGTCGCCTACGCGCGAGCTCCGGCCCCGTGCGCCCACCCCCGCCTCATCGATGCGCTCGAAGCGGTGGCGCGCCAGGCCTTGAGCTAGGGACACAACATGATCAGCCGCGTCCGTAGCGCTCGAAGTGCCCTGGTCCTCGCGCTCGTCCTGGTCGCGGCTTTCCACGCGCCCGGCGCCGAGGCGCAGACCCGCGAGAAGAAGCCCGCTGGTGCAGCGGCCGCACCGTCCACCCCGCCCGCTGCTTCGCCCACGACGTCGGGCGCCGACTCGCTGGGCCCGGCCCGGGACCACTTCCGGGCCGGACGCTACCAGGAGGCGGAGCGTGCCGCGGCCGACGTCGCGAAGAGCGACGTCTCCCAGAAGGCTGCCGCTGCCGTGGTGCGCGCCCGCGCGCTGGAGGCCACCGGCGGGATCGAAAAGGCGATCGAGATCCTTCGCGAGGTGGAGGCCGAGCCCACCGCGCGCGCCGCTCGCGCCCTGCTCGGCGAATACCTGATCGGGGTGGGCAAGCGCCGCGAGGCGCGCGCGCCGCTCATGACGCTGGTGCAGGACTACAACGACGATGCGATCACCGCGACCGATGCCGAAGGCCTGACCTTGGTCGGCCGCGCCGCTCACCTGCTGCGTAGCCCGCGCGACGCCAACGACGCCTACAACGCAGCCGAGAAGGCGGGTGGCAACAAGCGCATCGACACGCTCCTCGATCGCGCCGAGCTGTTCCTCGACAAGTACGACCCTGGTCACGCCGCCGAGGTCGTCGCCGAGGCCGCCAAGATCGCGCCCGAAGACCCGGCCGTCCGCCTCGCCATCGCGCGGGTGAAGCTCGAGTCCGCGATGGATTTCGACGCCGCCGAGAGCGAGATCAAAAAAGTCCTCGAGGTGAACCCCAAGCACGCCGAGGCGCACTTCGTCCGCGCCGGGTTGGCCTTGCGCGATCTCGACATCGAGGCCGCCGACAAGGCTCTCGCCGAGGGGCTCGCGGTGAACCCGCGCAACCTCGAGCTGCTCAGCATGCGCGCCGCGGCGCGCTTCCTCGCCGACGACGACAAGGGCTTCGACGAGGTCCGCAAGAAGGTCCTCGAGCTCAACCCAGAGTTCACGCGCTTCTTCCAGATTGTCAGCGAGTACGCCGAGTGGGAGCACCGCTACGACGACATCATCGCGTTCATGCGCGAGGCGACGGTGCTCGATCCGCGCGATGAAAAGGCGTGGGCCCAGCTCGGCTTGAACCTCATCCGCTCAGGCGACGACAAGGGCGGTATGGAGGCGCTCAAGAAGGCTTGGGAGCTCGATAAGTTCAACGTCCGCGTCTACAACACGATGAACCTGTTCGAGCGGGACATCGCCACGCAGTACGTGACGACCGGTGGGCAGACCTTCTTCATCCGGTACCACAAGGAGGAAAAGGCGGTCCTCGAGCGCCTCGTCCCCAAGATGCTGGAGGAGGCGTGGGCCGACATGGCAAAGCGCTATGCGTTCACACCGACCACGCCGATCTCGATCGAGCTCTACGGTGATCCCGAGCACTTCAGCGTGCGCACCAGCGGCCTGCCCAACGTCGGCATTCAGGGCGTCTGTTTCGGCAAGTCGCTGGCGATGCTCAGCCCGCGCGCCGCCGGCTTCAATTGGGGCAACGTGTTGTGGCACGAGCTTGCCCATGTGTTCGCGATCCAGAAGTCGAAGAGCCACGTGCCGCGCTGGTTCACCGAGGGCCTCAGCGAGTACGAGACCATCGTCCGTCGCCCCGAGTGGCGCCGGGAGGAAGACCCGGCGCTCTACGCCGCGCTCCGGTCCAATCGGCTGCCCGCGATCGAGCGCTTCAACCGCGCCTTCACGCACGTCGACACGATCGAAGAGGTGACGACCGCCTACTACGCGGCAAGCCAGCTGGTCGTGTTCCTGGTCGAGCGTCACGGCTTCCCCAAGGTCTCGTCGATGCTCGCGTTATGGGGCGAGGGCAAGCGTACGCCGGAGGTCATCAAGCAGGCGCTCGGCACGACGCCGGCCGAGGTCGACCGTGCGTTCCGCGGGTGGCTGGAGAAGCGTCTGTCGGGCTACGCCAAGCAATACGTCCCCGACCTGCACGCGCCGCCGCTCCCCGAGGCGAAGGAGGCGGCGTCTGCCGCTCCGAGCGACGCGCACAAGCAGGTGGAGCTTGCCGTCGCGCTGCTGCGCGAGCGCGACGACAAAGGCGCCGCCGCCGCCATCGATGCGGCGCTGAAGCTCGATCCCAAGGAACCCGACGCCAAGTACCTCAAGCTGCGCCTGGCGATGGGCGCCGAGGAGCCCAAGGTCGCCTCCGCCCTGGTGGCCGAGCTCGTTGCCGACGGGCACGACGGCTACGCGGTGCGCATGCGAGCCGCAGATCTGGCGGAAGACAAGAAGGACGCAGCGGGCATGCGCCGCGGGCTGGAAGCGGCCCACCGCCTCGATCCGTCGCAGGCCGAGCCGCTCCAAGCTCTCTACGACATGGCGCGCAAACGCGGTGATGCAGCGTCCCAGATGAACGTGCTCGGTCCTCTCGCGCGCGTCGATCAGCACGATCGTCGCGTCTGGGATCAGCTGCTCGAAGGGTTGGTGGCGCGCTACGAATGGTCCGAAGCGCTCCCCGTCGCCGAAGGCATCGCCTTCGTCGATCCTCACAACAGCGAGGTCCATCGCCTGCGCGCTCGGGCCTTCGCGCGCGCCGGCCTGCACTTGTCGGCGATCGAGGCCTACAACACGGCGCTCGTCGCTGGCGCCAAGCCGGTGCGCGCGCGAGAGATCTACGCCGAGCTCGAGAAGGGTTACGAAAAGGTCGGCAAGCCCGATCTCGCCGCCAAGGCCAAGGAGTTCGGCTCGAAGGTCCGCGTCCCGCCGCCGGATCGTGGCGAGGCGCGGCCCGGGGCCGACGAGGAGTAGCGCCGCTCAGCCGTCCGCAAGATCGACCGGTCGGAGAAGCTCGATCCTGCGTGATAGCGTGAGGCCAGTGACCGAGCACGTGGTCAAGAAGCACTTCAACACGGCCGGTCCTTGCAATCCGGCGTGGCACTACATGGTGCCGCCGCTGCCGCGCGTGCCGGAGGCGCACGGGCTCGCGATGGACGGCGGCTACTTCGTGCTGCACGCGCCGCGGCAAACGGGCAAGACGACGTTTCTGCGCGCGTTCGCCAAGCAGCTCACGGGCGAGAGCGTCGTCACGGCGCTCTACGCGAGCTGCGAGACGGCGAGTGCTGCGGGCGATGATCACGTCGCCGCCCAGGACGCGATCGTCTCGCGACTCGTTGCGCAGGCCGAGCAGCAGCTCCCAGTGTCGCTTCGACCGCCGCCCTTCGAGGTGACGAGCGTCGAGACGCGGTTCATCGACTTTCTGCGTCATTGGTCGGAGCACTCACCGCGCAACCTCGTGCTCCTCCTCGACGAGATCGACGCGCTGGTCGGGCAGAGCCTGATCTCGGTCTTGAGGCAGCTGCGAGATGGCTTCGCGGATCGTCCGGCGCGCGCCCCGTGGTCGGTGATGCTGTGCGGCTTGCGCGACGTGCGGGACTACAAGATGGCGAGCGGTGGCGATGCGTCGCGGCTGGGGAGCTCGAGCCCGTTCAACGTGAAAGTGAAGTCGCTGCGCCTCGACAACTTCCATGATTCCGACGTGCGCGATCTCCTCGCGCAGCACACCGCGGAGACGGGGCAGGCCTTCGATGCGGACGCGACCGCGCGCCTGGTCGAGCTCGCGGGCGGCCAGCCATGGCTCGTCAACGCGCTCGCTCGAGAGGTGCTCGACGAGATGAAGGTCGTGGACACCATCCACCGTGCGCACCTCGACGAGGCGAAGGAGCGGCTCGTGCTCGCGCGCGCGACGCACCTCGACTCGCTCGTCAGCAAGCTCGCCGAGCCGCGCGTCAGGCACGTGATCGAGCCGATCCTCGCGGGCGAGACGACGAGCATCGATTCGGTGTTCAACGACGATGTCGCGTATGTCGTCGATCTCGGTCTTGTCAAGGCCGAGCCGCTTCGCATGGCCAACCCGATCTACAGTGAGGTCGTCGCGCGCGTCCTCGCGCAGCCGGTGCAGCAGAACGTGCTCGCCGATCCGCGCACCTTTGTAGTGCGCTGGGTTTCGGCGAAACCAGGTGCCTTCATATCTCGGAGGACCTGATCTGCGTTCCCACCGCCGCTTGGGCGGCGGTCGTCGCGATGGAAAAGCTGTCGTCGGTAAGATCGTGGCGGGCGTCCACCAGGCCGTGGGACGATGTCGACCAGCCCGATGTCCCTCTGCACTTGCATGCCCCGCTTTTTCGCTTCCGGCCTGACGTTGGCCGCGACGCTGCTCGGCTGCGCATCGAGCAGCACGATCGACGATCCATCGTCGACGAGCGCGGGGCCCTCCGAATCCGGACCGAGCGGTGGCGGAGATGGCGGCTCTGGCAAATCGTCCAGCGCTGGCGACGGTGATGACGGTGGCGGTGGTGATGGAAGCGGTGCGTCGGGATCACCGAGCTCCGGCGACCCCACCTCGTCGTCCGGCGCCGGCGGTGCGCCGTCGTCATCTGCGTTCTCGTCTTCGAGCGGCGCCGTCTGCGAGAATCCGGAGACCGACTGTCCACCCACCGGCTCGGCGTGTCGAGTCGCCGTGTGCGAGGGCTCCGCGTGCGCGACGGCGAACGCCGCGACCAGCACGATCTGCAATGACGCTGGCGGCACGATCTGCGACGGCGCAGGCACTTGCGTCGCGTGCAACGTCCACCAGGACTGCGCAGGCTTTCCTCAGAACGTATGCGCCGATCACGAGTGCGTGCCAGCGACGTGTACAGACGGGATGTTGAACGGCAGCGAGATCCTCGCTGACTGCGGTGGTGGCACCTGCTCCGGCTGCGCCGACGGAACGAGCTGCGCGCAGCCCGTCGACTGCGAAAGCGCGACGTGTGTGGGCAACGCGTGCGTCGCGTGCGGTGGTGCCGCGCAGCCGTGCTGCCCGGGCGAGGCGTGCGATGCCGCGCCCTACACGTGCGCCGCGAACACCTCGACGATGTGGGGCGGCACCGGTAGCGAGTGCAACTGCGGCGTGCTGCGTGCTGGGCAGCGCCTCGACATCGGCGACGACCGCTGGTCGTGCGACGGGCGCTTCCAGCTCGTCATGCAGGGCGACAACAACCTCGTCCTTTACTACGTCGGCTTCGGAGCGCTCTGGTCGTCGGACACGTCGGGCACCGGCGCGACGCATGCCATCTTCGAAGATGGCGGCAGCTTCTCCGTCTACGACGACCTCGGCCAGCTCTGGTTCTCGTCGTTCACGTCGGGCATCTCCGGCGGGTACCTCGTGGTGCAAGACGACGGCAACGTCGTCGTCTACGACGGCGGCGGGATGCCTTGGTGGTCGTCGGACACCTGCTGCTACCAATCGTGAGGGAGCCAGGCGTTCGATCCCGCACGACTCGTGGGCAGCTCTTGGGACGCGGAGCAGAGCGGGGTGTATTCAGGCGTTCTGCCAGGCTTGCGACCGGGTTTCCGGCCGAGGGGCTTTGCGCCGTCTCGGCGAGATTCGGAAGCTTCGAAGCTTCGTGAAACCAGCCCCGCGGCGCCACGTAGACGTGCCCGCCCATCGGGGCAGGCGGGGAGTGGACCGAATGAACAGCATGGAAACTCTGGTCATCATGATCTCGTGTGGTCTGGCGCTCTTTGCCTGTGGTGACGACTCCGCCGCCGACGGCGCGGGGGGCAGCAGCGGCACGGGGGGCGGCGCCACGACCTCGACATCGTCCTCCACTTCGGGCGCAGGCGGCGATGCGCAGACTCCGCCACAAGGGGCCGCTAACGTGGAGGCGTGGGTCGCCGACGGCGCCTACCTGGACTGGGCCTGCGAGGCAGAGGTCCACGCCTCGCGGTCACCCTCCCCGCACGGGTTCAACCGCGTCTGCTCGAACGACGCGATCGCCGCTGCGGCGGGCGCCACTGGCGACTGGCCGCAGGGTGCAGCCGCGGTCAAGGAGCTCTACGACGCGATCGACGCGACGGAGCCGTCGGGCATCGCCGTCTACATCAAGACCAGCGACGACAGCGCAGAGGGCGCGGGCTGGTACTGGTACGACCGTGTCGGGGATTCCGTCGTGGCCGATGGCCTCGGCGACGCCGGGCCTGCGAGGTCGATCTGCGTGGGCTGCCACGTTGGCGCGGGCGTCGACGCGCAGCGCACGCCGACGCCCGGAGCGCGCGACTTCGTCTTCACACCCGTCCCCTGAGCGGTCAGGGGCGAACAGGGATTTCCGCGCGAGCTGGTCGATGTCGAGCTGACCTTGGTCGAGTCTGCGGGCTCTCAATGAGCCCACTCGGTCGAAGTTTCTTTTCCCGCGCCACCGTCAGATCAGGGCTGCGATGCCCGCTCGCTACGCGTGGATTTGAGCGCGGTCGATCGGGCAGCCGACTCGCTCGCCG
>Ga0335394_10007665_pt1 | contig 12175 bp, 5 predicted proteins | sample MAT03_FD_205741 | JGI IMG/M metagenome (GOLD analysis project Ga0335394, IMG submission 205741) | Freshwater microbial communities from Lake Fryxell liftoff mats and glacier meltwater in Antarctica - MAT-03 (spades assembly) (version 2) ... | reverse complement strand
CATCCTGTGGCTCGCGCTGACCTCCCCCACACTGCCACTCTCAAAGGTGGATGAGTACGGTCAGACACTCATCGCGCAACGACTCTCGATGGTGAACGGCGTCGCGCAAGTCGGCGTCAACGGTGCCCAGACCTTTGCCGTGCGGGTGCAGGTGGATCCACAGAAGCTCGCCTCGCGCGGCATCGGGCTGGATGAGGTGCGGACGGCCATCCAGGACGGCAACGTCAACCTGCCCACCGGCACTTTGCAGGGCCGCCAGCAAGCCTTCCAAGTGCAAGCTAACGGCCAGCGCTTCAATGCCTCGGACTTCCGCCCGCTCATTGTGGCGTGGCGCGGTGGCAAGGCCGTGCGCCTCGAGGAACTCGCCAACGTCGTGGACAGCGTGCAGAACGAGCGCGTCGCCAGTTGGTTCAACAATACTCGCGCCATCGTGCTCACCGTGCAGAAGCAGCCGGGCGTCAACACCGTCAAGGTCGTTGACGAAATTCGCGCCCTGCTGCCCACGCTCCGCTCGCAATTACCCGCCGCTGTGGACCTGAAAATCCTATCCGACCGCTCGGTCTCGATTCGAGAGTCCGTCCGCGACGTGCAATTCACTCTCGGTCTCACAATCGCGCTGGTGGTGATGGTGATCTTCCTCTTCCTCCGCAGCCTCTCTGCTACGGTCATCGCCAGCCTCGCGCTGCCAATGTCGCTCATCGGCACCTTCGCCGTGATGTATCTGCTGGATTACAGCATAGACAACCTCTCGCTCATGGCGCTAACGCTCTCGGTCGGCTTCGTGGTGGACGACGCCATCGTGATGCTGGAAAACATCATCCGCCACATCGAGCACGGGGAAAAGCCCCTGGCGGCGGCCCTTAAAGGCTCGCGCGAAATCGGCTTCACGATCATCTCGATGACCATGTCCCTGGCCGCGGTGTTCATCCCAGTGCTGTTCATGGGCGGATTGCTAGGACGGCTCCTGCATGAGTTTGCGGTCACGATCATGACGGCGGTGCTGGTGTCTGGCTTCGTGTCCCTGACCCTGACGCCAATGATGTGCAGCCGCTTTCTCAGGCCGCAGGCCGAGACGCGGCACAACTGGCTTTACCGAGCTTTCCAAACCTTCTTCGACCGGTGGCTTGCGGCTTACGAAGCAACCTTGCGGGTCGCGCTGCGCCACCAATTTGCCATGCTGGTGCTCACTGTCAGTGTGCTCGTCGGCACGGCTGCCCTGTTCATCGTCGTCCCCAAAGGCTTCTTCCCCAGCGAAGACACGAGCCAGCTATTCGGCGTCACCGAAGCGGCCCAGGATGTTTCCTTCGAGGCCATGCGCGACCACCAACTTGCCTTGAACGCCATTGCCAGCACTGTGCCAGAGCTGACTAACTTCACCTCTTCCATCGGTGCGGGCGGCCCCACCGTCTCCGGCAACAGTGGCCGGATCTTTATCCGGCTCGTCCCGCGTCGGGATCGGAAACGCCACGTGGACGAGATCATCCAGGATTTGCGCCCGAAGTTCGCGCAGGTGCCCGGCATCCGCGTCTTCCTGCAAAACCCGCCGCTCATCCGCATCGGCGGCATGTTCAGCAAGAACCTCTATCAATACACGCTGCAAGGCCCCGACCTCGCCGAGCTTTACCAATGGGCACCGACCTTGGAGAAGCGCATGGCCCAGTTGCCCGGCTTCCAGGACGTGACCAGCGACCTCCTGCTTTCCAGTCCGCAGGCGCGCGTCGAGATTGACCGCGACAAAGCGCAAGCCCTCGGCGTCAGTGCCGCACAGATTGAGCAAACGCTCTACAGCGCCTATGGCTCGCGGCAGGTCTCCACCATCTACACGCCTATCAATCAATACTGGGTCATCCTGGAACTCGAACCCAAGTTTCAGCGTGATCCCTCCGCGCTCTCACTCCTCTATGTTCGCTCCAGCACTGGCAAGCTCATCCCACTCGGTTCCTTGGCGACTATCAAACGCGACGTCGCCCCACTAACTGTAAATCACTTTGGTCAGTTCCCGTCCGTCACCATCTCATTCAACCTCGCTCCCGGCGTGCCGCTTGGAACCGCCGTCGAGGAAGTCAACAAGCTGACCGACGAACTCCGGATGCCGGCGACGCTCAGCAGCAATTTCCAAGGCTCTGCAAAAGTCTTTCAGGCCTCAGTCAAGGGACTTGGCATCTTGCTGTTACTCTCGATCCTGGTCATCTATCTCATCCTTGGCGTGCTCTATGAGAGCTTCATCCATCCGCTGACGATTCTCTCGGGCCTGCCATCCGCCGGTCTGGGGGCGCTGGTCACACTGATGCTCTTCGGCCTGGACCTCAACCTCTACGCCTTTGTCGGCCTCATCATGTTGGTGGGCATCGTGAAGAAAAACGCCATCATGATGATAGATTTTGCCATCGGGGCGCAGCGGGACGGCAAGACACCGCAGGAAGCGATCTCTGAAGGCTGCCGGCTGCGCTTCCGCCCGATCATGATGACGACCATGGCGGCACTCATGGGCACGCTCCCCATTGCGCTGGGTTACGGCGCCGGCGGCGAAGCCCGTCAACCATTGGGCCTGGCCGTCGTGGGTGGCCTCCTGGTCTCGCAACTCCTCACGCTCTATATCACGCCGGTGATCTATCTCTACCACGAGCGCGTGCAGTCGTGGTTTCGCGCCCGGCTCCGGCGCCACTCTGCCGATGCCGTCCTGCCGCAGACTGCCTGACTTTCGAGTTAGTGGCCCAGCCTGCCAGCCTCCTTGTTTGCCAGCCCGCGGGTGTCTCGCCCGCCACCCACCTCAAATTGTCAGTGGGGCAGTCCGTCCCGGCTGCCATTGTTGCGGCGACCGTCTCGGTTGCCGGCGGGCACGCCAAGCGAGACGCTCGTCGCAACGCCTGCAGCCCAGGGCACCGCGCAAGTGATTGCCGGGTTCCGGCAGCCCTCCCTCAGCCCACCCAAGGAGCAGGCGCTACTTCGCCCCCGTGGTGTGCTGTTGTAGCCAGACGATATCGGCGTTGTTCGGGGATGAGAAACGCGTCCGGGGCACCGGCGGCAGGAGCGGGGGCACCGTGCGCCGGTCCTGCCAGCGGTGAAGCTCCGTGTGATCATCAGCAAAGGAGAACCCAGCCGCCCCGTCATGCGCCATGCCCGGCAGATCGGCGACCTCGTGCTGCGACGGCAAATTCGGAGCGCCGGTCATGACGGTCATAAAGTTGCCCCAGATGACCCTGTCCTCGCGCATGTCCACGAGCACGAACAGCCGGGCAGGCGGCGGATCATTGAACTCGCTGGCCTTGAGGAAAATCTTCCAGTCCCGTGTCGGCGGCCAGTAGCCATCCGTTACGCCGAAGGCCGCCGCGATCTCTGGCACACGATCATCCGGGAGCGCGCCATCACGCCGGAGTGGATTGAAGAAGCGCTGGCGCCGTTGAAGTTCTGATCCGCGCGCCGCGTTACTGCGTCGCGCCCGGCCAGCGCCAGGTGCCGACGCTCTTCGCCGGCAAGACCGTGGCGCAGGCCTGACCACGCCACCGGAGCTCGAAGCGCCGTTCCTGCGCGCCGGGATTCGCGGCGACGAGCACCAGATGACCGTCCGGGGTGCGAAACGCCACCTGTGCCGGGGCATCCCCAACTGAGCGGCTCTCCACCCGCACCGCGCCGCGCGGAATGAATTTCATGAACTGCCCATAGACGTGGTAGTCGAGCAGATACTCCGGCTTCAGCGTCTTCGTGTGCAACGCCACCGTGGCGTATTTGGCCGCGAACGGTCCGTTGTTGGGCTTGCCCTGGTCGTCGAGCATCAGCACCCACGCATTGTAACTCGCCGCCCAGTTCCGCAGCCGCTCGATGAGTTCCACCGCGCCTTTGATCCCGAACACCGAGCCTTCCGTGAAATAAACTGGCACTTTCGGAAACTCGTCGTGAAAGATGCTCATGCCGGTGGGTTTCCCCTCATAACCGTGAAACGCCACGCCGTCCACGAACGCCGCGGCCTGCGGGTCTTGCAGAATCGTGCGCGGATAAGCGAGTCCGGGATCATCCCCGGCGCCCTTCACATTGTAGTTGTGGTCGTAGCACCAGATCTTCGTTTTCAAGCCGGCCTGCCGCAGCGCCGGCCCCAGGTGATCGCGAATGAAGTCCCGCTCCTGCTCGCCGGTCCACCGGCAGGACGGGTAATGCCACTTGGGATTGCGCTCCCGGGCGCGATCCACGCCGGGTTCGTTCTGGATCGTCACGGCATAAATGGGAATGCCCTCGGCTGCGTAAGCCTGGATGAAGCGGACGAAATATTGCGCGTACGCCGGATACCACTTCGGCAGCAGTTGACCGCCGATCATCGTGCCGTTGCTTTTCATCCAGCCGGGCGGACTCCACGGCGACGCCAAGAACAGCAGGTCCGGGTTCTTGCGCCGCGCGAGTTGGATCACTGGCAAAATGTAGGTACGGTCGCGCTCGATGGAGAATCGTTTCAACTCCGGATCGGCTTCGCCGGGCGGCACATCGCAATAGGAATACCACGGATCGCCCGTGAAATCCGGCGTGCCGATGCAGAGCCGCATCAGGTTCATACCGATCCCTTGCTCGGCGTCCACCACGCGCGCCATCAGCGCCTCGCGATCGGCCACCGCCATTCGCCAGAAGTTCGAGCAGGTTGTTGGTTCGAGCGACGAGCCGAAGCCGAGGATCGTTTGGAAAGTGGTGGTGTCTTCGATCTCGATGCGGTCTTGTGCGATGGCCGCGGCTTTGGCGAAGGCGATCGGTGTTTGCGGCGAAATCGTCTGCCGCAAATCAGCGATCGTCAGCCAGGACTCGACCGGCACGGCGGCGGGCAGGTGGAATGCCGCGACGAAGAAGAGCAATGCTGGAAGACGGTGGAGGTGGTTGGACCAACGCGAGGTCATGTCTGGAGCGTAGCGTGGCGTCTTGCCAAATCACAAGCTGGACTTGTGAGGAATGGCCCCCGCTGGCGAATGTCGCAAGACTCTCGCTCCGGGTTGAAGCGCTCACCGGATTGGATCGGCCTCAGCCGCACGACAAATCTTGTAAAAGGTCTGTGGCTTGCGGCATGGTCGTCGTGATATGCGTCCGCCATTCCATGACCCAATTGCTGCTCTGGTTCGATTTGTTCTTCTCGCCATGATTGTGTTTAGAGGCGCACATCCATCGTCTGCATCCGAACTCGAACTAGCCGGTGTCACCATCACGCCGCACTTTCAGTTGGATTCCATGCGGTACAGGCGCGAGGCGGAGCCAGCCGACGGCGCCCGTGTGCAACTCTTCCTCCGCCACGCACCCGTCCCCGGCGCAACGCCGCTGGTGATCCGCGCCGATTCGTCGCTGCGGTTCGACGGGCAGACGCCCGCCGAACTTCTGAAAGCCCACGCGTGGGCTTGGCACGATACGCCCGCAGTCCGACCCGGAACGGACTTGGAATTGCCGCCCGGCGCGTTGACCGTCTGGACCTTTAATGGTCGCCGACTCCCGTTTGGTGTGGGTGGTCAGGTCGCCCTGCAATTCGGCCCCGCCGACCAGCCTTGGCTGGCCACGAACCTTTCCCTCACCGCGCCGCAGTGTTGGATTTCCGCCGCGACGTTTCTGGGCCCGGAAGATTCAAGCCAACCCGACACGATTGTCATCCACCTTGAAAACGCTGCGACCGCATCGGTCGAAATCCGTTCCTGCCGTCTCTGGTTGCCCGCGAATGCCAAAGCGCCCGAAGCCCTGTTCCCCCAACCAATCCTGACCAACCTCGTCTTTTTCGGCGGCCAGTCCGGCATTCCCGCCGGCGACAAAGGCGGCTTCACGATCAATACCACAAAGCTACCGCTCACCTATTGCGCGGTGGAAGTTTCGGCGGCGCGGCGCGGAGAAACGCCCTCGTCCATTTGGACGCACTTGCGAATCAAGCCGGAGCGGTTTGATATTTCGGGCGGCTGGGTGAACGACGGCGCCAACCGCGTCACGAACGAGTTTTTTCTGAAAACCCTCAAGCGCCTGCACGTGAACACGGCCCACCTGGCCAACACCCCGGGCTACACCGACACCAGCCTTTATGCGCGTTACCCGCTCAAGTATTTCAACCAGTTGACACCGTTCGCGACCTACGACACGGACGCCATGCTGCCGCGAATTCATGCTGTCGAGTTCCTCGGCGAGCCGCAATACGGCGGGGGCCGCCCCGTGCCGCCCCAGGAGGTCTGGGAAAAACTGCGGCCCTACGCGGCTACGCGGCTGGCGACATCCGTCACGCACAGCGAGGAACGCATCTGGCGCGATTACGCCGGGTTGAGCGACTTCCCCCACTACGACGCCTATCGCGTGACCGCGCCCTCGCCGGACGCCTGGCGTAAGTATGATCGCTGGGGGGACACCCGCATCGGCTGGGGAGCACCGCTGGAAACCATTGGCGACATGAGCCGCTCTCTGCGTGAATTGAACCGGCCAATGCCCTGCGCGTACTGGTCACAGGGGCCGCATGCAGGCTGGGAAGTCTATGGCGGACGCAAACGCACCTCGCCCACCCCGGAAGAGATCCGCCTCCAAGCCTACCATGCCGTCTCCACGCGCATCACCTCGCTCTATTGGTTCAACCTCAGTCTGAAATCCCTGGTCAAGTGGCGGGACACCTTGGATGAACTCGGCCGCGTGGGCCGGGAGCTGCGAGTGCTGGATGAATTTCTCCTCGCAGGCGATGCGTATCACCACGCGCGCCTCAAGCGGCCCGATGGTCGGCTCGACTGGGACATCGCCTCCGTCTGCGGCCCCCGCGCCGCGCTACTCTTCGCCCTCGATCTTGATTACGTCCCGGATCCGCAGAAAAAAGTATTCACGTTCGGATCGCCTCGCGACGCGCAGTGGACCTTCCCACTGCCAGCGTACCTCGCAAATATCGCCGATGTATTCCGCATTGACGCCGATGGCGTTCGTGCTGTCCGCTGGACTCCATCCGGCCGGGGAATCGAGATCAAAGATCGCGCCAGCGAGGTGGCAATCTATGTCGCCACGCCGGATAAAAATCTCCGCGCCCAGCTCGAAGCCAAACGCCAGCGCTTGGTACAGACTGAGGCGGCCTGGCAATTCGACCCCGCACGCAATGATGCCGATTTCGAAGAACTCGTGAAACTGCTCGGCGCGAAATGAGCATGTCCGGGTTGAACTCTTGAGCGTCGCCTGTGCCGGCGATACCGGCGCACCAGTTGTGTCCCGGCACCGAGTTGCCGTCGTCTGGATTCGGCGGGAAAAACTCCTGGTTGTCGGCTTGATAGAGGAGGAAGGCCGCTGCCAGTTGCCGACCGTTGTTGAGGCATTGGAAGGCCCGGCTGTCGAGTCCGGTGCGGGCCAGGGCCGGCACCATCAGCAGCGCGGCCACCGCCAGCACGGCCGCCACGGCCAGCAGGTCAATGAGGGTGAAGGCGGAACGCTTGGACCGACGACCAGCGCCCGGCGCGGAGAGGGAGGCGGAGAGTTTCATAGCGCGAATCATTGCACGACTGGTTCAGTTGCGACCGGGTAGTCGCTGCGTGCGGTAGCGCAGCCAGGCGACATCGGGATCGCTCAGCTTCGTTAGGATCGAACCACCTGGAACGATGAACTTCACCGGTATCTTCAGGACACTCGCCTGCCAGCGGTGCATCACCGTGTGGCCGTCCGCAAAGGCCACCCCGGCTCCGCCATCATGATAGTTTGCCGGGAAGTCAAACCACTCCCCGATGCGCGGGGCGAAGAACGCCCCGTCATTGATGCTATCCGGGTGTTCGTCCAAGGACACCCAGGTGGCGGCGGGTCCGGGATTGACGAGCTGACTTAGCTTGAGGACATGGACAAAGGCGTAGTCGGTCGGCCCGACCTCGGCGTTGCCCGCGCCGTTGTAAATGTTGGCGGAATAGCTGCGCGCCCGCTGGCTCCAGCCCAGATTGCGCTGGGGCGGACTTAGAAAGCGGTCGGCGGGGCAGGAGAACAACCCCGCGTCTCTACCACAGTACGGCGCCAGGATGGAGTATCGAGGATCCGTCAGGAGCAGCCTGTTGGTGTTGAGTGCCGCCGAGGTCCAGTCAAACCATCCGGCGGCCCACATGGGTTCCGTGGGGTTCTGTGCCCTTCCGCCGTGAAGATTGGTCGGCAGCTTGTCGTTGCTATCATCGGCGTACATGCGCCAAGCACGCGCCAACTGGCCCTGGTTGTTAAGGCACTGAAAGACCCGGCTGTCGAGTTGAGTGCGGGCCAGGGCCGGTGCAAGGAGCAGGGCAAACACCGCCAGCACGGCCGCCACGGTGAGCAAGTCAACCAGCGTGAACGCGGCGGCGCGAGCCTTGCCAGAGACCTTGGAGAGATAGGATAGAGACTTCATAGGATGCCTTGGTTGAGAGTTATTCCCGTTCGTGTTCACGAGGAGACTATCATCGGAGCGCGGACATTCCTGTCCGCGCGAACAGGCCAAGCACGGCCGGGCGGACAAGAATGTCCGCGCTCCGTTGCGGCGCCGGTTTCGTCTCAACTTGAAAGCGCATTGGAATTAGAACGACTCGACGCGGTAAAACTTCCGGGCACTGGCCGGCGCGGCATCCGGCAGAAACGCCTTCACGCCTAGATTGGTGATCGTGCCAGGCAGGGTCTGCCAGACAGGCTCACTCAGGTCACTCTTGAATTGCACCCGGTAGTGATTGCTGAACAGATAGGGCCAAGTGATCCAAGGGCCTTGTCCCGGCGTGGCGGATGGCAGCAGCACCGCCGTGGCGAACCCGTAAGCAAGCACATCGCCGCTGCGGTTGAAGTCACCGGTGGCAAGGTCGGAAGCCCAGGACTGGACGAGCAGCACTTGCCCGTCGGGGCTGAAGCTGGCGCGCACGGAATAGTCGTCTCCGGCGCTGCCGGTGGCTGGATTGGCGCTGACGAGGGAATTCGCGCCGGTCTGGCGGTCGTAAAGAATGATCTGCCGCGCGGCTCCGTTGGCGCCGGCCACGATGTTGGTCGCCAGCGAGCGATAGGCGACGAATCGGCCATCCGGGCTGATCTCGGGGGCGTCCGAGTGACCACTCGCCCCAACGGCAGAGTTGATGGCATGGCTGACCAGGATTTCAGTCTGGCTTTGCAGATCGTAGAGATAAACCTGATTGGAACCGCCGGCGATTCTCGCGTAGGTGAGCCAACGCCCATCCGCGCTGAAGCGGGGCTGGGTGCGAGAATTGAGGGCCAGCGGGCTGACCAACCAGTCCGCGCCGGTCGCGCGATCCGCGGCGCGCAAGTTGGAGCCAAGCACGTAGGCGAGGCGGTTGCCGTCCGAACTAATCGCCAGGTTGGTAATGCCAATAGTGGCATTAGTGAATACTCGCGCAGCCAGCAACGCATCCCAGACGTAGAGATAGGCAGCGGAAGGCACCAGCGGCGGGCCGCCGACAAAGGCCGTGAACCGTCCATCCGGCGTCATCGCCGGACCGACGCCGCTGGCGGTGAACGGCCAGGTCGTGCCGCTGCCGCTGGCGGTGAGCGGCCAGGTCGTGCCGGTTTGCAGGTCGCGGAGAAAGAGGTTCTCCGCGCCGGTGAAGGAGCCGCTGGCCAAGTCGGTGGCCTGACTGCGGAATAGCAGCCAGCGGCCGTCGGCACTGAGTGCGGGGGAATAGGAGGCTTTGTTGCCGGGGCTGGCGACAGTGTATTTCACGCTCGCCAGCATTGTCGTTCCCGCCTGCCGATCACGCACGAAGATGTCAGTCGCTTTGTTAGTATCGCCGGTCACGAGGTTCGTGGCGCTGCTGGTGAAGGCGACATAGCGGCCATCGCCGCTGATCGCCGGCTCATAGGAAAGGCCATTGGCGCTCGCCCCGTCGGCGGCGAGGCTCACGAGCCAGTTCGTGGCCGTGGCGAGGTCGCGGACAAAGATGTCGCGGAAGCCATTGGTGTCGCCGGAAACCAGGTTGTCCGCCTCACTGGCGAAGGCGATGTAACGTCCGTCGGCGCTGGCGGAGAAGGCGGATAGGATGCTCGCGCCGTTGGGGGAGGTCGAAGTGAGCACCGGGTGACTGGCGGAGACTAATTCGTTAGTGCCGGCGGCCACATCACGCACGAAGACGTCCAGGCTGTGGTTATTATCGTTGGCCACCAAGGACCCATCGGTGGCCTCGAACGCCACGCTATTCCCATCGGCACTCAAGCGCGCGACCGTGGCGGCGGTTACTTCGCAGGCAGCGCCGTTCGTGCCGGCGTTCACCAACACGGTGGTTGCCGTCGGGAGGTCGCGCAGATAGAGCTGCCACAGGCCGGGAACAGAATTCGTCGCCAATCCGCCCGCATTGGAAAGGAAGGCCACCCGGCGACCGTCAGGAGTCAGCACTGGCCGGCTGGAGAGGGAATTTGTTGGAACCGCTCCGCCCAGATCGCCGCTGGCGAGCGTGAGCGCACCGGAGTTAGCATCCCAAACAAGGACGCAGGTCGTGGTCGCCGCGACGCCGTTGGTGTTGGCGGTAAAGGCAAGCAACCTTCCATCGGGCGTGAGGTCGAGGTTCCGCGTATTCTCCATGCGGAGAATCGAAGTTGTGCCATTGGCATGCACCAGGTCGGTGAGGCCGGTTTCCAGGCTGTAACGAAGGATGATGCCAAAACTGATATTGCTCCAAGACGACACCGGCGAAACCGGCAACAGACTGGCTTGATAGGCGACGAACTTTCCGTCGGCACTCAGAGCGAGGTTGTAGCAAACGCCGTTGGTCAGCCCGGTCACGTTCTTGAGGTTGGCGCGCATTCCGCTGCTGGCCCAGACGTTTGTCCCGGCCACCACGTCCCGCACATAAATGTCGCCGCCCGTGCGCTGGCCTGGCACGGAGCCTGGGACGAGATTCGTGGCCGTGCTGGAAAAGGCGACGTAGCGCCCGTCCGGCGTAAGCTCAGGCGAATCAAAACCACTGGCCGGCTTCACGGCGGCGGCGTTGGTGGAGAACGGGCCTGCGCTGACCAGCACCGTCGTCGCGGCCTGCAAGTCGCGGAGGAAGATGCGGGCGATGCGATTCGTGTCACCGGGCACCAAGTTGCTGGCTTCGCTGACGAAGGCGATGTAGCGGCCGTCGGGCGTCATCACCGCGCTGCGCGAGACGCCATTGCCGGGCAGGCCGTTGGTGCTGACGCTCACCAGCCAGGTCGTACCGGCGGCCAGGTCACGGAGGAAAATGTCGGTGGCGTTGTTGGTGTCTCCGGCCACGAGGTCGCTGGCGCTGCTTTCAATCAGCGCGAACTGGCCGTTGGTCGAGAGCGCGACGGGGAAGGAGTCGCCATTGCCGCCACTTGTGCCGGCGAGGGTGGCGCTGACGAGGGTGGTGGTCTGGTTCGTCCGGTCGCGCAGGAAGACATTGAACCGGGCCGGCACCAGCGCGGGCAGCGGCAGGCCGTTGCTGGCTACGAGGAGGTTGTTGGCGGTGCTGGCGAACAGGACGAAGCGGCCATCCGGACTGAGCACCGGCAGACAAGAATCGCCGTTGCCGCCGAAGGGTGGGGATTGGCTGGGGTGGAGGAGGGAAACCAAGGGCAGGGGACCGGCCCATAGGTTTGCCGCAAAGCAGAGCAAGGCGGCGGTTGCGCAGACCAGCGTGAGGCGGTGGCTGCGCCGATTCGTTGGTGGATGGTATTTCATTTTTCTCATTTAATTTCCTCCCGGCGCGAAACTTCAGCGCCGTACTGAAAATCGAACGCGAGTTTGCTACACCGTTTTGCCGCAGGCCGCAAGATTCGCCTCGGGCAATCGCAACCCTTTCGCGAACAGGTTGAGTCGCGGGCGTAGCGGCGGCGCGTCAGCGCTCTGCCGGGGCGGGGCTAAGGAGGGCAGGGTTCGCCGGCAAAGCCACGACCGGCGGGAGCCAGGCGGTGCGCGAGTCGTGGATCCGCGACGCCCGAACGGGCACGCCAGACGCGTGCGCCTGAGGCTCACGCCGGAGTTCGGATTTAATCCACCTCAGCCGTAACGATTCAATTGCAGTCCTTGCTCGAGGCCTGGCCGCGAGCGTGGGACAGGCGTCGCGCCTGTCTCTGACATTGTCCGAAACGGTTGCACCTCCGCGTCACCGAGCTTGGGGTACGGTTACCGTTTAGCGACGCCAGGGAATGAAGCTGGAGACAGGCGCGACGCCTGTGCCACGCGGTGGCCCACGCCGACAGCCATTGCTGCGATTGAATAGTTACGGCTCAGCCGCATGAATTGGCGGTGCCAGCAGCCTACGTTTTC
>Ga0335394_10007663_pt1 | contig 12177 bp, 9 predicted proteins | sample MAT03_FD_205741 | JGI IMG/M metagenome (GOLD analysis project Ga0335394, IMG submission 205741) | Freshwater microbial communities from Lake Fryxell liftoff mats and glacier meltwater in Antarctica - MAT-03 (spades assembly) (version 2) ... | reverse complement strand
GCGAGGCACGCCATCGCTCGACGGCGGTGGCGCGTTGATGAACCAGGGCATCCACACGATCGACCTGCTGCTCTTCCTGCTCGGTGACGTGAAGGAAGTGCAGGCACGCACCGCCACGACGCTGCATGCAATCGAGGTGGAGGACACGCTGGTCGCGACGATGGTGTACGCGTCGGGTGCGCTTGGCACCTTCCATGCCACGACGGCGGCTTGGCCCGGTTACCCGCGCCGCATCGAGATCAGTGGTACCGAGGGCACGTTGCAGCTCGAGCACGACCGGATCGCCGGTTGGGACCTGAAGAGCGGGCACGTGGCCGGCGCCACGCTGACCAGCGCGTCGCAGAGTGCCTCCACCGCCGTGGTCGCCGACGCCACGCCGCATCGCCGCGTTGTGGAGGACTTCGTCCTGGCGCTGCAACACGGGCGGCGTCCGGCCTGCGACGGGCGTGAGGGCCGCCGCAGCATCGCACTCGCGCAGGCGCTGTACGAGGCCGCGCGCACGGGCAGGACCACCGCTGTCGAGAACGCCGCCTGGGTGGCGCCCACTGTTTGACGACCCTGTTGCGCGACCGGTGGCCTTGTCCATCGAGTAACATCTTGTTACATTCCGGCAGCGCTGCGGTCGCTCCATTCCGTCGTGCCAGGCCGGACCGTTTCCGGTGTCGTGGAAGAGACCGATTCAATCGGCGCAAGCCGCGAAACCGTCCTTGTACTGCTGGGGGGAGAGAAGAACATCGAGTCGAAAGTTGAGTTCGCTCCGGTGACGGAGCCACGGTGGCGTGCGCGCGCGGCTCGGCGCGCCCCCGGCGTCACTTCTCACACCGTGTTGATTGTCGCAGGCACCCGCCCCGAGTGCATCAAGCTCGCGCCAGTCATCCACGCCATCGCGGCACGCGCCGACATCGAGACGATCGTGGTCAACAGTGGCCAGCACGTCGATGCGGTACGCCGCATGTTCGACGGCTTCGGCATCGACTGCGATGTGACGGTGTCGTCCGACGGCTTTGCGCCGAACCTCGTCACCGCGGTTCGCCGGATGACGCAGCGGCTGCACGACGTCATCATCGCAACCCATCCGGCGATGGTGCTGGTCCAGGGCGACACGTTGACCGCCTATGCAGGTGCCCGCGCGGCGCATGCTGCCGGCGTGCCGCTGATCCACGTCGAAGCCGGATTGCGCGCACCCACCGTCGCCGACCCCTTCCCGGAAGAGTGGTTCCGCCGCCGTATCGCGCGTTGTTCCGACCTGCACTTCGCGCCATGCGCGTCGGCGGCGCGCAATCTGCGCGACGAGGGTATCGATCCGCGCACCATCCATCTTGTCGGCAACACCGGCATCGACAGCTTGCGCGCCTTGCTCGCAACACTCCCGCCGCCGTCCAAGCCCCCGGAATCGATGCCGCACGTCCTCGTCACCTTGCATCGGCGCGAAAACTGGGACGGCAATGCGGACGTCGTGTGCGATGCGTTGCTCGCGCTTGCCGCAGCCCATCCGGCGTTGCGCTTCGTGCTTCCCGTGCATCCGAATCCGCGGATCGCCACGCGACTGCGCCGACGCCTGGGTCCGCACCCGCGCTTTGATCTGGTCGCACCGATGGAGTATCGCAACTTTGTCGCGATGGCCGCCACGGCGCAATTGCTGATCAGCGACTCCGGCGGCATCCAGGAAGAAGCCCCGCACCTGGGCGTGCCGCTACTGGTACCGCGCACGTGCACCGAACGTCCCGAAGGCGTTGCGACCGGCTTCGTGCGCCTGGTGGCGATCGATCGCGATGCGATCGTCGCCGCCGCCACGGCGATGCTGGCGGCACCGCGGCGCGCGGGACTGCCCTTCGACCATCACGCGCCATTCGGCGCCGGCGATGCCGCTCAAAGAATCGTGGGCGTGCTGGCGGCGCTGGTGGCCGAAGCGGTCGCAGCGTGATGGCAGGCCTTGCGACGGCGATGCCGCTCGCGTCATCGCCCATCGACGACCATCACCTGACCCGCTGGTTGCTGCGTGGCCCGGCGCAACTGGCCGACGGGCCGCATGCTGGCGCAGTGCTGGGCTCGATTGCCGGCCATGCCGGCGCGATGTATGCCTATCCGGAGATCACCGGCTACTGGCTGCAGTGGCTCGCCTGGCGCAGCCGGCGCGCGGGCAATGTTGCAACCTGCGCGCCGCACGCTGCGGCGGCACAACGCTGGCTTGGCGTCTGGCTGGCATCGGGTTCACCGCTGCCGATGCGGCTTCACCTGAACAGCGATGTCGACGATTGGCGCAACCGCACCGAGTTCTGCTTCGACCTCGCGATGGTGCTGCGCGGGCTGGGTGCCGCAGTCGCGGCGGGCCTGCTTGTCCCTGCCCCTCGCGTCATCGGTGGCGTCGCTGCGGCATTGGAAAGATTGATCGCGGCCGATGGCATGTTCAACGCCTGCGGCGCGGCGGCCCCGGGGCGAACGCTGCCGGTGCGATGGTCGACGCAGCGGGGCGGGTTCCTCGCCAAGGCGGCAGCCGGCGTCATCGCCGCCGGACACCTGCCGGGTGTCAGTCCGACGCTGGTCGACGCCGCGGAGGCGACGTGGCGCGCCAGTCTCGACGCCGCGCTCTACACACCCCACGACGAACTGCATCCGCAGCTCTACGCATTCGAGGGCATCCTGAGCCGGCCGCAGCATCCGCCCACGGTGGCGGCGTTGCCGAAGATCGCCGCCGCAGTTGATGCATTGCTCGATCTGCAACGTCATGGCGGCGCGAACGACGCCACGTTGCCCGAGCGCCGCAGTGCTGCCGCCACGGACGACCAGCCGGCGCGCGTGGACGTACTGGCCCAGGCGCTGCGCATCGCCTGCGTCGTGCAACAGTGGCTGCCGGCATGGGTGCCCGATCGCGCTGCGTTGACGCGGATCCGCGCATTGCTCGCGGCGCGGGTACGCACCGACGGCTCGCTGCCCTTCGCGCTGAACGAAGTGGTACCTGTCAGCAATGTGTGGGCCGCGATGTTTGCCGATCAGGCGCTGGCCCTGGCCTCAGGGCCGCACGCGGCCGACAATCGTGCCGCAGACCCGCTGATCGTCTGACCACGCGGCACGCCGGCACGGGCAGCCCCGTGCCGCATGCGAAAATCAACGGCATGTGGGGAACCAGCTGGCGACAACGAGTGCGCTTGACGCCGCTGTATTGCGCGTTGCTGGCGGCGGATGCCTGCGCGCGCTTCGTTCCGGCTCGACACGTCACGCGCCACGCGCCATGGGGCGCCGGTCTCTCGATCATCATCCCGGAGCGCGCGGCGCCGGCCATGCTGGAGGAAGCCCTCGCTGCCGTCATGATCGCGTTGGAAAGCATAGGCGAAGCAAGCCAGGTGGTCGTCGTCGTCAACGGCACGCCGCTGGCCGACTATGCCGGCGTGCGCCAGCGGTGTCCGCACGTGGAATTCCTGCACGCCGATGCGCCGCTGGGTTTTGCGGGTGCGGTGGCGCTGGGACTCGACCATGCACGCTACGAGGGCGTCTACCTGCTCAACAACGACATGGTGGTCGCACCGGGCGCCTTGACGGCCGTGCTGGCCCTGCGCGCACCGGACGTATTCGCGATCGGCTCGCAGATCGAACAGCGTAGCGCCGATGGCCGCCGCGAGGAAACGGGGTTCGTCGACTGGTTCATCGACCGCGACGGCATCCGGCTTTTCCACGCCAACGTGCCCGCCGACGGCCAGCCACGCGAGCATCTGGCGGCCAGCGGTGGCGCTGCGCTGTTCCGCCGCGATCCTCTGCGCCGCTACGTCGCGGCCAGCCGCGCCTACGATCCGTTCTACTGGGAAGACGCGGAATGGGGTGTGCAGGCATGGCGTGATGGTTGGCGCGTGTTGTATTGCCCGGCGTCGCGCGCGCGACACCGGCATCGCGCCACCACCGCACGTTTCTATCCGGAGGCCGAACTGGCACGGGTCGTCGAGCGCAACCGCTGGCTCTTCCAGGCACGCAACGGCCTCGTGCCGCATGGCGCCGCGTGGCAGATGGAACGTGTCTGCCAGCTGCCGTATGCCAGTCAGCGCGAACTTGCGCCGATACGCGTGGCCGCCGCGACGTGGCGCCAGCGCCGGCATCGGTCGCGTGCGCCGCAGCCATTGCCACCGTCCATGCTGGCGCATCCGGAAGGGTATCCGACTACGTTGCACGAAACCGCCTACAGCTATCGGCTGCGTTCCGCTGCCCCATCGACGCGGCCCGTCGTACTGGTCGTGACACCCTTCGCCGCCTATCCGCCGCGGCATGGCGGCGCGCGCCGCGTGGCGGCCTTGATCGAAGGACTGCGGGACGTGTTCGATGTCGTGCTCGTCACCGACGAAGCGTTCCTGCACGATGCACGCAGCTTCGCGTACTTCAGCGGGCTGCGGGCGGTATACCTCGTGCAACGAATCAGCACCTCCGTCCCGGCGGGCGCGACGACACTTGCCGAACGCATGCAGGAACACACGCACGCCGCGCTGCGAGAAGCGGTCGCCACTGCGATCGCCCGGCATTCACCTGCCATCGTTGCGGTGGAACACGCCGAACTCGCGTGGCTGGTGCGACAACGTACATCGGAACAACGGTGGGTACTGGACCTGCACGATGCCTATGCAGCCGCTGAATTTGGTGCCGACGGCGCGCTTCTCGAGGAATTCGATGCGATCACCGTGGTGTCGAGCGAGGACGCCGCGCTGGTCGCGCATCCGCAGGTCGTGCGCGTGGCCAACGGCAGCGATCTCGACGCCGGTCCGTGGCACGCGTCCACCGGAGCGCAGCTGCTGTTCGTCGGCCCGTTCCGCTACGGACCCAATCGCGAGGGGATCACACAGTTCATCGCCGAGGCGTGGCCGGACATCCTGGCGGCGGAACCCGCCACCACACTGCTGATCCTGGCCGGGGATGAACACGCGCATCATGCGGAAGGTCGCGCTGCGGCCGCGCAGCCCGGTGTCCGCGTCCTCGGCCACCGCGATGACATGGCGACGCTGCTCGCACAATGCACGCTGACGATCAATCCGTTATCCGGCATTCGCGGGTCGGCCGTGAAGATCGCGGAGAGCCTGGTTGCGGGGCGCGTGTGCGTCAGCACCGTCGAGGGCGCGCGTGGGTATACGGAGCCGCCGGTCGTCGGCCTCGTCGTTGCGGCATCGGTGACCGACATGGTGGCGCCCATCCTGGCCCTGCTCCGCGACCCTGCCGGACGGCATCGTCTCGAAGCAGAGGCGATCGCGGGGCGCGCGGACCTGCAATGGACAGGAAGCGTGCGCGCGCTAAAAGGCCTGCATGCGCGGTTGCTGCAGTCGTTGCCGGCAGCGTCGGCGCAGGCATAGAACAGATGTCCGACAACTACGATCGCATCGCGCGCTTCTACGACGCCGACATGGCTCGCAACATGGCCTTTGACGATGTTTCGTTCTATCGCGCGCAATGCCTGCGTGGACCAGGGCCGGTCGTGGAGCTCGGCTGCGGCAATGGCCGGATCCTGCTGGAATTGCTGGCGGCCGGCATCGATGCCTGCGGCGTCGACGCATCGGCGGGCATGCTGGCCGACCTGTCGCGCAAGGCTGCCGCGCGCGCGCTGCCCGCGCGCGCAGCGCGGATGGACATCCGCACGCTGGGCCTTCGGCCCGGGCTCGGCGTCGTGCTCCTGCCCTATTCGCTCGTCACCTACCTCACCGCCAACGAAGACCTGGTCCGGCTGCTCGCCACCTTGCACGCATTGCTGGAACCCGGCGGCCGCTGCGTGATCGACGCGTTCATTCCCCGGCCGCGGATCGCCAACCACGACTTCACGCTCGACTACCGGCGCCCGTTCGGCGAAATCGTGCTGGCGCGATGGAAGCGGATCACAGCGGTAAGCGCCACGGTCAACCGGATCGAGCGCCGCTACGTGGTCGAGGATGCCGGGCGCCGGGTGCTGGAGACCATCGAGGTCGCCGAGGACATTCGTCCGCGCTCACCAGATGAGCTTGGCGCGCTGCTGCAGGGCGCCGGCTTTACCGGGCTCGAAACCTGGTGGGATTACGGTACCGCCGCCGACGCCACGGCGGCGCAGTTTGCGACACTGGTCGCGGCACGACCCTCCCGCTGAAGGCCGATCATGTCCACTCGAGGCACTTTCGGGTAGTCTCTTTCTCACCGTGCTGGTGGCGCGCCTGGTCCGACTCGAGATGGAATGGTGCGAAGAGCAGCGCGAGCGACGGCGCAACGTTGATGACACCACCCAAAAAAACAATCGCTGACCCGATGCACTGCCACCGCACCTGTTCGCGCGGCACGATTGCGCGCCGCCGGGTCCTCACTGCATGACGCGCAATCCGCTCGTCTGGATCGGCTTGGGCGGCGTCACCGCCGAAGACAACCCGCGGGCCCACATGTGGCAGCAGCGGCTGCACTGGGCGATGGTGCTCATCGCGCTGCTGGGGGTGCCGGCTTACCTGCTCGACTCGGCCCAGCAAAGCGACCTGTCGCACCGGATTGCCGGCGTCCTCGACGTCTTCATCCTGATCGCGTTTGCTGCTGAGATGATCTGGATGTTGCGCATCTCGAGCTTCCCGCTGCGATACCTGCTGGAGAACTGGCTCAACGTGGTGATCGTCGCCGGCGCGGCTGCTGCGGTCCTGGGCTCGGACACCGGCTGGATCGCGATCGTGCGCGGTATGCGCATTGCGATCGCGGTACTCGTGGTGGTGCGCACGGCTGCCGAGTTCCACATCCTGTTCACGCGTAAAGGCGCGCCACTGCTGGTGGGCGTCGGCGTGATCACGTTGCTGCTGGCGGGCGCCGTGCTGTACTGGCTCGACCCCAAAATCACGACTTACGGGGACGGCCTGTGGCTGGCCTTCGTCACCGCGACCACGGTGGGCTACGGCGATGTGGTGCCGACCACCGGGGCCTCCAGGATGGTCGCCGCGCTGGTCGTGATGGCCGGCTTCGTGCTGGTCGCGCTCTTCACCGCCAACATCGTCGCGTTCTTCATCGGCCGCGACGAAACGCGGCTGCGCGAGGACCTGCACCATGACATCATCGAGCTGCGCAAGGAGAACGCCCGCCTGCTGGCGGCGGAGGAATGGCGCCTGAGTCTCGAGCTCGACGTGCAGTTGAAGAGCATGCGCGAGGAGGTGGCGGCGTTGCGTCGCGACCTGGCAGCTTTACACTCCGGCCTGCCTGACACGCGCGACACGCGCGACCAACCCTAGCGCGCACCACCCGGATCGCGGGTCAGACCGCCAGGTGCGAGCGCACGTTGTCGGCTTCCATCGTCGCGCCGTCACCGCGCGCCACCACCTCGCCGCGCGAAAGCACCACGTAATGATCCGCCAGGGCGCGGGCGAAATCGTAGTACTGCTCGACCAGAAGGATGGCCATGTCGCCGCCGCTCGTCAGCTTGCGGATCGCGCGCTCGATGTCCTTGATGATCGACGGCTGGATGCCCTCGGTGGGTTCGTCGAGGATCAGCAGCTTGGGCCGTAGCGTCAGCGCACGGCCGATGGCCAGTTGCTGCTGCTGGCCGCCGGAGAGATCGCCACCGCGACGGCCGAGCATATCCTTCAGCACCGGGAACATCTCGAAGATGTACGACGGAATGCCCACGCCGCGCTTCTGCGTGGCAAGCCCCATCAGCAAGTTTTCCTGCACGGTGAGGCGCGGAAAGATGTCGCGGCCTTGCGGCACGTAGCCCATGCCCAGGCTCGCGCGCGCGTACGGCGCGAGTGAAACGATCTGCAGATCGCCGAAGCGGATCTCGCCAGAACGTACCGGCAGCAGTCCCATCAGGCATTTCAACAGCGTCGTCTTGCCGACGCCATTGCGGCCGAGCAGCGTCGTGCACTTGCCCGCCGGGACGTCAAACGACACGTCGCGCAGGATGTGGCTGCCGCCGTAGTACTGGTTGACGTTAGCTACAGATAGCATTGCGTCCTCAGCCCCGAAGGGCCGCCCCGAAGGGCCGCCCCGAGGGGCTGATTGCTCCCCCTCAGGGGGCAGCGAGCAAAGCGAGCGTGGGGGTTCACTTCTATCGGCCGAGGAACACTTCAATGACCTGCTCATTGTTCTGGACCTGCTCCATCGAACCTTCGGCCAGCACCTGGCCCTCGTGCAGCACAGTGACGCGATCGGCAATGCGTGCGACGAAATCCATATCGTGCTCGACGACGATCAGCGTGTAGTCACCTGCCAGCGATTCGAAGAGCTCGGCGCTGCGCATGGTCTCGTCATCGGTCATGCCGGCCACCGGCTCGTCGAGCAGCAGCAGTTGGGGTTCCTGCATCAGCAGCATGCCGATCTCGAGCCATTGCTTCTGCCCGTGCGACAGCAGGCCCGCCAGGCGCCCGGCCTCGGGCTGCAGTCTGATGGTGTCGAGGATGCCCAGGATGCGGTCGCGTGCCGTCGAATCGAGCTTGGCACTGAGCGTGGGCCACACGCGCTTGTCGGTCTTGCGCGCCAGCTCGAGGTTTTCGAAAACCGTGTGATCCGTGAACACCGTGGGCTTCTGGAATTTGCGACCGATGCCACGGTCGGCAATCTCGGGTTCGGACAGCGTGGTGAGATCGATCGTCTGGCCGAAAAATGCGGTGCCGAGATCGGGGCGCGTCTTGCCGGTGATCACATCCATCATCGTCGTCTTGCCCGCACCATTGGGGCCGATCACGCAACGCAATTCGCCGGCATCGATCATCAGCGTCAGGTCGTTCAGCGCCTTGAAGCCATCGAAACTCACCGAGATCGACTCGAGGTAGAGGATGGCGCCATGGGTGATGTCCACCCCCGCGGTGACGACGCGGCCGTCCATGCCGCTGCTGCTGCGCACCGAGATGTCGGCGGCCGGCTTCGCGATGACGAGATCGGGCGGGGTCATCCGCGCCTCCGGATCCACAGGCCCGCGATGCCACGCGGCAGGTACAGCGTGACCAGGATGAAGAGGAGGCCGAGCACGTACAGCCAGTACTCCGGCAGTACCTGCGTGAACCAGCTCTTGCCGAGGTTGACGACCGCCGCGCCGATCACCGGGCCGATCAGCGTGCCGCGGCCTCCCACGGCCGTCCAGATCGCGATCTCGATCGAATTGGCGGGCGACATCTCGCTCGGATTGATGATGCCGACCTGCGGCACGTACAAGGCGCCCGCGATGCCGCAGATCGCCGCCGACAGCGTCCAGATGAAGAGCTTGAAGTACATCGGGTTGTAGCCCGAGAACATCACCCGCGTCTCGGCATCACGGATGGCCATCAGCACGCGGCCCAGCTTCGACGTGACGATCGCGCGGCCGAGCAGCAGGAAGCCCAGCAGCGCGAATCCGGTGAGGCAGAACAGCACCATCCGCGTCTCCGGCGCCGTGATGGGAAAGCCCAGGATGCGCTTGAAATCCGTGAAGCCGTTGTTACCACCGAAGCCGGTGTCGTTGCGGAAGAACAGCAGCATGAACGCGTAGGTGAGCGCCTGCGTGATGATCGAGAAGTACACTCCCTTGATCCGCGAGCGGAACGCGAAGAACCCGAACACGAAGGCCAGCAGACCCGGCACCAACACCACCAGCAACATGCAGTACCAGAAGTTGTCGGTGAAGTTCCAGAACCACGGGTAGGTCTTCCAGTCGAGGAACACCATGAAGTCCGGCAGGTCGCTCTTGTACACACCGTCGCGGCCGATTGCGCGCATCAGGTACATGCCCATCGCGTAGCCGCCCAGCGCGAAGAACACGCCGTGCCCGAGCGACAGGATGCCCGCATAGCCCCAGATGAGGTCCATGGCCAGCGCGACGATCGCGTAGCACATGATCTTGCCGATCAGCGTGACGGTCGTATTGGAGATGTGGAAGATGCTGTCCGCCGGCACGACCAGGTTGCAGATCGGCACGACGACCAGCAACACGAGCGCCGCGATGCCGAATGCGGACCAGGCGCGGCCCGACCACAGCCGCGGCAGGAAACGCTCGCCCACGATGGGCACGCCGGGGATCGGGGCCGTCATCGCCGGGCTAGGCATCGACCGCGCGTCCTTTCAGCGCAAAAATGCCCTGTGGCCGCTTCTGGATGAAGATGATGATGAACACGAGGATCGCGATCTTGGCCAGCACGGCGCCCTGCCACGCCTCGAGGAACTTGTTGGCGATGCCAAGTCCCAGCGCCGCATACACGGTGCCGGCCAGTTGCCCCACGCCGCCCAGCACCACGACCATGAACGAGTCGATGATGTAGCTCTGGCCAAGGTCGGGGCCGACGTTGCCGATCTGCGACAGCGCGCTGCCCGCAAGTCCGGCGGTACCGGATCCCAGTCCGAACGCCAGCATGTCCACCTTCGGGGTGCGCACGCCCAACGCGCTGGCCATCGAGCGATTCTGCGTGACCGCGCGCACGTACAGACCAAGGCGCGTACGCGTCAGCAGCAGCCACACGATCAGCAGCACCAGCGCGGCGAACGCGATGATCGCGACGCGGCTCCACGGCAGGATCACATTGGTCATGATCTCGAGCCCGCCGGACATCCAGTTGGGGTTCTCCACCTGCACGTTCTGGGCGCCGAAGGTGGTGCGCAGCGCCTGGATCAGGATCAGCGAGAGACCCCACGTGGCCAGCAGTGTTTCCAGTGGCCGCCCATAGAGATGCCGGATCACCGTGCGTTCGAGCACCATGCCGACGACGGCGCTGACGAGGAACGCCACCGGCACGGCCAGCAGCAGGTACCCGTTGAACGCATCGGGCAGATATTGCCGGAACAGGTTCTGCACGACGTAGGTGGCATAGGCGCCGATCATCATCAGTTCGCCGTGCGCCATGTTGATGACGCCCATCAGACCATAGGTGATCGCAAGGCCGAGTGCAGCCAGCAGCAGCACGCTGCCGAGCGATATGCCGCTGAAGACCCGGGCGGCGATGTCGCCGATACGCAGCCGCTGCTCCACCGCAGTCAGCGAGCGTTGGGCCTCGGCGCGCACTTCCACGTCGGTTTCGACGTACACGCCTGCCTTGCGCTCGAGCACGCCCAGCAACAGCGTGCGCGTCTCGCCGGTGTCGCTTCGCGCCAACGCGCGCACCGCTGCGAGGCGCGTCGCGCGGTCCGTGCTGCCGAGCTCTATCGACGCCTGCGTCAATACCAGCAGGCCCTTGATTTCGAGATCCGTTTCCTTCGCCACGGCGGCCGTCAGCGCCGGCAACGCGTCGTCGTCGGCGGTCTTCTGCATTTCCTTGGCCGCGGCCAGCCGCACTGCGCGATCCGGCGCGGAAAGCTTCAGCGACGCAATGGCGGTGGCCAGCGACCGGCGCAACCGGTTGTTGACGACGACGTCGTCGCGATTCTCGGGCAGCGGCGAAACCGCTGCGCCCGTCACGGCATCAACGGCCGTGTCGCCCTTGACGATGAGGATCTGGTTGTCCCCGACGGTCTGGACTTCGCCGTCGACCAACGCCTGCAGCAGCGGCAGCGCATCCTTGTCGCCGCTCGCACCCAGCTTGCCGATCGCGGCACTTCGCGCATCGCCGTCACCCAGCGCCAGGTCGCGCACGAGATCTGCCGGCAGTGCCTGTGTGCCGGTAGCCAACGCGGCCAGCAGCGCTACGACCATCCACCGTGCGGCACCCGCGATCACGCCGCAGCTTCCCGTCGACGACACAATGACTCTCCTGACGACAAAAACAATCCGGCGCTACGAAGCCGGCGACGGCGATGCAGCTACCGCTGCAGACGTCCTCGTAGCGCCGGTGGGCTGTCCACCCGTGGTTACTTCTTTTCCGGTGCATCCTTCTTCTTTTCGTTGCCGGCGATAAACGGGCTCCACGGCTTGGCCTGCACCAGGCCCTTGGGATCCTTCCACACCACGTTGAACTGACCATTTGCCTGGATTTCGCCGATGAACACCGGCTTCCACAGGTGGTGGTTGGTCTGGTCCATCTTCATCGTGAAGCCGTTCGGCGACGCGAAGGTCTGGCCGGCCATTGCGGCGACGACCTTGTCGGTGTCGGTGGACTTGGCCTTCTCGACCGCCTGCTTCCACATCCACATGCCGACATAGGTGGCTTCCATCGGATCGTTGGTGATCGGCTTGTCGGCGCCCGGCAGCTTCATCTTCTTGGCGTAGTCAGCCCACTTTTTCTTCCAGGCATCGTTCGTCGGATTCTTGATCGACATGAAGTAGTTCCACGCCGCGAGGTGACCCACCAGCGGCTTCGTGTCGACGCCGCGCAGTTCTTC
>Ga0335394_10007662_pt1 | contig 12177 bp, 12 predicted proteins | sample MAT03_FD_205741 | JGI IMG/M metagenome (GOLD analysis project Ga0335394, IMG submission 205741) | Freshwater microbial communities from Lake Fryxell liftoff mats and glacier meltwater in Antarctica - MAT-03 (spades assembly) (version 2) ... | reverse complement strand
CGTCATCGCCCTCAACAAGCCCGACCGAGCTTTTCCACACACCCTCTGCAAGTTCGGGAGTGGGCACGAAGCGGGAACACTCGCTCATCAAGCGCGAGTGCGTGCTGACAGGACCGACGGATGAAGCTCTCTCGCGTCTCACCGAAATGGTGCGGCGGAGCACGGGCGCTCGGATCAACACGAGTTGTGCCGTCCGCAGTCTGTTGCTCACGCTCTCTGGGGCGTGGCCTAGGCTGGAGGATGAACTCCGTTCACTGGGGGTCATCAAGCTCCCCGGAAATGCCAGAGGCAGGGAGCACGAACGCGAAGCCATGGAGCGGTTGCTTGCGCAGGCCATCCATCGCGCCCTTCGATCCTCAACCGGCCTCGGTTGAGGTGCGGCAAAGCCGAGCGCGATTGGGCGAGCCGGAGCATGGGTCACTCCCTTCCTCGGAGCATGCCCGAGAAGCCCCTCGGACTCAGACCCGTCCGGCAGGGGGTTGGGGGCAATGGGTGGGGGCAATGCGGCGGGCAGATGCTGGTGCGGTCCATCACCGGCCCGGTCATCCTCGCCGGGGCCACGGCCGGTGAGCCCCGACGACGATGCCCGAGCCGGCAGAACTTCGAACGAACAGGCTTACCAGAGCTTCGATGGCGACCCGTCTTCATGGGGGCATAACGGCACTACTGCCCAACTCAGAAGTGGGACGTTGACGAGCGTCCCACGACAGGTGCTTCAGGTCCTTGCGGGACTGAAGGACCCGCACTTCAAGTGCCTTGAGCGTGGAATGCACCTTAGGGAACTCAGGGGTGACCAGGGTGGGCATCCCAAGCATGCGGAAGCCTGCCCAGACTTGCGAAAGGGCTGCCCAAGCCATGTCTGAAACGATTCGACCCTCTGGACCGGCACTTGTGGGGAGCACGTGTCGCTCCTGCAATACAAGGAATGACAATCGAACGAATGGATGCGGATGAGTCGGCGTGGCACCCGTCTCACCCGCGACGAAAAGCAAAAACAGTGCAGACATGGCCGCCGTGACGACAGCAATCTCCGCTTCGTTCTTCATCGGCACGTCTGCGGCATTGGCCTCGCGCCACCACCGGGAGGCCAGGGGGGATGAACCCTTCAGTAGTTCGGTGGAATTGAGACGAAGCATGAGGGTTTCGAACGCATAGTGATCGGCGATTAACTCCCAGGCGTGGCGGTCATCCGGTACCCTCTGGCCGGTCCCGCCGTCATCCAGTTCGACCACACCATCTTGGAGCCCAAGCTCGTTCATGCGCGCGGAGTGTCCGGCGAGCAGATGACCGCTCTCGTGGAAGAGAGCGAACATCGTCGTGAGCGATGCCATCTCTGCCGCGAACCGGGCGCGATCTTCATCTTCCGGCACTCCAAACTCGCACGCATCGAGGATGTCCTCGACCAGTTCCTCAGAACCGACATCCTCTTCCTCCGACACCCAGCTCGGATTGGGAGGTAACGACCAAACGGGATCGATCTTGGTCGGGGCACGGCCGATACTTGGCAGTGCGGGTGTGCGCGCAAGCACCATGTTCCACAAGCGGTCCACAAGGCACGGCAGTGCCGCGTTGATCCCGATGAAGTGAAACCCGTTCGGTTCGACCGCCCAGGCGTTGAGCCGCGGGTGGGCGACAAACCCCACATGCACACGCTCGGGGTCGACATCCAGCCGATGCGTTTCGATGTACCGAACGAGGTTCAGCCGGGTGGCTTCGAGATACAGTTCGTAGCGTGACCTATACGGCTCGGGGAGTTGCGAGACATCGAACACGGACACAGGCTTGGTCCGTGTGTGCAGGTACTCTTTGAACGCCTTGCTCGCGGTAGTCATGCGTGATTGTTGGATACGCGATCCCCCGACAGGGATCTCAAGGCGAGCGACGAGCGTGCGTCCGCGATAGGGCACGGTGAGGCGGGCAACCCCTCCCAAGCGGATTCAAACGCCACATTCGAGCGCAAGCGAGCCATAACTCCATCAGCCGGTGGAGTGGCGCTCCCCAGGTCTCCAGAAAGGAAGTTTTTATGGCCAGCAATGGAAAGCACAGCAACGGGAACGGCGGGAAGGCCAAGGCCAATCCCCCCGTCCACACAGTCCGCTACGGAGCCGTCAAGGCCGTGGTCTGGGAGAACCAGACGCAGCACGGCACCATGCACAACGTCACCGTGTCCCGGTCGTACCGGGACGAGCAGGGTGAATGGCAGGAGAGTTCATCGTTCGGAGGCGACGACCTGCTCCCGCTCGCCAAGGCCCTCGACGCCGCCCACTCGTGGATCCACGAGAATCGGCAGAAGGACAAGGAGAGCGAGAAGCAGGCGGCGTAGTCCAACCATCGTTCAGAGGTTTGTTCACGAGACCATGTTCAAGGAGCCCGGAGCGCCACTCCCCGTTCCTTTGGTCGAGCCAAGATCGATTCCGCACCATCCCGCGACCCTCTCAATCCCAACCCGCCCAAAGGCCGATACCATGATTGCTGCTCCGGGCGCTTGCTGGCACACTGTCCGCATCGACCCCGGTTTGAGGATCCAGCATGGCGTCGGCGGAACAGATCAAATCCCTCGTCACGAGCTTCGCGAGTCGCGACGATGAGCGATTCCGCACCGTGGCGATGGAGCTCGCCGCAGCCGCGGCCCGCGACGGCGATGCTGCGCTCGCGAAGTCCATCCAAGACATGGTGGACCGCTCCCGCCGCACCGCTTTGCCTTCGATCGCGCCTCGGGCCGTGCCCATCACGAGGCCCGATGGCGAGCTAGCCGCTCTCTTCACGGCGAGCTTTCCCCGCGTTCACTTGAGCGAGATGGTGCTCCCTGCTGAACTCCGCCAACGCCTGGAGCGTGTGCTCCAAGAGAACCGTCAGGCTGAGTCGTTGCGGTCACATGGACTGGAGCCTAGGCGACGCCTCTTGCTCGTCGGCCCGCCGGGGTGTGGCAAGACCATGACCGCTCAGGCGTTGGCCGGTGAGACCGGGCTCCCGTTGCTTGTCATCCAGTTCCACACCTTAATCACCCGCTACATGGGCGAGACGGCGGCCAAGCTGTTCACAGTCTTCGAAGCGATGAAGCGGACGCGGGGCGTCTACCTGTTCGACGAGTTCGACGCGTTGGGCACCAGCCGCACCTCCACGAATGATGTCGGTGAGGCGCGTCGCATCGTCAACTCATTCCTCCAGCTCATCGAGCGTGACGATTCTGAGAGCATCATCGTCGCCGCCACCAACCACTGCGAAGCGCTCGACCACGCGCTCTTCCGCCGCTTCGATGACATCTTGAAGTTCACCAGACCGACCACCCCCATGGTCCGCCAACTGATCGCCAACCGGCTTGCGATGTTCGGGGCGGCCAAGCTGGAGTGGAAACCGGTCCTCGCGGCGTCCAAGGGACTGAGTCACGCCGAGGTGGTGCGAGGCTGCGAGGACGCGGCCAAGGACGTGGTGATGGCAGGCCGCAAGACCGTGGGAACGGCCGACCTGACTGAGGCGCTGCGTCGCCGTCGGTCGGGCACACGCTCTCGGAGATCGGCCGCGAAGCGGTGAGCCGATTCCGTCACCTCCAAATCATCGGCGGTGTGCAAGCCGAGGAATATCGCTACCCGCACAAGGTGCGTGGTGCCAAGTTCAGATCGCCCCCGCGTGACGATGAGTTGTCGCACGCCCGTGCGCTCCGAGGGCAGCTTGATGCGGCGCAGCAGCAGGCAGTGCAACTCGACGGAGCCCGCCCGGTCCCCGGGCTCATCCTGACCTTTGAGAGCGAGCCCACGTTCCTTCTGAAGTCCGAAAGTCTTGACGACCGCCGTGCGGCCATCCGACTCCTGTCGGTTAAGACGGAAGGAACGAAACAGCTCGCCAAGCCGCGCTTGAATCTCGATAACATCAAGGAAGTTCCGGTTTCTCTCCCGTCCCTCGCTGAACAAACCGAGATCGTTCGCCGCGTCGAGTCCCTCAAGAAGCTGGCCGACGCCATCGAACGCCGCGTCGCCCTCGCCCAGGCCCGAGCCGACAAGCTCACCCAGTCCATCCTCGCGAAGGCCTTTCGGGGCGAACTCGTGTCGCAGGAGCATGCGGATCACGTTGCGAAGGGCCCGAGTACTGTCTCGGGTGTTCAGGGCACGCAGAAGGTCCCAAGTCGGAGATCACCGACATGACGCAGCAGATTCCAACTCCTGCCAACACTCCAGCCGTGGGCGATCCGGGAGACGACACGGCCCGTCGATTCGCCTATCAGTGGACGTTTGCCGCGATCCTCGCTTGCGGCATATTTGACGACACGATGGACGTCGTCGAAGTCTTCTGCGAGCACCACGAAGACGTGCTCCTGAAGCATGGAGACGGCACGTTCACGGGTGTGCAGGTAAAGACTCGGGAGACCGGAGGCAATCCATGGACAGCCACGGAGGAATCAATCTTCGGCGCGTGCTGCCGATTCGTGTGCCTTGAGAATCAGTTTCCGGGGCGTTTCCGTTGCTTCATCGTGGCCACCAACCACACCTTCCTCTCGAACAAAACTACGGGAACATGCCTGCCTCACCTACTGACACTGGCTCAGCAGGCAGCCGACGAGACATCCGCCAATCCCACTCTCAAGCGGCACCTCACGAAGCTCAACAAGAAGACGGGACATCCCGAGTCGGTGTGTCTGGCGACCCTCAAGAAGTGCAGGTGCGACCATTCGCTCCCCAAACTCGACCACGTCAAACAGGAACTCGCTAACACCCTCTCGGAGAGTTGGGATGGAGCAGCAGATGCCGTACTCCCCTCGCTTATCAGGGCCGCCGATGGCCTCACGGCTGAGTGTCAGCGTGCTTCCTCGCTCGACCACGCCCAGACGTTGCCGAGGTATGTCAGCGTCGGTGCTACCGCCGCGGATGCCGCGATCGAAGCCGCAATCAATGGGAAGCGTCTCAACCGAGAGCGGATCGAGCGCGTGTTGCGGGAGGCTCTGGCATCGACCAGTTTGCTCGCCAGCCCAACTCCTCCGCGACCAGAAGTGGCCGTGCCCGGCCGCTCGAAGCTAGACGTGAAGCTCAATGCGGGTGGGTTCTCGACGGTGTCGATTACCGCAGCCAAGGAACTCCGCGACAAGGCCGATTACAAGAGCCTCGAATGGATGAGTCGTCTTGGCGAAAATGAAGGGCTCAAGCGACATGAGCACATCCGCACGGTCGTGCTTCGTGATTGTGCCGACGCGTTCGAGCAGTCCAAGACCCAGAATGCTCCGTTCGGCCTGGCGATGCAGACCGCCCTCCGAGCACGCTTCGTGCAACGACGAGGACAGCCGCAAGGCACCACGCTGTTCGATTGCCTTGACGAGCATCTTGAGGGCCATGCCTACAGCCTGACCAAAGAGTGCAAGGTCTGGTGGAGCGAGACGTTCACGATTCAGGAGGGTGCATGACATGGATCTGATCCGTGCACTTGCTGAATTGGAACAGAGCCCCGAACTCCACCTTGCACGCCTATTGGTGTTGCTCGGTGAGTTTGGCGGCGCAGACGGAACAGGCAGGGTGGAGGGGCTGACCAAACTGGCCAAACTCGATTTTCTCTTACGCTACCCGGCCATGCTGGAACGAGCGTTGACCGCAAAGGGGCGATCAATCACGTCCGTTCAGGTTCAGGACTTTGAGCGTACCAGCGTTGAATCGCGAATGGTCCGCTACCGCTTCGGGCCGTGGGACCACCGCTATCGCCTATTGCTCAACACTTTGGTGGCAAGGCAGCTCGCGACGGTCGCGATCGAGGGCCGGACAATCTCGATCGGGCTCACACCGCGGGGTGTGGAATTGGCCAAGTCTCTTTCGTCCAACGAAGCATTCACGGATCTCTCTCGCAGAGCCAAGACGCTCCACAGCCACTTCGACCTGACCGCCACGAATCTGATGAAGTTCATCTACGACACATTCCCGGAGTTGTCCTCAATGCGCAAAAACGAGGTCATCACACTGTGAATATTCGACTTGTCCATCTCAAGGTACGAACGAAGCAGACGACCGAACTCGTCGCGTTCTCACCCATCGTCTCGTTTTTTCACGGTCCGGTCAGCACTGGCAAATCGACGATTGCTCGCCTGATCGATTATTGCCTCGGAGGAAGCCTTGAGCGGACGCCAGCGATCCGACAGGAGTTCGTGGCCTGCGAGTTGCTCGCCGAGGTCGGAGTGTTTCAGGTCCAGTTTGAGCGAGGGGCACAGGAAACGTCGAGCGTCCGGGTGACATGGTCAGACGGCCAGCAGCAGATGGGTTCGGTAAATGCACCGCTGGACGCCGCAGAGGCCCCGATCTTTGGCGACGATGTCTTCAACCTGAGCGACTTGATCTTCAAACTCGCGGGTACCCAGCCGATCAAGGTCCGACGCAGCAAGTTCGACCCGGACTCCCCGTTGGTGCGACTGAGTTTTCGTGACCTGATGTGGTACTGCTACCTCCGGCAGGACCACCTCGACTCGTCATTCTTCAGCCTGGAAGACCCGTTCAAACGATTGAAGAGCCAAGACGCCATGCGATTCATGACCGGGCTTCATTCTGAACGCATGAGTGACCTTGAAGCGGCTCTGGGGAAAGCCATCGACTCTCAACGCGCGAAGCGAGAATCGGTTGTTCAGATCCGTGCGTTCATGGACCGATTCCGAATGGGCTCCGAGCTCGATCTCGTTGAGCAGACCAATCGAGTTCAGGACGAATTGCGTGTGGCCACGACCCGGCGCAGCGAAATCGAATATGCAAGGAGTTCGGCCACCCACGTCGTCGAACCGATGCGTCAGAGGCTTCGGTTGCTTTCGACCAATTTGGATGAAGTGCGTGCCGCACTGACCGACCTTGATTCCAAGACTCAGCAACGGGAGTCTTTGCGGGCTGAATTGATCTCCGCAAAGGTCAAGGCTTCCAGAGCCGACCAGGCGGGGCGACTGCTGCAAGGCGTGGACTTTGTCCAGTGTCCACGGTGTGGCAACGATGTTTCGGAGCGACCTGTGCAATCCGGGTCGTGCCGGCTCTGCGGAACGCATGAGCGGCCCGAGAGCGAAACACCGTCGGTCGAGCTTGAAGCACTGCGTCGGGACTTAAATGAACGCATTGACGAACTGACCGATGCGATGGCTCGACAGAAACGAGAGCGAGCGAAGCAAGAGCGAGTACTGGCTCGTCTCATCGACGAAAAGCGAACTCTGGACGAAGAACTCGCATCGGAGTTGACGCAGTATGACTCCGCGTATGTCGCGGGTATTCGTGCGGCAGATCGGGAGGTGGCAAAGCTCCAGGAGCGACTCGCGTCTCTCGAAAGACTCCGAGAGTTGCCTCAGGCCATCGCAGATCTTGAACTGGAGGCGGGAAGGCTTCAGGGCGACATAGACAGACTCAAGACACTGCTTGCTGATGAACGCGGACGGCTGAAAGCCGCGGACACCCGAGTGAAAAAGATTGCTGGCGCGTTCTTACGCATCATGCGGGAGATCGGGTTTCCGGGAGTCTCCGAGGACGACGAAGTACAACTCGACCCCCGGAACTGGCAACCATTCGTTCGGCATGGCGAACAGGCGTGGACATTTTACGATGCGGGCAGCGGAGGCAAGAAAACACTTTTCAATGTCTGCTACGCCCTGGCCGTGCATACGGTGGCTGCGGAAGAGAACCTGCCTCTACCGACTTTCCTGATCATCGACAGTCCGACAAAAAACATCAGTGATGATGAGAATCCGGACTTAGTGCGAGCCCTCTATAGGGAAATCTACGCGCTGGCGACCAGAGACGGAAGGAAGCTCCAGTTCATCCTGATTGACTCCGATCTCGTTAGCCCAGATCCAGCAATCCCGGAGTTCATCAGCCGCCGTATCGCCGGTGAGCCTGATGCGCCTCGTCTAATTCCGTACTACGACGGGCCGTAAGTAGGACAGGTGCTCTGAACCACGCCTTGAGGAACCGATCTTGGCAATGGTGACCAGAGTCGGATCGGAAGCGTGAACTGCTGCGGATCATCAAACGCCAACGCCGGCGAGTGGTAGCTAACCAGCACCAGCTCCCGACGTGGGGCGCTAAACGTGTGCAGAACACCCCGGTTGAACACCACGACATCCCCCGCCCGAACCGGCACGGATTCGATGCCGGTTCCGTCAAACGAGCGCCAATCGCATGGGCTCGCGTGAAACGTCCCCTCGCCCTCTAGGACGAAGAGGCAGCGGTCGGAGTACTCGTGGACGTGCGCCGGGAGATCGTTCGTCCCAGCGGCAAAGCGGAGCTTGGCGAGGCCATCCTCGCGAGGGGTGTCGAACACTTGATCGGCAGTCCACAAACCACCGGCGATTGTCTCGCAGTCCTCGAATGGCGACCGAAGCTCGATGGGTCGCGAGCGTTCGGCCAACTCCATAGCGTGAGTGAGCGGAGGAGTGTCATCGTGGGCCATGAGCCGCCCGATGGCAAAGGGTGCCTGGAGGCGGCCACGCCGAACCAGCCGCTCGGCCTCATCGATGGTCTGTTGCCCGAGGTCCATGAGCACCTTGAGCACCGAGACCCCCTCATCCGGCCCCGGCGAGGTCCAGAGGCCGACGGTCTCTCTCACACCCTCCGCCACTTCCAGCCGCACACTGAATCCAGGCATGGTCCGCTCCAGAGGCTCAGGAGATTCATCGCGGTCGCCGGACCACCCGGACGCACCACAATGCCACCCCGAGCCATAACAGTACGGTACTTGTACGGTACTCAAGGCGTAGTTTCCACTGGCGATGGCTCAGAATCTGAAAGCGGGGCAAAGAGGTCATTCGGCGAAGGCCGAGCCGGTGGACGTGCTGATCGAGGAATATCGCGCTCTCTATTCCGTTTTGGTGTTCAGGCTGGGCGCGATGGAGCAACGTGTTCCCGCAACGGCTGCCATCCTGTCGGCCGCGCTCGGGGGCACCACACTGCTGCCGGAATCCGTGCGGCCCATGGTCCTGATCGCATTGCCCTTGATGCTGGTGGGGTTCTTTAGGTCAACTCTCGGGCACGCACGTTCCAAGCATGACGTCAAGCTCCGCATCGACGAGATCGAGCGGCACATCAACAGGCTCTTCGGGCAGCGTCTCCTCACCTTCCAGTCCCAGCATCCCAGCCGCGGCGGGCAGGTCGCTGGTCGGAGCGGGCGCGAGTCGGTTCTCTCGATTTACTTCAGCGTGCTGGCACTCCTTGCAGGCAGCGCCTTCACCGTGGCAACCAGCGGGGTCACAAGTGCCCGAATCGATGGGTACATCATCTACACCGCCCTCTGCGGCCTGTGGGTGAGCATCGACCTCATCCGACTCGGGCGATACCGCGGCCAACACCAGCTCGTGATGAGCGGGCAGCAAGACACGGCTCGATGAGCACTCTCCGAACGGCCGCATGATTCTTCGGCGGAGCCGGATGCACTCGATCGGCAACGCCTCCAACCCCGCGAGCTTCCTCGCCCTGTTGACAGCCCGCCACACCGCGATCAGTTGGCGCCGCACGGGGGCGTAGGGCTCGAATGGGGCAAACCTGAACATCGCACACAATTCCGGCATGGGTGCTCGGGTCGCACGGTCCAGCAGCTTGGCCTTGAAGTCAAGGTACGCGGCATGGTCGATCCGCACATGCGGATGACCGCCGCGATAGCTGATCGCGTAGCCAGCGAATCGAATGGGCGACCGCCGAGCATCGTGGAGCACGCTCGACTCCGTGGTGAACATCAGGTGCTTCCCGTGGGTGGCGACCAGAACGAAGAACCGATCATGCCGGAGATACTGAATGCTCGCCAACCCCACCTTCTTCCGCCGCAGCCTGGCCCACCGGGAAAGGTCCACCTGATAACGCTCGATGAGCTTGCGGTCTATGTCCGCGGGATCCTTGTGCTCGGGCACCTCGCCGGTGACGTAGAACCAGTATCCCCGGCCCACATAGCAGACGGCCAGTTGCTGGATGAATCCTTCGGGAGTGATGGCGACACAGCGGTACATGACCACTGGTCGGGATCACGGGGGAAAGTGCTTCTGTTCGGAGATAGCCGGTAGCAATTCAACCCCCCTGCAAATCGCTCGCTCGCGAATCTCCCGCGCTTGCAAATCACCCAGTTCCCCACCGAGAGTTGTCGAAAAGGCCGAGTCGGTTTGAGGGCACAGGAAGCTGCCTTCGCACCCGATTCTGGTGAGCTTCAGCGTCAGGCAGGCGATGGAGACGGGTCGACGTGCCGGAGGATAGAATGCGCCCATGCCATCACAGCCCGAAGTGAGAGCCTCCTACTACGCCCGCAAGCCGCGAAGCGGGCTAGTCTGTGTCGCCTTCGTCGCGATGTCGATGTTCGCACTCACACCCGTTTCGCTGGCACAAGGGGACAAGCCAGCACCTCCAGCCGACAGCGCCCTTAAGGTACCCGCTTCAGCTTCACAACCCGAGCAAGAGGAGAAGCAGAAAGCGGATACTCCGGGAAAAACGCCACCCGAGGCGGCAGGCTCTGTCGATACCGAACCGGAAGCTCTGAAAGACTGGGCTGAGGCCATCGCTGCGATCGCAGGGGCTGTCGTGGCTGTTGCTGGGCTGCTTGCAACGTTGTCAAAACCTGGACGAAGATTTGTTCGTGGCTTTTTGCGGTTGATTGCAGACGTGGCTCGAGAACCGAAGCGAGAGCAAGAGGCATTGGCAGAGTTTCGTGAGAAGTTCGGAGAGGCACCTCCGCTCGCGGATATCATGGCGAAGTATCCGGGCAGATTTACCGCACAGATTAAAGTCGGTGGTGCCGTTTCGCAGGCTATCGATGACGGGGCCAAAATGGTGGTCATCGCCAGCGGGAAGGGTGGTGTCGGAAAATCTACACTTGCGCTTGGATTATTGGAAACATGGTGTGCGGATGGCAAAACGACCTTACTCGTCGACTTTGACATGCACAATCGCGGCCTCACGTCACTCCTTCGATCGTGGGAGTACTCTGGACATCAGACCAGTTGCTTTGCCGAAGCCGCTCGCTTTGATGCCGAGATGCGCCAGCCCCTAAAGGAGTTTTATGACGCAGCGACCAAGCAAGCCTCCGAAGGTAAGCCGTCAGATGGCGCCAAGCTCCTCGATCTAATGGATACTTTCGCTCGAACAAAACTGCCTGACGGTGCCAAGGGTCCTTACAGGTCGCTTGACGTAAAGCCGATGGTCGTTGGGAGCGTAGACCTCGGCGATGGCAAAGTGATTCGCGGGAAAGACCCGTGGTTTTTGCAAAGTCTTGCGCGAAATGAGCACTACCTCGGATCAGAAATGTTTGCATTTTCTTCAAATGATACATTTTTCTTCCTCAAGTTCATTCAGTACTGGGCATCGCACTGCAAGATGAAATTTGATCGAATCATTCTGGACTGTCATGGCGCACAAGACCTAATGATGATCGGTGCCATCCATAGTGCCTCCGGCTTGGTGATTGCCACCACTCCAGAGCCCGGCGCATTTGACGGAACCTACGATCTTCTTGCGTTTGCAAACCTTCTTCGAAGCAACAAATCCGAACATTTTCCGACGATTCTTGCGGTTAATAATTGCCGTTCCTGGCAAGACAAAGCTGCATTAGCGATGGAGAATTTTGCCCGCAACAACGACAAGGGAGTACTCATTGTTGATGATGTTATCAGAGTAGAATCGGATGATGACGTTCGTCGTGTTACGAGCAAGTACTCGCTTGGCACGGCGTATAAAAAGAAGCGACTTAAGCAGGCATGCGAAAAAATTGTGGCAGAACTTGAGAAGAGCTGGTCTGGCAGGTCCCCTGCAGCTGTTGCTGTGGCAGCGCCACCTCAAGAAGCCACGCGAGACAAGAGCGAGTAGAACTCTGACCAGAATCGCAAGTTTGCCGCAAGCGATGAAGGAATGGCGGTTGTTTCGGGCACAACCGCCAAAGCCTTGAACCTCTCGACCTTTCGCGAGAGGACAGGGGCCCAATCACTCCCCACTCCGTGCTCGCGGAACCGTTGAACTCACCTCATCGAAGCCTCCTTTCCAGGGCCGCCGCATCGGTGTGCGTCACGCCGTGCAACTCGCTTCCCGAGTTGTGCGTGCTCACTCCATAGTGGTTGCGGCCAAGAACCTTTCCGGCGTTCACTCCGTGCGCTAGATACACGTCGAGCGTTCGCCGTCATTTCGCCGCCACAGGGAACCCGCCCGCCAAGGCGGGTCCCCTGAAGCCGCATGAACACCTGTCACGGACCGAGGTGCTTCAACAAGAAGCACC
>Ga0335394_10007661_pt1 | contig 12177 bp, 10 predicted proteins | sample MAT03_FD_205741 | JGI IMG/M metagenome (GOLD analysis project Ga0335394, IMG submission 205741) | Freshwater microbial communities from Lake Fryxell liftoff mats and glacier meltwater in Antarctica - MAT-03 (spades assembly) (version 2) ... | reverse complement strand
TAACGAAAAAGATGGGAAGGATGACGGCAAAAGAATGGCATCAAATTGGGAAGTTATTTTGACACCGTTCCTTAGGGACAAGCGTTTACCTTTTATCGTGCTGAAACGCAAAGAATGGACGCATTGTTTAGCCCGCCTTGTCCGTTATTACCGGGTTCGGCGTTGGGATCGAGGCCGAGTTCGTAGCCACCCGCGTTAAAGCCTACATAAAAATCTTGATCGAAATATGGTTCAATGCCGAGCGCTTGCGCATACCAATCCCTACAGACCTCCAGATTTGGTGCGGCATAAACCACTGTGCGTAATCCTAGAAAGTGTGAAGCCATGATCTAATTGATTTTCAATGTATTATTGATTTCATTCAGCCGCACATGCAGTGCGCTGTAAATCGCCTCGAAATGGTCGATCTGTGTCTCCTCATTGGCCAGCAATGCGTCCAATTCGGAAAAGTTACCGGCGATGCGGCCTTTGATGGTGCGAATATAAAACTGTAGTTTGGTTTCCAGCGCTTCTTTCATGTGGCCCCTGCCCCGGGCAATTTCGACCTCGTAACCGTTCACGATTTTGCGCCGCTGCACACCTGCGGTGATACCTGCGAACAACACACCGACTCCGGTCAAAACTCCGCCGGTAATATCAAACACCGCCATTTTGGTCACCGCCGCCAGGATCACGCCGATGATGGCGGCCCCGCTGCCCGCAGCAATGTTGGGCGACACCCCGGCATTGTCAGGGAACAAACGGGTATCAGTAAAATTCTCCGAACGAGACATGAACTGCGCAAAATCATGCTGCAATTCTTTCAAAACCGTGGAGCGTTTGTCGCTGATGTCTTCAAAAATATAGGAGTCGCTTTTGACCACCGTGGTGCCGGCGCGGATTTTCAGGTCGATCATTTTCGCCATCTGCTGTACGGAATCGGACAGGTCTACCACGCCATCGTTCAGTTTGGTGCGAAGTTCGGCGTTGAGGTGTAGTTCCAGTTTTTTGGTCAGTTCATCCAGCCAATCTTTGATAGAAGCCTGCTTGCTGAAAATGCCAAGGAAGGAACGTTTCAACATAGATGGGAAGGACATTCCGGACGCGAGCTCGTCGCCGGTGGCCCGGGTAATCCGATCGTACCCACCGAGGATATTTTCGATCAATTGTTTGGCGTGGTGGTTGGATTTCGCCTCCTGGGCATCGAGGGTTAGGCGCACGTCTTCCCGAAAAGCCGTGTCGGCTTTATATTGGGCCGAGCGGGTGTCGAGTCCATCGCGGATCCGTTCCAGGATTTGCAGGGAGGTGGCGACGTTGTTCTGTAGTTTCATCGCCGCACCGCGCCCGCCGGTCACGTGGGTGCGGATGTAATCGCGGACGGCAGAAAAATTGCTCTGGTCAAAATGACCTTCTAGTTCTGCTTTGGCGCTTACGGCATAAATAATCGGTTCCTGCAACCCTCTTTTTTGGGCGAAATCATATAAACCCCGCTCATTCACCGCCAGGTCTTCCGCGCTCAGGAGGTCCTTTTGTTGCAGGATAAAAATGATCTTTTTGTGCCAGTCGCGGTGGATAAATTCGAAGAAATCCCAGGCCGATTGGCGGTACGGATTTTTGGCTTCGAATACGAAAATAACGAGATCGCTGGCGGGAATAAATTTTTCAGTGATCTCCTGGTGCCGTTCCACGATGGAATTGGTTCCGGGCGTATCCACCACGGCGATGTCGCGCAGGATATCTATGGGCAGCATCACTTTTTTCAGGTAGGGGTTCACGATCACCGTCTCTTCTTTTTCGCCGTACACGATTTGCTGGATCGTGTCGGTGAGGGGTTGGGGCGCCACGGGGCATATCTCCCGGCCGGCGTCGAGCAAGGCATTGACAAAGCTGCTTTTTCCGGCTTTTACCTCGCCTACGATCACGAACATATACGGCTCGGTCATGCGGTTGCGCAATTCGCCGACCGTAACGGCCAGATCCTTGTGGCCAATTTCCTGGCTGAATTGTTGCAGGTCCTTGACAATATCTTCCACTTGCGCGCGCAGGGCCTGGGTGTGCTGGTTGAGAATCATGGCGCTAACTTACTGCTTTTTTGATCGTTCCAGTACGACCCCACCCTGTTTTCCACAACAAAACAACAAATCTAACACCGACAGGTCCCCTAAAAAACCATGGCGCTCCGTAAAAACCTGCGGATACGGAGCCGCCTGGAACCAGGATGGCGGCGCTGTATTTTTAGGTGAAACGACATCCCGGAAATCGTTGGAGGATGCTTCGGATTTAAGTTTGTAGGTATGTGTAAAGTGAATCTCCCCGGCGTAGCCGATTTTTTGAAAGATAAACCGCAGCAATTCAAGGTTGTAATCGAATAAAAAAGGAAACCTTTTTTCAAAAAACGGCGCCAGTTCATCGACATAATGTTCAAAATACGGGGCGTTGCCGTACGCCGTGCGGATGCTGCGCCAGTGTAGTTTTTGCCAGGGCAAATCGTAGGCAAGCCGAACTTCCCGGATCGGTGTTTGCTGGTGTTTGCCTTGCGCCAGCGGCAGGCTGAGGCGTTGTACTCCGTTCGGTCCTGCGATGTGGCAGCGGTTCCGGTAGCTGCCTTTTTGGTAATGCTCGCAGGCCTCCAGGGTAAAGACCTGCTGGTTCCAAACCAAAGCCATCCAGGAAACCGGAGGCAAAAATTGTAATTCAAGTAAGATCGACACGGTTGATTTTCAAGGCGTTTTGGGTGTTTTGTTCAATTTTGAAGCGCTCGTCCAGGCGATATCCAAGCACCCAGATGATCGCACCGTCGCCGTTTTCCAGAACCCAGACCTGTTCTTTTTCAAAACGCGACAATTTTTGGTTGGTAAAAAAATCCTGAAGTTTTTGATGCCGGCCGTCCATACCAAATGGTTGAAAAACATCGCCTGCCTGCCAGGGGCGCAGTTGCAGGGGGTAACGTAATTTGGCTGAATCTACCAGCACAGCATCCCGGCCGTCGGGGTACGGCGGGGCGGGGATGGCAGGTATAAACACCAAGCGGCTTGAGTCGGGCAAACTGATCATCAGGTCGTCATCTTGAATTGTAATGGACGCTGAATTTGTTTCCGCAGCGGTTTGCAGCAGCAGGAACTTCCGGTCAATGAGTAAGCGGTAGCCCAAAGGTGACTGCCATTCCATACCGGTTTGGGAGAGGTTTTCCGCCACCTGACGGGACTGTTCATCGGTAAAACCGAATGGTTGAAGCAGCTCGAATAACAATTGCCTGGGCGCAGGAGTTTGCATCAGCACTTCTTTATCAATCTGTTGCGGGTTTTTACCGAAATACTGCTCCGTTAAAAACTGCAGGTTGGCCGCAGTATCCCGCAGGCGGCGCAGGGTGTTTTCGGCGGTGTGCAAAAAGTCGGGATTTAAGCCCTTCAGTACGGGAATAACGTGATGCCGGATGGCATTCCGGGCATATTTATCGGAGGCATTGCTGCTGTCTTCGCGCCATGAAATGCCTTCGGAGGCCGCATACGCTTCGATGTCTTCGCGGGTGGCAAACAGCAATGGGCGAATGACTGGCCCGTTTTTTACCGCAATACCGCCGAGTCCGCTGATGCCCGTACCGCGTGTAAAATTGAGCAACGCCGTTTCTGCGGAATCATCCAAGCTGTGGGCCGTCGCAATATAATCAAAACCGTGTATCGTGCCGGTTTCTTCAAACCAGCGATACCGCAGGGCCCGGGCCGCCATTTGAACAGACAGCCCGTTTTCCGTTGCAAATGCTTCGGTATCAAAATGTTGTACAAAAAAAGGAATGTCCCAGGTATTGGCTAAGTCGCGAACAAACACTTCATCCTGATCCGACTCCGCGCCGCGCAGCTGAAAATTACAATGTGCAATGCCGAATGACCAGCCTGATTCCCGGAACAAATGCGCCATCAACACGGAGTCGATGCCGCCGCTGACGGCCAGCAGCAAGCGTTCGTCGGCACGACACTGTACATTGGTCTCAAGAAATGCCCGGAAACGCGTTAACAGACTCATCTTCGGGTTAAAATCGGGTTAAAGAAACGTTTTAACATAAAATTGTAAGTTACACCATGCCATTTTTGGCCGCCTTATTCGAATCACAAACTTCTACATCAAACAACAAACTTCATGAAGTATTTTTTGCCCCTGATTTTTCTTTTGCTTCCCCTGCTCTGTGTCGCACAAATTTTTGGAACCGTCCGCGATGAAAACGGCGAAACCCTCGCGTTTGCCTCCGTGTACATCCGAAACAGCACCAACGGCACCGCCGCAAACGCTAAAGGAGCTTATAAACTGCCGGTAAAAAGTGGCACGTACGAGGTTGTTTTTCAATACATTGGCTATAAACAACACATCGAAAGCGTTCAGGTTGGCGAAAAGCCACTGCAACTCAACGTGCGTATGGAGCCAAGCGACCTTCAGATCGGTGAAGTGGTGATAACCGGCGAAGACCCGGCATATCGCATTATGCGCGAGGTCATTGCCAAGCGAAGGTACTACAAAAACAAGGTAGCCGAATACACCTGCGACGCCTACGTCAAAGGATTTTACAAATTAGTAGATACGCCTAAAAAAATATTCGGCCAGGAGGTCGGCGACATGGACGGCATGCTCGACAGCAATGGCATGGGGGTGCTGTATTTATCGGAATCCGTGTCAAAAGTATACGCGCAGGCCTCCCCGAAGCGCCTCAAAGAGGTCATGGTCTCCAGCAAAGTGAGCGGCTCCGACGACGCATTCAGCTTCAACCGCGCCACCTTTACCGATTTTAACCTCTATGAAGAACGCCTGGATATCAGCCGGGATATCCTGTCGCCGCTGGCTGATAACGCGTTTAACTACTACAATTTCAAATACTTAGGGGAATTTAAAGATGAGAACGGCTATACCATCAATAAAATTCAGGTCATCCCCAAGCGCTCCGCCGATCCTACTTTCAGCGGAAATTTGTACGTGGTCGACGACTGGTGGAACTTGTCTGGTTTCACCTTGTACCTCACGGGAGCGGCGATTAAACAACCGGTCATAGATACCCTGTGCATTACCCAGGAGTTCGTACCGGTGGAGAAACCCGATACGTGGCGCCCCCTGACGCAGATTACCGCATTTAAATTTTCTATCCTGGGCCTTAAAGTCGACGGTTTTTTCAACAGCATTTTTTCCAATTACGATATCCACCCGGTTTTTGACCAAGACTTTTTTACCCGTGAAACGTTCAAGGTTGAAAATGCGGCCAATGAACGCGATACGACCTATTGGTCCACCATTCGGCCCATCCCGCTTACCCTTGAAGAATCCGTCGATTATGTCAAAAAGGATAGCCTGCAACGTATCTGGAAATCAGAGACTTATCTCGACAGTTTAGATAAAAAAGGGAACCGTTTTAAAATCGGGGACCTTCTTTCGGGTTATACCTGGAGCAATACCTACGAGCGCATTTCCTTGTCGGTGCCGGGCGCCACGCAATGGGTCCAGTTCAATACAGTACAAGGCTGGTTGTTCAATGTAAGGCCGGAATTCAGCCGCTACGCCGATAAACAGGGATCCAGGTTTTGGCGCCTGGAGGGAAACCTCAATTACGGGTTCGCAGAACAGCGCCTGCGCGGTGGCCTGCGTTTTCAAAAACGCTTCGAAAGCATTCGGTATTCCACTTTAGAGGTTAGTGCCGGCACTTTGGCCGAGCAATTCAACCCGTCGAGACCGGTCGGGCCGCTGTTAAATAGCTTGACTACGCTGCTCCTGAAATACAATTTTATGAAATTGTATGAAAAAACCTTTGCCAAGGTGCAATGGAGCCAGATTCTTACGCCGGGTTTGCGGCTTATTGCCGCCGCCGAGTGGAATGAACGTAGCGCCCTGGACAATCACACCACGTATTCGTGGTACAAGGGCAATCGGCCTTATTCCTCCAACGATCCGATCACATCTCCGGGCGACGGGCCTTTTTTTCCCCGCCACCAGGCTTTTATCCTGAGTATGGAAGCCCGTTTCCGTTTTGGTGAAACCTACGCCACTTATCCAAAGCTCCGGGTATATGAAGATTCGGATTGGCCCTATGTTTACCTGCGCTACCGCAAAGCCATCCCCGGTTTGGCTGGCAGCGATGTGGATTACGACTTTATTCAAACGGAAATCCGCAAATCGGGCATCAAATGGGGGCTGCTGGGTTATACGGACATCAGCATTTCCGGCGGGCTTTTCCTGCGCAACAAGCATACGGAATTTATGGACTGGTACCATCCCAACCGCAACCAGACTTTTTTCGGCAAACCCGCCAATTATTACCGCAGTTTCCTGCAATTGCCTTTTTATGCATACAGCACCGACCAGCCTTATGCCGAAGCGCATTTGCAACACCACCTGCAAGGCTGGCTGCTGGATAAAATACCCGGGCTGCGGAAACTAAACTGGAAAGAAGTATTCGGAATCGCCGTGTATACCACGAACCAGCAATCCCAGGATGATTCTTATCCGGGCAAATTGCCCTATCTTGAAATCAATGCCGGCTTTGAAAACATCGGAATCAAGGCGTTCCGGATGTTCCGGATCGACGTGGTCAGCAGTTTTTACGGCAACAGGTATGATAAAACGGGGGTGGTGATTGGAGTGAATTTCTAAATTTATTTTTTCAAATCCGCGAGTTCCTCCTGCATAACTTTCAGAAACGCATCGAGTTTGGCAAAATCCCGCGCTGCATCTTCCGGTTTACCCGGGTCGAAGGCGTGGCGTTCGAAGGCGAGCATGGTATAGCGCATCGTTTCAAGGCGTTGTTCGGATGTCGTTTCGGCTTCGGCGAAGGGGTCGCGTTTGGGCCTTTGGGCAGCGCCGCCGGGCAGGGGTTCGCCCGCAGAGGCTTTTGCGCGTCGTTCGGCCTGAATTTTATCGCCAGCTACTTTGTCTTCCAATTGCTGCGTTTCCATACGCATGGCTTCCAGAATGGCGCGTTCGTTGGCCACGATGCCGGAGATATCCTGCTTCTCAAAGGCGGATTTCAGCAGCCCGAGGTTTTTAGCAAAATGTTCAACTTCATAGGTTTCTTTGGCGATATCGGCATCCAAGGGGCTTTTGTAACGCACTTCCCTCGAGGGGGCGGCGTTTGCAGGGTTTTCCTGGCCGGATAGAAGCGAGGCTGTAAAAAACAAGGGCAAAAGGAGCAAAAACGTACGTGTTAACATAAAAAGGAAATTAGTCTTTTTTGAAAGGAATTGGGACAAACATCTTGGTTTTATCAGGCAAAATAAAGCAAAATCTATGGATGGAAGCGTTGAAATTTTCCGTGCCGGTCGCAAAGCCATGCTTCATGGGCTATGGAAAACATCGCATAATCGCCGGATGAATTGCCAAACGCTATAATTCGTTCAAAATCATTCAGTTCGAAGGCAGCCCGGATACGCCTGGCTTTTTCTTCGCCTTTACAATTTGGTGCCGCCAAATCGCCTGTGAAAATGCCGTTTGAATAAGCCAGCTCCGTACAAATCATCGTCAGTGCTTCCCCTTCGCAGAAAGGCCGCAACCAAATATCCGGCGAAGCGGAAACGAGGGCGACCTGAGCGCCTTCTGTCTTGTAAACCTTCAACCATTCCAATACCTCCGGTCTCAGGAATCGGGGCAATTCGCTCCGGCAAAATTCCACACCCAAGGTTTCCATTTTCGCTCTGGATTTCCCTGCAAAACAAGATGCCAGCACGGCTGCTTTTGCTGCACCGGCTGAGAAATTCCCGGAAATAAACAAACGAATGAAACGCCAAAACAAGGCAAGAGTCGCTTTTAGCAAACCGGTAAAACCCAAGGTGAACCAAAGGAAACGTATGAAGGAATCATCCGTCGTCAGTGTGCCGTCGAAGTCGAACAGCACCAGGGTTTTGGAAGACCCGCCTTCTCGCCGGGCGTTTTGACGGGTAAAAATCTCGATGGGTTGTGGAGCAAAAAGGCGCTTAATTCCCTGTAAAATATATCCTTTAACTATTGAAAATTCCAAAATAAACGTGTCCTGTTGAGCATAGCGAAACATCTGAGGCCGAAGGCCTTCAAATGAATCAGAGGCCCTCCACCTCGGATATTTCGCTATGCTCAACATGACACGTTATTTTTATCTGTGAAAAAAGTTAATGAACAATATCCTGGACTCAATAATCGACCAGCACCCAAAAATGCGGGGTTTCCCCGATTAATTTTCCTTGTTGAAAAAGTTCAAGGGTCAGCCGCAATTCCGGATCATTTTGCATTTGCTCCCGAAAGCGTTTTTCGAGGAATAAGACCGGCTTTTTGGTTTGTAATGCACTGGTTATCAAAGTATGATCGCTGTTAATCTCTCGCTCAACCACCCAATCCAAAGGCAAGGGAGGATATGCCTGACACAGGTAACTGGCTTGGGGAAACGACGGCAGGGTTTTAAAATTGGGTCCGTATCGGGCCGACAATTCTTTTAAATCCCGGTACAACGCAAACGTGGCCGTATCGGAATAAATACCCCGGAGTTGCGGGAATACCTGTTCCATATTTTCCGTCATCTGGCTGCGCTGGCCATCGCGGTAAATAAATTCGTAACCATAACGGAAAACAAGCAGCAACGCAACTAAAGCCGTTGCCCGGGCGATATTTTTCAGTTTTTTAGAATCAGAGAAGTTTAAAAGGCGCGACATCTCCATAGTAGTAAAAACCCACGGAACGGCAAACAAAATCGGCAGATTATAGCCCCAACTGACCGAAGCGCACCAGGAAACGGCCATCAGGGCCACAAAACGCAGGCCCTGATCCAGCGTCCAGAACCGCTTTTTTAATGCCATAATCCCAAAAATCGCCGATAGGTCGAACAACAGACGCGCTTGTGCGAACGGTGCCGTGAAATCCTGATTTCTCCAAATAGCGTACGCATAACTGCCCAATAAGATCGCGATCCATAAGGCCCAAACCGTGGATATAGCCTTGCCAAAATGAATGACCCGGGCGACGTTTTTTAGCAAACCCCAAACCAGCAGAAGCAACAGGAAACTAAGCGCCAGTAACAAAGGCTGAATCCGGAAGTAATCCAGCATTCCGTGTTGGAAGGCTTGACCGCCCGAAGCCGCGCCGCCAGTCAGGTTCAGGTAGTTGCCCAGGACGCCTTGCCATTGTAAAAAACTAAAGAACAACACGTTGCAAAATAAAAAAAAACCAATCCCCCACCCTGCCATACGTCTGTCGCCCAGGTAAATCAGCAGGCCGATAAAGAGCAGCGCCAATGGATAAAAAGACTGTTTGCACAAGGTCGAAGCGAAAATAGCCGCTGCGGCTAAAATGACATACCCGGTACTTTTAATTTGAGTGCCCCGAAATAAAAGCCAAAAGCCCAAAACCGAGCACAAAATCCCGTCCACAGTGTGCCAGGCCGCCGCCGGATAACAATGCGCAGACACCACAAAACCCAGTGTTGCCAGCACCCACCGCCTTGTTCCGGCACAAAGCAAGGACGCGCCAAACCAGGCATACAAGGCTACCTTTCCATAAAAAAGCCATCGCTCTCCCAAAACGGCCCAGGGTTCGGGAAGTAGCGTCAACTCGGCAGCCCGCAGCCATACAGGCAAAGGCGGCCGGACGTAAATGACATCTCCATACAATACCTTCCCGTTCAATACCTGCCAGGCCAAACCGGTGAGAAAACCACCGTCCGTTTCATTGATCCCATAAGGGGCATAATAGAAGCAATAGCCGGCTAAAAGGCTGAAAAACAGCACTTTCCACCATATTATCCCGACCCGATATTCATCATTCATCATTTCATCATTATCCTTTCTTTCAAGGAGGAAAAAAACTTGTCTTCCCCGAAAGTACGCGGGTCTACCCTGCCCATTTTCGCGGACGAGCAGGCGTCTTTGCTCAGGTAAATTTTCCCTCCATGTTGCCACACGATTTCATCCAGGCGTTTAACCAAATCAAAAATAGTACTGGTGCGCGGAAAATCGAGCGCCAGGGAATAACCCCGAATCGGAAAGGAATGTATTGCCTCGGGCGGACGCTCGCCGTGGCGCTTCAATACCGTCAGAAAAGGCGTATCGCGGCTGCTGCGTATGGTTTCCAATACTTCCCGGATACCGTCGAAACTTTGTTCTTCCGGCAGGCAAAATTGATACTGGATAAAGCCGCGCCGACCGTAAAAACGGTTCCAATTTTGCACCCGATCCAGGGGATAAAAATAAGTATCGAGCTCGACTAATGATTCTCCTGCCTGGACGCGCCGATTGAAAAGGGCATTGTGCAAATAAATGGAAAAACGGTTAAGCACCCAGGAAGGCGCGAAAAATGGCACATTTTTGGCTTTTTTGGTCAAAAATTGAAGCGTTTGGTTCTCTTCGGGCGCTGTAGCATGTGCTGCAAAAAAGACCGCGCCCCGCCCAAATCCGGCGCCCCTGGCTGTACAATCGATCCAACCTGCCGCATAAGGCCAATGCGCGTTTTCTTCGAATATCCGGAAAAGTTGTTCCAGATTACTGGCCCGAAGACTCATTTGCCGCATCTGAGTAGAGGAGATTTTCATCAAGCGAAAACACGCCGAGAGGATGACACCGGTCCAGCCCATACCCCCGCAGGTTTGCCAGAAAAGCGGGGCGTTTTCCATGCGCGAGCAACGCGCGATTGTCCCATCGCCCTGTAATAACTCCAATGAAATCAACCAATTGGAGAAACAACCCTTTGCCGGATGGTTTTTCCCGTGTACGTCGCTTGCAATGGCCCCGCCAACTGTGATCGATTTAATGCCTGGCGTCACGTGAAAAAACCAGCCGGCAGGCACGATCAGGGGTAAAAGATCAGACAATAAAACCCCGGCTTCGCAGTCGATTTGACCGGCGCTTGCGTCGAACGAGCGGATGGTACGGAGGGCCAGGGTGGATAAAATCATTGGACCGAGCGCGGCATCGCCATAACATTTGCCGTTCCCGCGGGCGATCAGGCGGGTAGCCTTTTGTACGTACGCGACAGCTTCAAAGGCCTGTTCCGGCTGGACAATTTCGGCCCGTATACTCGGGTAGTTTCCCCAGTTAGCGACTTCTTTTACCTCGATTTTCATGTAAAATGCGTTGATTTACAGGCGCTTGAAGCGTGTCAGCCAAAAATGGTCCCAAACTGATGCGCTGAGCCAACAAGGAATCCGAAAGCGCGAAATAGTTGTCCGGATTTTGAGAGGAATATACAAAATATGTGGCGCGTATGCCCAATGCCCGCTCCTCTTTCCTCCATTCTTCCGGCACATCGGGGCGGAGTAAATGGAAAAAATCGAGTTGCAATTCCGCTTCGCTTTGAAAAAGCGTTACCTGTACGAATCGTGTTTCCCTGCTGCGGCTTTCATCGAAATGATCGGCAAACGGGCAGGTATTTAAACGTTCGAAAAGCGCAAGCCACCGCTGGATCATATCATCGGGAATCGCCTGCAGGCTATCTTCAGGCATGCGCCAAAGCCCGAGGGAATCGTTTTTTTCAAAATGAACAAAACTGCTGTCCGGCCAGGCCAATTTAATGGCGTCGACCGCCAGAGGGTCAAACACGGCCACGTTTCGCATCCGGAAATCGTCGAGCGATTTGGAAAATATCTGCCGCAAATGGCCTTTGACCAAGTACGTCCCTGTATGTTCTTCCAATTCAATAAAGGTAACCGGTGCACCGTTCAGAAGCGTTTCTTTCCCGATCCGTAGCCTTTCCGTCACTTTGGCGCCTTCAAATATTAGCAGCCGAATCCATTGATTATCAACAAGGTCCAAGGTGTCGGGCCGGCTTGTTTTTACGATGGAAATCGATTGAATATCCGTGAGCGCAGCCAACATGGGCGCCATATCTTTGGGGGATACAGCCATCGAACGGTTGCGTTGCGTGGCGGCCCACCCGTTTTCCGTCCGCTCGAAATTGAGTTCGGGATTGGCCGGTACAAAGAGCGTCATTTGGGTAATGGCCGATGTATCGATGCGGACCAATTCGGTTTCAAAAAGCAAGGCACGGCGCCAGGGCCAGTCGCGCGTCAGCCAACCGATAACCAAAGCAGCCACAAACAAAAGCACCAGGTGTTTATTTTTCATCGTCTGCAACTTGGAAATCCATCATTTATCTTTCACTATTCTTAAGGAACGGTGTCAAAATAACTTCCCAATTTGATGCCATTCTTTTGCCGTCATCCGTCCCATCTTTTTCGTTAAATAGCGCGGCTATTCGCCTCAAAAGATAGTT
>Ga0335394_10007652_pt1 | contig 12186 bp, 11 predicted proteins | sample MAT03_FD_205741 | JGI IMG/M metagenome (GOLD analysis project Ga0335394, IMG submission 205741) | Freshwater microbial communities from Lake Fryxell liftoff mats and glacier meltwater in Antarctica - MAT-03 (spades assembly) (version 2) ... | reverse complement strand
AACGCGCTGGCGTTCTCGACCAGCTACCGGGAAGTACGCGCGGATCTGAAAGATATCAGCGTATCCGGGTAGCACCCCCGCCTCACTGCATCCGCGACGGCAGCGCGCGCCAACGACGGTTCAGGTTCTGCAGCTTGGGGGCGGTCGCCGTTTCCGCCAGCGCGTTCCCGAGCGCGAGGGTTTGCGCGGGTAAGAAATTATCGATCACGGCGCAGTACTCGTTGTTCACCATGATCCCGAGGATTTCGCCGGTTTTGCTCAGGACAAGGTCGCCGCGGGACGGGGAAAAGTCGCCAAAAAGCCTTCGCACCAGCCGGTTGTCCATGCGCACGTAACTCGCGTTGGTGGGCTCCAACTTGAAGGGCACCTCGCCGTAACCTGCGCCGCCGCTGGAAATCAAGACGGCCTCGGGAAACTTGAACGGATCGAGTGCGGTCTGGTAGACCTTGACGCCGAGCGCAGTGGCTTCCTCCTGCGAAACCGGAATCGCGACGACGCGCGGATCCACCGCGAGAAACGAGATCTCCCGTGCGCTCGCCTTGTAACCTCCTTTGTTGAACGTGGCGGTGAGGCGCTCCCAGTTTTCGGCCTTCTCCCCCAGATTGAGCGGGGTGTCGTCTATGTGCAGGAGCGCGTAGATCGCTTTGCCGTCCGTGATCAACACCGTCCTGGCGTCCTTCACCCGATCGATGGGCGAGAAGTATGTTTTGCGAAAGGCGGTGAACGATGTTTGGACGCGATTCGCCAGGAAGTCGCTAAAGAGCGTGTTGGCGTTCACCGGCCGGTTGTCGCGGATCTCTTTGGTCAGGGAGGTGGACTGCTCGGCCAGCTGACCGACGCCTTGGGCGAGCTGGGTGGTTGTCTCCTGCACGCGGATACGCTCCTGGCGTTCGGCGACGACCTGGGTTTTGAGCGTGTCGGCGGTTTCCCGCAGCAACAGTTTTTCCTGCTCGGCTACCTTGACCGCGACGGCCAGGCCCTCGATTCGCTGACGCGCCTCGGCCTGCTGTTCGTTCAGCGCAGTCAGCTGTTTGGCCTGCTCGTCGGCCTGGCGACGCTTTTCGTCGAGTTCGCGCTGGGTCTGCGCGAGCCGGGCCTTGCTCACCGTCGCATCTTCCGAAGCCGCCGCGACCCTGCGGGCGAGTTCCTCGGAAGCCTTCTGGGTCGATTCGAGTTTTCCGGCCAGGTCGGTGCGCTCGGATTGCAGCGTGGCGAGCGATCGGTCGCTGGACTGCAACCGCTGGGACAAGGCCTCGCGTGCCGTGCGCTCGTCCTCGAGCGAGAGCTTCATCGTATCCACCAAGTCCTGACCCTGCGAGGATTGTGCGGCGGCCGCGGCCGGGGCCGAAATTTTGGCCAGGGGCGGAGGTTCCGCCTGTTCCCAACGCGTCAACGCGAGGAGGTTGAGCAGGAGGAAGTCGCAAAGAACGAGGAGAAGAGTTCGATTCATGGCGGGGAGTTCGGGCGCAACGGGCGGAAACGCGGCGGGGAGGAGCGCTCGCGCTCGTCCTTCGGCCGTTTCTTTCGGGTTAGAGAGACGCAGCCGCAATCGAGGGCGAAACCGACACCGCCTGGCCGTCGAGGATCAGCTGGCGTTTGTAGGGACGCACATGGCGAATCTTGATCAGCGCGACGCAGACGATGCCGAAGAGGTTGGAGGAATAGGCCGCGAGCAGGTTGGGCTGGATCACCCCGAGCACCTGCAACACCAGCGCGGTCGCGGTGCCGGCGATGCCAAGATAGAGGCCTCCGTCGAAGAGGTTCTCTTCGTTTTCCATCAGACGCAGTTTGACGAGCGAAGGAATCTCCGAACGGGAAACCTCCGCGATTTTCCGAAGGCAGATGAGAAACCAGCCGATTTGCAGCAGGGCGAAAAGCCCGATCGAGAGGAGGGTCGAAGTATCCATGGCAAGTGTAGGTGCGACAGTGGTGAGGGAAGCGGGGTCGGAAACGGTGGCGAGGACGGGGATGGCGAGTTTGAAAGCGAATTCGGACGGCGGCGACGTCTTGAAAAGAAAGGGCTCGGTAAACACGATGGCCAACGCGGCGCACAACGCTGCGATCGAACCGGTGGTGACGAATTGCTGCTGCGCACTAGGCGCGCCCAAGAATGCACGATCCAGTCCCCGCAAGAGCGCGAAGGCGCCAAGAAAAAAACCGAGCCATTTGGCGGCGAGCGCCAAGGTGGGATGCAACAGCGCGAACTGAGCTACCTCCGTGATCGTGAGATCGCGCGCTCGGTTGACGGGAACCTGCTGCTGCAACAGCAGCTGGACTCCTCCCTGCCCCTGGCGAGCGGCCAGCGCGAGATCCTCCAAGCCCGTTTTACCGAATCGCAGCAGGTAACCGGCCACCTGGTCGGCGGATCCGGAGAACAAGGCGGCCGCATAGATCAACGCAAAATCGTCCGGTGCGACCCGTGCGAGATGAGCGTATTCGTGCAGCGTCTTGCTGTCGTTCGTCCGCCGAAGCATCTCGCTTAGCTGAACCCAGTCCAGGCGTTTGCCGAGCGAGAGAAGATCCAGATAAACGGCTTCGAGCGTTCCCATATCCATTCGCCCCGAGGCGTTCTCGGCCAGCAACCGCAGCTCTCGCTGGAGAGAGGCGGAGAGATGTTCGCCCTGGTACAAAAGCGCCGAGAGGAGGATCACGGCGTCGAGGGTTTGTCCGCCCGCGTCGTTCACGGGAACGAACTGCGAAGTCAAAGAGATCTCGCGCGTGCGCAGCAGAGCCTGCACGCCCATCGAGCGCGAGTTTTGCAGGTAATTTCTCAGCGCCGTGCGCGCCTTCTCCGTGATGAAAAAAGTCAGGACAGGCGTGCTTTCCGTCCGACCCGTGTTTTCGTTCACGTTGAAGAGCGGATCGAGAAACGGGTCCCAACCGCCCCAAGGAACGTAGGCCGGTTGGCGCGCCGCCGCCTCGCCGAGGGCCGACGCCAAGCGTGCAGCCCCGGGATCTTCGGTGCGCTTTGCGGCCGCGGCAAAGAGTGCGGCGGGCCCGAGCTTTTCGCGTTCGAGAAGTTGGCGACCGAAGTCGGAAACCGAGGGCGTTCCTTCGCCCGCCGCCTTCAAAAGCGCGGGCGGAAGCGAACCGAGGTTAACGGGAAGAAGCCACGCTACCACCGCCAACCCCGCTCCCAAAAGCAGCCAGAGGAGGGCCGCCATACGCAAAGAAGTGGAGCGAGTGGAGGGACTCATCGAAATTAACTATTGGTTTGCGGGAATCGGGGCTAAATCCACGCTGACATTCCCATCGACCGATGCCACTGCGAATTGTTCATTACAACGACCCCATCCTGCGTCAGAAAGGCCGGAATGTCACGGTCTTCGACGCGGAACTTGTTCGTCTGGCGGCCGAAATGGTCGAGACTATGCACCAAGCGGAAGGAATCGGCCTCGCCGCTCAGCAAGTGGGGTTCCCCTTGCAGCTCTGCGTTCTCGATCTGGTGCCGGCAAAGCGTGGCTTCACGTGGCTGCTGGATGGTGCGGCCACACCGCTGGAGTTGATCATGCCGATGGCGCTGGTCAATCCGACCGTGACCGTCCACCCCTCGGAGAGATTGCCGTACGAAGAAGGCTGCCTGTCGTTTCCCGCGATCCGCGGCGATATCCTCCGACCCGACCGGATTGTCGCCACCTTTCAGGATCTCAATGGCGTGGCCCATACGCTGATCTGCGACGGTCTCTTTGCGCGCTGCATTCAACATGAGGTCGACCACCTCAATGGCGTCCTCTTCATCGATCGAATGGAGAAAAAAGTTCGCGAGGCCCTCGATCCCGAAATCAAAGACCTCGCACAGCAAACGCGCGGCGCTTCTCGCTGAGAGCGCCCCGCAGCGGTTCCACGATGCGAGCAACCACTCCCTTTCCCTTTTCCCATGAGCCAAAAATCGGACGGCATGAACTACGCCCCTCAGGGCAAACCCAGCCCGGTGGTCAAACCCGGCGAATTCGTTTTTGCCGCCGCGCACTTGGATCACGGCCATATCTACGGGCAGTGCAACGGCCTGATCGAAGCCGGTGCCGAACTCGCCTGGGTGTACGATCCCGATCCGGCCAAGGTGAAGGCGTTCGTGGCGCGGTATCCGCAGACCAAGGTGGCGCGCTCCCTCGACGAAATCCTCGACAACCCCGCGGTGAAACTGGTGGCCGCCGCCGCCGTCCCCAGCGACCGCGGCCCTTTGGGCTGTCGCGCGATGGAAGCGGGTAAAGATTACTTTACGGACAAGACGCCCTTCACCTCGCTCGAACAACTCGACCGCGCCAAACGGGTGGTGGCTACGACGGGACGCAAGTACGCCGTTTACTTCAGCGAGCGCCTGCACGTGGAGAGTGCGATGTTCGCGACGGACCTCGTCAATCAAGGCGCGATCGGGCGCGTTATCCAGGTGATTGGGCTCGGACCCCATCGGATCGGACCGAAAGAAAACCGCCCCGCCTGGTTTTACCAGAAGGCGAAATACGGCGGCATCCTCTGCGATATCGGCAGCCACCAGTTCGAACAGTTTCTCGCCTTCTCCGGCGCGACCGACGCGACGGTTACCCAAGCCGCGGTGGGCAACTTCGCCAACCCCGACACACCGGAGCTGGAAGACTTCGGCGAGGCCTCGCTCGTCGGGAACAACGGCACCTCCAACTACATTCGGGTGGATTGGTTCACCCCCAAGGGCCTGAGCACCTGGGGCGACGGACGGACCACGATTCTCGGCACCAAGGGCTATATCGAGCTGCGGAAGTACGTGGACATCGGCCGCGACAAACGCGGCGACAATGTCTATATCGTCGACGATTCGGGCGAACGTTACGTGAACGTCGCCGGCCAGGTCGGATTCCGCTTCTTCGGGGAATTCATCCTCGATTGTCTGGCGCGGACCGAGAAGGCGATGACCCAGACACACACCTTCAAGGCGGCCGAACTCTGCCTGCGAGCGCAACTCGCCGCCAAGAAGATCGCGTAGTCCGTCCGCGCCGTTTCACGCCCGTCCGACCGCTTTATGGCTGGATCGATCGCAACACGAACGGGGGACGACGGCACGACCGGCCTGCTCTACGGCCAGCGCGTCCCGAAATTCCATCCGCAAATCGAAGCGGTCGGCGCTTTCGACGAACTCAATGCGGCACTCGGTTTTGCCAAAGCCACATGTCGGGATGCTGCGAGACGCGCCGCGTTGGAGCGAATGCAAACGGACCTGATCGCGCTGATGGGAGAACTCGCCTGCGACGAAAAGGACCGCGAGCGCTACGCCCGCTCGACGTTTCCGAAAATCGACGAGAGCACGCTCGCACGCATCGATGGCGAGGTCGCTTCCATCGAAGCGAAAAACGTTAGCTTCGACGGTTGGGCGACGCCCGGAGCAAATTTGCACGCCGCCGCACTCGACGTGGCTCGGACCATCGCACGACGCGCCGAACGACGCCTGAGCGACCTACCGGCTGCCGGACGCCACGTCCGCGCTGTCGTCCCCAAAGTCACCAACCGCCTCGCAGACTTGCTCTGGCTGATGGCTCGCGAAGCCGAGACGGAGTCCCAGTCGGAGACGTAAAGGAGAAGGCCACGGAGCGGGCGGTCCGACCGCGTATCCATCCCGCTCGCGCGGGCGTGAGTGCTTCGGAGCGAAGACTCCTTTCCGAGGAAGGGACTCGCTCAGAGCAAATCCGCCGCGAGCTCGGCCAGCTTGGACCGTTCGCCTTTGGTCAGCTTCACGTGAGCGTGCAAGGACTGTCCCTTCATCCGATTGTGGGCGTAGACCAAACCGTTGCTCCGTGCGTCGACGTACGGGTTATCGATCTGCGCAGGATCGCCGATCAGAACAATTTTGGAGCCTTCGCTGATCCGGGTGATGACCGTTTTCACCTCGTGGGGCGTCAACTGCTGCGCCTCGTCCAAAATGAAAAAGCGGCGTGCGATCGAACGACCGCGGATAAAGGCAAGCGCTTCGATTTCGACAATCCCGCTCTTCAGCAGACGCTCGTACGGCTTCACCGCACCCACCTGCTGATGGCCGGTGTGTTGACTGGCGTGGGTGGGTTGAGGAGCCGACATCAACGACATCGCCGAATCGCGTTTCTTGGCCTTTTTTTTCGACACTTTTTTGGTCGCAAATTGCGGTTCCTTCGCCGGCTTCGACGGAATCAGCACCTCCAACGCATCGTGATACGGCTGGAGCCACGGTTTCATTTTTTCCTCGAGCGAGCCCGGGAGAAATCCGATGTCCTTGCCCAGCGCGATCACCGGTCTCGAAATGGAAACGCCATCGTAGCGACCGCTTTCGTCGCAGGTCTGCTGGAGAGCACAGGCAGTCGACAGGAGCGTCTTTCCGGTGCCGGCTTTGCCGAAACACGTGATCAAAGAAATGCTGTCGTCGAGGAGCGCGTCCATGAAGAACTGCTGCTCCAGATTGCGCGCGCGAATCGGAATACCGCCAGGGGCTTTGACGAACTCCGGCAACTTCAGGCGACGTACGATGCCATCGCCGTACCAGCGCGCCGGCATCGTTTTCCCCTGCTCGGAACGGAGCAGAACATACTCGTTCAGATAGAGACCGGCGGCCGCATCCGCACCGATATCGAGTTCACCCTCGGAGCAGAAACGCTGCATCTCGTAGACCGTGACCGGAACCTCGCGATACGATAGTTCCTCGTCCGTTTCGGGCACTTTGTCGTTGAGGTAATCTTCGGATTCCAGACCGACGGCGCGGGCCTTTAGCTGAACATTGACGTCCTTGGTCACCAAAATTGTCGGGGGCTGGAACTGTTCCTGAACGAAAAGCGCACACGCAATGATCCGGTTATCCTTTTTCGACAAGTCCGGGAGCACCGCACGCAGGCGCATCATCGCCGGCGTATCTTGTCGATTCTCGACCAGATAACGGTTGATGATCACCGAGAGCGTTCCTCCATTGGGCAGGCGAACCCCTTCCAACATGGTGCGCGAGTCCGGGAGAAGCTCTTGGAGAATCCGGTGGACCCGACGGGCATTGCGACCGCGCTCGGTCGATTGCTCCGTTTTTATCGCGTCGAGCTCTTCCAAAACCTCGACTGGAATGGCCAAGTTGTTGTCCTCAAACTTGTAAATCGACTGAGGATCGTGGAGCAGGACATTGGTGTCTAAAACGAAGGTCTTTACCTTCGAAGAGACGACCTTGACATGCGGTTGATGGGCAAGAGTCCCGCTCAGGTGTTCCATCTTGTGAATAAAGTGGGGATAATTGGGACCGACGGGGGTGTCGATGTCCGAGTGCGTTACCGTTGTGAGAAGTTACAGGTCCGACACGCTTCCCGCCTCATAGCACTGCGCATGCCGCAGAAGAGAGGGAGATTCCCTGGGACGATCGCCAACGGAATTATTAAAACAAAGAGGGCGGACTGCCTACCCCTAAGCAGTCCGCCCATTGCTTTCTTTGTTACCCCAAATCTCCCGCTAAGCGAGAGAAGTTATAACCAGAACCACTAAGAAAGACGCAGTTACCGGGAAAATGTTTAAAAAAAGGCAGAGAAAAATTGAGACGATCTACAACCACCTTTAATTCATCTGTTTACATCTTCATGGAGCGCCCTTCATTTTTCTCTTTTGCGACTCCATTCGGTCTCGGGCGAGGAATTGCCCACAGCCGGATCCAGTATTCTGCGAGTCCCCGCATGCTTACCCTACCGTTTCCGTCCCGTGCAACCGCGTCGCGAAACGGAGCCGCCACGGCTGAGCGCTCGCGGTAATAGCTCCACAACTCGGCGTCTAAACGAAGAGCCGCCTCGTGTTCGTCTGTGTGCTTGCGTGAGACAGTTCGAACTTTGTCCTGCCAGAATTGTCTCTCTTCAGGATGTCCCTGAACATAATCGGAAAGCATCTGCTCGCTGCGATTGAGTCCCATACCGGCAACGTGCGTAAGCGGATTTGAAAAACAACGATTTTCCGAATCCACGGCGGCATTGCATTCCGCCACCCAGACGCTACGATCCCTTCAATCCCTCAAACCACCATGTGGCAAAAACTTAAAGAGCAACTTCCCGCGGTTATCCTGACCGTGGCGATCATCGGTGCAGCCGCTTATTGGCTGCACAAACGAACGATCTCCGAAACGATCGCCGCACAGCAGACGGAAATGGCCCTGATCCGCGATCAAACCGCAGGCGAAATCCGTGCGTCCGCCGAGGAGAGCAGGAAACAGGTGGAATCCGTGAACTCAATGCTCAAGGACGCGATCTCGAAACGCACCAGCGATGTTTTCATGACCGAGTCCGAAGTTTCGAAGATGAACGAAGACCGCGTCAATCAGCTGGCGGAATTGATCGCGACGAAAATGCAGCCGTACAACCCCCTCCCGAAAAATCCGGAGGAGGCCGAACGGCAACAGTCCGAACAAGTCGACAAAGTCGGCGACCGGCTGGCCCAACGTATTCAGCCGATCCTGGCACAGATGGCCTCCGATCAAAATCTGACCCGCGAGTCGATCGGTACGTACAGCCAACGCATCTCCGACCAAGTAGGCAATTTGCTCACCTCCGAACTCGCCAAAAATCAGCGACTCAACAACAACCTCGCGGCTTCTCAATCCGTTGCCCGGGAATCGCTCGCGCTCTCGCAAGAAGTCACCGCTCTCTACTTGAGCTCGTTTAAGGACCAGGGCGTGCTCACGCGTCTGCTCACCCTGCCCGCAAACGTGATACGCGACGTCTCCAAGCTCAGCATCGTCAACAGCACCGAGCGTAAGAAGATCGAACAAGATTTGGTTGCCCGCATGAACTCGATCGAAGGGCGCCTCAGAGAAGTGGCCTCCGCCCAACCCGTGAAGTGACCCGCATTCTTCGTTTTTCGGGCGTCGGCCAGGTGGGACTCGCCCTCGCCGCGATTTGGGCGCTCGTTCTTGCAGGCTGCGGTTCCCGCGAAACCGCAGTGAGTACCGGCAATCGGACACGAACGCTCCACGTCGGCAACCTCGCCGAGCCGAACGATCTCGATCCGCAGGTGGCGGATAGTCAGCAGACGTTCAACGTCATCATGGGGCTGATGGAGGGCCTCGCTCAATACGATGCCCGGACCTGCCAACCCGTCGCGGCCGCCGCCGAGCGTTGGGAAATCTCCGACGACCGCCTCACCTGGACGTTTCACCTTCGCAAGCAGGCGGTCTGGTCGAATGGCGATCCGGTCACGGCCAACGATTTTGTCTGGGCGTATCGTCGCTTGTTGACCGCAAGTTTGGGTGCCGAATATGCCTACATGCTCTTCGCGCTCAAAAACGGGGAAGCCTTCTACCAGGGAAAGATCTCCGATTTCGCTCAGGTGGGCGTAAAGGCGGTGGATCCGCTTACGCTGGTCCTTTCGCTGGATCACCCCGTCCCCTACCTCGATAAACTGGTGTGCCACGCCGCGTGGTATCCTCTCCATCGCGCAACGATCGAAAAGTTCGGAAAAGCGTTCGAACGAGGCTCGCGTTGGACGCGCCCTGGAAACTACGTCGGAAACGGCTATTTCGTGCTCAAAGAATGGGCTCCCAATAAACTGATCCGCATGGACAAGTCCCCGACCTACTGGGACCGCGACAACGTTAAGCTCGAGACGGTGTATTTCTATCCGATCGAAAACGTGTCCACCGAAGAAGCGATGTTTCGCGCCGGACAGCTTCACCTGACGTCGACGCTGCCGATCGAAAAGATTGCGGTGTATCGGGCCGATCCCGCGTCGCGCTCGTTCCTTGTCCAAGGAACCATGCTTGCGACGTATTTCTACCGCTTCAATGTCACGAAGCCGCCCTTCACCGACGTACGCGTACGCCGTGCCTTCGCGATGGCCGTCGACCGCCAACAACTCGTGAGCCGCGTGACCAAGGGGGGACAACTTCCCGCCGGACACTTTACCCCACCCGATACCGCGGGATTCACTGCGATCGCGGGTGTGTCGTACGACCCGGTCCAGGCACGCGCCTTACTCGCAGACGCGGGGTTTCCAGGCGGCAAGGGATTCCCCAAAGTCGATCTCCTCTTCAATACCAACGAGGGACATCGCCAGATCGCCGAAGCAATCCAACAAATGTGGCGGAACGACCTCGGAGTGAACGTTGGCCTCTACAACCAGGAATCCAAGGTCTACACCGAGACCATGCGCTCGCTGGATTACCAAGTCGCGCGGATGGCCTGGGTAGGCGACTACGTCGATCCCAGCACGTTTCTCGACGTAATGACGGGGACAAGCGGCAACAATCAAACGGGTTGGAAGAGCGGGGAGTACGATCGTCTGGTGGCCGAGTCGCAACGCGCCTCCACGGAATCCGAACGATTTGCAGCTTTCCAAGCATGTGAGGCAATCCTTTCACAAGAAATGCCGTTTATCCCCATTTACTTTTACGTACACAACCACTTGCAGAGACCGGAGGTCAAAGGATGGTACAGCAACCTCCTGGACCTTCATCCCCTTAAGGGAGTTTCTCTGTAGCTTGGCACCGGGAAATCCCCGAACCCGCGCCAAATCCGAGAGATAGGTGGGCGAGAGCCTTGATCGTGCACTTTGCAAAGGGAGAGCCCAAGAGTCGTTCAGATTGCACGCTCGACGCGCGAACCCACGGTCTCGATTATTTTTTAATTAACTGAACGACAGATACATGAAGTAAATAAATCGGGGATGGCATGAGTTGAGTTACGTAAGTGGGCGTAGTTAGCACACGTCCACTTCAACTCTCAACACACACCACCCGATGCTTACAGCTCATTTAGGATCAGTTTCTCCGCTCCGCCGCTCAGCGTCCGCCCCATCGCTGCGGCATGTGTCGGACACACTTTCTCCGACGAAGATGGCGACGTCTGCCGACGAAGCGAAAACCGCGACCTCGAAAGAAACCGCCCTTGCTGCGACCAAAGTCGAAGCGGCCTACGACGCGGTTCTGGTCAAACGCTTTAACGCAGGGGACGAAGCGGCTTTCACCGAGATCATGAACCGTTATTACGGAAAGATTCTCGGGTTGGCGCTGAATCTCCTTCGCAACCGCGCGGACGCGGAAGAAATCGCTCAAGACACTTTCCTCCGGGTCCACCGCGGTCTCGCCAACTTTCGGGGCGATTCGTCCTTGGCCACCTGGCTGTACCGGATTGCACTCAATCTGGCCCGCAACCGTTACTGGTACTTTTTCCGTCGCCGTCGGCAGGACAGCGTGTCGATCGACCGCCCACTGGGCGAAGAGACCGGTGCCACGCTCGGAGATTTCATCGCCGCCGACCGTGGAGATCCGGCCCAGCAGACGGTGACCAACGAGTTCGCCGACCTGATCGCCGCGTGTATGGAAAAACTGGATTCACGCCACCGCGAGATCCTCACGATGCGCAACAGCCTCCACCTTCCGTACGAGGAAATCGCCCGCGCACTCGCCATCAACGTCGGCACGGTGAAAAGTCGGATTGCGCGCGCCCGCGAAAGCCTGCGCAAACTCCTCGCGGAAGCCGCTCCCGAGTTCAGCGGCCAAAAGAACGAGGGCGACAGTGCCGACTATTTCCTCCCGTCACGGCCCGCCTATGGATGCCACTCGGTGGCTTATTCGTAAGCCGCGCAAGCCGCTCGCCACGACAAGGCGACCTAAACGACTCTTTGTGTTGTCGGTGCTCCAGCCGGAAGGTGGCTTCTACCTCCTTCCGGCTTTTTTGCGGAAGCATGCGACGCCTTGCTGGCGAGCCGGTTGGAGACACGCTGTGCGTTCGTGCCGACGCCTGCCCTGCATCTCTCGCGTATGGATGCACGTCGCTTTCATCGACGCGGCTGAAACGAACCGAACTCTCGCTTGTGGAAGACCTCGTTCAGCAACTGCGCATCGACAACTGTCCGCCCACGTACTGTCTCCGAATCGATCTGCCCCTCCTGGAAAGCGTATGGGCCGAAAGCCCTCCCACCGTCGCGGTCCCGATCACGCTGCTGGCGCCGCTCGATCGTTTGATTTACGACCGACGCCTGACAGCGGCTCCGAGGGACTTCGATTACACGTGGGAAGTCTATGTGCCCGAAGCCAAACGGATTCGAGGCTACTACGCCCCGCCCCTGCTGGCGGAAACCGATCTGGCCAGGCACGCCGACCTTCGGGCCGATCGCCCGAAGAAAAAACTCCGGGTCGTCTCCCGTTCGGTTTGTCGAGGCCATACCTCGGCCGCGGCCATCGGTTCTCTAGCTCGTTTTCTCGGGCTTACGTAAACGCGCGTCCAAGCGTGCCGAGTC
>Ga0335394_10007651_pt1 | contig 12186 bp, 12 predicted proteins | sample MAT03_FD_205741 | JGI IMG/M metagenome (GOLD analysis project Ga0335394, IMG submission 205741) | Freshwater microbial communities from Lake Fryxell liftoff mats and glacier meltwater in Antarctica - MAT-03 (spades assembly) (version 2) ... | reverse complement strand
CGACCGCCAGGTCCCAATCGAACAGGCCGAGCGTACGGTGCGCGAGGCGGTGCGCAGCCGGCGCGCCGAGTTGCGCCTGTTTCGCGACGACGAGGGCGGGGTTGAACATTGCAGTGGCGACCAGTTTTCGGTGGCGATCGATGCCATGACCGACTGGGTAGCCGATGTCCTGCTACCCCGGCACCAGTCGTCCTGAGTCGCGCCATGCAGTACATTGCCCCGCACTCCCTGGACGAAGCCTATCGCGCACTCGAAGCCAGCGACGCACGGTGTCTCGCCGGCGGGCAGTCGCTGATGGCCATGATGAACCTCGGTCTGGTGGCACCGTCGAGCCTCGTCAGTTTGCGCAACATCACTTCGTTGCGCGGCATCGGAGTGACGGCGGATGGGGGCATGCGGATCGGAGCGATGACCACGCACGCCGAGCTCGCCGCGCTTGACGTCGCCGCTGCCGGACCCGCGTTGCTTGCAGCCGCAGCGCGGGTGGTGGCCTATCCGGCTGTACGGCAATGGGGGACGATCGGCGGTTCGACCGCGCATGCAGATCCATCCGCCGACTATCCTGTCGCTCTGGTTGCAGTCGATGCGATCGTGGAAATCGGATCGGCCGCGGGCCTACGACGCGTTCCGGCGCGCGAATTTTTTCGCGGCTTTTTCGAGACCGCTTTGCGCGAGCGCGAAATCGTGACCGCAATTCATGTCCCACCGGGCCCGAAGCATGGCGGTGCGGTGTATCAAAAACTGTCGCCGGTGGCGGGTGATTTCGCGATTGTTGCAGTGGCGGCGATTGCCGGACTCCGGGTCAGCCTGGCGGTTGGTGGGTACGGCCCCATTCCGCTCCTCGTCTCCGGCATTGAGATCACCGACGACGCACTCCTCGCCGCAGGTCAATCACTGGCCAATGCCACCGTGCCGCCCGGTGATCATCGGGCATCATCGGCCTATCGTCGGCGCGTACTGCCCGAGCTGATCCGCCGTGCGGGCCGCGCGGCAGCGGACCGGAGGCTTGGATGAAGCTGCACTCCGTACTGACGGTCAACGACGAGGCACGCGAGGTGCTGGCACCAAGTGCGGCGTCGTTGCTCGATGTGTTGCGTGATTCGCTCGCCCTGACCGGCACCAAGCGCGGCTGCAACCATGGGGTCTGTGGAGCCTGCACCGTGTTGCTCGACGGACGCGTTGCGCGGTCCTGCCTTACGCTGGCTGCCGATGTCGGTGCGCGCCCTGTTACAACCATCGAAGGTGTCGCCGGGGTCGATGCGTACTCGCGCGTCCAGCGCGCGCTGATCGACACGGGCGCGATTCAATGCGGCTTCTGCACCCCGGGGTTTGTGATGGCGATCACCGACCTGCTGGCCCGCAATCCCCGCCCCGGCCGCGAGGCCATCCGGGAAGCGCTTTCGGGACAGCTGTGCCGTTGTTCGGGGTACATCAAGATCGTGGAGGCCGTCCAGCGCCTGGCCGGCGGCACCCATGAATGACGCGGAACCGGCCATCGGCGCCAGTCCGCCACGCCTTGAGGCGGGCGACAAGGCGACTGGCCGCGCGCAGTATGCCGACGACATCCAGGTCCCCGGGATGCTGCACGCCGCGATCCTCACCAGTCCCCACGCGCACGCGAGGATCGTGGGCTACCGGACCGACGCAGCGCGCGCCATGGTGGGCGTCAAGGCAATCGTGACCGGCGCGGACCTTGCGGGTCCGCGCTCGGGCGGCATCATCAAGGACGAATCGATGCTGGCCCGCGGCAAGGTTCGCTATGTCGGTGAACCGGTGGCAGCGGTGGCGGCCACCGATGCCACGATTGCCAGTGCTGCGCTGGCGGCGATCGAAGTCGACTACGTGCCGCTCACCCCGGTCCTCAGTATCGATGAGGCTTTGGCGCCAGGCGCACCATTGCTGCATGAAGAGTACGCGGCCTACGCGAAAGGGATCGAGGGCACGGGCCACGACAATGTCGTATGGGAGGCGGCCATCGCCGAGGGCGATGTCGAGCATGCGTTTGCGCAATGCGACGTAGTGGTGGAAGGCACCTTTGACACCCAGGCGCAGCACCACGCCTATCTGGAAACCAACGGTTGCGTAGCCGACGTCGATGCGGCCGGAAAGATCACGCTGCACGTCACATGCCAATCGGTCCACCACGTACAGCAACGGGTGGCGGAGGAGCTCTGCGAACCGATGTCCAGGATCCGCGCGATTGCCACCCGCGTGGGGGGCGCATTTGGTGGCAAGCATGCGACGAACATCCACTCGATCGCAGCGTGGCTCGCGCGCGCAGCGCGGCGCCCAGTGAAGCTCGTCCTGTCCCGCATGCAGGATTTCGAGATCCAGCGCTCCCGTCATCCGGCGCGTATCTGGATGAAGACCGGCGCCCGCCGCGACGGGACGATCCTGGCCCGCGACGTGCGCATTGTCATTGATGGTGGTGCCTACGCTGACGAGAGTCCACCGGTACTTACGTTCGCACTGCTGATGGCGCGCGGGCCCTACCGCATTCCCCATGTGCGAGCGCGCGGGCAGGCGGTCTACACCAACAAGCTTCGTGCAGGATCGTTTCGCGGCTTCGGCAATCCCCAGGCAACTTTTGCGGGAGAGTCGCAGTTCGATGACCTGGCGACACAGCTCGGCATGGATCCGGTGGCGCTGCGGCTGGCCAACGCAATGGTGCCGGGCGATCTGGCATTCGGCGGGCAACCGGTGCCATCCTGCGTGGCCCGTGAATGCCTGCTGCGGGTGCGTGATGCCCAGCGGGATGCGGCGCCATTGCCACCGCGATTCGGGCGCCGTCGTGGCGTGGGTTATGCGTCGATGTCGCATGTTTCGGGCCTGATGGGTACTGCAGCTACGGTGCAGTTGCGAGCGGATGGGTCGGTGGCGCTGCTGACCGGGTGCGTCGACATCGGGCAGGGATCCGACACGGTGATGGTGCAGATCTGCGCTGATGCACTGTCCCTGCCAATGGGGCGGGTGAGCTACGCCCGGCAGGACAGCGATGCTTCGCCGTATAACTGGAAAACGGCAGGCAGTCGGTCCACCTACATGACTGGACGTGCCGTTGCCGTCGCCACGATCGAGATGCGCGAGAAAATGTTCGCCCATGCGGCGGAGTTGATGGAGTGTGCGGCCGTCGATCTCGAACTGCGCCCAGGCGGGGTAGTGGGTGTGCGCGGTGTTCCGGATCTTGCGGTGACCTTCAAGGAAATCGCGTTGCGTTCACTGTTCAAGGCGGGGGGGCCTCTGGCCGCAACCCATGGATTCGTATTTGACGGTCCTGGCTTCGACCCCAAACGCGCGTCGCTTCGGCAGCTTGCGTTCGCAAACCTTGGCGTCTATACGTTCGGTGCGCATTGTGTGGAAGTCGATGTCGACGATGCTACCGGCGAGGTCGAAGTGCGTCGCGCCTGGTGTGCGCACGATGTCGGGCGCGCCATCAACCCTGTGAGCTGCGAAGGCCAGATACAGGGCGGGTTCGTGCAGGGCATGGGCTACGCGCTGACCGAGGCGATGCAGTGGAACGAGCAGGGATGGCTCGTGACCGCCACGTTCGCGGACTACAAGATCCCCGGCGTGCTCGATTCGCCTCCCGAGATTCATCCGATCATCCTGGAGGACCCGGATCCGACCCATCCGGTGGGCGCAAAGGGGATCGGCGAGCCATCGTTGGTAGGTGCGGCGCCGGCCATCGCCAACGCCATACGCCACGCGACCGGGGCACGGGTGCGTATGCTGCCGATGACACCCGAGCGCGTGCTTGCGGCGATCGACGAACACCGATGAGGCAAGTGGACTATCCTCCGCAAGAACCGTTGTCCGAGGCTGGCACCGCCTACGGCATCGAATGCTGGCGGCGTAGTGCCGGAATTGTCGGCACCGAGCATGCGTTTGGTGCTGACGATTACCAGCGGTTGCTGGTATTCGATGCGAAAAATCCGGACGGACGCATCTTGCTGTTCTGGCACGGGGGCGGCTGGACGTCCGGCTACAAGGAGTGGTTTGGATTTATGGCCCCTGCGTTCACTGCGGCGGGCGTCACGTTTGTCTCGGCGGGGTATCGACTGGCACCGCAGCACCTCTTTCCTGATGCACTCGATGATTGCGTTGATGCGATCAAGTGGGTGGCGGCCAACCTCGGCCGCCGCGGTGGTGACGTTGGAAAAATCTTCATCGGTGGACACTCGGCTGGTGGGCACTATGCGGCGCTGCTCTCCGCGAATGCGAGGTGGACGCGAGGCGCCGGGTTGGCGCGCAATGTCGTGCGCGGATGCATGCCGCTGTCCGGAGTATTCGAGTTCGGTGAGGCATCCGGTTTGAGTGTACGACCACGCTTTTTGGGGACCGATCCGGCCAACGACAAGCGTGCGAGTCCGCTCTGGAATCTCGATCCGTTGTTACCGCCTTTTCTGGTTGCCCATGGCACGCGCGACTTCCCGCACCTGATCGCGCAGGCGGGACGATTCGTGCAGGCCGTTCGCGAACATGGCGGCGAAGCACAATATCTCGAGATGTCCGAGCGAACACATTTCACCAGCAGCTACGCGGGCGGCGAAACCGACGGACCATGGGTGAATGAGGCATTGGCGTTCATGGCACGACACGCGGGGTCGTAGATCGGCGGATTTTGTCAACGCTCGACGCGTGGCCCACTGCGCGTTGATGGCTGCGCGGGTCAACGTGTCGACCAGTACCGCCGCGGTCGAGCACATCGGCACGCCATCGTTGCCGTAGCCCTCGGCCTTGTAACCCTTGGCGAGCATGGCCGCCCTGATGCCGGGATCGGTCGTGTAGCGGTGATTGGAATCTGCACGCTCGTTCCAGAGCCGATACACGGGCGCCTGGCCCGCCGGGCACGCGCCGGTATACATTGAATCCGCGCCCCGTACGGGTCCAGCCGACAAGGCGGCCCGAATCGAGGGCATCGATCTCCTCCGGAATCCGGGTGAGGAAAAAGTGATCGAAGCCGGCGTGTTAGTACTCGATCGCCACGGACGAACCCGCGGGCGTGACAGCAGGTGCGAATCGCGGCGCCACGCAAGCGAACATCAGCATCGCGACTTCAGCAACTCGGCGCACGGCGTCGGCCCTCATCTATTGCGATCCGACACTCAGTCTTATTTTCTCGGTGCTCCCGGCGTGACTCAGTGTCAGTTCAAGAATATATCGACGCAATCCTTTCGCATCGACTGAGGATGCGAGCGCCTTGCCCGCTGGTGCGAACGCCAGCTTCAGCAGTTTGTTCGTCGGCGGGACGACAGCTCGGGCGTCAATCCGGATATCCGTTGGTGCGATCGCATTCCTGTCGTGATCGTAGGCATAAATTTCGATTCGATCGTCCGTGGCGACCACCTCAAGATACAACTGCTCGGTGACATGCATGACGCCCCCGTGGAGCGCGGGTTGCCCGACGGGCGCGTGCTTATGCCCTTCATGTGCAATGGCCGGGGAGGCAAGCAGCAACGAAGCAAACAGCACGAGCCCCGCAATTGCCCTTTCTCCGATGAGCGCGGGCGCGAGCAGGAGTGGCATGTACATGTTCAATCTGCTTTCTGCATGACGTCGATGGTTAGCTTGACCAGTTTTGCGAGCGCCTCGGGCTCGGGCAGGGTCTCTTCGGTGATGCCGATCGCGCGCAGGTAAGTAGAGGCAGCGCGCAGGGCGCGCGCGCGCGTCAGCAGCGGCAGGTTCGCATAGCGGGCACCGTAGGCCATGCGCAGGGCGTCTGTCAACGCAACGGACAGTTTCTCCTGCAGCAACGAACCCTCGGGCTCTTCGAGGCACATCGTGCCCTGGCCCGTCAGCAGCCAGTGCAGGTTGATCCGATGCACTTCGGCGATGCGCAGCAGGTAATCCTGCGTGGCGGAGTCGCGGCGCTCGGCGTTGGCGACGGAATTTTCGTGGACGCCAAGCGATGCGGCGAACGCCTTCTGCGTGGCGGCGCCACGGACCAGTCGCAGCCGTTCGCCGAAGGTCATGCGGAAACTGGCGGCAACGCGGCCGTTGAGCTGTCAGAACCTGTGTGTTGTATTTTCGTCACGGTGCGCCCGGGAAAGTGAGGATTCTGCTTGCGTCGATTGAGTGCGTCCGCATACTATCGCAACTCCTGTACTCACACGGAAACAACGCCGTAGCCCAACCTTATGCAAGCCATGAAACGCACCTCCGAAAAGTTTGCCCAAGCGCCCAAAGCGCAAGGCGGAGCCATGGCGTTTACATGTGTCCTGCATTGGAATTCGGGCAATTCGCCGGTCATTACTGGCGCAATGTCGACGTTGTAGCCTCCCCGACCGGAAGATTTTCCGCCAGGGGACAGGCGGAAAATTCGGAAGGTCGTCGCAGTCAGCAGTTCCTTCCGATTCCTTTCCGCCCGGGTCTCAGCACCGGACGTACGGTCGTTCGCGCATCCCGCGCGCACGGATCGAACAGAAAGGAGATCGGAACACCATGCAGATCCTTCGTAACACCCGCAATGCCTATCTGGCGCAGTTGGTACCCGGCATGTCGGCACGCGCCGTCCTGACGGGCACCCTTGCCTCCGGCTTCAACGGCCGCGGCAACGGTACTGGCGTGCGGCTGGCCAAGCGTCGGTCGGGAATGCAATGCAGCGGTGGTCCGGTTTCCAGGCCGGGAGACGACGACTAGAACGACCTCGTCTCCCGCCCCAGGGAAAGCCCGGAATGCCAACTGGTACCGGGTGTATTTGTTGCCCGTTGCCATAATAAATGATGACAATGAGGCACACAAAATGGCAAGGCTCCTGGAAGAACTGGAGCGACCCTATGGGCGGGAGTATTTCGAACTCATCAAGGGGGGTCGCGAAGGTATTTATCGCCGCGCGGCGGATGGGCTGATCATCCGGATCGCGGCAGCGGCGGAAGCGCATGAATCGGAACGCATCGCCCGCAGGCTGTTCCTGCTGGCCTGCAAGTACGCGTTGAGTCAGTAATCCGGTGGCAACGCCGGAGGCAGGGCCGGTGCGCCATGTGGCGCACCGGGGCAGCAACGTCGAAACGGGTGACGGCCGGATGCCCTCCGGGTGCAACCAGCCTCACCCGCCGCCGCAGGTGGGCGGGGAGGTGACGCTATGTTCACGACGAAGACTCCGTGGTGACACGGAAATGCAGCACCGGCGATTTCGAAGGCTGTACGCGGCCTTCCCAACCGAGGATCGGGATCGCCGCCGCATCGAACGTGCCCGTTTGACGCGGTCAACAGTCGCGACAGCCCCGGCGGGTTTTACCCGCCGGGGCCGTGACGAAAAAAGGGGCAAAAAAGGGGCCAGGCTCGTAACAAAGGGGCCAGGCTCGGTTTAAAAAAGGGGCCAGGCTCGAATTGATTGCCCAAAGTCCATTTTTTGGTCAACGGCAACCAAGCAATCAATTCGAGCCTGGCCCCTTTTTTAAACCGAGCCTGGCCCCTTTGTTACGAGCCTGGCCCCTTTTTTCGTCTGCTATCATCTTTGGCAATCATGGAACCGCTGGTCCTGACCGTCGACATGGCGGGGTTGCCCCAGGCGTGGGTCGCCCTGGAGGAAGCCATCACGTATCACGCGAAGCAGATGGTCGCGTGGTCGATCGGCCGCGAGGTCCGCGAGTTCCGCGGCGGCTGGCAGAAAAACGGCGAGCGTTCGCGTCTCGCCACCAAGTCCATCCTTGCCATCAAGGGAACCGGCGCCGGGTCGCATCTGCATGCGCCCGGCCTCACCAACTCGATGCTCTTTGCCCGCGACCGCCAGTTGTGCGGCTATTGCGGCAAGCGTTACCTGTTGCGCGACCTGTCGCGCGATCACGTGGTGCCCGTGTCGAAGGGTGGCCGCGACACCTGGACCAACACCGTCACCGCCTGCCGCAGCTGCAACACGCGCAAAGGTGGCCGGTCGCCGGAGCAGGCGCACATGCCGCTCCTCTACGTGCCCTACGTGCCCAACCGACACGAGCATTTCATCCTGCGCAACCGGCGGATCCTGGCCGACCAGATGGAATACCTGCTGGCCGGCGTGCCGCGCTCGAGCCGGCTGCACCTGGCCAAAGGCGCGGGTGTGCGCGGTACCGGGTCGCTGGTACTCAGCTGACGCATCGGCCGGCGGAACGCGCCCGGCCCGCCGGGTGCAAGCGGTCCCCGCACTGCATGAACTTCGTCTCTGCACACGCGGATTGATGCCGGATTCTTGTTGTAGGATGATGTGATGTCGCGTTGCGGTGAATACTGTTCGCCGCGCGCGACACGATGCACCGATGTCGTGCATCGACGGCGATGACCATCGAATCCAGGGGACGAAGCAATGCTGACGCGACGCAGTGCAGTGAAGGTTTTTGCAGGACTGGTGGCAGTGGCCCTGACGGCCGCGATGCCGTTGGCGGAGGCGCAGACCAAGACCAAAGTCGCCGCCATCTACACGGTACCGGTGGAGCAGCAGTGGGTCAGCCGGATCCACAAGGCGCTCAATGCCGCCAAGGATCGTGGCGAGATCGAGTACGTGTTCTCCGAGAAGGTGGCTAATGCGGATTACGAGCGCGTGATGCGCGAGTTCGCGGAAAAGGGCAACACCTTCATCGTCGGCGAATCGTTCGCGGTGGAAGCCGCCGCGCGCAAGGTGGCCAAGGATTACCCGAAGGTGTCGTTCCTGATGGGGTCCTCGGGCAAGCCGCAGGCGCCCAACTTCGCTGTGTTCGACAACTATATCCAGGAGCCGGCGTACCTGACCGGCATGGTGGCGGGCGGCATGACCAAGACCAACAAGATCGGCATGGTCGGTGGTTATCCGATTCCCGAAGTGAACCGGTTGATGCACGCATTCATGGCGGGCGCCAAGGAAACCAACCCGAAGGTGGAGTTCTACGTGTCGTTCATCGGCTCGTGGTTCGACCCGCCGAAGGCCAAGGAAGCGGCGTTCGCGATGATCGAGAAGGGCGCGGACGTGATGTACGCGGAGCGTTTCGGCGTGTCCGACGCGGCCAAGGAAAAAGGCAAGCTCGCGATCGGCAACGTGATCGACACGCAGGCGCAGTATCCGGAAACCGTCGTCGTGTCCGCGCTGTGGAACATGGAACCCACGATCGACACCGCATTGAAGGCGGTCAAGGCCGGCAAGTTCAAGGCCGAGGACTATGGCCAGTACTCGACGATGAAGTTCAAGGGATCGGAGATGTCGAAGTTCGGCACGTTCGATGCCAAGGTGCCGAAGGATATCCAGGCCAAGGTCGCCGCCAAGCAACAGGCCATCCTGGACGGCAAGGCCAAGATTGCCGTGGTGGATACGGAACCGAAGTCGACGGCGAAGTAATTCACGTGCGTCCCATCGACGCCCCGGTTGCGACCGGGGCGTTGTCGTTTTTCGGGGCACTTCCCCTGACGTTCCGTCGAATGTCTAGGCGAGGCTTCAGCCTCGCGGGACACGGCGCGAGGCTGAAGCCCCGCCTGCAGGGAGCCCCGGCATGACCTTACCAGTGCTCCGCTTGCATGGCATCACCAAGCGCTTCGGCCCGCTGACGGCGAACGACGCCATCTCGCTCGACGTGCATCGCGGCGAAGTGCTGGCGCTGCTCGGCGAGAACGGCGCGGGCAAGTCCACGCTGGTGTCGATCCTGTTCGGGCATTACCTGCCGGACGAAGGATCGATCGAGGCCTTCGGCGCGCCGTTGCCGCCGGGTGACCCCGCTGCCTCGCTGGCGGCGGGCATCGGCATGGTCCACCAGCATTTCACGCTGGCCGACAACCTGTCGGTACTGGACAACGTGATGCTGGGCACCGAGCCCCTGTGGTGGGCGCGATCGCGGCGGTCGGCCGCCCGCGCCAGGCTGGTCGCCACGGGCATGCGCTTCGGATTGACGGTGCACCCCGACGCGCGGGTGGGCACGCTGTCGGTGGGTGAGCGGCAACGCGTCGAGATCCTGAAAGCGCTCTACCGCGACGCGCGCGTGCTGATCCTCGACGAGCCGACGGCGGTACTGACGCCGCGCGAGGCGGAGTCCCTGTTCGATACGCTCGCGCAACTGGTGGCCGAGGGCCTGTCGCTGATCTTCATCAGTCATAAGCTCGACGAAGTATTGCGCGTGTCGGATCGCATCGCCGTGCTGCGCGGCGGCAAGCTGGTAGCGACGTTGGCGGCCGCGGATGCCGACAAGGCGGGCCTCGCCGCGATGATGGTGGGCCGCGACGTGCCGATGCCCGAGGCCCGGCCGCGCACGCCGGGCGCGCTGGCGTGTGTGGTGGACGATGTCTCGGTGCGCGATACGCTGCATCACGTCTGCCTGACGTTGCGTGCCGGCGAGATCACGGCCATCGCCGGCGTGTCCGGCAATGGCCAGCAGGCGCTGGCGGATGTGCTGTGCGGCATGCAGGCGCCGGACAGCGGCAGTGTTCGCGTGCTGGAGGCATCGATGGCCGCATCGCCGCGTGCGTTCATTGCCGCAGGCGTGGCGCGCGTGCCCGAGGACCGGCACGCGGTGGGTACGATCGGCGACCTGCCGCTGTGGGAAAACGCGATGGCCGAGCATTGCGCCACGCGATTCGCGCGTGCCGGCATCGTGCGCCGGACGATGGCGCGCGCGTTCGCACGGCGCGTCGTCGAAGGGTTCGACGTGCGTTCGGCGCGCGGAATCGATACGTCGGTGCGGTCGCTGTCCGGCGGCAACATGCAGAAGCTGGTGCTGGGCCGCGCGTTGCTGGGGGCCGCCGGCGATGCGGAGGGGAACCATGCAGGTACGGGTGCGCGGCAGGCGCCCGTGCTGATCGTGGCCAACCAGCCGACCTGGGGCCTCGACATCGGCGCGGTGGCCTTCGTGCACCAGCAGTTGCTGGATGCGTGCGCGCAAGGCGCGGCGGTTTTGCTGATTTCCGACGACCTGGATGAAATCCTCGGGCTGGCCGATCGCATTGCCGTGATGCACGCCGGGCGTCTTACGGCGGCCCGGCCATCGGGCGAGTGGACCATCGCCGAAATCGGACTTGCGATGGCGGGCGCGGCCGAGGCGCCGGCGGATGCACGGGAGGCCGGCCATGCGGCTTGAGGCCCGCAGCGAAGTCTCGCGCGTGATGCTGGTGGCCGCGCCATTCGCGGCCGTCGTATTCACCCTGTTGGTGTCATCGCTGTTCGTGGCGTGGGCCGGCGCGCCGCTGTCGCGCACCTATGCGCTGATCTTCGAGGGCGGCTTCGGTTCGCGGTTCGCATGGAGCGAGACACTGACGCGCGCCACGCCGCTGATCCTCACCGGGCTGGCGGTGGCCGTGGCGTTTCGCGCGCGCTTCTTCAATATCGGCGCCGAGGGCCAGCTGTATGCCGGTGCGCTGGCGGCGGTGGCGGTTGGCGGACTGCATGCTGGTACGGGCTTCGATGCGCATCCGGCGCTGCTGTACCCGGCCATGATGATCGCGGCGATGATCGCCGGTGCGTTGCTGCTGCTGGTCCCCGCGCTGCTGCGCCTCCGCCTCGGCGTGGACGAAGTGGTGACCACGCTGTTGCTGAACTTCATCGTGCTGCTCTTCGTGTCGATGATGCTGGACGGCCCCATGAAGGACCCAACGGCGATGGGTTGGCCGCAGAGCGTGGCACTGCAGGATTCGATGCAACTCGGCAAGCTGGTGGAGCGCACCCGTGTACACACGGGATTGCTGTGGGCGCTGACGCTGGCCGGGATGCTGTGGGCGTTGTTCAAGTACTCGACGTTCGGCTTCGCCGTGCGCGCGGTCGGTGCCAATCCGCGCGGCGCGGCCTTCGTCGGCGTGCCGGTCACGCGCACGATGGTGCTGGTGGCGCTGTTGTCCGGCGCGCTGGCCGGACTGGCCGGCGCCATCGAGGTGGCAGGCCGTGCCACCTACGTGACGCTCGACATGTCGCCAGGGTATGGCTACACGGGCATCGTCATCGCGATGCTGGCGGGACTGAATCCGCTGGGCGTCGTTGCTGCGGCCATCTTTGTCGCGGGGGTGCTGGTCGGTGCGGACAGCATGAGCCGTGGCGTGGCGGTGCCCACCTACATCGCGGATGTGATCGTGTCCATTGCGCTGCTGTCGATGTTGGTCGCCACAGCATTCGCACGCTATCGATTGCGCTGGCAGTGACGACCCCCACGCTCGCAATGCTCGCTGCCCCCCGAGGGGGCGCGTCAATCCCTTGGGGCGGCCCGGCGGGATTGACGACCCCCACGCTCGCAGTGCTCGCTGCCCCCCGGGGGGGCGCGTCAATCCCTT
>Ga0335394_10007648_pt1 | contig 12188 bp, 5 predicted proteins | sample MAT03_FD_205741 | JGI IMG/M metagenome (GOLD analysis project Ga0335394, IMG submission 205741) | Freshwater microbial communities from Lake Fryxell liftoff mats and glacier meltwater in Antarctica - MAT-03 (spades assembly) (version 2) ... | reverse complement strand
TGGTGCGCACCCAGTTGCGGTATCCAGCTGATTATGAGCCAGTACGAGAAGGCGTGGCAAGCCGCCAGGCGGCGGGTAGACGAAGCCGTGGCCCGGGCGGGCCGCCCTGCGGGGTCGGTGCGGATGTTGGCGGTGGCCAAGACCTTTCCCGCCGAGGCCGTGCGCGCCGTCCATGCGTTGGGCCAGCGGGCCTTTGGTGAAAACTATGTGCAGGAGGCAGAAGCCAAGCACGACGCCCTGCGTGACCTGGCAGACGTGGAATGGCACCTGATCGGCCCGCTCCAGTCCAACAAGACCGCCAACGCGGCCGCCATCTTCAACTGGGTCGAGACCGTCGACCGGCTGCGGATTGCGCAGCGCCTGTCCGCACAGCGCGCGGCGAGTACCGCGCCGTTGGACGTTTGTGTGCAGGTAAACGCCAGCGGCGAGGACAGCAAGGGTGGCGTGGCGCCAAGCGAGGCACTGTCGCTGGCACAGGCGGTGGCGGCGTTGCCCAACCTGCGGTTGCGCGGCGTGATGGGCATTCCGGCGCCCACCACCGACGTGACGCGCCAGCAACGCGAGTTCGGCGTGCTGCGCGAATGTTTCGAGGCGATGCGCGACGATGGCCTGCAGGTGGATACGCTGTCGATGGGGATGTCGGCAGACCTCGAGATCGCGATTGCGCAAGGCGCCACACAAGTACGGATCGGGACCGCCATTTTCGGCGGACGCACATGAACCAGCATTCGAACAACGACAGGCTTTGACATGAACCTGGCTTTCATCGGCGGTGGCAACATGGCCAGCGCTCTCATCGGCGGCCTCGTCAATGGTGGCGTCGACGCGCGCGGCGTCCGCGTGGTCGAGCCGTATCCGGCGCAGCAGGACAAATTGCGTACGCGCTTTCCCGGCATCGGCATCTTCGCCGAGGTCACGGCGGGCGCCATCGACGGCGCCGACCTCGTGCTGCTGGCAGTCAAGCCGCAGCAGATGGAGGAGGCCGCCGGCGCGGTCAAATCGTTCGTCACGTCCATACCGGTCGTGATGAGCATTGCGGCGGGCACCCGGATCAGCGATCTCTCCCGATGGCTGGGCGGGTACGCGCGCATCGTGCGCGCGATGCCCAATACGCCCGCGCTGATCGGCGCTGGTGTCAGTGGCGCCTTCGCGCCCATCGAGGTGACCGCCGCATCGCGCAAGCTGGCCAGCCGCGTGCTGGAGGCGGCCGGTACCGTCGTGTGGGTCGATCGCGAGGACATGCTCGATGCCGTCACCGGGGTCTCCGGCAGCGGTCCCGCGTATGTGTTCTATTTCCTCGAGGCGATGGAGCAGGCCGCGCGCGAGTTGGGCTTTTCAGCCGCCGACGCGCGCACGCTGGCCTACGGCACGTTCGCCGGCGCCACCAAGCTCGCGCAGGCGTCCGAGCTTGAGCCCGGCATCCTGCGCGCGCAGGTCACGTCCAAGAACGGCACCACCGAACGCGCGCTGGCCACGCTGGAGGCGGCACACGTCAAAGCGCACATCATCGACGCGGTGAAGGCTGCGGCGGAACGCGCGCGCGAACTGGGCGAAGGCAAATAGCTGCCATGGGCCAACAGGTCGTCTCCTATCTGCTCGACGTCGTCTTCGGGCTCTTCACTTATGCGTTCCTGTTGCGCTTCGTGATGCAGCTGATGCGTGCGCCGTTTCGCAATCCGCTGGGGCAGGCGGTGGTTGCGCTGACCGATTGGCTGGTGAAGCCGCTGCGCCGTGTGGTCAAAGGCTGGAAGGGTATCGACTGGGCCACGCTGCTGGCCACCATCGTGTTCCAGTTCCTGTGGATCCTGGCCACGCTGCTGGTCTTCGGCGGCATCAAGGTGGCCGGAACGGGTCTGTTGTTTGTGCTGGTCGCCACGTTCATCGCGCTGCTGAAGGCGTGCCTGTGGCTGCTGATCATCGTCATCATCGTGCAGGCCGTGCTGTCGTGGGCGGCGCCGGATGGCCCGCTGTCCGGCCTGCTCAATGCGCTGACGTTTCCATTCCTGCGCCCCATCCGTCGCGTGCTGCCGCCCATTGGGGGCGTACTCGATCTCTCGCCGCTGGTGGTCATCGTCATCGCGCAGTTGTTGCTGATGACCGTGCCGTGGCTCCAGGCCACGCTGACCAGCGCCTTCATTTGAGCGCGGATGCGCCGTGGCGGCGTGTCGATAGCGGTGCGCTGATATTGACACGGCACGTGCAGCCCGCCGCCGGGCACACCCGGGTGCTGGGCGTCCATGGCGACGCGTTGAAGATCAAGGTTGCCGCACCGCCGGTCGATGGCAAAGCCAACGATGCGCTGCTGCAGTTTTTTGCGGAGGTGTTCGGCGTGCCGTTGCGGCAGGTGACGCTGGTGCGTGGGCAGACGTCACGCGCCAAGGTCGTGCGCGTCAATGCGCCGATGGTGCGGCCAGACCCAGGTTGGACCTGACGGCTCGGGTCGACGATTTACGAAGCGCCGCGCGTCAATGCGCCGATGTTGCGGCCAGACCCAGGTTGGACCTGACGGCTCGGGTCGACGATTTGCGAAGCGCCGCGCGTCAATGCGCCGATGTTGCGGCCAGACCTGGGTTGGACGTCACGGCTACGGTCGACGATTTGCGAAGCACCGCGCGTCAATGCGCCGATGCTGCGGCCAGACCTGGGTTGGACGTGACGGCTACGGTCGACGATTTGCGAAGCACCTGTAGGCGAGGCTTCAGCCTCGCAGGGTCACGCCCGCGCCAAGCCGCGAGGCTGAAGCCTCGCCTACAAGTCGTATAGCGTTGAGCGATCACGTCGGTGGAGTTTGCGCGATCACGTCCGTAAGGCGCACGAAGTCGGCAACACTCAGCGTTTCACCACGCGCGCCGGGATCCACGGCCGCACTTTCGATCGCCTTGGCATCGCACAATGTCGACAGTGCATTGCGCAGCGTTTTGCGCCGTTGCATGAAAGCCGCGCCCACCACGCGCGCAAACAAGGGCTCATCCGCGATGATCGGCTTGGCGTCATGCAACGGCGCAAGGCGCGCGACGGCCGACTCCACTTTGGGCGCGGGCCGGAAGGCGCCCGGCGGCACGATGAACAACCTGGTGATGCGAAAGCGTACCTGCAGCATCACGGTAAGCCGGCCGTAGTCCGCCGTCCCCGGTGCGGCCGTCATCCGCGCCACCACTTCTTTCTGCAGCATCACATGCAGGTCGCGTAGTTGGGCATCATGCGCGGCCAGCAGGAACAACAGCGGTGAACTGATGTTGTAGGGCAGGTTGCCGACGACGCGCAGGTTCGGCCCCAGCGACGGATAGTCGAAGGCGAGTGCGTCGGCCTCATGCAGTGTCAACTGGGCCGGCGTGAAATCGGTGCGCAGCCGCGCGGCCAGGTCACGATCGATTTCGATCGCGCTGATATGGCCCGCGCGCTCGATCAGGCCGCCGGTGATGGCCGCCAGCCCCGGGCCGATCTCGACCAGGTTGTCGCCAGGCACCGGCGCCACGGCGTCGATGATGCGTCGTACGTAATGGGTATCGGCCAGGAAGTTCTGGCCGAAGCGCTTGCGGGCTTGGTGTCCTTGCATGCGACAGAATCACTAGCGCGGTCGTGCGAGCTGGATGGCCAGGTCCACCGCGGCAATCAAACTACCCGGATCCGCCGTTCGCGCCAGCGCCGGGTCGCGCGCGAGATCCAGCGCCGTACCGTGATCGACCGACGTCCGCGGGAAAGGCAGGCCCAGCGTGACGTTGATGCCTTGGCCGAAGCTGGCGGCCTTCAGCACCGGCAGGCCCTGGTCGTGGTACATCGCGACGACCGCGTCGAACAACTTCACGTGGTCGGGGACGAACAGCGTGTCGGCCGACAGCGGGCCGGTGAAATCGGCGGCCTCGGTGGCGGCAGCATCGGCCATGGCCGGGCCGATGACATCGATCTCTTCGCGGCCGAGGTGGCCGCCTTCGCCGGCGTGGGGATTTAATCCGCACACGGCGATGCGCGGGCGCGCAATGCCGAACTTGGTCCGCAGTTCGCGCGCCGTGATCACCAGCGTGTCGCGGACGACCTCGCGGGTGATGGCGGCGGGCACGTCACGCAATGCAAGGTGCGTGGTCGCCAGGGCGACGCGCAGCGGAGCTTCCTGCTGCCCGCCCACCAGCAGCATCACCACGCGCGGCGTGAAGGTGCGCGCGGCCAGGAATTCCGTATGGCCGGTGAAGGCAATGCCGGCGTCCATCAGCACGCTCTTTTGCACCGGTGCGGTCACCAGCGCGTCGAAGGCGCCGGTGGCGCAGCCATCGCAGCCGCGCTCCAGCAACGTGATGACGTGGGCAGCATTGGTGGGATCGAGGTGGCCGGGTTCGGCGGCAACAGCCACCGGTAGATCCCATACTTCGATGGGGTCGTTGCCGGGCGGGTAGGACGCTGCGTCGAATTTGACGAAGTTGGGCGCAATACCAATGCGCGCGGCACGCGCGGCCAACAGCGCATGGTCCCCCAGCACCACCAAACGCGCCGCAAACGGCTGCGTCGCATGGCGCTGCGCCAGCATGGCGATGAGTTCAGGGCCAATCCCGGCGGGTTCGCCGGTCGTGATTGCAAGGGTGGGGAGAGAATTCACCGGTCGATGTTACCGCGATTGCGAATGGCGTCGAAGAATGAAGCCGGGGAAACCACGCACCACACCAGACATCAGGCCAATCGAACATTCCCCGAATAGAGCGTTGCTGGTGGCTGCAGGGTCTGCGCCGACGTGCCGAACGCGGCATTGCCCAGAACCGCCTGCGCCGGCACGGCCCCGATTGTCGCCAGCGAGTTGCGGTGACCGAAGTCGTACGCCAGGTCGCCGCCCAACGCGGACGAGTCGCTGCCCCACAGGTAGCTGGCCGACAGTGCGCTGCTGACATTCCAACTCGTAAGCGTGGGATTGGCCACCAGCGCCGCGTCGAATGCGTTCACCACGCCTTGGAAATTGAAGTCCACCACCTTCTTGTTCAGCAACGGATCCGTTCCCGCCGGTGCATAGGCCGACATGGCGTCGGCAACCACCTGCAGGTTCAGCACGCTCTTGTTGTTGACGCCCGTCTGATACCAATCCTTGAACGTGATCTGATCGCCGTTGCTGGCATCGAGAATGAGATCGAGACCGGTCTTGCGGAGCTTCAAGTCGGTATAGGCAATGCCGCCACCCAGCGTAAGGGTGTCGTCGGTGCCGGTGCTGGCGTTGACGATATCGGCACCATGGCCCTTGTTGAATCCGATGATATCCGCACCGTTGCCGGTCGTGAGGGTGTCGGCGCCCGCGCCACCGATGAACATTGCGCGCCCCGTTCCGCCCACCAGGGTGTCGATGCCTGCGCCGCCGTCGAGCAGGTTGTTACCGACGGTGTCAGTGATCGCGTCGTTGCCGGCGCCGCCCTGCACCAGGTCGTTGCCATTGTTGCCGTTCAGGATGTCGTTGCCGGCGTCGCCCCACAGCGAGTCGTTGCCGTCCATGCCAGCCAGCGTGTTGATGCCAGTATTGCCGCGCAACCAGTTGTCGAGGGTGTTTCCGGTGCCGTTAATGCTTGCGGTGCCGGTGAGCGAGAGGTATTCAATGTTGGCGGCCAATGTAAATGTGGCCGCACTTTGTACAAGATCCGTGCCTTCCCCGGCGTTCTCGGTGGCGACGTCGGTGGTGACGTCAACCACATAGGTGTCGTTGCCGACCCCACCTTTCAACGTGTCGTTGCCTGTACCGCCGCTGAGGATGTTGTCCCCGGTATTGCCGGTGACGACGTTGTTGAGCGTGTTGCCATTTCCGTTGATGGCGGAAGTACCAGTCAGCGTAAGGTTCTCCACGTTGGTGGCCAGCGTCAGCGTGACGGCGCTTTGGATCAGATCCGTGCCCTCGCTGGCATTCTCGGTGACGACGTCGGTGGAGACGTCGACCACATAGGTGTCGTTGCCCACGCCGCCCTTTAGCGTATCGGCGCCCGCACTTCCATCGAGCGTGTTGTTTCCTGTGTTGCCAGTCAGCGTGTTGGCCAACGTGTTGCCGGTGGCATTGATGGCCGCGGTACCCGTCAGCGTCAGGTTCTCGACGTTGGCGGCAAGCGCCAGGGTGATGAAGCTCTGGACAAAGTCCGTGCCCTCCGCGGCATTCTCGGTGACGATGTCGCCGGCGTTGTCGACGACATACGTATCGTTGCCCGCGCCGCCTGCCATCGTATCCGCGCCGGCAAGGCCGCTCAGGACATTGTTGGCGGTGTTGCCTTGCAATGTGTTGTTGCCCGAATTGCCGGTGCCATTGATTGCTGCAGAACCCGTCAGAGTGAGGGTCTCCACATTGGCGCCAAGCGTGTACGTGGCACTGGCAAGGGCTTGGTCAGTGCCTTCACCTGCGACCTCAGTGATGATGTCGCTGGTATTGTCGACCGTGTAGGTGTCGTTCCCCGTACCGCCTTTCAGTGTATCGGCACCCGCGGCTCCATTCAATTGGTCGTTGCCGGCACCGCCGGTGAGCGTATTGGCGCCGGTGTTGCCGGTGAGGATGTTATCCGCAGCGGTGCCGGTACCGCTGATGGCGGACGAACCGGTCAACGTGAGGTTTTCAAGGTTGGCGCCAAGCGTCAAGGTCACGCTCGACTGGACGGTGTCTGTACCTTCAGCGGCAAGCTCCGTGACGATGTCCCCGGCGTTGTCCACGACATAGGTGTCGTTGCCGGCGCCGCCGGCCATGGTGTCGCGGCCAGCCTTGCCGTCGAGAGTATTGCTGCCGGCGTTGCCGGTGAGCGCGTTGTTCTGCGTATTGCCGGTGAGGTTGAAGGCGCCAGTGCTCGTGAGGGACAGATTCTCGACATTGGCCGGAAGCACATAGGAGACGGTGCTTTGCACAGCATCAAGGCCTTCGTTGAGGGCTTCGATGATCGCATCCGTAGCCTGATCGACGACATAGGTATCGTTGCCTGTACCGCCCGTCATCGTGTCGACGCCCGTTCCGCCATCGAGCAGGTCGTTGCCGTCCTGCCCGGACAGTAAATCGTTACCGGCGAGCCCGAAGAGTCGGTCGTCGCCGATCGTGCCGACAAGGCTGTCGTCGCCTGCGGTACCTTCGAACAGCGACAGCTTGTCGTTGACCATGGCGGGGGTCCACACGGTGCCGTCACCAAATCGCAGTTCAACTGCGGGGTTCGAGAAAATGTACGTGAGCCGCAGCCCGTCGGTCCCGCCGTTGGCGGAAATGAGGATATGGAACCCTTCGTCGTCCTGGATGCGCTCGACGGCGATGTCGGCGGGTGCCAATGTGGCATCGACCTCTATCACCGTGCTCTCGCCCAGGTACCAGTTGTCCTCCAGCGTGTCGATGCCGTTGCCGGTGGCCAGGAGATAGGTGTCGATGCCAGCCCCGCCTTGTAATGTATCGGCGCCGGCACCTCCGTCGAGAAGGTCATTCCCATCGCCCGCGACCAGCGTGTCGTCGCCGGTACCTCCGTCGAGTATGTCATTCCCAGTGCCCGCGTCCAGGATGTCGTCGCCGGCGCCACCTCGGAGGGTATCGTTGCCTTCGGCGTCGAATAGCGAATCGTCGCCGTCACGGCCTTCCAGCACGTCGTTGCCGGCGCCACCCCACAGGCCATCGGGTCCAGCCCCGCCGATCAGTGAATCGTTGCCGTCATCTCCGTTCAGGTAGTTAGCGACGTACGTGGTCTCGTTGTCGCCCGCTTCCAGCGCGTCATCGCCTGCGCCACCGTAGAGAGTGTCCCCGCCCGAGTCTCCTGCAAGTACATCGTGGCCAAGGCCGCCCCTCAGTGTGTCGTTATCGTCACCACCCCGCAAAGTGTCGTCGCCGTCGTCGCCGGCGATCGTGTCCATGCCGACGCCGCCTTCCAGGTTGTCGTTGCCCGAACCACCCGAAAGCGTGTCATTACCGGCATTGCCGCGGACGACATCCGCGCCTGTGCCACCGCTGACGAAGTCATTGTCGTTGCCGCCATCCAGCGTGTCGTTGCCATCCAAACCGTACACGAAGTCGTCGCCACCCAAGGCATTGATCACGTCGTCGCCCGCGGTGCCGTTGAGAAGATCTGCAACTGGCGATGGCGAACTCGACTGGCTGGCGTTGATGATCGGGGCCACCTGCGCCCACGTCATGATCGTACCGTCGGCAAAGTGAAGGTCGGCGTTCCCGAATGCCAATGTGTCGTCGGACCCGAGGACGTGAAGCCGCACGTCCTTGAAATAGATATCGGAGGCCGTGATCGTGTCGTCGAAGAGGATGATGTTGCCGGTACCGGAATTGCTGGCCGTGTCGTGGCCGAAACCTCGGCTGAACACGAAGGTATCGATACCGCCGCCGCCATACATGAAGTCGTCCCCGCCGCCGCCTTCGATTCTGTTATCCGAATCGTTGCCGACGAGAGCATTGTTGCCGGCGTCACCTTCAAGATCGGATGCGCCAAGATCACTACCCAGAGTGATGTTCTCGACGTTGGCAGGAAGTTCCGTAGTGGTGTAGAGGCGGGTGCCTGTCCCGTGGATCTCGGCTGTGTCGATGCCTTCGCCCGATCGCTCGACAATCGTATCGCCGGCGTCGACGACGTAATAGTCGTTGCCGAGGCCACCATGCACGATGTTGCCTGCAGTGTTTGACGCTGCGTCGATCCGGTTCGCAAGCGTGTTGCCCCAGGCCTCGATGCCGGCGCTGCCGGTAAGCGTCAGGTTCTCGATGTTGTCGGCAAGCTCATAGGCGATGGAGGTACGAACTTCGTCCTGCCACTTTGGCAGTGATGCCAATTGCGTTGACGTGTCGATGATCCGGTCGCCCGCATTGTCGACGACGTAGACGTCGCCGCTGCCAGAGCCGATCATCGTGTCGGCGCCAGCGCCCCCATCGATGTAGTAGCGAAGGCTGGAGCTGCCGTAGACCACTTCAATGTGGTTGTCGAGTGCATTGCCGATCAGCTCGTCAGGGAAATCCGTGTTGCGGTCACCCCCGCTGCCCAGATCCTTGTAGACCTCGACATTGGCAGGAAGCGTGTACGGGCCGCCCCTTGTGCCATAGACCGTATCGGTGCCCTGGTTGGCCATTTCGATGACCAGTCCGCCCTTCGCGTAGTCGAGGTAGTACGTGTCGTTGCCCTTGCCGCCCGACATTTCGGCGTAGGCCTTGGTGCCGCCGGCGCCGGTAGCATAACTTGTGCCGTTGGCTTCAAGAACGGAGCCCGCGCCGTTGAAGGTGTTGTTGCCATCATTGCCGACCAGATAGCTGATCGCGTTCGACGAATTCGCCCAGGCGCTGGCGTTGAGCTGGCCTGTGAGTACCAGGCGTTCAACATTCGGGCGCATGACGTAAGAGACGCTGCTTTGAATCGCGTCGTTACCGGCATTGGCCGACTCGATCACCACATCGGCACCGTTGTCGACAACATACGTGTTGTCTGCGGCAGTGCCGGTCATCGTGTTGACGGTGCCCGTTTCAATGCGCGCTGCAATCTGCGCGGCATTCCACAATGTGCCATCGGCGAAGCGGATCTGCTCGATCGATGTGTCTGCGGGCATCGACTCGTATCGTCCTGTCGCGAAATTGAAGCCTTGCAGCGCACCCAGGAAATGGCCTTCGACGCGCGCCTGAACGGGCCCATTGTCGAGCACCACCACCATGCTGCTGCCATCGCGGACCAGCCGCACATCCGCGGGCGCAATACCGGGCTGGAGCTCGATGGTGTCCACCTCCGCCACCAGTGGTCTCAGGAAATGCTGGTCGGTGATTATGATGCCCCCCGATGTCCGCCCGAACACGTAGGTGTCCTTGCCTTCGGAGCCATCGAGCTGATCGTCGCCGCCACTACCGTCGATGCGGTCGTCGCCTCGACCACCATTGATCGAGCTGGCATCTGCGCCACCCGTCAACGTATCGTTGCCGTCATAGCCATAGAGATCGCCCGATAGCGCGGCCAGGCTCAGGGTGTCGTTGCCCGCCGTGCCGAACATCACGCCGGACAACAGCGGATTGGTGAACGCAAGCTGCTGCGCCGGCCGATTGGTGGCGGCTGATGCTAGCGTGGCGACCTGCGTTGCGGACAGTGTGGATCCGTCGGCGAACTTGTACTGCGCGATGGCGCCATCCATGCCGCCGGTGACGATCACGCGGCCGGTTCCGCCCCCGCTTTCAATGGACACGTAGCGATTGTTGCCCGTGCCGTCGATGGCCCGACGGAACGCAAGTTGGTCCAACGTGATCCCTTCACCGAACTCGATGGTGTTGACGCCCTCGGCATCGATGATCACGTCGTCATCGGTGAAGTTATCGATCCTGTAGGTATCGTTGCCGGCGCCACCCAGCAGGTAATCCTTGCCTGTGCCACCCGAAAGCGTGTCATTGCCATCCTGTCCGAACAGGACATCGTTGCCGGCGTCACCTTGCAACTGATCGTGGCCGTCGCCGCCCTGGAGCTGGTCGGCGCCGCTGCCGCCGGCAAGCTGGTCATCGCCGGATTCACCCCAGGCGACGTCGTCGCCATCTTCGCCGTGGAGGACATCGTTTTCGGCACCTCCGGCGAGTTCATCGCGCGCGGCAGCCCCGATCAGCGTGTCGGCCCCGGCCTCGCCGAACATGCCGCTCCCGGCGATGGACGCGGTCAGTTCGTCCGCGCCATTGCCTCCGAGCATGGTGCGGCCATTGGCGAGACGATCGTTGCCGTCGCCGCCCCACATCGCCCACGCGTTGGAGAGTTCGTCATCGCCCTCATCACCGCTCATTTGGTAGGCGTTGCGGAGGATGTCGTTGCCTGCACCACCGCTGATGATGTCGCGATCCGCGCCTCCCGCGAAGGCGGCGATGTCCCCGCCATCGAGATCGTCACTGCCTGCTTCGCCCTGCATCGTGTCGCTGCCCCATCCGCCGGCGAGCTTGTCGTTGCCGCCGTAGCCCCGCAGGTAGTCACTACCATTGCCGCCATCGAGGTCATCGTCACCGTGATACGCCGTGGCCGTCTGGTCAGAGTCGCCGAAGAGGTAGTCGTTGCCGTCGCCACCCAGCAACGTGTCTTTGCCGGCATCACCGGCAATGTTGTCATTGCCTGCGCCGCCACTAAGGTAGTCGTCGCCGTCGTCCGCAGAGGTTGGGCTGAGATTGCCGACGCCGATCAGGTCATTGTTGCCGCGCAAAGTGTCATTGCCCGAGCCGCCAAGAATGGTGTCCGCGCCGCCATCGCCGCTGATGATGTCGTCACCCTCCCCACCGTCGAGGTAGTCGTCAGCCACGGGGATTGCTGACATGGCACCAACGATCTGCCCGTAGGTGTCGCCGGTCATCCGATCGTTGCCGCGGCCGCCGAAAAGTGCATCCGCTTCATGGCCGCCCGACATCGTGTCGTTGCCGTCATCGCCCCAGACGGTGTCTGCGCCCATGCTGGCGAAGACCAGATCGTCGCCACTGCCTGCGTAGATTTCGTCTGCGGCCCCGACCGTTCCCGAGAAATTATTGATGATGATCGACGAATACAAAGCGTCGAAATACCATCCGGATCCCGTGCCTGGCTCCACGTAGACCGTGGTGATGTCACCGGGGTCATAATCGTCGTCACCATTGATGACGTCGTGTCCGGCACCCCCAATCAGGAGGTCCTTGCCGCCGCCGCCGAACATGATGTCGTTGCTGGAGGCGCCGACCACCTTGTCGTCGCCCATGCCGCCCTGAAGCCACTCGGACTGCGTGATCTGCAACCGCGCTGGCATCGTGCCGGCTGTTACGGCCGTTGCCGAAGTCGCAATGTAGGCCTGCAGAGCGTCTTCAGTGAGCTCCGCGTTGCCGTAGACCGCGTCATTGCCATCGCCGCCCATTGCGATGTCGATGTTGTCGCCGCCTTCAACGATGTCGTTGCCGGTGTTGTCTATCGCCTCGTCGCGGCCAGCGAGACCCTGCACGCGGTCGTTAGCGCCGGTACCGGTGACGGGGCGCCGGCCGCCAGTGCTCAGGCGGTTGTCGTCGAGGGTGGTGCCGGTGGCAGTGTTCGTCGTAGTGGGGGCCGACTCCGTGATCGCGTCGAACGTGATCGTCACTTCAGCATGCGAGCGATGGGTGGGACTGCCGGCGGAATCCGTCAGCTGTGCCGAGAGCGAAAGCGTTGTGTCGCTGTCGATATCCTGACGTGCGCGTAGCCCGAATACCACTTCACGCTGACCTGCGGGTACGACGAGTTCGAATGAGCCGTCACTGGCTACCTGAATTGGATCGCCAT
>Ga0335394_10007646_pt1 | contig 12188 bp, 10 predicted proteins | sample MAT03_FD_205741 | JGI IMG/M metagenome (GOLD analysis project Ga0335394, IMG submission 205741) | Freshwater microbial communities from Lake Fryxell liftoff mats and glacier meltwater in Antarctica - MAT-03 (spades assembly) (version 2) ... | reverse complement strand
TGCCGACGAGGACGCCGACGAGGGTAAGGGTGGTGCGGACCTTCTGCCGCCACAGACCGCCGAGGGCGAAGCGGAGGGCTTGGACGAGGTTCATGGGGGTCCATTCTCGGCGGGTCGGGCACGATCGACAAAAGCCCGGGGACGGCCGTCCCCGGGCTTGACCCCGACGGCCGCCCGGAATTCCACTCGGGCTGTCGGCGCCCCTGACCAGTCGCTACAATCCCCAGTCTTCGCCCCCGACGGCGTCGGCCACGCGGCCGGCCGGGGAGCCGGGGAAAACCTTTAACCGCACCCGCCCGCGGCGAATGCCGTCTGCCCCGGGCCGCTCCCCCACCCCCACTATGGTCAACCGCAACCTCCTCCGCCAGTTCGACAACCAAGCCGACGAGGCCGACCTCGAGGCGATGTTCGCCGCCGAGATGGGCGACATGGAGAGCTGGCTCCCGGCCGAGTCGCAGATCTTCGAGTCGAACAAGATCGTCAGCGGCCGGGTGCTCGAGATCCGCGGCGAAGACGTCGTCATCGACATCGGGTACAAGTCGGAAGGCATCATCAAGCTGGAGGAGTGGAAGGAGGACGGCGCCGAGGGGATCGCCCCGCCGAAGGCCGGCGACACCGTCGAGGTGCTCCTGGAGACGGTGGAGAGCGAGGACGGCACGATCGCGCTGTCGTACCGCAAGGCGAAGCGGCAGAAGGAGTGGAACGCCGTCCTCGCCAAGCACAAGGAAGGCGACGTGGTCGCCGGCAAGGTGCTCAAGAAGATCAAGGGCGGGCTGCTGGTCAACATCGGCGTCAACGTGTTCCTGCCGGCCAGCCAGGTGGACATCCGCCGGCCGCAGAGCATCGACGAGTACATCGACCGCACCATCGAGTGCGTCATCCTCAAGATCGACGAGCAGCGCCGCAACATCGTGGTCAGCCGCCGCAAGCTGATCGAGGACCGCCGCCGCATCCAGAAGGACAAGCTGCTGGCCGAGCTCGACGTCGGCCAGGTCCGCAAGGGCGTCGTCAAGAACATCGCCGAGTTCGGGGCGTTCGTGGACCTCGGCGGCATCGACGGCCTCCTCCACATCACCGACATGGGCTGGCACCGCGTCACCAACCCGCGCGACGTGGTGCAGATCGACCAGGAGCTGGAGGTGTACATCCTCCACATCGACCGCGAGAAGGAGAAGATCGCGCTGTCGCTGAAGCACAAGACGCCGAGCCCGTGGCAGAACATCGAGGCCAAGTACCCGGTCAACACCCGCCACAACGGCGAGGTGGTGAACATCATGCCGTACGGGGCGTTCGTCAAGCTCGAGCCCGGCATCGAAGGCCTCGTTCACATCAGCGAGATGAGCTGGGTGAAGCGCATCGCCGACCCGAAGGAGCTGGTGCAGATCGGCGACAAGGTCGAGGTCCAGGTGCTGAACATCAACCACGACAAGAAGGAAATCTCGCTCGGCATGAAGCAGTGCCAGAGCAACCCGTGGGGCGAGGTCGCCAAGAAGTACCCGACCGGCACCGTCATCAGCGGCGTCGTGCGGAACCTCACCAACTACGGCGCGTTCATCGAGATCGAGGAGGGCATCGACGGCCTGCTGCACGTCAGCGACATGAGCTGGACGCGGAAGGTGTCGAACCCGTCGGAGGTCGTGCAGAAGGGCCAGAAGCTGACCTGCCAGGTGCTGAGCGTGGACCAGGAGCGGAAGCGGGTGGCGCTGGGCCTGAAGCAGATGGCGAACGACCCGTGGGAGGGCGACATCCCCGGCCGCTACCTCCCCGGCCAGAAGGTGAGCGGGAAGGTGACGAAGCTGACGAACTTCGGCGTGTTCGTGGAGCTGGAGCCGGGCCTGGAGGGGCTGCTGCACATCTCCGAGCTGACCGACGACAAGATCGAGAGCCCCGAGGAGGTCGTCAAGGTCGGCGACGACGTGGACGTCAAGGTGCTGCGGGTGGACACGAAGGACCGCAAGGTCGGGCTGTCGATGCGGAACGTGGACGACGGCAAGGTGCCGGACATCATCCCGGACATGCCGATCGACGATCCGGAGGAGGAGATCCCGCAGGAGCCGATGCCGGGCGGCAAGAAGGAGAAGCTCCGCGGCGGCACCGGCCCGCAGGGTCCGCTGTTCAAGTTGCCGGGCGAATAACTGTAAGCTCCCGTTCCGCGTCGGGCCGGCAGAATCCTGCCGGCCCGACTTTTCCCCGGAAGTCAACCAATCTTTCCGCTCCCGGCCGCGTCGCGCAAGAGTGCGCCGCGGCGGGGGTTACGGCCGCCCCGGCCGGCGCACCCGGGTTTTCCGCCCGGATGTGATTTGCGGTCATGCGCCGCCTGAATTAGATTCGGTCGGGAAGCGCGGCCGCGTTGCGCCCGGGTCCGTGCCGCCCGCGCCGCCTCGCGCGGCGGTGCCGGTTGTGCCGGCCGGACTCGTCGCCCCGGTGGCGCCCGCCGTGCGGCCGGCGCCCGCCGGATTCCGCGGCCGACCCGCCCGGACCGGCCGCATCCGTCGAGGGGATCGTTTCAGCGGTCGATTACGTGCCTGCGGGTTCGTCCGCGGGAAATCACCGCCCGCCGACGCCCGCTCAGGACGCCGGGGTCTCCGACTCGCTCGCCGTCGCCCGCCGGACCCACACCGACAGGATGCCGTAATGTCCCGCCTCCGCCGCTACCGCCCGGACGTGGTCCAGTCGCCGCTCGAAACGTACCTCCGCGAGATCAACGCCACGGCGCTCCTGACCGCCGACCAGGAGAAGTCGCTGGCCCGCGCCATCGCCACCGGCGACACCGAGGCCCGCGACCAGATGGTGCGCGCCAACCTGCGGCTGGTGGTGAACATCGCCCGCGGCTACACCGGCAAGGGGCTCGTGTTGCAAGACCTGATCGAGGAGGGGAACCTCGGCCTGTTGCGGGCCGTGGAGGGCTTCGACCCGGTGATGGGGACGCGGTTTTCGACCTACGCGAGCTACTGGATCAAGCAGAGCATCAAGCGGGCGCTGGTGAACACGGCGAAGACGATCCGCATCCCGGCGTACATGGTGGAGCTGCTGGCGAAGTGGCGGCGGGCGACGAACAAGCTGGCGGACGAGTTGGGCCGGCCGCCGACGCACGAGGAGGTGGCGAAGTTCCTGGGGCTGCCGAAGAAGAAGTTGAACATCATCAAGAAGGCGATCCGGGTGTACAACTCGGCGCCGCAGACGGACCAGGGCGGCGACCAGGGGTGGAGCATCGAGGAGATGCTGATGGACAACCGGTCGAAGACGCCGGACACGGAGATGTTGGAGACGGACGACTTGAAGCAGGTGATGATCCTGCTGGAGAAGATGGACAAGCGGGAGGCGTCGGTGCTGCGGATGCGGTTCGGGCTGGACGACGCGGAGCCGAAGACGCTGAAGGAGATCGGCGAGTGCCTGGGGCTGACGCGGGAGCGCGTCCGCCAGATCGAGAGCGAGGCGCTGGCGAAGCTCGGCGAGCACCTCAACGGGGACTGAATTGCTTTTCGAGCGGGGTCGCGTCAGCGCCCCGTGCGACCCCGCGCCTTCAAGCGGTGGGTTCGCACGGGGCGCTGGCGCGACCCCGCTCAGTTCCGGCTCACCGTTTGCATTCCGCCCCTCCGGCCGCCGCACCTCCACCGCGGCGCCACCAGAGGGGCCGGCATGGGCTCGATCAACGCCAACCAGCCGGAACACAACCGCGCCGACCTCCGCGGCGCCGACGCGGTCGCCAAGATCAAGGAGCTCGTCGGCACGGCGAAGAACTGCTTCTTCACCACCGCGTCCTCCAAGGGCGACACCGACGGCACCCGGCCGATGAACGTCCGCAAGGTGGACGACGCCGGCAACCTCTGGTTCCTCAGCGCCGCCGACAGCTCCCAGAACCGCGAGGTCGCCGCCGACCCCGCCGTGCGGCTCTACTTCCAGGGCTCGCCGCACTCCGACTTCCTCTACCTCACCGGCCGCGCCACCATTTCCACCGACCGCGCCAAGATCGAGGAACTGTGGGAACCCGTGCTGAAGACGTGGTTCACCGGCGGCGTGGACGACCCGCGCATCACCGTCATCCGCGTGACGCCGACCGCCGGCTACTACTGGGACACCAAGCACGGCACCGCCGTGGCCTACGTGAAAATGCTGATCGGCGCCGCCGTCGGGAAGACGCTCGACGACTCCATCGAAGGCACGCTGAAGGTGTAGGCGGTCAGCGCATGACGTACCCGCCGTCCACGTTGACCGCCTGCCCGGTCACGTTCGCCGCCCGCGCCGACGCCAGGAACACCGCCATCGCCGCAATGTCCTCCGGCGTCTGCCAGCGGTTCAGCGGCACCAGCTGCCGAATCTTCTCCGCCGCCCACGACTCATAGTCCAGCCGCGATTCGGGCGGCTGACGGTCGGCCCAGCTCTGCCACACGCCGCGGTTCAGCGGCGTCTTCACCATGCCGGGGCAGAGGGCGTTCACGCGGACGCCGAACGGCGCCAGGTCCTTCGCCGCGCACTTCGTGAAGTTGAGCACCGCGGCCTTCGCGGCCGAGTACGGCGGGTCGGTCGGGCTGCCGTTCTGCCCCGCCACCGACGCCAGGAACAGCAGCGTGCCCGACCGCTGCTCGGCCAGCCGCGGCGCGAAGGCGTGCGCCACGTTCACCGCGCCCATCAGGTTCACGTTCACGACCCGCGGCCAGTCGGCGGGCGTGAGCTTCCAGAACGGGAAGCCGAACTTCCCCGAGCCGACCGCGGCCGCGTACACGACGTGATCGACGCGGCCGAGCTGCGCGGCGGCGCGACTCACGGCGGCGAAGTCGGTGGCGTCCACGACCGTGGCGGCGGCGGCGGCGATGTCCCAGCGCGCGACGATCGCTCCTTCCGCGGCGAAGGCGTCGGCGATGGCGCGGCCGAGCCCGCTGGCCGCGCCGACGACCACCGCGACGTGTCCGGTCAGACCCAGGTCCATGCGCGCCTCCTCACGTCGTCCCGCGGCCGAACCGTCCCGGGGCGTTGCCCGGGCTATGCTGTCCCAGCCCTTCGGGCTGAAGAGGGCTTCTCGGTTTTCAGGCCAACGGCCTGGGACAACATAGCCCGGGGCAACGCCCCGGGACGGCTACGGCCCCGGGTCACGTCACTCCCACACGTACTGCTCGTCCCACTCGACGCCATGCGCGCGGAGCAGACCGCGGAACTCGTCCTGGAACGAACGATCAGCGTGGTGCCGCTCCTGATCCTCGATGTACGCGGCGACACGGACCTCGTTCGACCGGCTCACGGCGAACGCCCCGTACCCGGCCTGCCAGTAGAAATCCGGGCAGACGTGCCCCTTCGCCCACTTCGACGACTCCTTCTTCACCTCCTCGACCGCCTTGCACAGAGGGACCGTGCGGGCGAGCAGGAACAGCGCGTGGACGTGGTCCGCGACCCCACCCACCGCGACCGCGGGGCAGCCGACCGCCTGGAACGCGCCGGCCAGGTAGGCGAACACCGCCGGCCGCACGTCCGGCCCGAGGAACGGTTCGCGGAGCTTGGTGCTGAAGACGAGATGCACCGCGTTCCGCGCGAGCGACTGCGGCATCGGTACTTTCCCTTGAAACCCGTCCCGGGGCGTTGCCCCGGGCTATGCTGTCCCAGGCCGTTGGCCTGAAAACCGAGCCGCCCCTCTTCAGCCCGAAGGGCTGGGACAGCATAGCCCGGGGCGTTGCCCCGGGACGGCAACGCGGACCGGGTAACGCACCGGGTGCTGTCCGGCGGACCCACCGGCCCCACCCCATCACTCCTTCGCGGCCGCTTCGAGGAGCGTCCGCAGCCGCGAGGTCACGTTCTCCCGCGTCGACGGGTCGTTCTTCACCTCCTGCGTCACGATCTCGAACGGGTTCACGTAGTTCTTGGACTTCTCGGTCAGGTAGCCGACGCGCGTCTGCAACTGCGGCGTCGCCGGGAGGTCGAACTTCCACACCGCCCCGTCCTTCTTCATCGGCACGGTCGCGGTCGTGACGTTCTTGAACGTCATCGACTGGAGGAACACCTGGAACATGTCGGCCTTGAGCTGCCAGCCGGCGGTGCCGGCCGGGATTCCGGTCTTGAGCGCCGGCGGGGCGAACGTGAACACCGCGTCGCAGGCGTCGCCGCTCTCCTTGCCGACCACGATGGTCACGTCCTTCGGGAACGGGTCGAGGTTGTACAGCACCACCTTCATCTCGTCGCGGACGAGGCCGCGCTCGGTCAGCTGGAACGTCAGGTTGTCCAGCGCGGTGGCGTACTCGGCGGCGGCGGGGCCGCCGCGGCGGAGCTGCTCGGCGTAGCCGGCGGTGCAGTAGTCGGCGGCGTAGTCGTACTCGCGGGCCTGGATCGCCTTCTTGAACATGTCGGCGGCGACCTGCGGCGTCTCGGCCGCCTTGTACCCCTTCGCCGCCCGCGCCACGTCGGCCCGGCGGAACACCGCCAGGTACACGCCGACGACGATGACGACGAGGACGGCGCCGAGGATGAGGTAGTGCTTGAGCGTGGCCACGAGAAACCTCCGGGGGACGAACGGGAACGAACGGGATGAATGGCCCGATCATCCCGCGGCGGGCGGTGCGCCGCAAGGGGCGGGCGGCGGGATTTGAGTAAGCTACCCCCGTGAAGCCGTCCCGCCGCGACCTCCTCGCCGCCGCCCCGCTCGCCGTGACAGTCGGCTGTCACTCCGACCCGGCGCCGCTCCCGCCCGGCGACCTCGTCGGCCCCTCGGATACGCTCGGCCACCGCCTCCGCGACGGCTGGCGCCCCGAACCCGACGCCTGGACGTCCCACCAATTCGTGATCGTCGGCGGCGGCGCGGCGGGGCTCGCGGCGGCGTGGCGGCTGCGGCGCAAGGGCGTCACCGACTTCGCGCTGCTGGAACTCGAACCCGAACTCGGCGGCACCGCCCGCGGCGGCACGTCGGCGGCCGGGCCGTACCCGTGGGGCGCCCACTACGTCCCCGCGCCGCTCGCCGGCAACCCGCTCCTCGTCGAACTGCTGCGCGAACTCGGCGTCGTCGAGGCGATGAACCCCGACGGCTCGCCGGTCATCGCGGAGGGCGTGCTGTGCCGCGACCCGCAGGAGCGGCTGTTCTTCCGCGGCCGCTGGTACGACGGCCTCTTCCTCCACGCCGGCGAATCGCCCGACGACGCCGAACAGCTCCGCCGCTTCAACCTGGAAGTCGGCCGGTGGGCCGGCTGGCGCGACGCGACCGGCCGGCGGGCGTTCGCCATCCCGGTCGCCTCCGGGTCCGACGACGCGGTCGTCGCCGCGCTCGACCGACAAACCTTCGCCGACTGGCTGACGCAGCACGGCTTCACGTCGTCGCGGCTGCGCTGGCTCGCCGACTACGCCTGCCGCGACGACTACGGCCTGACCGCGGAGCAGGCGAGCGCGTGGGCCGGCCTGTTCTACTTCGCGTCGCGGGTGAACGGGCCGGGGGCCGAGGCGCAGCCGCTGATGACGTGGCCGGAAGGAAACGCCCGCCTCATCCGCCACCTCGCCGAGAGCGCCGCCGAGCAGGTGCAACCCGGCTGGGCCGCGGCCGACGTGCGCCCCGCCGGCGACGGCGTCGAGGTGGTGGCGGTGTCGCACGACGGCGGCCGGGTGCGCGGGCTGCGGGCGCGGCGCGTCATCGTGGCGACGCCGCAGTTCATCACGCGGCAACTGGTGCGCGGCCTGCGCGAGCAGCCGTGGCGGGCGGCGTTCACCTACGGGGCGTGGCTCGTCGCCAACCTGCACCTGCGCGACCGGCCGCCGGGGCTGGGCGTGCCGCTCGCGTGGGATAACGTGCTGTACGAGAGCCCGTCGCTCGGGTACGTCGTGAACACCCACCAGCGCGGCGCCGACCACGGCCCGACGGTGTGGACGTACTACCGGCCGCTCACCGACGCCGACCCGCGCGCGGCGCGGCTGCAACTATTGGGCACCGGCCGCGACGGCTGGGCGGAGGCGGTGCTGGCGGATTTGGGCATGGCGCACCCGGACCTGCGCCGCCTCGTGACGCGGCTCGACGTGATGCGCTGGGGGCACGCGATGGTGCGGCCGGTGCCGGGGTTCGTGTGGGGGCCGGACCGGCGGCGCGCGGCGGAGCCGGCGGGACGCGTCCACTTCGCGGGCGCGGACCTGGGCGGCGTGCCGATCTTCGAGGAGGCGCTGTACCACGGCGCCCGCGCGGCGGACGAGGTGATACAAGGCGAACGGGCTCCGGGGGTTTGAGCCCCGAAGGGGCGGCAGGTACTAGCCCAGGGCGTCAGCCCTGGGTGCCTGGGCGGTGTCACGAGGGCTGACGAGGCGCGAACTCCGCCGGAGGCCACCCAGGGCTTACGCCCTGGGCTAGTACCTGCCGCCCCTTCGGGGCTCAAACCCCGAGCCTACACCGACCCATCTGGAGCGCCGATGCGCCTCTTGCTCATACTCACCCTCGCGCTCGTCGCCGCCGACTGGCCGCAGTTCCACGGCCCCGGCCGCGACAACCACTCGCCCGAAACCGGTCTCGCCAAACCGTGGCCCGCCGCCGGGCCGCCCGTCGTGTGGACCAAGGACGTCGGCCAGGGCTGGGCCGGGCCGGTCGTCGCCGGCGGCAAGCTCGTCCTCTTCCACCGCGTCGGCGACGAGGAGAAGGTCGAGGCGCTCGACCCCGCCACCGGCAAGGGGCTGTGGGCGTTCGCCTACCGCGCCAAATACCGCGACGACTTCGGCTTCGACGCCGGGCCGCGCGCCACCCCCGCCGTCGCCGGCGACGCCGTGTTCACCCTCGGCGCCAACGGCGACCTGCACGCCGTCGAACTCGCCACCGGCAAGGCCCGCTGGCACCGCCCGCTCCTCGCCGACTACGGCGCCGACAAGGGCTTCTTCGGCGTCGCCGGCTCCCCGCTCGTCGCCGCCGGCCGGGTGATCGTGAACGTCGGGGCGAAGGGGGCGGGCGTGGTCGCGTTCGACGCCGCCACCGGCAAGGAGCTGTGGAAGGCGACCGACGACGGGGCCGGCTACTCGGCGCCGGTCCTCGCCACGCTCGACGGCAAATCGACCGCCGTGGTGCTGACCCGCGACGGGCTGCTCGGCCTCGACCCGGCGACGGGGGCGGTGCGGTTCGCGCACCCGTTCCGCCCGCGCAACCGCGAGAGCGTGAACGCCGCGACGCCGCTGGTGTGGAACGGCGACGTGTTCCTCACCGTGTCCTACGGCCTCGGCGCGGCGCTGTTGCGGCCGAAGGGCGCGGAGGCGGAGGAGGTGTGGGCGAACGACCGGTCGCTGTCGTGCCAGTACAACACGCCGGTGCGCGTCGGCGACTACCTGTACGGCGTCCACGGCCGGGCCGACAGCGGCGCGCTGCCCGAGTTGCGCTGCGTGGAGTGGAAGACGGGCGCCGTGAAGTGGGGCAAGGCGCGGTTCGGGACGGCGAGCCTGATCGCCGCGGACGGCGGCCTCCTGGCGCTGACCGCGGACGGCGAGCTGGTCCGCTTCGACGCGAACCCGGCGGGGTACGCGGAGCGCGGCCGGGCGGCGGTGTTGGGGGCGCCGACGCGCGCCGCCCCGGCGCTGAGCGACGGCCGGCTGTTCGCGCGGGACGGGGCGAAGCTGGTGTGCGTGAACCTGAAGTGACGCGGCCCACGGCTCGGGGCTTCGCCGCTCGCGGCGGTGCAAGATACGCCCTGCACCGCCGCGAGCGGCGAAATCAGAGGAGTTCCGTAATCGGGTCGCCGTACGGCAGCATCGGCATCGGCCGGCCGGTGCCGTCCAGGAAGCTCGTCCGGTTGTGGTCGATGTCCAGGTGGCGGAACACCGTCGCCCACAGGTCGTTCGGCGTCAGCGGCCGGTCCTTCGGCACCTCCGCCCGCGCCGTCGTGCTCCCCACCACCTGACCCGTCTTGCACGCGCCGCTCACCAGGATGCTCATGGCGTTCGGCCAGTGGTCGCGGCCCGGCTGCCGCACCCCCGTCTGCGAGCCCACCGAGTACTCCACCTTCGGCGTCCGCCCGAACTCGCCCGTCACCACCAGCAGCACCCGCCGGTCCAGGCCGCGGGCGTACAGGTCGTCGATCAGCGCCGAAATCGCCTGGTCGAAGAAGCCGAGCTTGTACTGCGTGTCCTCGAAGATGTGGCAGTTGACCGCGTGCGAGTCCCAGTTGTACGTGTGGTTCTTGACCATCTGCCCGCCGAACGGCGTGGCGTTCTCCATCACCATCGTCACCCAGCTGGCCCCGTGCTCGACCAGCCGCCGGGCCAGCAGCGCCCGCTGGCCGTAGCGGTGCATCCCGTAGCGGTCGCGGGTCCGCGCGTCCTCGCGGCGCAGGTCGAAGGCGTTGCGCGCGGTGTTCGTGGTGATGAGCTCCAGCGCCCGGCCGCGGTTGCTCTCGATGGCCGCCGCGGTGCCGGTGGTGTCGGGGCCGCGCAGGGGGCGGTCGAGGGCGCCGAGCACGCCGACGCGCTCGGCCAGCCGCGCCGCCTGCTCGGGCCGCAGGCTCAGGTTCTGGATGTTGAACGCCGGGTCGGCCGGGTCGCCGTGGAAGGTGAACGGGTGGCTCTGCGGCCCCAGGTACGCCGACCCGAAGCTGAACGTGTCGATGCCCTGCCGGCCGCCGTCCACGCCGTTGATGTAGTTCGGCACCGGGGCGTGCTTGTGCTTCAACACCTCCGCCGCCATCGACCCGACCATCGGCGTGTCGTTCACGAACCCGGTCGGCGCCACGGGGTCGCGGCCGGTGAGGAAGCGCTTGTGGCCGCCGCCGTGGTCGGCGAAGCGGTGGGCGACGGAGCGGATGAGGGCGTACTTGTCGGCCATCGTGGACAGGCGCGGCAGGTGCTCGCACACGTCGATGCCGGTGACGTTCGTGCGGATCGGCCGGTAGGCGCCGCGGTACTCCTCCGGCGCGTCCGGCTTCATGTCGAACGTGTCCTGGTGCGGCGGCCCGCCGGGGAGCCACACGAAGATGACGGCCGGGTCGTTGGTGGTGCCGTCGGAGCCGCTGGCGCGGAACGGCGTGACCGGCGCGGCCGCGGCGGACGCGACGGCGACGGAGCCGAACTTGAGTACGTCCCGGCGGCTCGGGCCGGGGCAGGGGCGGGCGGGCATGGGAACGGGCTCCGCGGGCGCGGGCGGGGGGGCAGGCTAAGAAATAGCCTACCTGTGGGGCGGGGGGAAGTCAAAGGTGCGGTGGGGTGAACCGGGGCACCGCCGGGCGTGGTTCCCCGGGGCGTTGCCCCGGGCTATGCTATCCCACCCCTTCAGGGTGAAGAGCGGTCGCTCGTCTTCAGGCCAACGGCCTGGGATAACATAGCCCGGGGCAACGCCCCGGGGAACCACGACCGGCGCCGCCGCTTCACCCCACCGCACCGAGTCCCCCGCACCGAGTCCTCCGTGCCGATCCAGATTCTCACCGTCGAGTCCGCGCCGTTCGCCGAGAACTCCTACGTCGTGTGGCGCGACGGCGGCCCCTCGGCGTTCGTCATCGACCCCGGGTTCGAGCCCGACCTCATCCTCGACGCCCTCGCCGAGCGCAACCTCACGCTCGCCGCCATCGTCTGCACCCACGGCCACGTCGATCACATCGCCGGCAACACCGCCCTGAAGCGCGCCTTCCCCGCCGCCCCCATCCTGATCGGCCCCGGCGACGCCGCCATGCTGACCGACGCGAGCCTGAATCTGAGCCGCCCGTTCGGGGTGCCCGTCACCAGCCCCCCGGCCGACCAGTTGGTGAAGGAAGGTGAGCGTGTGACCGTCGCGGGGATCGAACTGGAGGTGTTCGACGTGCCGGGCCACTCGCCGGGGCACGTCGTCTACGTAATCCGCGAGACGACCCCGCCGACGGTGCTGGGCGGCGACGTGCTGTTTCGCGGCAGCGTCGGCCGCACCGACTTCCCCGGCGGCAGCTTCGAGCAGTTGAAGGGGCACATCGAGCGCGTGCTGTGGCCGCTGCCGGACGAGACGGTGGTGTACCCGGGTCACGGCCCGGTCACGACCGTGGGGCACGAGAAGCGGACGAACCCGTTTGTCGGTCAGGGATTGTGAGCGAGCCGCGTGCCGGGTTCCCGGGGCGTTGCCCCGGGCTATCTTATCCCACCCCTTCGGGGTGAAGACAGGGGCTCGGTTTTCAGGCCAACGGCCTGGGATAGCATAGCCCGGGGCAACGCCCTCCCTATTACGCATAAGTCGGGGAACCTCTGGGAATGCTCGGGCACCGGTGTGGAAACCCTTTGCAAATCAAGGGGTTTCCAGGCCC
>Ga0335394_10007644_pt1 | contig 12191 bp, 5 predicted proteins | sample MAT03_FD_205741 | JGI IMG/M metagenome (GOLD analysis project Ga0335394, IMG submission 205741) | Freshwater microbial communities from Lake Fryxell liftoff mats and glacier meltwater in Antarctica - MAT-03 (spades assembly) (version 2) ... | reverse complement strand
GCAGCGCATCGACGATATGAGCAACGAGGAGTATCAGGTCCTCATCCGAATCAAGGACGGTGCTGAACTTCGTCGCCGATTGACCGATGTGGCCGATCCGGCCTACCGTCGGGGTATCCAATCCTCGGTTGCCGATGTTACGGATGAAGATCTAAACGAAATCATTGCGAACCTGGGTGGTCACGATCTTCCCTGCCTTCTCGAAGTGTTGAACCAGGCAGATGCAGTGCAGGACGCCCCCTGTGTCATCTTTGCCTACACCGTCAAAGGACACGGACTGCCGATTGCGGGAGATCCTCTCAATCACTCTCAGTTGTTGAACCAAAGTCAGATCGATGTTTTGCAGGATGCGTGGTCGATACCTGAAGACAATATTTGGGCAGGATTCGACCCTGATTCCGACGCAGCGAAGTGGTGTGCGATAGCAGCAGCCAGAATGACCGACATTGTCGGGCAGGACGAAGTGCTCGACGTGTCCGCGGTCCCGCAGGACCTCGCGATCAAACAGCCTCCGATGACTTCGACCCAGGAAGCGCTGGGTCGCACGATGGCGCGGCTGGCAGATGTGCCCGAAGTCCGCAATCGGCTGGTGACGATGTCTCCCGACGTGGCGACTTCGACGCACCTGTCAAGCTGGATCAACAAAACCGGTGTTTTCGCACTGCAAACGGCGCACGATTTCGAAGACAACTCGCAACGCATGCTGAAGTGGAATCCGGCCCCGGCCGGACACCACATCGAGCTCGGCATTTCAGAGATGAACCTCTTCATGGCGCTCGGTCAATTCGGGCTTTCGCACGAATTGAATGGTCAGCACCTGATTCCAGTTGGCACCGTCTACGACCCGTTTGTTTGTCGCGGACTTGATGCGCTTATCTACAGTCTCTATGTCGGGTCGAAGATGATTTTCGCCGGAACACCAGCGGGCGTTTCGTTGAGTCCGGAAGGCGGTGCCCATCAGAGCACGGTAACACCGTCGCTTGGCATCGAGTTACCGGGTGTCATCTTCTACGAGCCGGCGTTTGGTCGCGAAACCGAGTGGGTGCTCCTCGACGGTATGCAGCGCTGCTGCGATCGAATCAACGGCAATTCGACCTATCTTCGGCTCTCGACCAAGCCAGTCGATCAGACACTCTTCAATGAACCGCTCGATCGATTCGGCGTCGAGAATCTTCGGCAACAGGTTCTTTCAGGTGGATACAGAATCATTGACCGGAAACTGGTCGCCCCGAATCTACCCTCGACGGACGTTGTGCAGATTGCTGCGGCCGGCATTATGGTCCCTGAGGCAATCGAAGCAGCGCGAAGACTCCACGACGAGGGCATCGCAGCCAACGTCATCAACGTCACCAGTTCGAACCGGCTTTACGACGCTCTCCGGACCGCACGCCGGCGGCAGCTCAAGGACGCCAGTGCCCAACTCAACCTTGGGCATCTTGAGATTCTGATCCCGCCCGATGAGCGTCGCGCGCCGATCGTAACGATCCAGGACGGCGCCTCACACTCGCTGTCATTCCTTGGTTCTGCCTGGGGTGTGCCGGTCGTTCCACTCGGAGTCGACGAATTCGGCCAGTCGGGTTCGCGCGAGGCCCTTTATCACAAAGTAGGAATCGACACCGCACAGATCGTCAATGCGGCAATGCTCGCACTGGAACTCTCACAGGTTTAAGCGATCGCAATATTCGACAACATGACGAGCGCCCGCGAGATCGCGGGCGCTCGTCACTTTTGCCTTTGACAATGTTTGCAGTTTTAGTTGAGCGGGAAGCTCCTGCGTTGCAGATCGGCGTCACCTTCGCCATCACTGACGTCGCCGATCTGCTTCGCGAGAGCGAGGGATGCCGCGGACTGGTACCTCGATGAAAGCGATGTCTGACGGCGATTACGGCGGCGACGAGTACGTGAAGGCAGTGGCTTCGTCCAGATCAGGACGCCTCTCGAACTTGTCGTTTCCACTTCCGTCTCCTGTCCGTACCAGGACACTGGCTACAAGTACAGAGTACTCATCATGACCGGCCGCCATCTACGTCAATCACGGGGAACATTGGGAGTCATTCTTGTTCGGATTGTCCAAGATTGACCCGGCTATGACTCGTGGTCGATTTTCGCCCCTATTGGCCGGGAAGTGGTTGTCGTTCGATTAACACAAAACAGCCTGAACGATTGCTCGTCCAGACTGTTTCTCACTCGTGGGAACACTTATTTGAGCTACGCGGCTACCTCCGCAGCGGTAAGAACGGGAACCGCGACTTCCTTAAGTGCTTTTTCTTCAGATCCCGCCGGAGCGATGAGCCAACCGGCGATGAGAACCGCGAACAGAACGAAGGAGAAGAGAATCATGATCGTGACCTCCTGTGATTGATCAAACCGCCGACTACGCTTCGTTGAACACCGACTAGAGTTGATACGCGACTTCGCCGTGCTGAGTGGGATCGAGGCCAAGCACCTCTTCCGCTTCCGGAACTCGGAGACCAATCACCACATCAATGACCTTGAGGATGACGAAGGTGGCGGCGGCGGCAAATGCCGCGACTACTACTACCGCGACGATCTGCTTCACGAATTGATCGAATCCGCCGTAAATCAATCCGTCAGCGCCAAGGTTGTTAATCGATTGCTTCGCGAAAATGCCTGTCGCAATGGAACCCCAGATACCGCCGATTCCGTGAACAGCGAAGACATCGAGCGCATCGTCGATTTGCAACTTCTCTTTGAGCAATTCGATTGCGAAGAAGCAAAAGACGCCGGCGCCAAATCCGATCGCAATCGCCGAAGCCGGACTTACGAATCCTGCTGCCGGGGTAATGCCGACCAGGCCAGCGACCGCACCCGCCGCTGCACCGAGAACGCTTGGGTGCCCATGCCGGATCCAACTGACCGTCATCCAGGTGAGGGCGCCCATGGCGGCGGCGGTGTTGGTGACGACGAACGCATTGGCAGCGAGTCCATTGGCGCCCAAAGCGCTACCGGCATTGAATCCGAACCAACCGAACCAGAGCAGACCGGCACCCAGCACGGTCATGGTGAGATCGTGCGGTTCCATTTTCTCCTTGCCGAAGCCGACTCGCTTGCCGAGAACGAGCGCCGCGACCAGGGCGGAGACACCAGAAGTAATGTGAACAACCGTACCGCCGGCGAAATCGAGTGCTCCGTATTCACGAATCCAGCCGCCAACTCCCCAGACCCAATGTGCAACCGGGGCATAGACGAGGGTGGCCCAGAGAAGACTGAAGACAACAAAAGCCTTGAACCGCTTCCGTTCAGCAAAAGCGCCGGTAATGAGTGCAGGAGTAATAACTGCAAAAGCGAGCTGGAAAACCATGAACGCGGAGTGCGGAATGGTTGGCGCGTAATCGAGGTTGGGCTCTGCGCCAACGCCCCTCAGGCCGATCCAATCCAACCCACCAATGAAACCGCCCTTATCCGGACCAAACGCCAGCGTATATCCCCAAAGAACCCACTGAACGCTGATGAGCGCGAGGATGAAAAAACTGTGCATGATTGTGGCAAGTACGTTCTTTCTGCGTACAAGACCACCGTAGAAGAATCCCAGGGCGGGAGTCATCAACAAGACCAATGCCGCTGATATCAATACCCAGGCTGTGTCGCCAGTATTGATCTCCACTATGTTTATCCTCCTCGCTTCGAAGAATCTTTGAACAGATGTGGGTTCTGGGATGAGTCTAGAGAAGCGAACAAAGTGTGAACACGTGCATCAGAACTCAAACCCAAAAATTGATTTGGTCACCTTGCACTTAAATGGCGAACCAAATTCCTGTTTGCCGAATTTCGTCCATAATCTGGGCTCTCTAGCGCATTTCCGGTCCATGTTTTCACTGTCTTGTTACATTTTTCACTCATATCGGCGTGCAGGTATTCAGAACTCAATGAGTTGGGGTCTTTACTTGCGCCGGGCGGACGACGTGAAGACAAACTGGAAAGAGCTTTCTGCCAATGATATTGCACGAATTGCACGGAATGTTCAGGCTGCTTTTGGCATTTTCCACGACCGTTATCTGACCAGGATTTACCAGTACCCACATCGTCGGTTAAACGACCGATCTGAAGCAGAAGACGTGACGAGCGCGATCTTCATTCGGGCCTGTGAAAGAATTGGCAACTTCAGGGGCGGTTCATTCCCGGCCTGGCTCTTCGCAAACGCTCGAACGACCGTGATCGATACCTACCGGGTCAACAGGTGCGTCCAATCGACTCCACTGGAAGACGATGTTGTCTCCAGTATCGATCCCGCAATGACCGAGGTCGATGAGGACAGGGTGACAACAGTCAGTGATCTGATTCGGTCCCTCACTGCTGAGCAACAGAAGGTGATTGAACTCCGGTTGTCAGGACTGGGTATCAATGAAACAGCCAGTTCGATAGGAAAGAGCGTCCCGGCTACCGAGAAGCTTCAGCTCTGTGCGATGAAGCGCTTGAAATAGGCGACGTTCGAGGCAGGACTGATCGGAACCTGATAGGCGTTCGTTCTAGCCATTGTCGTCGCGAAATAGAAAATCATTTGCGAGTGACGACTTTCGAAGAGGGCCAGCAATGGAATCCATGAAGCAAGCAAATCACGTTGACGCATGTCGGACCGAGTTTCAGATAGGCGGTGAAGTGAACATTTCCGATCCTGCTTTGAGGTCTATGTTCAACTTGATGGCATCTTTTGAACAGCAATCGGCGTGGCCCACCCCGGAATTTGCGGCATTGTAGCGGAGTCGAGTCATCGAAGCTCATTATTCAACTGTTTCCGTCCTACGCTGGTCTTCCGAGCTTGGGATTGTCGGGACTGGAACCGGGGGCTATCCCCGAACTGCAGGCTTCAGAATTCCGTTTCTCATTGCACTCGTACTTGTCGTTTTTACGGCGGTAATACTTGTCGGAATTGGTCTTTTCGGTTCTGATCACGCAAGTATGTCACTGGCCACCATTCAGGCTGAGACTGTTCAATTGACTCAAACAGCGATCGCAAGCGAGTCGACTGCTACCGTAAACTTAGGGACATGAACGTACAGAATCGCCGTAACACGTATTATTCACGTAATCTGGTGCCATCGCTTGCGAAACATGCCGGAATTACGATGATTTCTATTCACCGCCACGAAAGGCACATCGTATACTCGTGCGACCTCCATGCGCGAAATCGTATGTGGTGTGAGTGTCAGGTTGAGGTGTGAAAACTGAGTGACCGATTTGACAGGATCCGAACAACTCAAGCAGGAAGCGTCAGAGCAGGTTCCCGTTTCGACCAACGGCCCGTCTGACGATGCGTCGACGGAAGCGCTCCAACCGACTCACCGGCCCTCTGCTCCAAAGAGAAGGCGCCGATCGTCGAATCGTAGAGCCATTGAGCAGGTTGAATCCGAAGAGACTGGAGCCTCCGTGACTGAGGCAACGGTCGTTGGCGACAATCAACCAGCCGCGGTGAAAACGCCTCGCACCGGAATCAGTTATGAAGTGGCCGCTTATTTGGTGTTTATTCTCGCCGCCATACTCACTCGGTTCTGGGATTTAGGCGCGAAGGCACTACACCACGACGAAAGTCTTCATGCGTACTACTCATGGGTTTTCGAAACCGGCGGAGGTTATCGGCACCATCCGTTGATGCACGGACCTTTCCTCTTTCACGCCAACGCTCTTGTTTATCTGCTCTTTGGCGATTCGGATGCGTCGAGTCGTTACATGCCCGCGTTTTTCGGGGTCATGCTGGTCGCACTTCCCTATCTGTTGCGTGGGCAGAATCTTCTGGGTCGATGGGGCGCACTTGCGACGTCTTTCCTCTTCCTTATCTCGCCGGTGCTGTTGTATCAAAGCCGTTACATCCGGCACGATATCTACACGATCATCGGCACACTCGTTCTCTTCATTGCCATCGTTCGCTACTGGGATGTTCCCCAGCGGCGCTGGTTGGTCATTGGGGCCGGAACAATCGCGTTTCTTCTTACGAATCACGAAATTGTCTTTGCCATTCTGGTCATTTTCGGCGGTTTCCTCTACGGCGCGCTTGCGATCGACCGTTTCCGCGCGTGGTGGCCGGAGCGGCGGGATATCATCTACCAACTTCTCGGTCTTCATCTGGGATTGATTGTGGCCATTCTCGCGATGGTCGCCTTGATGCCGACCTCGTACCAGGACCGAATTTACGACATTCCCTGGGAGAACCCGTCGACTCAAGAGCAAATCGACTACTACAAAGATCTTCTCAGCAACCCGCTCTTCATCGGTGGTGTCGCGGTACTTGTCTCGTTCGTGCTGGGTATGTGGATGGTGCTGAGTGCCGCTCGCGATCCGGAACGGAAACCGGAAGGGTGGTTGTCATCACTTTTCGGCAACCCGGAAGAACGAACGGTCGAATACGGGCTCACGCGAGCTGGAGCGGATCGCACCGGTCTGTTAGTTTCAGCAGGCGTTTTCGTCTTCATCTTCGTAACCTTCTTCACAACGCTCTACACCAATCTCTATGGTCTGGTCAGTTCGACCATCGCTACTGATGGCACGCTTCTTTACTGGCTCGGGCAACATGACTATCGCCGCGGCGAGCAACCCTGGTTCTACTTCCTCTTGCTCATGCCTCAGTACGAATTCATTGCCGTGCTGTTCGGAAGCGCGATGGCGATCATCACCGGAGCGCGGGCGACTGGGAGTTTGTTCGGTTGGTTGCCGGCCGGGAGGAACCTCTTCTTCCGCTTCATGACCACAGTTTGGTTTGTCGGCATCCTCGTCGGACTCTCCTACGCGGGCGAGAAGATGCCGTGGCTGGTCTCTCACATCACGCTCCCGGCCACGATTCTGGCCGGCGCTCTGATCGGAGGGTTGATAGAGCGTACGATTTCGGCGCGTGAAGCCCGAGTACTCGGCGGTAGGCAGGCGCCACGAGCGTTCGCATGGCCCGAGTGGTCCCTTGCGTTTCTGCTGATCGGTCTCACGGTCTGCTGGTACGTGCTTGCCGGCAGGCTTTCATTCGGTCGATTTGAAGAGACAGGCCGAAATGGCAACTGGACCCGGACACTGACCTCCTACGCCGCAGATCGCTGGTGGTGGCTTGCGATTCCACCATTGATCGCCGCGATCGCGATTGCGATTACCACATTCCTCCGGGGCAGTCGGCGATCCGCGATTTCCACTCTCGGCGCGGTGACCGTGATCCTGACATTGCTACAAATCCACATCGGGTGGGTACTCTCATACAAGAACCCCGACGTTCCGACAGAAATGATGATTTACACGCAGACATCACCCGATGTCACCAGGGTCATGGACGAAATCACTGAGCTTTCATTCGAACTCACGGGCGGGTATGGAATGGAGGTCTGGTATGACAGTGGAGTCTCCTGGCCATTCCAGTGGTACCTGCGTGACTTTCCGAACAAGCGATTCGTAGGTTCGCAGATCGCTGGCCCACCGGATGATGCGCCGGTCGTGATCGTATCGACACAGTATGAATCGAGTTTCGAACCTTACCTATCCGGATACACCGCGACTGAATATGTCCTGCGATGGTGGTTCCCGGAGGATCTCTATCGAAACTTCGCCATTGCCCCGGAACTGCCGGTCGGACGGTCTGCCTGGAAATCAGCGGACGAAGCCCATGGACTTAGCGCAGTGGTCAAGTCGATTGCGGAGAGTTTCGGAAACCAGCTCTCGCCGGAAGACCAGGCCAGACTCTATCGCCTGATGCTTTATCGAGATCTGGAGCAACCGCTCGGTCAATACAACTTCAAAGTCTATGTACGAAACGATCTTTTGCCGCTCCTGAATAGCATTCGTTACTGAACGAATGAGTTATCAGGGCGCGATAGCAGTCTCAATGATTTGCGGGAATCTTTCCGCGCGGCACTCGTAGAGTGAAACACTAAAGGCTGAAAGATGGCAGAGACCGCAATCGGCGATTCCACACAGCGAATATCGGTGCTCGACCGGACGATCAACCTTGCCAACGTCTCCTGGGGGACGATCGGCTGGGTGATTGTCTTCTTCACTGCGATCGCCCTGCGGCTTCCGCAACTGGGACATCACGCGCTGTCACCGGGGGAAGCTCATCTCGCCGACGATGCCTATCGCTTCTTTTATGGTGAGACGACGGGACCAGGCAATTCGATTTCGAATACCGGTCCGACTGCACTCTTGCTCCAGGCGTTATCGCTCTTCCTTTTCGGAGCATCCGACACCGCGGCCAGAATTGTGCCAGCGCTCCTCGGCATTGCAATGATTGGTATGGTTTTCGGATTGCGTCCGATTCTTGGTTCCGCCCGTGCGCTCGGTGCTGGTGCGTTGCTCGCGCTTTCCCCAACGGTCGTCTATCTCTCCCGAATTGCGACCGAAGAGATTTTCGTCGCAGGATTTTCACTCTTCACCGTGCTGGCACTTGCACGAATTGGATCAAGTGAAACAGTCGAATTGCGACGGCGATGGGCTCTTCTGCTTGGAATTGGTCTCGCAGCACTCTTCGGCAGCGGGGCAAGTTCGCTCAGTGTTCTGATTGCGCTGGCTTTAGGAATCGCGGCATCCTGCGTTCTGGAATCAACACGCCATTCAACGTTCCTCGCCGCCGTGAAGGCATTCAACTCGACACCGCAAGCGGCGATTTATGCCGCCATCGGATTCGGAATCACACTCCTTACGCTCTTCTCTCATCTCTTCAGCGATTTCTCCGCACTTGCCGGCATCGGCGAAACATTTGCCGATTGGGCCCGCCTGCTCACGACTGCCTCGACCTCCACTCCGACTCAGTTCTTCTTGCTGGCAGTGCTGCTTTATGAAGTTCTCACGGTCGGTTTTGCTATCGTCGCCGTTTTCAAAACTCCTGCACCTGATGAGGCGGGCTATCCCTGGACAATGTTCGCGATCTGGTTTTCGGCCGCGTTGCTTCTGTTCAGTTTCAGTTCCGGCAGTGAACCCCTACACGCCATTCATGTCGCGCTGCCACTGCTGATTCTCGGAGGAGCCGCTCTTGGGGAGTTGATCGAGCGATTGACGCTGCGGCAGATTCTCACCGGGCGAACCGGACTCATGATGCTTGCGATGCTCGGGTTCATCATCGCGCTCTTTGCGTTGCTGGTGCTTCTGGGAAGGATCGACACTGCGCTCGATCAAGGTCAGGCCGTGTTCGAAGCACTCGCTACCTTCGTGCTTGCGCTGCTTCCATTGGGGTTCGCGGTTTATGCGATCGCGAGATCGGAGCGTCTGGCCGGACGGCCGGCTCAAATCGGATCAGTTGCGCTTCTGACTATCGCTGTGATTCTCGGCGCTTTTACTATTCGCACGTCGGTCATGCTCAGTTTCTTCAATGCGGACGAGGCGGTCGAACTGATTGCTCAGGAAACATCGACGCCCGCTGTGCACCAAATCGTCAAACGTGTCACTAACCTTGGTCGAGATACGACTCTTGACGATGGCTCGGCTCGCGATCCTGAGGGAGGTCATGCGCTCTCGATAGCAATCGATCGAACCATTCAATGGCCATATCGATGGTACTTCCGTGACTTTCCGGACGCCATTGTCGTCGCCGAAGGTCAGGCCCCGCTAACGGGGGCACAGGTCATCATAGCGCCGGATGATTCCGGAATGGCTGATTCGGGCTACGCGCCTCGGGTGTTCCCAACCGAGAATCGCGTTCCATCATCCTATCTGTCACCAGATTTCGGCAATATCCTGAAGTCAATCTTTTACCCTAATGAGTGGGAGGATAGTTTTCGGTATCTGCTCTTCAGGACTATTCAAACCCCGGTTGAACCCGCAAGTGTTTCGCTTGGGCTTGAAGGGGAACTCGCCAACAAGGTAACTCCGAACTCCGGTCCTTTCTCACTCTACGAGCAAGTCGGCGCCGGCAATGGCCCTGGCCAGTTCAACCAACCTCGCGGGGTTGCTGTCTCCGAAGACGGGGAGCAAATCTACGTCGTCGATATGGCAAACGCGCGGGTCAATCACTACGACGCGACGGGAGTCTACGTCAATGAATGGGGCGGAGCCAATGAAGAATCAGGACTCCAGTTCGGGAAGACCGACTCCGGTCTTGGCCCGACCGGCATAGCCACTGGACCCGATGGACTGATTTACATCACCGATACCTGGAACCACAAAGTGGTCGTGGTAGATGGATCAGGCCGGTTCATTCGGGAGTTCGGCGAATATGGCGACACCGTCGATGCACCCGACGCTTCCGTTGAGACAGGCAAGTTCTTCGGACCGAGATCAATTGCGATTGCCAACAATGAGATTTACGTAGTCGATACCGGTAACGAACGGGTTCAGGTCTTTGATCTTGATGGCACGTTCATCAGATCGTGGGGTGGGTTTGGCACCGAACCTGGACAGTTCGTCGAACCTGTTGGAATCGCGATCGATGACAGGGGGCAGGTCTACGTCGCTGACTCCGGAAACGCACGGATTAGCATCTTCTCCTCGACCGGTTTGCCGATCAACCAGTGGCCGGTTGAAGCGTGGGCTGGCAACCTCTATTTCGAGCCGTATCTGGCGTTCGATGACCAGGGTCTCTTGTATGCCTCCTCTTCGGCGACTGGCAGTGTCGAAGTGTTCGACCAGACGGGCGCGTTGGTTCTTTCAATCCATCAGGTCGACACAGAGCGACTCGAGCAACCCGTTGGTATGGCCTGGACTCCGGAAGGTTCACTGTTGATTTCGGACAAGGGCAGAAACGCCGTTTTCCGCTACACCCCGCTGCAGATTGAACAGGAAGACGACACGTCGGGAGAAATTGGTGGTGCCGAGGAAAATCAGCTGGCTTCACCCGTCGCATCGCCGGAGGCTTCACCCGTCGCATCGCCCCTGGCGTCGCCAGTTGCGCGTCCCGATGCTTCACCCGCAGCGGCGGGAAACGGCTGATCCCTTTACCAGAGGTTTGAACGTTGTGCATGCCTGAGGCAAGAGATGACCAATCTGCAACCGGTACTCGCACCAAAAATACAGGCCCTCTGGCTCGAAGAAGCTCTTGCGCTCGAACCTGACGCGCACCGAATCGAGCCGATTGCCGGTGCACACCGAACAGACATCTGCATTATTGGCGGTGGGTATACCGGACTCTGGACCGCGCTTCGAATCAAGGAACTTGATCCATCAGTCGACGTTACCATTCTGGAAGCGCAATTTTGTGGAAGTGGCGCCAGCGGGCGAAACGGCGGACAGGTTCTCGCGTGGTGGTACAAGCTTCCGACACTGCTGAAGATGTGCGGACAGGAAGAGGCGTTGCGCCTGGCTCATGCAGCCGATGCAGCCATTTCTGAGATCGGAAACTTCTGTCAACAGCATGGGATTGATGCTCACTTTCGACAGCGAGGGCGCCTGCACACGGCAACCACGCCACTGCACCTCGGGTCCTGGGAAAATGCGTTCAGCACCGCGGAGCGATTTGGGCTGGATGTCTTTCAGCGACTCTCTCCAGAAGAAGTTGCGGCTCGCGCAGGATCACCGGTTTACAAGGGCGGTGTGCTTGAGAAGTCCGCGGCGACCGTTCAACCCGCACTCCTGGTCAGGGGCATGCGCCGGGTTGCGATCGAACGAGGCGTAAAGATCTTTGAAAAGAGCCCGGTGCTTTCGCTCGATCGGGTTTCGCCACCGGTGATTCGCACAGCGCGTGCTGCGATTGTTGCCGATAACGTGGTTCTCGCCACTAATGCCTGGGCGGCGTCTCTGCATGAACTCAGACGTCAGATCATTGTGGTTTCGAGCGACATGATCGCGACGGCTCCGATTCCAGAGCGACTGGCGGAGATCGGCTGGACGGGTGGCGAATGCATTACCGATTCCCGCCTGATGGTCCACTACCACCAGACCACGCAAGACGGACGCATCGCAATCGGTCGCGGCAGCGGATCGCTTGGATACATGGGTCGAGTTACCTCGGCATTCGATGGCGACCGCAAAAACGCTGATATTGTCGAACAGGGATTGCGAAAACTTTACCCGCAATTGACCGATGTTCCCGTCACGCACCGCTGGGGTGGGGCGGTTGATCGCAGCCGCTCCGGAACACTCGTTTTTGGCAAACTCGGAGGCGATGAGCGAATTCTGTATGGAATCGGATATTCGGGTACGGGCGTCGCGCAGTCGGTGGTAGGCGGCAAGATTCTTGCCTCGACCGCGCTCGGACTCAAGGATGAATGGTCGACGTCTCGACTCAACCAGGGTCCACTGCTTCTCTATCCGCCCGATCCGATTCGCTTTTTTGGAGG
>Ga0335394_10007642_pt1 | contig 12192 bp, 16 predicted proteins | sample MAT03_FD_205741 | JGI IMG/M metagenome (GOLD analysis project Ga0335394, IMG submission 205741) | Freshwater microbial communities from Lake Fryxell liftoff mats and glacier meltwater in Antarctica - MAT-03 (spades assembly) (version 2) ... | reverse complement strand
GGCGGATGAATTAATCGGACATTCGGCGCAAAATTATGATGCGTGGGAGGCGAAAGGCTTGGCGCTGGCGGGGCTGGCGCTGTGTGAAGCCGCCCTCACCCCCCCGCCCCCTCTCCCGAAAGGCGAGGGGGAGTCCATCCCGCGCAGTCAAGTCCCTCTCCCCGCGGGAGAGGGATTTAGGGTGAGGGCTGTTGCCGCCTATCGTGCCGCCCGTGAAATCACCACCGCCGCCGGGATCGTCAACCGTGCGCTGCGCCTGTTCGATGCGCTGGCGGCGGCGGATGTGAACGGCATTTTACAGGCGGTGCGTCCGGCGGTGCGCGGTGAGGCTGGGGAGTGACGAGTGATGAGTGACGAGTGACGAGTGACGAGTGACGAGTGTAGGACTTTCGCTCACGCATTTACCCCACCCCTAAATCCCCTCCCCATTGCATGGAGAGGGGACTTCAAGATGCGTTTTTCTCCCCCTCTCCAAGTATTGGAGAGGGGGCCGGGGGGTGAGGTAAGCGAAAGTCCTGACTGAAAATTAACGTGTTTACAGGCTTCACCGTAGCTAAAATCGCCGGACTAGCCTACAATATCGCCGGATTATTAAACGTAATTACGAAGTTCAAAGGAAGTTTTCCCTTATGTCGTTCATGTCCCACAAGTTCATGTCCGTTAGGTTCAAGTCGCTGCTTCAGGCGCTCTCATCACTGCTCCCAATTGTCGCCTTAAGCGGTGGTCTGCTCCTCATTTTCAGCAGCCAACCCAGTGGCACAGTTCACGCCTGCCAGCCCTGCGCCTGTACGGTGGGGACAACCCTTAACTGCTATGGGCATTATGCCCTGTTTACGCCTGTGGATTCCAAAACAGATGAATGCCGGATTGATATTTATCGCTTGGTCGATAACCGTCGTGGACGGCGCATCATCCGCATTACCCCGCAAGAGCAAGCCGAGCTAGCCGAATTTCCCGAAACCAATATCCTGATCGAAGCAGTTGGGGATGTCGCCCTTTATAAACTGACGACGGGCGAATATCAGATCAACAACGGCCCCGACGACGAAGGTAAAGTCCACGTCATCAACTGGACAGGCTGCCCGGCGGAGAATGTGTACGAAAGCTCCTTCACCATCCAGCCTCCCGCCGAAGCGACTGAAGAAGCCACAGAAACACCCGGTAACTAACCTGAGTTTCGGACAGTGTTTTCATTCTATCCCCACCCCTAAATCTCCGCCCCACTTCGTAGAGAGGGGACTTAAAGAACCATTGTGAACCAGTTTTCTCCCCTTCTCCATACAATGGAGAAGGGGTTGGGGGATGAGGACATCCTAAAAGTTAATCAAAGTGCGTTATCCAAAACTGAGGTTAACTAAGGGCGTTTACGCAATAAAAGAAAGTTACCCGATTATCCCCCACATTCTCCGATTTTTTCAGCGCCTCATCTATAGATCGCGCCCATGCCTGTACGCTGTCAACGTAATTATTCATGCCCCGCGCCACAACATCCGCCGCCGTCATCGTCCACTGCACCGCATTAGGATAGTTTCCCTTTGAGTCGAGACGGGCGGTAATTTTGCCCGTGCGCTTGCCAGAATCGACTTTATCCCGAATCTGTTCGCGCATGGCTTCGGGCTGAACACCGCTCAAAAACTCATGCAGCATCTTCACCGCGTCGGGCAGCATTTCGGCAGAATAGAGACTCGGATGCTGGAGGTGATAACACTAGGACTTTCGCTCACGCATTTACCCCACCCCTAAATCCCCTCCCCATTGCATGGAGAGGGGACTTCAAGATGCGTTTTTCTCCCCCTCTCCAAGTGTTGGAGAGGGGGCCGGGGGGTGAGGTAAGCGAAAGTCCTGATCTGATGAAAATGATCCTGGCAGGTGATGCCGTCCACCCACACAGCGCCGCATTCAGGGCAAACTTGTGAATTTTCCATCGCTGCGTTACGGCCTATTTCTATTCGCCGCCACGATGACCGCCCCCACTACCAACACCAACACGATTAAGCCCACCGCACCTAGGCAGATTTGCAGTGCCAACTGCGTACTGCCCATAAAGCGCAAACTGGTGCTAAGGCCAAAGGCGACCATCAGGATAAACAAAATCACCAGCGCCGCCTGCCGCGCTGCCGAATTGGATGTGTTCATAGACCTACTATCCCCGCCGCGTGATGATATTGTGTAGCGTGATGACACCGCCAAAAATCCAAGGGACTTCGCGCCGCGTGATGCTGACGACTTCCAGATCACCGGGGTCGCCATCGGTGGTCACATGCTTTTGCAGCGTCATACCGAGCGGCTGCGCTACAATAATCGCCATAATCATCAAGCTCATCGTCCACGAGATGCGATCCGCCGTGATTGGCTTACTTTTGTTGCCCAATCCCACCAGCGCTGCCATCGTCGTGAGCGCCCCCGCCGTAACGAGATTCGTGCCGCAGTTGGGATGAAGTGCCAAATTGCTTTCGCCATTGTTCAGCCGTTTAAGCGCATCACTCACGGCATTTTCGACCTGATCCGTCGGCACTTCGCCCACGAGGATGAATCCGCCATCCGAACTGCGCCCCGCCATACGGAGGGTACGGTTCATCCGGCTCAAAAGATGGATCGTGGCGTGTTCCAGTGCATGATTACGGCGCACCCGCCGGATAATCGGAAAATCGAGAATTGGTTTGGCAGCTTCCGCCATCTGTTCAATCATAAAAGTAACCCTCAGTCATTAGCCATTTATCACAATTTTACAAAACCAAGCGAGCAAACTGTAAAAAATTATTTCTTCTTTTGCGTAATTTGCCTTAGCTTTTTACCTTTTACCGCAGCATCGGGAACTTTATCCTTTTCTCGTGCGTTGTTGTAATGTAGCACAAAGCACGTCGGAAGGAAATACAACCTAACGACTGCCCTCCGCATCATCGACCTTTAATAGGCGGATTCGGGAATTTGACTTACAATAGGCATACTTGCGATGGTACTGAAAAGGATTATTTAGATGAATCATGCGCGTAAATTGCTTCTCGTCCTTGCGCTACTTGCGATGATGATGCTCGGTGTCATCGTCGTTTCCGCCCAGCAGGATGCAGAAACCATTACTCTCGGCGACACCGTAAACGGAACACTTAGCGATACCCTGCGCCGCGCCCTTTACCTCTTTGAGGGGCAGGCTGATGTCGAGGTCACGATTACGCTGACTTCTGACGATTTCGATTCTTATCTCCTGTTGCAAGATGCCAACGGGGATGTCTTGGTTGAAGATGACGACAGCGCCGGACGACTGGATTCGCAAATCGTCTTTACCCTGCCGGACGATGCCGAATACACGATTGTGGCAACCAGCCTGCGTGAATTTAGCTCTAACGGTGAATTCTTCCAGGAAGGCGATTTTACCCTCGCCCTGAATGGTGATGGCACATCAACACCCAATAACAACAGTGGCGATGCTACCCCGACACCTACATCTCCGACATCGACACCGCAAAGCCAACAAAATCAGACGCAGCAATCCACCGAACCGGGTACGATTGGCATCGGGGACACCGTTGAAGGTACGCTGACCCAAGATGACCCGCGCCTCGCGTATGCCTTCGACGGTACAGCTAATCAAGAAGTGACGATTACGCTCATTTCGGAAGATTTCGACAGCTATCTGCTGCTCCTAGACGAAAATGGCAGCCAAGTGGCGGAAGATGATGACAGCGCCGGACGGTTGGATTCGCAGATCATCTATACGCTAGAAGCCGACGGCACCTATACCATTATCGCCACCAGCCTGCGCGAAGTGCGCTCCGAAGGCAGCGAATTCGCCCCCGGCGATTTCACCCTGAGCCTCTCAGCCGATGGTTCCGCCCCAGATAACACGCAACCGGATAGCAACACAACCACCCAGCCCCCCAACGCTGACGGCACGATTGCGCTTGGCGACACGGTGGAAGGAACACTTGATGGCGCGTCCACTGGCTTTACCTTTGATGGCAGCGCCGGACAAACCATCACCATTACGGCGACCTCCACCGATTTCGATACCTATCTCCAGTTGGTGAACGCTGGCGGCGACATATTGGCGGAAGATGATGACAGCGCCGGACGTTTAAATGCTCAGGTCGTTTATACGATTGAGGAAGACGGCGCATATACCATCCTCGTGACGAGCTATCGCGCCGTGACCAGCGGCGGTACAGACACCGCAGGCGGCGACTTTACACTTGCCCTCTCATCAGACGGCACAGCGCCCGACAACAATCAAACCGACAATAATACGACGACCCAACCTCCGTCGGCGGATGGCACAATTGCCATTGGCGATACCGTCAGCGGCACCTTGACCGAAGCGTCGGCTGCCTTGACCTTTGAAGGCACTGCTGGACAAGATGTGACGATTACGCTGAGTTCGACAGATTTTGACCCGTATCTGCAACTGCAAGATACCGAGGGCAACCTGTATGCAGAAGATGATGACAGCGCCGGACAACTCAACGCGCAAATCACCTATAGACTGCCAGAAGATGGCACTTACACCATCATCGTGACCAGCTTCCGGGCGATCAGCTCCGAAGGCGACCTGTTCGGCGAAGGCGACTACACCTTAAGCGTATCAGCCGACGGCGCACCCGTTACGCAGACGGACACGCCCACAACGACAGCAGTTGAAGCGATTAGCATCGGAGATACCGTCAGCGGCAGCCTTACGGAGAACACACCCAGCATCGACTACACCTTTGAGGCCGCAGCCGGAGATCTAATCTCGATCACGATGATCGCTGAGGATTTTGATACCTACTTACTGCTGTTGGATGCCGACGGCACAGAAATCCAGCGCGATGATGACAGCGCAGGCAACCTCGACTCGCGCATCGGGCCCTACAGCATCACCGAAAGCGGCACGTACACCATTACGGCGACCAGCTACGGCAGCAGCAACGATAGCGCCCCCGCGACGGGCAGCTTTACCCTGTCCCTCGCCACCGCCACCGTTGACCCGATTGAATACACCCAAACGGTGGAAGGCGCAATCAGCAGCATCACCCCCATTTCGGTGTACCGCTTCACGGGTACGGCAGGCGACATCGTAAGCCTCGACCTGACGACGGATAGTTTTTCGGTCTATGCGCGACTGACAGGCGGAACGACCAACGTCCAGGGTTATGGTGGCACAGAAATCCTTGGGCCCTATGTGCTGCCCGAAACAGGCGATTACGTCATCACCATTACCAGCTACGACACGACGACTGACCAGCCATACAACTTAACCCTCAACCGCATTGATCCGGTGGCGATCAGCTATGGCTATCGCGCCCGTAGTAGCTTCGCGGAAGAAGGCCAAGATGTGCTTTATTACAGCATCGAAGGCGCGATTGGCGATACCATCACCGTCATCGTCCAGAGCCAAGGGACGGTGGATACCCGCCTTTCATTGATCGGCCCCGACGGCTTTGAAGTCGCTTCCGACGATGACGGCGGACAGGGCTTCGATCCTGAACTGCGCTATCAAGTGACCGAAGATGGAACGTATCAACTGGTGATTCGCTCCTATATCCCCGGCGACGACGGCACGTTCAACTTGATCGTCGAAAATGCCTCGGTGCCTGATCTCGTCACGGGCGAAACGCAAATCGTCCGCCTGAGCGACAAACAATATCTCGGTACGCTGGTCTTTGAAGGTACAGCGGGCGAGACGATCCAACTCGGCGCGCGCTTGCTGACCACCGTGAACAGCGAACCGCGCATCACCGTCACCCAAAATGGCGTAACGCTTGCCGACCAAAGTATCGGGCGCGTCTCTAACCTGATGTTTGAATTTGTTGTGCCAGAAGACGGGCGCATCGAAGTGGCGGTGCAAGATTACAACGGCAACCCGGTTGTGATTGAATTCACGCTGGTGCGCCCCGCCGCCGAAGCTGAAGGCGAATAACGTTTCAACATGATCTCCGCAGGGGCGAATCGACGATTCGCCCCCGCATCCCCTCAAAAAAACCTCTGAGGAAACAGCTGATGTTCGCCCTGAAACTCAAAGCAGCTATAGCTGGCGCAAAAACTATTCTCGATTTGGTCAACGAAGATCGAGGTGAATGGTAACGGTTTATTTTGTTGATACAAGTGCTTTAGCCAAGCAAGAATACATTAAAAAGCAGAGGTAAGTAGATGAATAATAATTCGGACATACTTATAGATTGTCCAGAAAGGCTCATTGCAAAAGTGGCGATATGCGTCACCTATTTATCTTTTCAAATTTTCGTCATCTATCTAGTTTTTCAATTTGGGATATTTAGATTGAGCGAATGTATCATTTGGTGCGTCGTACTGAATAGGATGTTATATCTTCAGTTTGAAATTTCAGCAGACATAGTTATCTACGAAGATGGTATCTTGGTACGTGGCCCGTTGAAGAAGCGCTTTGTAAATTGGGCAGATATTTCTAAGATTAGTTTATTTCCTTTACAAACCCGAATTTATACTAAAAGAATTTCCTTTTTTCCAAGTTTAACTATTTCATTTTGGCGTAAGCATTATGAAGAGGTAAACCAAATATTGAGCCGAAAAGTACCGAGCAAAATAGGAAATAGTTTTTAAAAACGCGCCAATCATATTTGAGGATACAAAATGAGCGATGTGACATTGAATCAAGTTTCGACGCTGGCATTGCAACTTTCGCCTAAAGAACAAACGCAGCTTATGGAACTGCTGGCGAAAGCACTGCGGGATGCGCTACCTACATCAACCGATGAGGCAAAACGCCAAGATTGGTTTCAATTTATCGACGAAATGGCAGGCAGCCTTGCTAATGACCCCATTGAACGCGGCGATCAAGGGGTTTCTGAAATTCTAAATAAGATTGATTAGACTCATAAAGCGTATGATACGATAATCACACAAAAGCATTTGAGGCGTAAACCCATGACGATAGAATTAAAAACGATAACGGTGGAGGAATTTGAAGCCTTCGCGCTGAGTCCTGAAAATGTGGAGCGTGAATTTGAATTTATTGGTGGGGAGATTGTCGAAGTGGTCTCGAATCCTGCATCTTCCAATACGAGTGTACGTATCTCTGGTTTTCTCTTTATGTATCTACAGCAAAACGACATCGGTTATCTGACAGGCGCGGACGGCGGCTATTGGGTGTCGGGTGAGCGCTATATCCCTGATGTCGGGTTTATCACGTATGCCAAGCAGCCCGAATTGGCGTACAGAAATGGCTACATCCCGAATCCGCCGGATTTAGCGGTTGAAGTCCTCTCGCCGGGCAACGAAGACGAAAAAATGCGCGTTAAAATCGCCAATTATCAGGCCGCCGGAACATTGGTGTGGGTGGTGGACGTAGAAGAAAAAACCGTCGAGGTTTATGTACCGGGGCAGCCCGTGAAAATCCTGAGATTAGATGGCACCATTGATGGCGGCAGTGTTTTGCCCGGTTTTACGCTGGCGGTTAAAGCTGTTTTCCCCGTCAAGCACACGCCATCCGCCTAACGAAGGGAGTGACTAAAGTCAAGGGTAAGCGAATTGCATGACATGAGCAGAATAGGCGGGATAAAATTGTTTGTGAAGTTGGCGACGATTCCACGCATAGACAAACAGCTTGACTGCCCGTGTCAAAGCGACCAAGCAACGGCAAAAACAGCGGGATCGTCGGGCAAGATAAGGACGGAGTTGAGCGTTTGCTGACCATGGGGACATAGTTTCATCACTCAACTTTAGCTTATACCTTCTCTTTTAGCCAACACCTAAACTTCCCTAGCTTGCTTATGTCACGACTATATACACAAGCTAGGGCTTATTTCCTTTATCCAATCCATTCCACTACGGATTGCGGCAGTGGTTTGTTCATCGTCCGCAGGAAAATCGTTATCTTGCCGAAGAAAATCAGCAGCGCTTGCAGATAAACATCCAACTGCGTCTCGACGGGCATCCCATAGCCAGAGCGATCCACCTCTTTGGCTAAATCCTCATCGGAGAAAGTCGAAACCACAGCTTTCATCTCGTCATCCATCGTCTGATACCACGCCTTCAAACGGGCGACACTGCCATCCAGTCCAGCTTCGGTATTGCGATATGTCCAATCTTGGGTGAAGGTCTTGAGCGACTCGACATAAGCATGTTCAATCTCGCCCATCTCGCGGCACAACGCACCCAACGTCATATTCTGTCCGCCGGGATTAAACGCCAAATCCGCATCGGTCAGCGTATCCATCAGCGTCGTCCGCAGCCCATGAGACCCATCAATCCATGACCATTTTTGTTCCATGTAACGGTTCATTTATCTCTCCGGTTGTTTTGTAGGGGCGACTCGCCGAGTCGCCTTTATCGATTAAAGCACTGTAACTCTATCATAGTGTAAAATGATAAAAAGTGATTGTAAAAACGCGCCAGTTAAGAAATTTTGTGCTATCAAATCAGGCTAAAAACATACAATGACGACCCCACCCGCCACAAAACTAAGAGGCATTCTCAATCCGCAAGGGGCGGAAAGGCACTTCGCGCTTTCAATCCATCCCCCTGCCGAGGAGTTGGCATTTTTCGTAGAGCATTATTGGATTATTGATTGGGATTTGCGCGGGCAGCCGCCCTTTACGCAGGAGATACTGCCTTATCCGTGCGTTAATCTGGTCTTTGAAAAAGATTATACGCGCATCTTTGGCGTGGACAGCGGCAAATTCGCACGGCGACTGGAAGAGAAAGGCCGCGTTTTTGGCGTTAAGTTCAGGCCGGGCGCATTTTATCCATTTCTCAAAAGCCCCGTTTCGCAGCTCACAGATTCATCGATGCGTTTAGGTGAGGTCTTTGGAATGGACTACCGCCCGGTGGAACGTGGGATTATCGCGGAAAATGACCAAGAGGCGCAAATCACATTCGCGGAAACGTTCCTACGGGAGTTTTTGCCGAAGCCTGATAAAAATATCATGCTCGTTAATGAGGTGATCGAGTGTATCACCCATGATCGCACCGTGACGAAGGTCGAAAACTTGGTCAGCAGTTTGGGGTTGAGCAAAAGAAGTTTGCAGCGACTGTTCAACCAATATGTCGGGGGCAGCCCCAAGTGGGTGATTCAACGTTATCGCCTCCATGACGCTACCGAACATTTAGCGGCAGGTGCGGTGGAAGATTGGTCACAACTAGCGCTCGAACTCGGTTATTTCGATCAAGCCCACTTCATCAAGGACTTTAAAACCGTCGTCGGCAAAACCCCGGCTGAATACGCCCGGCAGGTTGTTGAGGATTAGACCTGAAGAGTATTCAGGTTTTTTGCTTTTACCGATATGTACGACTAATTTACTGACGTTACGCAGCCGTCCGCTCCGGACCCAAAACCCAGAGCTACCGAGCAATTTTGGAAACCTCTAAAGAGGTTAAGAATCTTTACTTAACCCCTTCAGGAGTTTCCAAACGCTTTAGCTGGCAGTTTTGAACTGCCAGTGTCGAGTGATTTGAGTGTCTGCGTAACGTGAGTTACTGATATTACGCAGCCGCCTCTGTTTCTGCCCTCACCCCCGGCCCCTACCCCTAAGGGCGAGGCGAGGCAAACGCACAGCGTATCTCAAAGTCCTTCTCCATGAGGGAGAAGGATTTAGGATGAGGGCTAACATCAGTTAAGAAGTTATGTAAACTTTTGAAAAGAGGTAGTCTCCATCGCCATAAATCACCCGAATGTCAACCCCCGTCAAATTACCCTGCTTATCGCGTTGTTTGACCATCTGGGTGTAATGCCATCCGGCAATAGGCTGTTTTCGTGTTGGGGGTCTGCCGCGTCCTTTATATTCCGGGACTTGACCATAGACCTCCACTAATGCCTCTCGATGTCCCCCCTAACCATCTGACAAGATAGGCGGAGGGCTACTGGCATGGGCAGCGTGTTGTTTGACCCGTTGCCACAGTTGTATACGGCAGCCTCCGTTTCAGTTTGCCCAATGCCACGCCCCACCCGCAAGTGGGTTTTGGGTTCAATCGCCGTATACCGCCAGTATTCGCTTTTATCCTCGCTCGCTATTCGCTTGTCGCCTTTTTTTTATGTCCTGCATAGGTCCACAAACCATCGATTTGAACTTGGCTGATTTGATAAGCGTCGAGCAAAATCACTTCTATCTGCTCGGCATGATGGGCTGCTTCTCGCAAAAAGGACAGGATCGTATCCTCTTTGATGCCTTTGGTACGGCTAATGCTGCTGATACGAGTGCCTTCCGCCAACAATACCAGGCATTCTAAAATATCCTTTTCATCAGTTTTGCGTTGATAGAACAGTGAGTCTTTGCGCTCATTGAAAGTCTGTTTGCAGGTTTTACGCTGAAAGCGTTGACGACCCTCTCTTGTTCTGCCATAGCAATTCTGCCATAGCGAATGATGTTCTTTGCCTCAACATCCCCATAATGCTCACATTCAGGGTTCGGACAAAAGTCCCCAACCGCTGCTAATTCGCTCATTTGTCTCACTCGTCGTTTTTGAGTATTATTTTACCAATACTGTCAAGGGAGACTACCGTGTTTCATTTTAAGGATAAATCATGACAGAAGCGATAGACAAAATCCGCGTGCGCTATCTCACGAATATGCAGCGCACCTGTGCGACTTTGGGGCATATTTTACAACGAGTGACGCAGGAACAAGCTACAACGCTGCGCGACGGTGAAGATGGATGGACGGTGTTAGAGGTATTGTGCCATTTACGGGATTTCGACGGATTCTTTTATGATCGCGCGGTGATGATGCTCGAACAAGAAAATCCGCTTCTGCCGAAATACGACCATGAGGCATTAGCGATTGAGCGTAATTACAATGGACAGAATTTACAAGAGGTCTATGCCGAACTCGCCGAATCGCGCAGTCGCTTCGTCGCATTTTTTCAGGCACTTACGCCCGAACAATGGGAACGGGCAGGGATTCACCCGGAGCGCGGGCATTTTTCCGTGACGGATGCGGCGTTACAAGTGTGCAGCCATGATATTGACCACACCGAACAAATTACGCGTATCTTGACGCAGCTTTAGCCTAACCGACCATCGCTATCGCCAAACCACGCGCTTCTTTCACTTTGGAGTCGATCATCGCCCGAAGACGCTTGGTAACGTCACAAATTTGCTGAACATATCCGCGCTGAATATCGCTTAATGAGCCGATTGCGCCCATCGACAGCAGATCGGAATAGCCGAGAATGGGTGTAAGCGGATTGCCAAGTTCATGCCGCATTTCCGACGAGACTTGCGCCATAGGCACCGATTGAAACTCAGCATACAGATGGATGAGGCGCTCAGCATTGGCGAGGATGGTGCGGACGACCTCGCGCTGCTTAAGGGTCAGGCTGCCGGTGCTGTGTTCGTTGAGGAGGGCTAACGCGCAATCTACAATCAGTTTGGTTTGTGTGTTGAGTTCGTCGTGCATTGTGGGCAGCCTGTTCACTTAAATAGTTTACATTTCCCACTATAAGCGGTTTTAGCTAGAGAAATGATTGAGGTTTTTACGCTTTATCAATTATTTACGTTCTAGGTTTTGACAGAGGGGTATGGGGTAATCAGGTCTGCTTCCAATTTTCGACAGTCACACCAAGTCCATCAAAATCTTTCTCGTTATCGGTCACAAGCACAGCATTTCGGTTCATTGCAAAGACGGCAATGAGCAAATCGGCATCATGAATTGGTCTGCCTGACACTTTCCGCTGTGCCCATAATTGAGCAGCTAGTTCCCAATCGGCACGACTATAGTCTTCCCAATCAAATTCCCCAAACAGAATGATTAAACGCTGCATCTGACCTTTAGAATCATTCGCCAATAATCCCCGCCGTGCTTCGTACCACACAATGGGACACCCAAGCACACTATCTTCATCTCCAACCTCAATATCATAACGCATCTGTATGATTTTATTGTTCTTTATTAGCTGTGAGACGATATTTGTATCCAACACATATTTCTTTAGGACTTTCGCTTTAGGCGGTTAAAAAGGCAGGGATGTGCGGATTGCGTAGCTCTGCCCGCAAATAGTCGCTCAATAAATCGTGCTGTGCGGCATAAAGCGTTTTGCCGCATTGGGTAGCCTTGACCTTGAGCGACAACCAAGCCAGATAACAGCAGGCCAGATGATTGCGCTGAGAACGCGCCTTGCGACATTCGCATTTTTCCGAACCCGTTAATTGCTTCAGTTCCCGATGCAGTTGCTCAATCTGCCAGCGCACAGCATTCTCGTCTTGAATGTCGGAGGTGGTGAAGGAGCCTTCAGGATGATTGGTAA
>Ga0335394_10007641_pt1 | contig 12193 bp, 11 predicted proteins | sample MAT03_FD_205741 | JGI IMG/M metagenome (GOLD analysis project Ga0335394, IMG submission 205741) | Freshwater microbial communities from Lake Fryxell liftoff mats and glacier meltwater in Antarctica - MAT-03 (spades assembly) (version 2) ... | reverse complement strand
CTATAAGGCCCACGCGTTTCTATCGTCAGGCAGCGTGGTGCTTGCGCGCCCGATGGCGGAACAGCGAGCCATCCGGCCCGCGGTGATTGTGTCCGGCCTGCTGGCCGCCGCCGGAATCAGTCTGACCATCGCATCGGTCCTGGCAATCTCACCGCTGGCCGAGCCGGTCTTAATCGGCATCTTCACGTTGGCGCTCGCGCAGATGCTCTGGAGTGTCTGGCAGGGGGTTGATCGTATCTGGCAAGTGCCACTGGGCCTTGGTCTCGGCGTGGGCGTAACGTTCGCTTACTTCCTTTTGGACCGAGTGGCCCTACTTGCCGTCACGCCGCTGAAAGAGGAGCCGGGCTGGATCGGGCTGCCGATCCTTGCGATGTTCCTTTTCCTGGCGGTGGGCCAAACTCAGCTTCCCTGGATAAGCCGTACCTCCTTCGGCAAGCACCTCTATGTTCATGCCCGAAACGGATTTTACTTCAACACTCTGGCTAATCGGACAACGGCTTTGTTGTGGCCAGTAAAGATGGCACAGGAGAGATTCTAAATGACCCCAAGTCTTCTCACGATTGAAGAAACGCCGGAAATCAGCGTAGCCGTGGAAACAGCCTGCGCCAGGGTTCCGCCGCTATGGCCGCTGCAGAACTTTGTGGCGGTCAACCCGTACATGGGGCTGCGCGAAATGCCGTTTCGGGAAGCATCGCAGCTCATGGCGAGAGTAGCGCACGGGCCAATCCTGATGAGCGCGGAATACTTCCTGGATCGGATCCGAGACGGTTCGATCCTCGCGAGCGACATCACGGCGGCGATGGCGCGGCATGGGGACACGATCAACCCGACTGACCCTGTCGCCTGGCTTACGGGAGAGCTTCAAAAAGCGGACCGCTCCGAGCAGATCTTGACGGTGGCGGACTGGCTGGACCGGAGGGTGGCATCCAACTGGGCTGGTTTTGTTGTCGAGGAAGTCTCCAAGTGGTGCTCCTCTTACTTCGACCGTGGACAGTCGTCGTGGATAATGCCCTGGAAAGGGGAGTCGCTGTATGCCTCGTGGAAGCAGGCCGCCGCGATTGATGCGAACCCTGAAGTCTTCGGGATGGCGGGATTTCGGGCTCATGTACGAGGACTCCCCGAATCGGAGGAAGCCGCAATCGAAGTCGCGCTTGCGCGGTTGCAGGTTCCGGAGGACCTTGCGGTTGATTTTCTCCATCGACAGTTGATCAGTGTATTGGGGTGGTGCTCATACGCCGCCTACCTGCAGCGGCAAGGCGAAGGTTCAGGATTCGTCCGCCAGATCCTGGCCATCCGGTTGGCGTACGACAGCGCGCTACTCGCCCTGGCGCCAGGCTGGCGGTGTCAGGTCACCCAGGGCCGGAATGCGATGGGAAGCGTTTACGCCAGATCCGTCGCTCAATTTGCGGCCGAAAACTCTTTTCGGTCCGGACTCGCCGGGAAGTTGGAATCGATCCGGCCCGAGTCCCGGGAAGGCTCTCGAAAACAACTGCAGGCTGTTTTTTGCATCGACGTGCGCTCCGAGGTGTACCGGCGGGCTCTGGAAGCGCAAGGCGCGGGCATCGAGACGATCGGCTTCGCGGGATTCTTCGGGATGCCGATCGCTTTGGAATCTTCGGCGCGGTGTCCAGTGCTGATTTCGCCGCAATACCAAGTGCACGCCGGGCCGCGGCCGGAGAAGGGCTGGTTGGTTCAGCGAGCCAAGACTGCCTGGAAGCACTTGAGCAGCTCGGCTTCGGCGTGCTTTCCAACGGTGGAAGTTGCCGGGGCCTGGTTCGGGGTTGAACTGGTGACACAGTCCGGCCGGAAGCAGGTATCGCAAACACCCGCGCCGGAACTGGTGTGGTCCATTCCGCTCCAGGCGCGAGTGGATCTGGCCGCGGGGGCGCTGAAGAATATGGGCCTGGACGCAGGCAAGCTGGCGAACGTTGTTTTGCTCTGCGGCCACGGCGGCAGGACGGAGAACAATCCGTATGGATCGAGTCTGGACTGCGGCGCCTGTGGCGGTCATAAGGGAGACGTCAACGCGAGTTTCGCGGCGGCCCTGATGAACGACCCGGCGGTTCGTGAAGGACTGCGGGAGCGAGGAAGTGTCATTCCGAGCGATACGGTCTTCGTGTCCGCGCTTCACAATACGACGACCGACGATGTGGCTCTTTTCGACGGGAAACTACTTTCCGGGGAGCAGTTTCTCACGATCAAGGGATGGCTGGAATCGGCATCCCGGAAGGCGAGGGCGGAACGAGCCGGCGCGCCGGTGGCGAAGAGTGAAGCGAGACTCTCCGGCCGGTTGGAGCGGGAAAGCCGGCAGCGCAGCGCGGATTGGTCAGAGGTGCGCCCCGAGTGGGGATTGGCCGGCAACGCCGCGTTCATCGCCGCACCTCGGGCGAGAACCAAAGCGCTGGACCTGAAGGGCCGCGTCTTCCTGCATGACTATGACGCCGCCGGCGATCCGGACAGTTCCGTGTTGGAGCTGATTCTTACGGCGCCGGTGGTGGTTGCCAGTTGGATAAATCTCCAATACTACGCCTCCACGGTCAATAACCGCGTGTTTGGGAGCGGCAACAAAGTGCTACACAATGTCGTCGGCACATTCGGAGTTTGGGAGGGGAATGGCGGCGACATTCGAACAGGGCTTCCGCTGCAATCGCTGCACGACGGAGTGAAGTGGATGCACGAACCGCTACGGCTGCAGGTGTTCGTGGAAGCGCCAACAGACCGCATCGATGCGGTGCTGCAGGCAAATCCAGAAGTTGCGGGCCTTGCGGATAACGGCTGGATCCATCTGATGTCGATGGCGAGAGGCACCGTCTACGAACGCCGAGGGCGGGCGAATTGGGGAGGTCAAGGTGATTAAACGAGAGTTGCCCGAGAATCCGATGGCTGCGTATCCGCTCGACCGCCAAGGGCTCCAGGGGGACGACTGCGGGCCGCGCCTGTTTTACGAAGTTTTTCCGGAACATGGCGGCGAGCCTGAAGGCAAGTCGCCTTGCTCGTTCGAAATCGCGTTACACGCAGAAATGGAGGAGTATTATCCACCGGATGACCCGAGAAACCGGGCGGTGCTGGAAGTGTTGATGGAACTGGCGGGGAAGCTTATCCAACATGCGCAACTTCGATCGAGCGATTCCTTCGACCTTTCGGGCTCCTATCACACGCTGCACCCGCCGGACGAAGTTGAGCCGACCGTCCCGAGGTTGTGCCGGACGCTGAGTCTCGTCTTCGCGAACGGCAAGCCGCTCGAATACAGCGAGGCGCCTGTGCTGCTGGAGCAGATCAAGGCTCAACTGCGCCTGCTCAACGTTACCCGTGTGCCGATGGAACCAGTTAAAAGCGAGATATTTCGATGAATGCACAGAATAATCACGGCGCCCTGGCCGGCGGCGATGTTGTCGCTCGAACGCGCCAAGACCGCAAGACTACCCATTTAGAGACCCTGGAGGCGGAGGCGATTTTCGTTCTGCGCGAAGTGGCCGCTGAGTTCGAGCGCCCGGTGCTGCTATTTTCCGGCGGCAAGGATTCGATTGTTGTGAGTCACCTGGCGAGGAAAGCGTTCTGGCCGGGTCGCATTCCGTTCCCGTTCCTCCATGTGGATACCGGGCACAATTTCCCGGAGACTATCGAGTATCGCGACCGTTGGGTGAAGAAGATCGGGGCCGAACTACTCGTGCGCAGTGTCGAGGACAGTATCCGTACCGGCCGGGTGAAAGAAGAGCAAGGCCCGGGGGCCAGCCGGAACTCGCTGCAGAGCGTCACGCTGCTTGACGCGATCGGCGAATTCAAGTTTGACGCGGCGGTTGGGGGCGCGCGGCGAGACGAAGAAAAGGCACGCGCGAAAGAGCGCTTTTTCTCATTCCGGGACGAGTTCGGGCAGTGGGACCCGCGGAATCAGCGGCCCGAGTTATGGTCGCTGTTCAATGGCCGCAAGGAGCCGGGACAGCATTTTCGCGTATTCCCAATCAGTAACTGGACGGAGCTGGATGTGTGGCTCTACATCCTGCAGCAGCAGTTGGAAGTACCGAGTCTCTACTTTACTCATGAACGTGTGTGCGTCGACCGGGGCGGGGTGCTGCTGGGCGCGAGTGCTTGCGTCGGGCTTAAGCCGGGTGAAGTTCCCCGGACGATGCGAGTGCGATTCAGAACTATTGGCGACATGACGTGTACGGGGGCAGTGCAGTCTGAAGCGTCGACCATGACAGAGATCGTTAGCGATATCGCTGGAGCGTCTTCGAGCGAGCGAGGCACCCGCGCCGACGATCAGCGTTCGGCAGCCGCGATGGAGGATCGGAAGCGCGAAGGATACTTTTGAGGAACCGCATAATGGACGCACTGCGGCACGGCCGTCCTCAGGAATGCAAGATCGTGTCCGCGAGTCGAACGCCCGGGGACATGGCGGATTACGCGTCGATGGCCGCCAGCGGGGGCTTGAGGTGATCATCTAAGGAGCCGGGGGCGCGGCCCACTTGCGAGGCATGGTTGCAGCCTACACGCTCCTGCCCGTGCTCGGAGTTCCCGCTATTTAGCAAGACGCCGAAGGGTTTGGACTCCCTGCTCTGCCCGGCGGCCGGCCCGTGGGTACGATGGCTATCGACCTTGACGTACGGGCACCTTGAGCGAGGAAGCCCTGGGCGAATTCACCGAATGTTTTCTGACGATCTGTATTGACCAGGTCACCTTCATGGAAGGCCTTATGCAGCCGGACCGGCTGCGTGCGCGCATACTGATGTGGACGGAGGATGAGATTCAAAGGGGAGAACTGCCCGCGAAATCAGGTCTACTATTCGATGCGATTCTCTATCGCGGAGTACTTCCGCGCGGCGACGCCGACGTCATTCTCGGCACGGGAGAGCGGCAAGCCCGCCGGGTCGTCTCCGTGCTACTCGACAGAGGGGTATTTGTCGCTGACAGCATACGCGCGCCGTTGCGGCCGGCGTTTCCCGTGACACTGGCGTCGCGCTGGATGCCTGGACTATTTTGCGAGCAGAGTATATGACGTCGATTGTTTCGCGGCGCCGCGTGGCAGCGCTTTTCTCAGCGCGCGATCGGCGATGTGGGAGCTCGGAAAACTCAGCGCACTATTTCGATTCTTGAGGAATGCGTGTCCAAATCGACCAGCGGGCCGCCGGCTCCTAGTTTGGCCTGCAAACTATGGGCGTCCCCGGTTCTGTCGACCATACCGGTGGCGGGTCCGGCAATTCTGCCGGAGTTTGAGCGCGCGTCGAGCTGGTAGCCGGACTCGCGTGCGAGTTCGACTTTGATCGCGCCCGATTTTGCGAAAGCACGAATGGGCGCGGGGCTAATTTGCGAGATTCGAATGGCGCCGGAGCTTGTCTCGGCGGTGATGGCGCCGCGAAGGCGGGTGGCGTCGATGCTGCCCGATCGGTTCAAGGCGAACACGGCTGCCTTGGCGTCGTCGATGAGGATACTTCCAGATTCGGTAGTCGACCGGATATCGCCTGAGACATCGCGGATTTCGGTTCGGCCGGAGGTGGTTGCGGCGTCCAGCGCACCCCGGATACGAATGAGGTCAAGGCCGCCGGATTGGTTGCGGACGGTGACACGATTCCCGGCGTCGCGAATGATTACCGCGCCGGAATGACCGACCACTTTGGCCGGCCCGGCAACATTGGAGATTTCAGTTTTTCCGGAGGACGTCTCGGTTTCGATGGGGCCGTTGATGCCGTCCAATCGAATGCCTCCAGACTCTGTACGGGCGCGCACTGCGGTGGCCGGGGGCGCTTCAATTTCGAAGCGAATCGTGACTCCGCGCAGCAAGGCAGGGTCTTTGACGTAGCCGACGCGGATTTGATTGCCGACCTGCTCGATGGGCGGGTCCTTTTCGAGGGCACGGATATTGGCTTCGGCGATGTCGAGATCGAACTTTCCGTAGAGGGGTTTGATGACGGCATGGATCCGCATGGAGGTGGCGGGGCCGGCGGTGACGATCACTCCGCCACGGTCGCTTCTTACGTCCAAACGCACGGGGCCGGAGACGGCCAGAGTCCGATCGAATGTGCCGGGTTCGGAGGCGAGTGTGGCGCAAGCGGTCATTAGGAGTGCGCCAGCGGCTGTGAACGGTATCGAACTGGCGAAATTTGTCATCATTCCCAAGGGTACAGCAGGGGCGATTTATGGCCGACGCGCGGATCCGGTGGAATATGGTTTCGAGTGGGGTTAGCCCTCCGAAATGTGAACGGTTACTCGCCGATTGTGCAGTCCCGGACAAGTGCCGCGGGCTGGGCTATGATCACGTGATGGAACCGTTACGGGGCTTTCGCTATGTGCCTGCCGTGCATTATCGGCTTTCCCGGCGAACTCACCTATGACCGGCGCGACCCAGGATACTTCGCCCTTCCCGGGCCGTAGGTTCGTGATTGGCTGTGCGGCGCTCCTTACTGTTTGGGCGGTGGCGGCGTTATTTTATGATTTCCAGATTCCGTGGCTGCGGATTCCGTTGGCGTGTTCTTACGCGATCCTGGTCATCGGTGTTCTTTGGCGCACTCGTTTCAGCCGTGACGGGATTTTGCTTTGGCTGGGAAGTCTCGTGCTGGTGGTTGTTTGGTGGAGTTTCGTTTCGCCGTCGCATAATCGCGAATGGCAGCCGGATGTCGTTCGCCTGGCGTGGGCCGATATTAGGGCGGATCTCGTCACCATTCACAATGTCCGCAATTTTTCCTACCGCACCGAAGCGGACTATATCCAGAACTGGGAGACGCGGACGGTCGATCTTTCCCAGATCCGCGGCGTCGATCTTTTCCTTACCCATTGGGGATCGCCGTGGATGGCCCATCCGATCGTCAGTTTTCATTTCCGCGATGCGGCTGGCAATGACAGCTACCTTGCTACGTCGATTGAGCAGCGAAAAAGAGTTGGGCAAGAGTATTCCGTCGTTCGCGGTTTCTTCCGGCAATCTGAACTCATTTACCTGATTCTGGATGAGCGAGATGTCATTCGATTGCGTACTAACTTCAGGGTTGGGGAAGATGTCAGGTTGTACCGTACCATGACTACTCCGGCCGATGCCCGCCGATTGTTTCTTCAGTATGTGGAATGGATTAACGGCATTCGCGAGCGGGCGCAGTGGTACAACGCGCTGACCTCGAATTGCACGACCAGTATTACTTCCTACCTGGCTCGCAGCGGCATTGGCGGATTTCCCCGCTGGGATTGGCGCATGGTGGCCAATGGCCGGGGCGATGAACTGCTGTACGAGCATGGCTACCTTGCCACCGGCGGAATGTCGTTCCCCGATTTGGCGAGGCAGGCGGCGATTAATGACGCCGCGCACAAACTGGGTGACGATCCCGATTTCTCCCGCAAAATCCGCCTAGGCCGTCCCGGGTTTTGAGCGGAGAGAGCTACAGTTTTCGGGCGACGACCATGGTGACGTCGTCGGTCGGGGAGCATTCGCCGAGGAAGGCGCGCAACTGGCGGGCGATTTCCATTAGGACTTCGTCGGCGGTGCGGCCGAGGCAGGCGGCGGCTATTTGCCCGACGGCTTCTTCCCCGAACTCCTCGTCCTTAATGTTCGGCGCTTCGGAGACGCCGTCACTGTACATGACGAGGAGATCGCCGGGCTCGAGTCTGGTCCGGCCGCCGGCGTACGTGATGTTGGGCAGGATGCCGAGAACGGGACCGCCCGCGGTCAACAGTTCGACTTGGCCCGTCGCGTGGCGCACCACTACCGGCGCGTTGTGGCCGGCGTTTGAGTACTCCATTTCGCCGGTGGTGTGATCGATGGCGGCGAAGAATCCGGTGATGAATTTGTTATCCGGGGTGTTGGCTTTGATGGAATGATTCAGGCGGCTGACGAGTTTGGCGACGTCGGTTTGCAGTTCGCAGAGGGCGTGGACGCGGGCCTGGAGGCTCGACATCAGAAGAGACGCGGCCAAGCCTTTGCCGGAGACGTCGGCGACGACGACGAGGACGCGGCCGTCGGCCATGGGGATGTAGTCGAAGTAGTCTCCGCCAACGGAACGGCAGGGCAGGGAACGCCCGGAGAGTTCCAGGCCCGGCAGGACAGGGGGCGCCTGGGGGAAGAGACCGCGCTGGATGTCGGCGGCTTGTTCGAGGTCATGGGCGAGGACGCGTTCGACGTGTTCGACTTCGACGAGGCGGGCGTGTTCGATGCGGATGGCGGCGATGTTGGCGAAGACGGTGAGGAGGCTGAGGGCCTCGGCGTCGAAGGGATGGAGGATGTTGGGGGTGTCGACATAGAGGATGCCGATGACCTGCGATTCGGTTTGGAGGGGGACCGCCATCAGGCTTTTAATTTTTTGCTGGACGATGGTTTGGGAGGACTTGAGAAAGGAGTCCGCCGCGACGTCCTGAACGAGGAGGGAGGCGCGCTCGCGCATGACTTTGTCGCGGACGGCGGAGGAGACGCGGAAGCCGTCGCCTTTGTTGGCCTTTGTTATCAGTTCGCCGTTTTCCAGCGTCATAAGGACGCCCCGTTTGGCACTGACGGCGTCGAGGGCCAATTCGAGAGTAATGTCGAAGAGGCTTTCGATGGGTTTGAAGGAGGCGAGTTCGCGGCCGGCGCGGACGAGGGCATCCATGCGGCGATTGGCGCGTTCGAGTTCCAACGACGGCGCGCCGACGGGTTTGGCGGAGAAGTTGGCCGAATCGAGGCGAATGATGAAGGTAGAGTCCGGGCGCATGGGCGTACCGGCGTCGTCTTCGACGAATTCGAGCGGGCTGGGAGCGGGTTTGGGTGAAGTGGTTTTATTGACTTCGAATTCGAGGATCTGGCGGCCGGCGACGATGCGGTCGCCGGGGAAGAGGCGGTGTTCGCGAATGAGGTTGTTCCCGTTGACGGTGGTGCCGTTTTTGCTGCCGAGATCGCGGACAATCCAGGCGCCGGCGTTCCATTCAAAGGAGCAATGCTGCCGGGACAGCATGGTGTCCGACGGCATGGGGAGGCTGACGACTTCAGAGCGGCCCATGATGAAGGGGGACGCGTTGAGGCGGATTGGAAGCGACTCACCGTCGGGTCCAGTCAACAAGATCTCGGTTTCGACAAATTCTGGCATACGGCGAAGCTATACTGTGAAAGTATCTCATGAAGGCATAAGGAATCCGCTATGCGGCGATGTCTTGGCAACGAGAGGGACTTGGAGAGGAAAAATGAGCGCAACAATCAACACACGGCAGAACGGCGGAGTGTCCATTTTGGATGTGAGCGGGAAGATCACGTTGGGCGACGGATCCGTGGTGATCCGCGAAGCGGTGAAAAAGCTGGTGGCTGACGGGACCAAGAATATAGTCCTGAACCTCGGCGACGTAACTTACATTGACAGCTCGGGCATCGGGGAACTGGTGTCGGCTTTCACGTCGGTATCGAACAATGGCGGCAACCTGAAGCTTCTGAATCTGACGAAGCGGGTGCAGGATTTGCTGCAGATCACGAAGTTGTACACGGTTTTTGAAGTGTTTAACGATGAAGCCGAAGCGGTTGCGAGCTTTACCTAGTATCCGGGTGGAGGAGTTAGAGGGCGGGGCCGCGCTGATGTTGCGCGGCCTTGTTAGTTGATGGGGCGGTTGACCGATATCGCGGCAATTCGGAGCCTTTTGAACGCGGACCGGATTTGGAGCGTTTACGCGCTGGGGGATCTGTTGCCCGGGGGATTTGCCAAATCGAAATGGTTTGGGCCGGAATTGGCGCTGGTCTACTCCGATTACGGTACTTGCATTTTGTTTGCGATGGGTGAACAGGGCCTGGAAGAAGCTCTGGGAGAGGTGAGTTGGCCGGTGCATTTGCAGTTGCGGCCGAAGGCGATGGCGGTATTGGAGCGCTGTGCGGTGGTGACGAAGCGGATGCGGATGCGGCGCATGGGGTGGAGCGGGGACCGGACGGGGTGGGCGGATACAGGCAGGGCGAGGCGGCTGACGGCGGCGGATGTTCCGGCATTGGAGCGGCTTTATGCGGACGGGATGGAGAGCGGTGAGTCGCCGGACTTCTTCTTTGCTTCGATGGTGGCGGATGGGGTGTTCTTCGGAGTCGCCGAGGGGAACGAGTTGGTGGCAGCGGCGGGGACGCATCTCTACGCGCCGGAGGAGGGAGTGGCGGCGATGGGGAACGTGTATACGCGGCGCGACCGGCGGGGCCGGGGTTTCGGAAAAGTAGTGACTTGTGCGACACTGGCCGAGGTGGCGGGGCTGGAGACGGTGGGGCTGAATGTGCGGGTGGACAATGCGGCGGCGATCCGGGTGTATGAATCTTTAGGGTTCAGGAAGCACTGCGAGTTTTATGAAGGGCTGGCTACCGGCTGGATTGAGGTAGTTCATTCCGGGGGTTAAGGCGCCAACACGGCGACGACGCTGCCGCGGTACATCCCCATTCCGCAGGTGAAACGAAGTTCGCCGGCGGGTTGCGGCGGGAGGTGGATGATCGCGACGCCGCCGGGCGGCAGGGCACGGGTGAGGCCGAGGGCGGGGAACGCGATGCCGCTTCCGCAGTTAGGTGCGGTGTCCCGGTGGATGGCGAGTTTTACGGGGTGGTTCGCAGGAATTTCGATTCTCGCCGGTTCGAATCCTTTGGCGCTTACGCGGATGGCGATGGCATCTTTCGGGATGTTCGTGACCGGCTGGATGGGGTCGATCGCGGGATCGACGGTGATTTCGAACGGAACGGTTTCGACTTTGTCGCCCACCTGCATCTGGAACCAGAGCTTGTAGTGCCCCGGCCGGGGGAACATTGCCGCGACGCGAATTTGGCGGGGAGGCGGGCCGAGGTTTTCGTGGGTGTGTTCGAGTCCGGCGTTTACCGGTAGTTGTTCAATGGGGTGTGCGTGTTGGAAGCTGCCGAGGCCGTCGCCGGCGATGATGACGTGCGCCCAGGCGCCGAGGTAGGGCCGCCAGTTGGGGATTGGATTCCTGGCTTGGAAGAGCAGGTCTGTATCGGCTCCCGCGTGGAATTTATCAGGTTTGATGAGTGCGATGCCTGGGTTGACCGAGGCGGGCATGCTCCGGGTGGGGACGGTTGCATCAACGTCGAAATGTTCGACGCGCTGGGGGGCTCCGGGGAGCGTGAAATCGGCATAGATGCGATAGTGTCCGCTTTTCGGAAACTGGTACTCCACTTGCCAAACGCCTTGTTCATTGACGGCGGGATGGATGTGGGCGAAGTTCGCGAGGTCGTGCGAGACGATCAGGACGTGCAGCGGGCGTTCGTGGACGAATTCCAGATGGCGGATGGGTTTGCCATTGGAGGTGTTGAATTGAAAGTGCAATCGCCCGGGCGGATCATATCGAAATGAGACCGGTCCGGCAATCGGAAGGGGGGTGTGCGTGCCGAATTGACCTTTAAATTCGGTGGCGAGGATGTAAGGGAATGCCAGCGCGCCGTCGGCGCCGGTGGAGAGGAAATAGGCGTAAGTGCCATCCGGATACTCGGGCGTTGGCATGAAGCGGCCGTTGTATTGATCCAGATTGCCCGCTCCGGCGATGTATTCGTAGTCTTCGACGAAGGCGCCGAGCGGATATTCGGAATTCACCGGGGGACCGTCCTGTCCAGGCGCCAGCAAAGTGCCATCGGGCAAACGGTTCCGCGCCGGAATTTGGCGCAGACGGTAACTGGAGCGCATGCGTCCGATGGAACTCCAGGGGCCATAGACGGGGTAGCCGTCGAGCGCGTAGCCGATGATGGGTGAATGCCGGCCGCGGCCGGGGAGCAGACCTTCGAGCAGTCCAGGGGGCGGAGGGGCGTGCGCGCTTTTTGCACTGCGGGCAAGGCCGTCAAAGTGCCAGAGATTTTGACCGCGATAGGAGGAGTACTCAAAGTGGTTGGGAATAGGCACTCCGTTGACGAAAACGCCGGCGTAATCCGCAGGAATGTGGGCATGCGGGCCCATCTCCGGCCGCGGTTGAACCGGAATACGGAAGGAGAACTGGCGGGCCGTTGGCGCCGGATTTGGATCTACGGCGAGCGGCCCCAGATAAGCGAGAGAGATTCCCGCGGATCGTACGACGATTTCGCCGCCGTTCGATTCGACGCCATGGACATCGGGACGAATTCCGGCGACGGCGCTGCTCGCCGGTGCGGAGTGGATCCAAACACTCCGCACCGGTTGTGCGAAAAGGGCCGGAGCCAGAAGGATGACGATGACGCGCATGTTACTGGATGACGATGTTGACGGGGTTCGAAGGTTTGCCTGCGGCGGTGATGACGACGTCCACTTTGCCTTTGCCAATA
>Ga0335394_10007635_pt1 | contig 12196 bp, 8 predicted proteins | sample MAT03_FD_205741 | JGI IMG/M metagenome (GOLD analysis project Ga0335394, IMG submission 205741) | Freshwater microbial communities from Lake Fryxell liftoff mats and glacier meltwater in Antarctica - MAT-03 (spades assembly) (version 2) ... | reverse complement strand
GTAATAGATCGAGGTGCAGGCCCCGCTCTCGGCATGGGCGGTTACCAATTCACCCGGCACGATGAATACCCCCCGCATCTGGCAGGAGGCGTCGGGCGCAGAATGGAACTGCAGGCGGCCGACGCCTGTCGCCCGACGGCTGGAGACTTCGGCCGAAATGAATGTGCCGCTCTCCGCCGCTTCGCGGAACAGCGACGTGCATGCAGTCGTCGCCCAGCGCTGGCCGGGTCTGCGCCGCCATCGGAGCCTTCAGCGCGGCAGCCATCGGCGGAGGCTGCGGCGCGGCGGGCGCGGCGGCCACGATCACCGGCACTGCGGCCGCGACCCGTGCCGCCGGCAGCACGGCGGTGAACCGTCCGAGAGAGCTCTCTTCCCGGCTCGCGGAGACTCTCATGTTGCGCCAGCAGGTGCGGTCGAAGCCCAACGATCTGGCCATCTGCGTCGTCAAGCCGCAGATGTGCGCGGACTGCTTGAAGGAGTTGCGGTGGTCACCGGCCTTGGCGGTGGTACCCTTCAGCAAGAACCCCAGGAAGACGGTCAGAACCGCTGCACCACCGCCCAGCCTGCCGTGCCCGAACCTCATGGTGCGCCCATCGAATCAGCGTGTGGTTGCCGGCCCCGAACCACTGGGAGCGAACGCCGGGTATTCGGACGACTGTCGGGTCGCCTTGTTCCGAGCCTGAGGGCTCGGCCCGCATGTCAGGCGGACGCCGTCCTCTGTCGATTCGCAGTGTTCACTGGCGTTTCAAAGGCATGGCCCGGGAACCGAGCCGCGACAGGCGCCCGCATCGAGACCCGATGCGGTGCCGGCGGTGGCGAGCGCCTGTCAGCGCAGGCGCGGGGCCCTTGCGGCCCGGCGCCGGAACCTTCAATCGGCGGACTTCTGGCCGCGAAACTCGTCGTGGCAGGCCTTGCAGCTCTGGCCCACGGTGCCCACGGCCGCCTTGACGGCGTCGAAGTTGCCGGACTTGGCGGCCACTTCCAGCTTGGCCACGTCGGCGATCATGCGGTCGGAGGCGGTCTTGAACTTGACGGGCTCTTTCCACACCTCCGCCTTGGCGCGGGTCGGCAGACCCTTGTCGGTGCCCGGCCCGAAGGCCGTGAACGGGAGCTTCGCCATTTCAGCCACCAGTTCGGCGTTTTCGATGACGAGCTTGGCGTCGAAAGGCTGAATGCCCTGCGCCATCATCGCAATGCGGCTGAAGTGCGCGGCCATCACGCTGAAAGCGCCCTGGCGGTACTTGATGGCGGTTTCGGCGGTCTGGAACTGCGCCGCAGCGGGCAGACCCACCAGCAGACCGGCCAGAAGAATCGACGTCGTGTGGATCGGTTTCATGGGGAATCCTCGAAAGAGCGTAGCCGAACGGGCAGCCAAGCCAGGTTTATCGGTAGCCCGCGCCGCCGGCTTGAGCGCGCATCTCCACGAACAGGACGCCGAGCGCGCCGCTCTGCTCCAAAGGCCACGCAGCAGGCGTATTGCGCCTGGCTTGCGGACGTCGCTATGCGGTGGTCCGCTGCAGGCGCAGTGTCGTGTTGATGACCCGCGTCAGCTTGTCGGCGTACTCCGGATCGGTGGCGTAACCGGCCTTCTGCAGACCGCGCGCGAAGACTGCCGCCGTGTCGGCCTGCGCCACAGGGCGGCCAGCGGCCGAAGCGGCTGCGGCACGCGTCACGCCACCCATGGCGGCTTGGTAACGCGGGCTTTCCTTCATCAGCCGGCCATAGTCGGCAAACGACTCGGCATAGCTGCCGTAGGCGCGGAACTTGGCCGTCACCTTCTGCGCCTTGCCATTGATGAACTCCGTCGTGGTGATCTCGGCCACCGGTCCCTTCCAGCTGCCGCCGGCCTTGATGCCGAAAAGATTGAAAGACGGCGTGCCGTCGGCATGCCGGATTTCCTTGCGGCCCCAGCCGGTTTCCAGCGCCGCCTGCGAGACCATGAAGGTTGCCGGAATGCCGGTGACGCCCTCGGCCTTCTCTGCCGCCTCCTTGTGCTGCTGAACGAAGCCCAGCGCGCCGGTCTGCGGAATGCGCGTGGCCGACGGCGTGGCCTGCAACGGCGCGGCCGTGTTGTTGGCCGAGCCGGTGGCCGGAATCGGCCCCGGAGTCAGGCCCATCTGCCGCTCCAGCTGCTTCAAGATGAGGTCCGACAGGTTGTCCTGCCGGGCCGCAGCCGTGCCCGCGAGTGGCGTGCCCTGCCATTCGGCACCCAGCCTCCTGCCGGCGCCAGCGCCTATCCCGGCGCCGCCGTCGCCGTCGCCGTCGTCGAGCGGGCCGCAATGCGGTGCGGGGCCGTCGATGCTCTTCAGGAGCTCGTTCGTGAACAGCATGCCGAACGGCCGGGTGACTGCCTGCGGATCACCGGTGGCTCGCGCGCGCAACGCGTGCGGCGACCCGCTGTCCCGGCTCAGTACCTGCACCGGCGCCTGGGGGATGGAAGCCATCGGTTCACCTCGGGTTCAGAATTCAACGCGCCGGCGACATGCCCGGGCCCGGGAGGACACGAACGGATCGTCCATGCTGGCCAGTCAGCGCCTGCCGTGGCGATTCCGGGGAAACGGGTCATGCACGCAACTCCTTCTGGGGATGCGGCATATTCCCCGGAACTGAATGCTTGCAATGGGCAAAAAAGAGGCCTGCCGGCCCGCCTTCTCTGGCGCTGCGGCGCGCTAGAAATGCGGCGGAAGATCGTCGCGCAGGCTGCGCGCCGCGGGAACGTCACCGCTGTTGCCGTAGTGTTTCAACGCGGCCAGTTCGCGCAGCAGCAGATCGATCTGGCGCTGCTGGCGCACCAGCACGTCGTTCAATCTGTCCAGGGTGTCTTCGGTGTAACTGGCCTTGATCTCCAGATCGATCAGGCGCTGCTCGACGGCGTTCGGGTTGTTCATCGGCGTATTGGATTCCAACAGGGACGCCAACATGCACGCCGAAGTCGGCGCGCCGGTCTCTCAGTTCACCGCAAAGCAGTACAGCAAGCCCGCGCCGCCGGTACCCACCAGCGCCGGCTGCGAACAGCCGCGCGACGGATGCGAAGCGTTCCAGGATTTCATCGGTGCGGTTTCGTCGAGGCCCACGCGGTCGTGGTGGCCGACGACGGCCGCACCTTCGGCGCCGCCCAGCGTCCAGTTGCCGCAGGTGGCGTCTGCGGCGCGGCCGTCGGCGTTGGAACCGGTCAGCACGTCGTGCTGGTTGGGCTTGTCGCCGCGGCCATTCACCACCTCGGCGCGCTCGGTCAGCGCGGTGGCCTTGTTCAGGTTGTTGTCGCCGTGCAGTTCCTCGACGTTCTTCGCGATCACCACGCCCTGGGCGTTCTTCCACGGGCCGGTGCCGATGCGGTCACGTGCATTCACCAACGTGCCGCCGCCGGCGGCGTTGGTGCTGAGGTAGGCGCGCCAGGTGCGGCCGCCCGCATCGGCCAGGGTGGCCAGTGTCTGGCAATGCGCGTCGGCGCCGGCCAGCCCGCCCAGGTTGGCGCCGCTGCCCGCGCCGGTGCTGGTGACGAAAAACGTCATCGGCGGGGCGTCAGGCTGTGTTTGCGAGCAGGCGGCGGCGGTCAGCACAGCGATGGCGATGACGGTGAAAAGCGGGGCGCGCATGGTTTTCTCCTGGGACGGCTGTGCTGTCGATGTGGCGACAGGCTACACCGCCAAAGGGGCAGGCACCAGCGTGGAATCCGCCAGTTCGCAGCGCTGTCGCTACACTGCCTGCGCCGCCTGCCTGCGCCGTCTGGCTGCACTGACAGGCGGCCGCTGATTCACCACCACAACCATGCCCGCCACCCGCCACCCGCACGCCGTCCGCAGCGCCTGCTGGCTGCTGGCCAACGCCGCACTGGTGCTGCTGGGCGCCTGCGGCAGCGCGCCTCGCAGCCCGCAGACGGCCGACCACAGCGGGCGCGACGGCGTCGAGGCCAACCCGCCGGCCGGGCTGGAGCGGCTGCCCGACGCCGAGCCGCGTGTCGAGCCGCTGCGCAGCGGCGGACCCAACAAGCCCTACGAGGTGCTGGGCCAGTCGTACACACCCGTCACCACCGACCGCGCGCTGCGCGAGACCGGCCTGGCCTCGTGGTACGGCCGCAAGTTCCACGGCAGGCCGACCGCCAGCGGCGAGCGCTACGACATGTACGCGATGACGGGCGCGCACAAGACGATGCCGCTGCCCAGCTACGCCCGCGTGCGCAACCCGGCCAACGGCCGCGAGATCATCGTGCGCATCAACGACCGCGGGCCCTTCCACTCCGACCGCGTGATCGACCTCAGCTACGCCGCCGCGCTGAAGCTGGGGCTGCTCGCCGGCGTGGCCAGGGTCGAAGTGGAACGGCTGACCAACGAGGACATCCGCGCCGGCCTGTGGCAGCGCGGCCGCACGGTGGCCGAGCCACCGCCGGTGAGCGTCGACATGCCGCCGGCCGCCACAAAGCCGGCCCCGCCGTACCGCGCCGACGATGACCCGCTGATGGCGCTGCTGGCCGCGCCGCCGACAACCGCACCACCAACTCCACAAACCACCTCGTCAGCCGCCACCGCAGGCATCTACTGGCTGCAGCTCGGCGCCTTTCGCCAGCGCGACAGCGCCACCCAGATGCAGCGCCGCCTGCAGCGTGACGCCGACTGGCTGGCGCCGCTGCTCGCTGTCTTCGACGAGCGCAACACCTACCGCGTGCAGGCCGGCCCGTTCGCCACACGCGGCGAGGCGCTGGGCCAAGCCGAGCGGCTGCGCGGCCTGCTGCCGGACGCGCCGCTGGTGGTGGAACGGCGATGAGCGCCGGCACCGGCACCGTCGTCGGCACCTCCACGGGCATCGTGCAGCCCTGCCGCGTCTTCATCAGCTATCGCAGCAGCGACGGCCGCGACAAGGCCACCGCGCTGGCGCGCGATCTGGGCCAGCGCTTCGGCGACGACGCCGTGTTTCTCGACAAGGACGACCTGCGCGGCGGCTCGGCCTGGCGTGACGAGGTGGCGCGCACGCTGGGCCACCGGCCCGCGCTGCTGCTGCTGGTGACACCGGGGCTGCTGGGCGACGTCGACGCGGCGGGCAGGCGCCGTATCGATCAGGCCGACGACCCGGTGCGCCGCGAGTTGCAGGCCGCGCTGGACGGCGGCGCCGAGTTGATCCCGGTGCTCTGCGACGGCATCGAGGCGCCGCCGGCTGCCGGCACGCTGCCGCCGCCCTTCGACCGGCTGGCCGACTTCACCTGGCGCCGGCTGCGCGCCTACGACTGGGCGGCCGACGTGCAGCGCCTGACGGACGACCTGCTGGCGCTGGGCGTGCCGCCGCGCGCGGCGGCGCCCGCGGCAAGCAAAGTCGCCACGCCGCCGCCACGGCGCGGCCTGCTGCTCGGCGGCGCTGCGGCGCTCGTCACCTTGCTGGCCGGCGGCGGCTGGTACGCGGCGCAGCGCCGAAAGGCCGACCCGTCGGCGGATCTGTCCGGAGACTGGCAGGCCACGCTGGCGCACGGCGAACAGGCCGTGCTGACGCTGCACGAAGCCGGCGGTCTGCTCACGCTGGCCAGCACGCCGATCGAGGTCAGCGCCCGGCCCGAATGGGAAGAGAACCGCCGTTTCTGGCTGGAGCGCACAGGCATGGAGCTGGGCGCGGTGATGTACCGAGGCGAAGGCCGGGTCATCCGCGACCCCGGCACTGCGGCGCGCATCGACATCGCGCTGCAGGTGCTGCCGGGCGGCGGCGATGCGCTGCTCGACAGCGGCAATCTTTCGGCCACGGCCTCGGCGGATGGCCATCAGCTGGCCGGCCGCATCTGGCTGAACGGCGCGCAGGCCGACTGGCCGGCCGCAATGCAACGCCGCTGAGCGCCGGCTGATCAGCCGCGAACGCGCATCGACAGATCGATCGCGCGCACGTCCTTCGTCAGCTTGCCGATCGAGATCCGGTCGACGCCGGTGGCGGCGATGTCGCGGATGGTTTGCAGGTTCACGCTTCCCGACACCTCCAGCAACGCCCGGCCGGCATTCAGCACAGTGGCCAGGCGCATGTCGGCCAGCGAGAAATCGTCGATCAGCACGCTGGCGGCGCCGGCGTCCAGCGCCTCGGCCAGTTCTTCCAGGTTCTCTACCTCGATCTGCACCGACACGCCTGCATGCAGCGCCGCTGCGGCTGCCAGCGCGGGCCGGATGCCACCCGCCGCGGCGATGTGGTTTTCCTTGATCAGGATGCCGTCCCACAGCGCCAGCCGCTGGTTGTGGCCGCCGCCCAGGCGCACCGCGTACTTCTGCGCCTGGCGCAGGCCGGGCAGGGTCTTGCGGGTGTCGAGCACGACGCAGCCGCGCGGGTTGGGCGACAGGCCGGCAATGGCATCGACGAACTCACGCGTGACGGTGGCCACCGCGGACAGCATCTGCAGGAAGTTGAGCGAGGCGCGCTCGGCCGACAGCAGCGCGCGGGCGTCTGCCTCGATGGCGCAGACCTCGGTGCCGGCGGCCACCCGCTGGCCCTCGGCCACCGCCCAGATGACGGTGGCGGCCGGGTCCAGGCTGCGCAGGCAGTCGTCGAACCAGGGCTGGCCGCAGAGCACGGCGGCTTCCTTGGCCAGCACGCCGGCACGCAGGCGGCGGCCGGCGGGCACGAGCAGCGCCGTCCAGTCGCCAAGGCCGATGTCCTCGGCCAGCGCGTCGCGCACGTTGCGGGCCCGCGCGTCGGCCAGGGTTTCGTTCAGATCGGTGGTCATGTGCGGTGCGCTCGTCAGGGTTCTTCCCCAAGTTTATGGGCGCCGCACCATCCCTAGTACGCCGCCACAGAGATGTCGGAACAATTGAAAGCGATGGAATCGGCCCGAGTGCAAGGCGCAAACCACAGCAATACCAAGCGGTATTGCGAGGATTTGCAACGCCGCAATCGGATCGAAGACGAGTTTTCATGTTTCGATATTTCTGTGGCGGCGTACCAGGTCCACATCCACACCTTGATCGCCAGAAGCTTTGCGGCGATGCTCGCCGCCCGGCCATGCCCACATGGACCGGCAGCCAGAAGACGGAACCCCGAGGAGACGACATGTCCAATGACACCCAGGCCATCACCTTCGTCATCAACGGCCAGCGGCAGGACGGTGCCGCCGGCACCCGTGGCGCCGGTGGTATGGCGGCCACCCCGCGCGAAGGTCCGGGCCGGCTGAAGGAATCGGTGCGGGTCGGCGCGCGGCGCGGCACGCAGGACGAAGTGCGCGTGACCGCGGTGCCCGGTGAAGACGTGGTGGTGCTGCACCTGACGAACGGGCCGTCGTTGATGCTGCACCCGGCCACCGCGCGCGACCTGATGCTCGCCCAGGGCAGCGCCACGCGCAGCGCGGGGAACAGCGCGCCGGGCGAGGTGGCGGTGCCGGCCGAGCTGAAGTGGCGGGGCCTCGAACAGTCGGCGCCGACACGCGGAGGCGGTTTTCTCGGCGACGTTCTGCTGTCGGCGATCGACATCATCACCGGCATCGGGAAGGATGAAGTCGCCGACTTCGCGGCCTCGCTGGCGGTGCAGAAGGTCGACAGCCAGGTCGACGCCGGCGTCTACGGCTTGCGTGCCGAATCGCTGCGCCCGCTGAAGGACAGCGGCCTGAAGCTCGACCTGGTTCCGGCGGCGGCGGATGGCGGCCCGCTGCTCGTGCTGATGCACGGCACCTTCGTCGAGACGGTCAGCACCTTCGGCAAGCTGTGGGCGCTGCACCCGCAGCGTGTGCGCGACCTCTTCACCCACTATGGCGACCGCGTTTACGCGCTCGACCACCCGACGCTGGGCGCCAGCCCCTTCGCCAACGCCATGACCCTGGTGCGGACGCTGCCGCACGGCGCCCGGCTGCATCTGGTGACGCATTCACGCGGCGGCCTGGTGGCCGAGGTGCTGGCGCGGCTGGCCGGCCAGCGGCAGATCGGCGCGGCCGACTTCGCCTTCTTCGCCGGCGCCCAGTACACCGCGCAGCGCAACGAACTGCAGCTGCTGCACGAAGAGATCGTCGCCCGCGACATCCACGTCGACCGTGTCGTGCGCGTGGCCTGCCCGGCGCGCGGCACGCTGCTGGCATCGAGGCGTTTCGACGCCTACCTGTCGGTGCTGGAATGGACGCTGCGCCTCAGCGGCGTGCCGGCGCTGCCGGCGCTGGTCGACTTCCTGGCCGAGGTGGCGCGCCGCCGCGCCGACCCCGGCCTGCTGCCCGGCCTGGCCGCGATGATCCCCGACAGCCCGCTGGTGCAGTGGCTGAACACGGCCGGCAGCGCCATTGCCGGCGATCTGCGCGTCGTGGCCGGCGATCTGGAAGGCGACTCGGTGGGCAGCTGGCTGAAGACGCTGCTGGCCGATGCGTTCTACTGGACCGACAACGACATCGTCGTGCAGACACGCTCGATGTACGGTGGCTCGCCGCGCGCCGCCGGCGCCAGCTTCCTGCTCGACCAGGGCGGCAAGGTCAACCACTTCAGCTACTTCGTCAACGAGCGCACCGTGGGCGCCGTGGTCGACGCGCTGGTGCAGGCGCAGCCGCCGGGCTTCCGCCCCATCGGCCCCCTGTCCTGGGCCGGCACCGACAGCGGCGGCGTGCGTGCCGCCAAACGTGCGGCCGTCGCCCCGCAGGTAGCGGCCGCCAAGCCGGCCGTCTTCCTGCTGCCCGGCATCCTGGGCAGCAACCTGAAGGCGGGCGACGATCGCATCTGGCTCGGCCCTCGGCTGATCGGCGGCCTCAAGCGGCTGGCCTACCGAAGCGGCGTGGCCGACGACGTGTCGCCCGACGGCCCGATCGGCCTGATCTACGACAAGCTGATCGAGCACCTGGATGCCAGCCACGAGGTGATCGAGTTCGCCTTCGACTGGCGGCGGCCGATCGAGGAAGAAGCGCGCCGGCTGGGCGCGGCGGTCGACGCCGCGCTGCAGGCCCGCGCGGCCAGTGGCGAGCCGGTGCGCCTGCTGGCGCATTCGATGGGCGGCCTGGTGGCACGCACGATGCAGCTCGAATGCCCTGAAGTCTGGCAGCGCCTGATGGCGCACGCCGACGCCCGTATGCTGATGCTGGGCACGCCGAACGGCGGCTCCTGGGCGCCGATGCAGGTGCTGTCGGGCGACGACACCTTCGGCAACGCGCTGGCCGCTTTCGGCTCGCCGCTGCAGGACCGCCAGGCCCGCCAGCTGATGGCCGGCATGTCCGGCTTCATCCAGCTGCAGGCCGGCCTGCTGGACGAGAATCTGGGCCTGGCCAGCGAGGCCACCTGGCGCCGCCTCGCCGACGACGACCTGAAGCGCGTGCGCGAGAGCAACTGGTGGCACCGCAACTGGCTCGCCGACGAGAGCACGAGCAACCAGCTCAGCGCCTATGAGTGGGGCGTGCCGCCGCAGGCCGTGCTCGACCAGGCGCGCGCGCTGCGCCTGCGTCTGGACGCCCAGCGCAACGGCGATCTGAAGAACTTCGCCGACAAGCTGCTGCTGGTGACCGGCCACGCCAGGTTCACGCCCGACGGCTACGAACTGGGCGCCGAAGGCCTGGTCTACCTCGACGCCACCGACGGCGGCGACGGCCGTGTGCCGCTGGCCAGCGCGCTGCTGCCCGGCGTGCGCACCTGGACGCTGGACTGCGAACACGGCAGCCTGCCCGATGCCAGGCAGGCCTTCGACGCCTACCTGGAGTTGCTGACGCGCGGCGACACCACGCTGCTGCAACGGCTGAGCGCAGAAACCCGTGGCGCGCGCGGCAGCGGCGCTGCGACTGCGGTGAACCATGTGCGCAGCCGGCCGTCCCGCGCCCGGCCGTCGGCGCTGCCGGCCGACACGATGAAGTCGCTGCTCGGCTCGCCGCGTGCCGGCCTGGTGGACTCACCCGACGCGCCGGCCGGTGGCGCCTTGCGCGTCAGCGTGCTGAACGGCAACCTGAGCTTCGTGCGCCAGCCGCTGCTCGTGGGCCACTACCGATCACTCGCGCTGACGGGCACCGAACGCGTGATCGACGGCCTGGTCGGCGGCGCGATGGGCGCGGCGCTGGCCGCCGGCCTCTACCCCGACACGCCGGGCGCGCACCAGGTCTTCCTCAACCACCGGCGCGATGCCAACAACCCCTGGCGCGTGCCGGCGCCGGAAAGCACCATCGTCATCGGCCTCGGCGACGAGGGCAAGCTGCGCGAGACCGACCTCGTGCTCAGCGTGCGCCAGGGCGTGCTGGCCTGGGCGCAGCGCGTGTCTGAACAGCCCGGCGGCGCGCCCAGCAGCTTCGAGCTGGCCGCCACGCTGATGGGCAGCGGCGGCGTGCGCATCACGGCGGGCAGCGCGGCGCGCGCCATCGCGCAGGGCGTGCGCGAGGCCAACGAGCGGCTGGCCATCAACGGCTGGCCGAAGGTCAGCCACCTGATCCTCGTCGAGCTGTTCCTCGAACGTGCGTCGGACGCCTGGCGCGGGCTGCAGTTGCTGGCCAGCGCGGGCGCCGGCCGCTTCGAGACCGCACCGACGGTGGTCTCGGGCATCGGCGCGCTGCGCCGGCAGATCGACAGCGGCTACCGCGGCACCGACTACGACCTGATCAGCGCGCTCACCGCCGGTGTCCCCGGCAACAGCCCGGCTGGGGGCACCGCCGGCAACGCCGCCGTACCGGCCACCTCGGACACCATCGCCTACACGCTCGACACCAAGCGCGCGCGCACCGAGGTGCGCGCGCAGATGACACAAGGCAAGCTGGTGCGCGAACTCGTCACGCGCGCTTCCAACGACACGAATGCCGACAAGCAGATCGGCCGCACGCTGTTCCAGCTGCTGGTGCCGCCCGAGCTGGAACCCTTCCTGGCCGGCACCAGCAACATGCTGCTGGAGCTCGACGGCGGCAGCGCCGGCATCCCCTGGGAGATGCTCGACACCGGCGGCAGCCGGGGTGCCGGTGACGACCCTCGGCCCTGGGCGATCCGCAGCCGGCTGCTGCGCAAGCTGCGGCTGGAGGTCTACCGCGAGCGTGTGCAGGACGCCAACGCCGACGACTCGGTGCTGGTGATCGGCGAGCCGCTGGTCAGCAGCAAGGACTACGGCCGCCTGCCCGGCGCGCAGGCGGAAGCCAAGGCGGTGGTGCAGCAGCTCATCACCGGCGGTGGCATCGCACCTGAGCGCGTGGTGCGCCTGCTCGGGCATGACGACGCCACCACCATCATCAACGCGCTGCTGGCGCGTTGCTACCGCATCGTGCACGTCGCCGGCCACGGCGAGTACGGGGCGGGCGGCGGCGTGGTGCTGTCGGGCGGCACCTTCCTGGGCCCGCGCGAAATCAACACCATGCGCACCGTGCCGGAACTGGTATTCGTCAACTGCTGCCACCTGGCGGCGCGCGAGCCGGGCGACGTGCTGGGCAACTTCGACCGCACCGGCTTCGCCGCCGGCGTGGCCGAGGCGCTGATCAGGATCGGCGTGCGCTGCGTCATCGCCGCCGGCTGGGCGGTCGACGACGGTCCTGCCGCCACCTTCGCCACCACCTTCTACCGCGAGCTGATGGCCGGCGCGCCCTTCATCCGCGCGGTGGCCGCCGCGCGTGAGGCCGCCTGGGACAGGGGCGGCAATGGCAATACCTGGGCCGCCTACCAGTGTTACGGCGACCCGAACTGGGTCTTCGACGCCACCGTGAAGGACGCGCAGCCCACGCTGATCAGCAACAACGACGACCAGTACGACGGCGTGTCGTCGCCGCTGGGCCTGGCGCTGGCGCTGGAGGAACTGGCCGTGGGGTCGCGCTGGCAGGCCATCAAGCCCGAGGTGCAGCTGCCGAAGATTCGCCTCCTGGAGGCGCGTTTCGGCACGCTGTGGCGCGGCATGGGCGCCATCTGCGAGGCCTTCGGCCTGGCCTGCGCGGAGGCCGGCGCCACCGACGAGGCCATCGGCTGGTACGACGAAGCGCTGCAGTGCAACGACGCCAGCGCCTCGATGAAAGTGGCCGAGCAACTGGGCAACCTGCGCGCAAGGCAGGCCTGGAAGCATGTCAGCAAGGCGCCGGCATCGGGCCCGGCGCTGGCCCGGGCGCTGGACGAAGGCCGCGTGCAGATCATGCACGCGCTGGCCTTGCTGGAGCCGCTGGCCGCGCTGCAGCCCACGCTGGAACGGCTCAGCCTGTGCGGCTCGGCCTGGAAGCGGCTGGTGCTGCTGGAAGCGCGCGCCGGCAACAAGGCGGCCGAGCGCGCCGCGTTGACGAAAACCACCGAGTACTACCGCCAGGCCGAGCAGCGCGCCGCCAACAGCGGCCACCCCG
>Ga0335394_10007631_pt1 | contig 12202 bp, 9 predicted proteins | sample MAT03_FD_205741 | JGI IMG/M metagenome (GOLD analysis project Ga0335394, IMG submission 205741) | Freshwater microbial communities from Lake Fryxell liftoff mats and glacier meltwater in Antarctica - MAT-03 (spades assembly) (version 2) ... | reverse complement strand
CGTCGTAGGTGATGTCGATCTTGCCGGCGTTCGCTCCGGCAGTCGGCATGGCGACCTGTACCGAGTTCGGGACGATGACGCCTGCGGTGATGTTGAGTGACGATGTCGTGGGGGCGCCGGTGGCATCGCCCGGGCGCACGGAGATGAACCCGCTGGCTGTGGAGCCGACTGATGTGACGTTCAACAGCACGCCGGTTGCGCCGGCGGGCACCACGACCTTGGTGCCGGTTGCGGTGGGGATCGAGCCGGTCACCTGCAGCTTCTGTCCCGCAGGCGAGGTGAACGGTCCGGGCAGGCCGATGTCGTTGCCGTCGCGGGTGTCGAGGATGCGTTCAGGTGCGACGGACACGATCGTGGATTCCAACGGCCCGGGTGCTGCCTGCGCGACGAATATCCCGCCGGCGCCGAGGCTGACCGCGACGGCTGCGCCGATCGCTGCCCACCGGGAGCGCCACAGGCTCGTACGCGTGGTGTCGATTGGTTGCTTCTCGAGTGTGATCATGGTTGGTTCTCCAGCCCGTTTGTGGTGACACCCCCTTGGTGACCCCGGATGAGTGTTGACCTCCACGCAGCCTTCGTCAAGGACCCAGCAACAATTGTCGGCAACGGGTACACAACTCCATGCTGACTGTGACGTCAGAGTTGGATCGTAGGCACGGTCGAAGCTGTCGTCGTCGAGCAGGTCGGTCACGTCGCCGGGGATGACTGTCCGGTTTCTCTGACTAGCGGGACGTGGTGCCAGAGACCGAGACGGTTCAGCGCACTTGTTCGTCGCTGTGGAACCAGCCGTTGATGTCGGCGATCACCTGCACCGGCGTCGACGCATCGAAACACACCCGACCACCCACGCCGGGCGGGACGATCACGGCGTTCGCTACCGCTTCACCCACACCAAAGTTCACCGACGACACCCCCGGCACCGCTCTACCGCATGCGAACACGGTCAGAAATCCTGGCTCAGACGCACCGACGACTGTGACGTTCAGCGACAGGCCGCCAACACCCAGCATCCCCACTGACAGCGGCGAGCCTGGCGTCACCCGACCGGCGACGACGCCGACGAGCCCGCCATTCGTCCCTGACCGTGTGTCGAACACTCGGGCCGCCGTCACCGGGTTGAATCCCTGCCCGTCGGCGAACCAGCCGTTGATGTCGGCGATCACGTGCACCGGCGCCGATGCGTCGAAGCACACCCGGCCGTCCACACCCGGTGGAACGATCACTGCGTTCGCGACTGCCTCCCCAACACCGAAATTCACCGACGACACCCCTGGCACCCCACCGCCACATGCGAACCCCGTCACGAACCCCGCCTCCGACGCGCCGACCACCGTCACGTTCAGCGACAACCCACCAACACCCGAAGACGGCACCCCGCCAACACCCAGCATCCCCACCGACAACGGCGACCCGGGAACCACCCGACCTGCTCGCACCACGTCGGAACCCGACCGTGTGTCGAGCAACCGTGAGGGGGCCACCAGGTTGAAACCTTGCCCTTGGGCGAACCAGCCGTTGATGTCAGCGATCACCTGCACCGGCGTCGACGCGTCGAAACACACCCGACCACCAACACCCGGTGGAACGATCACCGCATTCGCGACCGCTTCGCCGACACCGAAATTCACCGACGACACCCCCGGCACTGCACCACCACATGCGAACACCGTCAGAAATCCTGGCTCGGACGCGGCCACCACCGTCACGTTCAACGACAGGCCACCAACACCCGACGACGGCACACCACCAACACCCGACAACCCGACCGACAACGGTGACCCTGGCACTACCCGACCCGAGACAACATCGACGAGTCCGCCGCCGGCGCCGGCTCGCGTGTCGAACAACCGTGCCGCAGCCACCGGGTTGTAGGTCGGCCACCAGGTGAACGGGGCCGACACCGCCGGCGGGCCAGCACCCTTGCGATTCTGCGCGACCACGCTCGCCGTGTACTGCCGGCCCTTGGCGAGCCCGTCGATCACGCAGGTCAGCGGCCCCGAACTCCACGTGCAGGCCCGCCCGCCCGGGCTGACCGTGATCGTGTAGCCGGTGATGGCCGATCCGCCGTTGGCCGGCTCGGCCCACGACACTGTTGCCGCACCATTCGCCGTCGCCGTCGCCGTCGCCGTCGCTGTCGCCACGCTCACCGATCGGGGTCCCGCCGGTGTCGTGACCAATGCGTCAGCAGCACGAACGGCCGCGCTTGCGTCGAGCAATCCTGCGCCGCAGTGGTACAGCGCTGCAGGGTCATTCCAACATGTGAACCTTGCACCACGTGGTGAGACCGGGAACGGCCGAGCGGTCTGCTCGAGGATCTGCTCGACCTGCGCCGGCGACAGACTGTCGTTGGCGGCGAGCATCAACGAGATCACCCCGGAAACATGCGGCACCGCCATGCTCGTGCCCTGCTTGGAGGAATACGTCCAGCCGGCGAACGTCAAATCAGCAGTTGTCGTCCCGGCGTTGGAAAGCGACAGGATGGCCTCGGAGTCCGAGGTGAGCTTGAGGCCCCCAGGGGCCGCGATGTCGACGATCGAGCCGGAGTTCGAGTAGTTCGCACGGTCACCGAACCTGGTCGTCGCAGCCACCGCAATGACGTTGTTGCACGACGCAGGCGAGAATGGCGCTGCGTCGAGATCCGATGCCGAGTTGCCCGACGCCGCGACCACGACCGCGCCGAAGGCCGCCGCCGCGTCGATGGCCGACTGCTCCGCCAACGAGCAGAGTGCGCCCGCTCCCAGGCTGAGGTTGATGACCCGCGCCGGGGTCGGGTTGCCCCGCACGCCGTCGACCGGCACGCCGGCCGCCCACCGGATACCGGTCCCGAGGTCGCTCACCCGCCCACTACACGAGCCCAGCACGCGGACCGGCTGAATCGCCGACCGGCGATCGATGCCGCTGATCCCGATCCTGTTGTCCCCTTCGGCCCCGGCGATCCCAGCGGTGTGGAGGCCGTGCCAAGTACTGGGCTTGCCATTGCAGGGATCCCCGGAATCTGTCGGGTCCGCGTCCCAGCCGTCGCCGTCGTTCGACCTCGACAAATCCGACACGAAGTCCCAGCCCGCGATCAGCCGGTCGTTGATGTCCGGGTGAGGGAGGCCGCCGGTGTCAATGACCGCCACCGTGACACTGGAGGATCCGAGCGTCAGGTCCCAAGCCTGCTCGACCGCGACCCCAAGATCGGCATCGCCTGCACCGCGGAGGCTCCACTGATCGACAAGGTACGGATCGTTCGGAACCCACGCGACCTGGCGCCAGCCGTCCGGTTCTGCCGCCGCCACCAACCCATCAGCGACAAGTGCATCGGCCAACTGCTGCGCGTCGGCCAGGCTGACGGGCTGAACCAACGCAACAATCTCCAACTCCTGGTTGACGGCGTCCCGGCGCTGCGCCGATTTGTCATCAAGGGGCCGGACAATCAGTTGGTCAACCAGCAGCTCGGCGCTCGACTCGACGTCACGGTCGGGAGGCTGTGTAATCGGTGCTGACGAAGACGCAGCCGCGACGCGAACACAGCGACTCCGACTCCCAGGAGAATCGGACCCGACCCGAGGCGCCTGTACCACGGACTCATGGCCGCACCCGTTGGCCGACTGTCTCCCCGGCGCACCGGGGAGACAGCGAGTCCCGCATGAGCGACCGTTCGTTAGCCGTCTCGGACCATTCCGCCCTCGTTCCAGGCGCAGACGGAGTGTTGCTACTCCGACAGGTCAGTGTCGGTCGACGACGTGGCGGTCTGAGTTGGTCCAGTTGCTGTCAAGGCCGCTACCTGAACCGCAGTGATGGATCGGCCAAGCCAGTTCCCATTATTGGTGTTGATGCGACACACCACATTGGCCGTCCCCGGTGCTGCGAGAGTTCCACCACCTGTGAACGCCAGACTCACTCGGGATCCGGGCGTACCTATGGCTCCGATAGGAACGAGTTGAAGGCTGAACATGCTGTCGATGATGGTCGTATCTAGCCGCAGTTCGCAACCGAGTAATCTGACCACGGCGTCGTTGTTGTTCGCCACCACGGATGCGTTGACGACATAGTTGCCGGCAGGCAGACTGAGAGTTGCCACCGTTTGGTCGGATCCTGTGAAGCCCAAGACGGAACCGCTCTGGCTGACAGAACCGGAGCTCGTGGCGTACCCTGCGCCGAGTTCCGCCTTCGTGTAGACGTTTGCGGCGTTGGCCTTGAGTGCGACATCGGCGACGAGTTCCTTCAGGCCGGTGTTGGTCATGTAGCCGACCACGTCGATCAGGATGTCGGTCGTTGGACCAGCCACACCGTAGGCGTCGAAGGTGATGTCGATCTTGCCGGCATTCGCACCTGCAGTCGGCAACGCCACTTGCACCGCGTTTGGCAGGATGCCACCGGCCGTGAAGTTCAGCGACGAGGTCGTCGCTGCGCCCGTGGCGTCACCAGGTCGAATCGAGATGAAGGCGGCCGCAGTCGGGCTCACCGGTGTCACGTTCAACAACACACCCGTTGCACCGGTCGGCACCACTGTCTTCGTGCCGGTGGCCGTCGGGATGGAGCCCGTCACCTGCAACTTCTGCGCCACCGCCGACACGAACGGACCGTTGAGGCCGACGTTGTTCGGATCGCGCGTGTCCAGGATGCGTTCGGGTGTCACCGTCACGATCGTCGACTCAGACGGGCCAGGAGCCGCCTGGGCGACGAGCATGCCGCCGGCTCCGAGACTGACCGCGACGGCCGCGCCCATGGCTGCCCACCTCGATCGCCACAAGCTTGTCCGCGCCGAATCGGCCCCTCGATTCCTGAGTGTGATCATGTCAGAGTTCCCCTTGTTCTGGTTATACGCCACTCGAATAGCGACGCTCCAAAGTGTGGACCCCATCGGTGGAACCGTCAAGCGATCGGCCCGACGCCATCCGTCACAACACTGACCGCTCGGTACGATCGGCTCCATGACCGGAACGCTCGTCATCCTCCGTCACGGCCAGTCCGAATGGAACCTCGCCAATCTGTTCACCGGCTGGCACGACGTGGCGCTCACCGACAAGGGCCGCACCGAGGCCACGGCGGCCGGGGTCAACATGGCCGCAGCCGGGCTCCGGTTCGACACCTCACACACCTCGCTGCAGACACGGGCCGTCGTCACCCAGAACCTGGCGCTCGACGCCATGGACCAGTCCTGGCTGCCGGTCGAGCGCAGTTGGCGGCTCAACGAAGGTCACTACGGAGCGCTGCAGGGCCTCGACAAGAAGCAGACCACCGAACGCCACGGCGCCGAACAGGTGCATGCCTGGCGGCGCAGCTACGACACGCCACCGCCGCCGGTCGCGCTCGACAGTTCGGAGCACCCAGCGAACGATCCCCGTTACTCGCACCTCCCACCGGATGTGCTCCCGGCGACCGAGTGCCTGAAGGACGTCGTCCTTCGGGTCCTGCCGTACTGGTACGGCCGGATCGCGCCGTGGCCTGCGCTGCGCTGCTGCCCGGTCGGGTGTGTGGTGCGGTGGTTGCGGCCGGCGACACCGACATGTCGTCGCCCGACGCGCGAACCGGGTACCTCGAGTCGGAGCTGACGATCACGGGTCTCGACGACGAGGATGCAGCCTTCGCATACTGCGTCGAGCGGTACGGAGCCGACGGGTCACGGTTCTTCGAGGGTGAGATGGACCTCGGCGCCACCGACCACGCACGGCTCGCCGATCCGGAGAATGCCACGGCGCTGTTCACCTCGATGGGAGAAGCGTTCCGCCGGGGAGTCTCCGGCTACGCCCACGACATCACCGTGCAGGGTCGGCCGTGGACCTTCGACCCCGGCTCGATCGCGGTACCGGTGATCGTCGCCCACGGCGAGGACGACCAGCTCGTCCCGATCGCGCACAGCCGCCACACGACGTCGCTGATCCCCGGTGCCGAGCTGCGGATCGTCGAGGGGCGCGCTCACCTGAGCCTGACCGACGAGTTCCCGGTGCTCGCTGCAGAATTGACCGTCCCACTGCGCTGACTGGCGACACGTGGTGCCCAACAGGGGACATCGACCGCAGCGATGGTGATAGCGAGCACCACCATCGCTGCGGATCAATATTGCCTCACCGACTCCGTCTAGGCGCCCGCTAGAGGTCACTCTCGAGGTCCCCGACGGGCGCCTGTTCGGTGAGAGCGTTCGTGGCTATGGGTGGGCATGTACAATGAGAACGAAGCCCGAGTTCGCCGGCGTTCCAGTGGAGTTCGCGGTCTGGAGGAACACTTCGCCGGGCACGCCAGAAAGGCCCTGAATTCCGACTTGAACGTCCTGTGGTGCGTTATTCGGGTTGGAGGGGGTTGCCGTGTAGACACAGTTCGTGATGTCGACGGCACCGAAGTTCACGCGGTACGTGCCTGTTGCTGACGTACTCGCGGCCGTTGCTCCTCTGGACCGAGCAAGGACCAGCGTCCCATTGGACGTCACGGTTGCGTGCAGCGTCAGTCCATCGACCTGTGCCTTCGTGTAAACGTTCCCGGCGTTGGCCTTGGCGGCAAGCGACGCGTTCACATCAGCGATATTGGCCTTGAGCGCGACGTCGGCGACGAGTTGCTGGAGACCGATGTTGGTGGTGTAGCCGACCACGTCGATCAGGACGTCGGTCGTCGGGCCCGCCGTGCCGTACGCGTCGAAGGTGATGTCGATCTTTCCGGCATTCGCACCTGCAGTCGGCATGGCAACCTGCACCGACTTCGGCGAGATGCCACCAGCGGTGAAGTTCAACGACGAGGTCGTTGCTGCGCCCGCGGCGTCACCAGGTCGGATCGAGATGAACCCGGCCGCAGTCGGGCTCACTGGTGTGACGTTCAACAACACACCCGTTGCACCGGTCGGCACCACCGTCTTGGTTCCGGTGGCCGTTGGGATGGGCCTGTCACCTGCAACTTCTGCGACGCTGCCGACACGAACGGCCCGGGCCGGCCGATGTCGTTGCCGTTGCGGGTGTCGAGGATGCGTTCGGGTGTGACCGACACGATCGTTGATTCTGACGTCCCAGGAGCCGCTTGGGCGACGAACATTCCGCCTGCTCCGAGGCTGACTGCGACGGCCGCGCCGATCGCGGCCCATCTCGAACGCCACAGACTGGTGCGTGCGTTGTCGACCGGTTGTTTCTCGAGTGTGATCATGGTGGTTCCTCCAACCCGTTTTCGGTGACACCCCCACGGCGACCCCGGACGAGTGTCGACCCCCACCAGACCCAGGTTAAGGGCTCAGCGACAATTGGCGGAAGCGAAGTCAGAACTCAACTTGCGTCGGCGATGCCAGTGTTCGATCGCGAGAACAGGGTCGGCTGGTGACACGTGGTGGTCTGACACCAGGCGGTTCAGCGCACTCGCTCGGCACTGTCGAACCAGCCGTTGATGTCGGCGATCACCTGCACCGGGGTGGACGCGTCGAAACAGACTCGGCCGTCCACACCCGGCGCAACGATCACCGCGTTCGCGACTGCTTCGCCGACACCGAAGTTCACCGACGACACCCCCGGCACCCCACCACCACACGCGAACACCGTCACGAAACCAGCCTCGGACGCTCCCACCACCGTCACGTTCAACGACAACCCACCGACACCCGATGACGGCACACCACCGACGCCCGACAACCCCACCGACAACGGCGAGCCCGGAACCACACGGCCAGAGGCAACACCGACCAGCCCACCGGTCGCCCCCGACCGCGTGTCGAGCAACCGTGACGCGGCCACCGGGTTGAAGCCCTGTCCTTGGGCGAACCAGCCGTTGATGTCGGCGATCACCTGCACCGGCGTCGACGTGTCGAAACACACGCGGCCGTCAACACCCGGCGGAACGATCACGGCGTTCGCGACGGCTTCGCCTGCATCGAAGTTCACCGACGACACCCCCGGCACGGCGCCACCACATGCGAACACCGTGAGAAATCCTGGCTCCGACGCGCCGACCACGGTCACGTTCAACGACAGGCCGCCGACACCCGACATTGGCACTCCACCAACACCCGACATCCCCACCGACAACGGCGACCCTGGCACCACCCGCCCTGCTCGCACCACGTCGGAACCCGACCGCGTATCGAGCAACCGTGAGGGTGCCACCGGATCGAAGCCCTGTTTCTCGGCGAACCAGCCGTTGATGTCAGCGATCACCTGCACCGGCGTCGACGCGTCGAAACAGACTCGGCCGTCCACACCCAGTGGCACGATCACGGCGTTCGCGACGGCTTCGCCCACACCGAAATTCACCGACGACACCCCCGGCACCGCCCCACCACATGCGAACACCGTAAGAAATCCTGGCTCCGACGCGGCCACCACCGTCACGTTCAACGACAGGCCGCCAACACCCGCCAACGGCACACCGCCGACGCCCAGCAACCCGACCGACAACGGCGACCCTGGCACCACCCGACCCGCAGCAACACCCACCAACCCACCAGTCGGCCCTGATCGCGTGTCGAACAATCGGGCCGCGGCCACCGGGTTGTAGGTGGGCCACCAGGTGAACGGGGCCGACACCACCGGCGGGCCAGCACCCTTGCGGTTCTGCGCGACCACGCTCGCCGTGTACTGCTGGCCCTTGTCGAGCCCGTCGATCACGCAGGTCAGCGGCCCCGATGTCCACGTGCAGGCCCGCCCGCCCGGGCTGACGGTGATCGTGTAGCCGGTGATGGCCGAGCCGCCGTTGGCTGGCTCGGCCCACGACACTGTTGCCGCACCGTTCGCTGTCGCCACGCCCACGGATAGGGGTGCCGCCGGTGCGGTCACCAATGCGTCCGCAGCGCGAACGGCCGAACCAGCGTCGAGCAATCCTGCGCCGCAGTGATAGAGCGCCGCAGGGTCGCTCGAACATGTAAACCTTGCACCACGTGGCGAAATCGGGAACGGCCGAGCGGTCTGCTTCAGGATCTGTTCGACCTGCGGTGGTGACAAACTGCTGTTGGCTGCGAGCATCAACGAGATCACCCCGGAAACATGCGGAGCCGCCATGCTCGTGCCCTGCTTGGAGGAATACGTCCAGCCGGCGGACGTCAGGTCCGCAGTCGTTGTCCCCGTGTTCGAAAGCGACACGATGCCCTCGGAGTCCGACGTCAGCTTCAGGCCCCCGGGGGCTGCGATGTCGACGATCGAACCGAAGTTCGAATAGTTCGCGCGGTCACCGAACCGGCTTGTCGCTGCCACGGCGATCACGTTGCTGCACGACGCGGGCGAGAAGGGGATGGTGTCGAGATCAGAGGCCCCGTTACCCGCGGCGGCGACGACGACCGAGCCGGCGGCGACTGCGGCGTCGATCGAGTCTTGCTCGATCATCGAGCACTGCGCGACCCCGCCGAAGCTGAGGTTGATCACGCGAGCGGGAGTCGGGTTGTCGGGCACCCCGGACACCGGCAGGCCGGCGGCCCACCGGATCCCGGCGGCGACGTCGCTCGCGTATCCTCCACACACCCCGAGTACACGGACAGGGAGGACGGTGGATGCCTGATCGACCCCCGCCATTCCGACGCTGTTGTTCGTTGCTGCAGCACTGGTGCCGGCGGTGTGGAGGCCATGCCAGGAACTCGGTTTACCGTCGCATGCATTGCCGGTGTCAGTCGGATCGGGGTCCCATCCGTCGCCGTCGTTGGCGACCCACAACGCCGAAACGAAGTCCCGGCCCGGGGTGAGGCGGCTGACGATGTCAGGGTGCGGGAGAATACCGGTGTCGACGATTGCAACGACCACCGCGGACGAGCCCGTCGTGAGTGCCCAGGCGTCCTCGGCTCCGATGCCGTGGTCCACCACGGGTGCGAGGCTCCATTGACCGCCGTGAAGCGGATCGTCGGGCAGCACGGTCGTCTGCCGCCATCCGTCGGGCTCGGCAGCAGCGACCACACCTGCCTCGACAAGTTCCTTCGAGAGTCTCTCGGCGTCGTCGAACGTGATCGCGTAGTCGAGACCAACGATGGCGAAATCCTCGGTGATCGATACTGCCGAATCAAGCTCGAGCGCATCGACTACGTGTCCAGCAGCAACAACCGAGTCCAAGTTCTCTGCATCCAGTTCGCGCACGATCAATCTGTCGACGAGTCGACCATCGTGGGTGACTTCGCCCGACGGAATCGCAGAAATCGAGCCCCCAGAGACGAGCCCATGAACCATCGAAGGCACGACCACACCGAGCGCAGCAACCGAGAGTGCGATGCCGCCGATCGGTGGACGACCCCAACGTGAGGTCGCCCACCGATCGCCAGCCATAACTGTCCTGTCTCCCGTGTCAGCTCAGGGGGCCAGGTCCTCGTCGGAGGCCAGGTCCTCGTCGGAGTCCGGGCCCGACTCGATGGCGGTCACCGTGCCACCAGGCACGAAGATGGCGTCGAGCGTTGTGTCATTGAGATCAACGCCGGTCTCCGCGTTCGACACCAGATTCAGAATGTGTGTGCCCGCGGCCACGGGCAGGGCGCCATTCGTCGAACACGACCCTTCTTGACCGGATGCCACCCAATCTTGACGATTTGTGTCAACCAAAAAGCCGGCATTGCTAGTGGAATTGGCACCGGTCGTCAAAAAGCACGGAACGCTCGATCCCCCTACTGGAACACCCTCGATAAAGGCGCTGCCGACCATCTGTATGATTCCGGCGACCGGTGCGTTGATCGTCACCGACACGAGGACCCTCGCAACCCCGCCAGGATCTGGGTCAACGTCGCCCTCTCGGACGCTTCGAGCAATCGGCAGCGCGGTGGTATTCGCCTTGAGTGCAACGTCGGCGACGAGTTGCTGCAGGCCGGTGTTGGTGGTGTAGCCGACGACGTCGATGAGGATGTCGGTGGTCGGTCCTGCTGTGCCGAGTGCGTCCCAGGTGATGTCGATCCTGCCTGCGTTGGCGCCGGCTGTCGGCATGGACACTTGTACCGAGTTCGGCACGGTGATGCCTGCGGTGACGTTGAGTGACGAGGTGGAGGGTGTTCCGGTGGCGTCGCCGGGTCGGATGGAGATGAATCCGTTTGCGGTTGCGCTGACGGAGGTGACGTTCAACAGCACGCCGGTGGCGCCTGTGGGGACGACGGTCTTGGTGCCGGTTGCGGTGGGGATCGAGCCGGTCACCTGCAGTTTTTGGCCGACGGGTGAGACGAACGGGCCGGGCAGGCCGATGTCGTTGCCGTTGCGGGTGTCGAGGATGCGTTCGGGTGTGACCGACACGATCGTGGATTCTGCCGGCCCGGGTGCTGCTTGGGCGACGAACATCCCGCCGGCGCCGAGGCTGACTGCGACGGCTGCGCCGATTGCTGCCCATCTCGAACGCCACAGACTCGTACGCGTGGTGTCGATCGGTTGCTTCTCGAGTGTGATCATGTCATTCCTCCAGCGGTTTGCGGCGACACCCCATGGCGACCCCGATTCGAGTGTCCACCTTTGCTGGACGCCCGTCAAGGGCCCAGCAACCATTGTTGAAACGGGTACACAACACCCCCGGTTTCATTTGCGCCCTACGATCGCTGGCATGACCGGAACGCTCGTCATCCTCCGTCACGGCCAATCCGAGTGGAACCTCGCCAACTTGTTCACGGGGTGGCACGACGTGGCGCTCACCGACAAGGGCCGTACCGAGGCAACCGCGGCCGGGGTCACCATGGCCGCGGCCGGGCTCCGGTTCGACACGTCGCACACGTCGTTGCAGACGCGAGCCGTGGTCACCCAGAACCTGGCGCTCGACGCCATGGATCAGGCGTGGTTGCCGGTCGAGCGCAGTTGGCGGCTCAACGAACGTCACTACGGAGCGCTGCAGGGCCTCGACAAGAAGCAGACCACGGAGTGCCACGGCGCCGAACAGGTGCATGCCTGGCGGCGCAGCTACGACACGCCGCCGCCGCCGGTGGCGCTCGACAGCCCCGAACATCCAGCGAACGATCCCCGTTACTCGCATCTCCCACCGGATGTGCTCCCGGCGACCGAGTGCCTGAAAGACGTCGTCGTTCGGGTCCTGCCCTACTGGTACGACCACATCGCACCGCAGCTGCTCAACGGTCTGAACGTGTTGGTCACCGCGCACGGCAACTCATTGCGGGCGCTGCTCAAGCACCTCGAAGGCGTGAGCGACGCCGACATCGCCGAGGTCAACATCCCCACCGGCGCGCCACGTCAGTACACCTTCGACGACCGGTTGCAGGTGGTGTCGGCCGACTATCTCGGCGACGCAGACGCCGTTGCAGCGGCCGCTGCAGCAGTGGCCGCTCAGGCTGGCACCGCCTGAGACTCCGCCC
>Ga0335394_10007628_pt1 | contig 12205 bp, 9 predicted proteins | sample MAT03_FD_205741 | JGI IMG/M metagenome (GOLD analysis project Ga0335394, IMG submission 205741) | Freshwater microbial communities from Lake Fryxell liftoff mats and glacier meltwater in Antarctica - MAT-03 (spades assembly) (version 2) ... | reverse complement strand
AGATCGGCGCCCCCGTGCGGAGGCCACCCGCCGATCTGTCTCGGGCGCCCGCGAGGCGCGTGGCTGGTGTGGCTGGTGAGCGCTGGTGAGCGCTGGTGAGCGCTGGTGAGCGGCGGGGCGCGTGAACGGGTCGAGTACGATCTCCACGGGTGTCTCCATCGAGCTTCGCCTCGTGGGGTCGCCTGCACGAGCACGCACGAGCCCCGCCGCTCTCGACGTCCGGTTGCACCGCGGGCCCTAAGGTCTCGGATAGAGCTCGAGACGCCGCGCCGACGCCGCGATCCCGCAGAGCATCTCGCGCCCGCCGGCCTGCTCATAGCGAGCTTGCGAGACACCGCCATTGGTCAGCAACTATGTGAGAGCGAGAACCGCAGTCGAGTCAGCGCCTCCGTACGTGACGGCGCAGGCCGCGAATACGTGCCCCGGCGCCGTGGAGGCCTCTGCGTACTGCGTGGGTGAAGAAGAGCTGTCGAGCTCGAGGTCGTGGGGCGCGTCGAGCTGGTGAGGGGATCATGCTGGTCCTGTACGACGGCGAGAGACGTCAGCCACGCTGGTGATGGCAGCCAACAGCGTTCCTGAATCCGTTCCGACCCATCGCGGTCGCGCGCCTGCGACGGCGTACCGTGGATGTCAGGGGTCGTCGCTACTGTGCCCCCGGTGGGTACGGACCAGCGGCTCAGGCGCCTTCTTCAGCTCGGCGAGGCGCTCATCGACGCGCCTCGAGGGCTCTCACTCGAACAGTACGGGAAGAAACACGGCTACAGTCGCAGTGCGTTGTACCGCGACGTCGCCGTGCTCCGCGACGTCGGCTTTCCCATCACGTCCGATCGAGGACGCCACCGAGTCGCCGCCGACTTCCAGCTCTTCGGTCGCCGCGGCCTCGACGCCGGTGAGCTGCTCGCGCTGTTCGTCGCGCGCCAGGTGGCGGGCCGGATCCCGGGCTCGCGGTTCGATCGCGCGCTCGCCTCGGTGTGGGCCAAGGTCACTGGCGTCGACGGCCAGCTCGCCCTCGTCCCCGGCGCCGACGACGCGCTCTCGGTGTCCGCGTTTCAGACCCTCGACTACACACCGCATCGCGCGGTGATCGACACCCTCGAGAGCGCCATCCACGGCCGCGTTGCGGTGAAGTTGCGCTACCGCAAGGCCTCCAGCGGCGAAGTCAGTGAGCGCGTTGTCGAGCCCGGCCAGCTCCACGCCGACGCCGCCGTCGAGGGGCTGTTCCTGATCGCCTACTGCCGGTGGCGTCGCGCCGTACGGGTCTTCGCGATCCAGCGTGTGGTGTCTGCCGAGCCGACCGGCGAGCACTTCACGCCGCGGGCCGAGACTCGATCGCGAGTGGCGCTGCGCGATGCCTTCCGGGTCTGGGTCGGCAAGCAAGACGCGCCGGTCAACGTGCGGGTCCGGTTTGCGCGCAGCATCGCGAGCGAGATCGCCGAGCGGCACTGGCACTCGTCACAGGTCCTGACGCAGGTGCCCGGAGGCGAGGTCGTGCTCGAGCTCCGCGTTGGGGATCCAGCGAGCCTGATCCGGTGGCTGATGGGGTACGGCGCGGACGTGATCGAGGTGGAGGAGCCAAGGTGGCTGGCCGAGGAGGTCCGCCGTCGGCACCGGCGGGCGGGAGGGCTGCCGGACGCTGCACGTATATATAGGAGTCAACGCGGACGCCCGAGCACGAGCCGGACGGCGCGGGCTCGATGACGAGCTGTTCGGTTTACGCCGCAGATTCCGTCCCAGATCCCGGGATCGACTACCGCATGCGGCGCGAACGCCGCTACTGAGAAGGGAACCGAACGCCATGATCCAACCCACCCACGTCGATCTCGCCTTCCCCGTTCGCGGCGGCACCCTGCCTCGCGATCATGGTTATGCGCTTTACGGCGCGCTCAGCCGCGCGCTACCTGCGCTACATCGCGCCGAGTGGATCGGGATCCAGAGCATTCCCGGGCGCATGATCGGCCGAGAGACTGTCGACGTACAGACCGGCAGCTATCTGCGCCTCCGCGTGCCCGCCGAAAAGATCGGGATGCTCCTCGTCCTCGCCGGTCGGTCCATCGAGGTGCAGGGCCACGCGATCCATCTTGGCGCGCCGACCGTGCACTCCCTCAAGCCGGCCGCCGCACTCGATGCGCAGCTCGTCGTGATCAAGCTGACTGACGGCGTCGGCACGCCGTTCGATCGCGCCGCGTTCGACCGGAAGTTCGCGGCCGAGGCCAACCGGCAGCTCGCCAAGCTCGGCGTTGTCGGTGAGCTGGCATTGCGCGGTCGGCGCAGCGTTACGGTCGGCGGCCGTCGCGTCATCGGACATGCGGTCGGCATCGACGGTCTATCGGCAGAGCACAGCCTGATGGTGCAGGTCCACGGGCTCGGCGGCAAGCGTACGATGGGCTGTGGGCTGTTCCGCCCGGCGCGGGTGACGATCGCGCTGGCGGCCGAGGCCCCGCTCGCATCGTGAGGCCGCTACTCGCGAAGAGCCCGCGCGGCGGGCGGGCGCTGCTGCTTCACCAGCACCTGCTCGACACCGAGCACGCCGCGACCTTGCTGTTTCGCGCCGACACGCGCTGGGCCACCGCGTATCTGCGCTTCTTCAAGATTCCGGCGGCGGAGCACGGTCGTTTCCTTCTCAACCTGCGCGTGGCTGCCCTGTTTCACGATCTCGGCAAGGCCAACGAGGGCTTCCAAGACGCGATGCACGCGCGGCAGTTTCTCGCGCAACCGCTCCGTCACGAGCACCTCAGCGCGCTGGTGCTCGCCCATCCCGCCGTCGAGCGCTGGCTGCGCGGCAACCCCATCCTCGATCAGGACGTCATCGTCGCTGCCGTCCTGAGCCACCACCTGAAGGCGGCGCAAGACGGCGACAAGTGGAAGGTGCTCGCGTCGAAGAGCGCCGCGGCGATCGCGCTGTTCCTCGATGACCCACAGGTCGTCGCCACCTTCGCATCGGTCGCGCGCATCGCCGCGCTACCGGGCGCTCCGCCACGGTTGCCCACGACCTACCAGGAGGAAGACGATCAGTGGGGCGACGCGTTCGATGCGCTCTGGGACCGTGCGTCACGGTTCGGATCGGCGATCCGCAAGGACCGCGGCCGCCGCGCGCTCGGCCTCGCGGTCAAGGCGGGCGTCATCGTCGCGGATTCGGTAGCCTCGGCGACCTTCCGCGAACAACTCGACCTCCCGTCCTGGGTCGAGGAGGTCGCCCACGCAGCCGCGCTCGATGACGACGCGGTGCTTCGCGAGGTGCTCCGACCGCGTGTCACCGAGATCAACACGGCGCGGCCCGAGAGGCCGTTCGCCTATCACCCGTTTCAGGACGGCGCCGCCAGCATCGGTCACCGCGGCCTGCTCCTGGCCGCCTGCGGCGCTGGCAAGACGATGGCGGCATGGCGGTGGGCCGATGCAGTCGCGCGGACCCAGCCGATCGGGCGCGTGGTGTTTCTCTACCCGACCCGAGGCACCGCGACCGAGGGCTTTCGCGACTACGTCGGGCACGCACCCGAGGGCACCGCGGCGCTGGTCCACGGCACCGCGCGCTACGAGCTCGAAGGGATGCAGGCGAACCCGCTCGAACGCTCGCCGTCGCTGCGCGGCAAGGACCTCATGCCCGACGAGGCCGAGGACCGCCTGTTCGCGCTGGGGCTCTGGCCGAAACGCTACTTCTCGGCGACGGTGGATCAGTTCCTGGCGTTCATGGAGCACGACTATCGCGGCCTGTGTTTGTTGCCTGCGCTGGCCGATGCGGCGGTGATCTTCGACGAGATTCACAGCTACGACGAGAACATGTGGCGTGCGCTGGTCGGATTCTTGCAAACGTTCGACGTCCCGGTCTTGTGCATGACGGCGACCCTGCCGCCGAAGCGACGAGACGATCTGGCGGGGTTGCTGCGGACGTATCCCGACGACGCGGAGCGCTTGGCGTTGGCCGACCTCCACGAGCTCGAAGGCCATCCGCGCTACCACCTGGAGGCGGTCGCGAGCTCGGATGCTGCCTTCGAGGCCGTCGCCGCTGCGGCGCGGCCGGGCGTGCGGATCTTGTGGGTCGTGAACACCGTGCGCCGCTGCCAGGCGCTCGCGGTCCGCCTTCACGAACGACTGCACCGCGAGGTGCTCGTGTACCACTCGCGCTTCAAGCTCGAAGACCGCCAGCAGCGGCACCGCGACACCGTCGACCGCTTTCGGGCACCCGCCAGCGGAGATCCGATCGAGGTGATCGCGGTGACCACCCAGGTCTGCGAGATGAGCCTCGACCTCGACGCAGACATCCTGGTCACCGAGCACGCGCCGATCTCGTCCCTCGTGCAGCGCTTCGGACGTGCCAATCGGCATCTGCGCCGCGGTCGCGAGTTCCGCGCCCGGCTCGTGACCTACGCGGCCGAGAGCCCACTGCCGTACGAGCGCGAAGAGCTCGCGGCCGCCACGGAGTTCCTCGCGGCGTTCGCGGGTCGCGACGTGAGCCAGCGCGAGCTGTCCGAAGGGTTGCTCGCGTACTCCCCAGCGGGTCGGCTCGTCAGCGATGCCAGCCGGTTTCTCGACGGCGGCTTCTTTGCGACCCCTGGCGAGTTCCGCGACTCCGATGAGAGCGGCGCGTCGGTCGTGCTGGATACCGATCAAGCGACGTTCAAGAAGCTCCTCGCGCACAAACAGTCGACCGAAGGCCTGCGCTTGCCGGTGCCGCGAAATCATGCACGGCCCGGTCCTCATCCCGGGTTGCCGGTCTGGCTCGGGCTGGCCGACGGCACCCGCTACAGCCAGCGTTACGGCTTCATCGTCGACGACGATCTACGCCATCTCGCGGACCCCCACGGAGGAACATGAGCGACCTCGCATCCGATACGCCCGAGCCCAAGAAGCTGCGCAAGTCCAAGAGCGCCAAACCCGCAGCCCAGCCGTCGGCTCCGGTGTCGCTACGCTGGGACCTCGCAGAACTGCCGTCCTCGCAGCACAAGGCCGGGCTCGCGGGCCTCGCCATGTGCGTCGAGTTCCTCGCGCGCAACCGCGATCGCAAGGGGACATGCGAGGTCGAGGCCATCGACGCCAGCGGCCTCACTCTACGCGTCGACCGCGAGGGCATGCAGGCGCTCTTCGACGACATTTACGCCGCGTCGAACGAGGAGCAAGAGCGCGACAAAAAGTTCCAGAAAAAGACCGCAAGCGGGGCCAAGGTCGATGTCGAGCCCAAGAGCACGCGCGAAAAGGTGGTGACCGACAAGAAGGGGATCGCGAAGACGAAGACGTTCTACGTCTACGAACAGGTGATCCCCGCAGGCGCGATGGTGAGCGAGTGGGACGCTGTCGCCGCCGGCGGTAAGCAGCTCTGGCTCAAGCTGTGGCGCGATCTGGTGTGGACCACCCTACGCGGAGTGCCCGCGACCCGGGAACCCTACAACTGCAGAGCCGAGAAGCGCATCGCGACCGATGGTGCCGACGAATGGGACGCGCTGGTCGACAGGCCAGGCGCGAGCGTGGAGTTGCCGAGCACCTACTACCTCGGTGCCCAGGCGCGGAGCGCCGAGAACGTATCGTTTCGCGACGTCGCGCGCCTGCGCTTCCTGCTCCACTTCTGGCCGTTCGTGGCGCCGATCTACGTACCGGCCGTGACATCGCGCGAAGGCGAGCGCGAGTTCGCTGGCTACGCGGTCGTCATCCCCGATGTCGCGAACCTGCAAGACTTCGTCGAGCATTGGGGCCAGGTCGCGCGCGAGCGGGGCAGCGAGCCGTCGGGGTATCGACCCCGTGATGCAGTCATCGACATTGCTGCCGAGGCCGGGCTCGATGTCGCGCTCCGCACGTTCGCAGTGGTCGGTCGACTCCAGGGTGCAGCGTCGACCCGTGCCTGGGTGATCGCCGTCGACGTCTTTCACATCGAGAAGGACGGGAACAACGTGCGCGTTCGTGGCGTGTCTCGCGTAGATCTCCGCCGCGATCGAGCCGACTCCTACGGTCGGGTTCGCAGGGAGTACTGGAATCCGTTGTTTCGACGTAGGCGGATCATCAGCGTCCTCGACGACGACCCCTGGTGGACCGGCTTCGGTCGACTGTGTGCCACCACCACCGAAGCGCTCACGATCAAAGACTCGAAGTTCCGGCGCGACTGCCGGATCGCATTCACGGAGGTTGAGATGAAGGAAGCGACGGCCAGCGACGAAAAGACCCTTGATCAGCTCATCTACCAGGTCGCCCGAGCCTACGTGTTCGGTCGCCTGGCCTCGAAGTACGATCTCAAGTGGGACAAGGTAAAGGGCTCTACCGCCGAGAAGGACTACAACGACAAAAAGGAAAAGATCGCGCGCGCGGCGTTCCTCGCGGTCCGGTCACGCACCGGGGCCGACTTCGTCACCTACTTCACGAGCACCCTCTGCTCGGTGTCGCAGCACCTCAACGAGAGGAGCTTCCTGGAGATCGCGCGCGCGCTCCACAGCGAGGACCAGGTCGAGCGGGTGCGCAGTCTCACGCTCCTCGCCCTGTCGGCGACCTGATCGCGGGTCACCTCAATCTCATCCAGCCCGAAGGGAATCTGTCACATGGCCCTCAAGAACCTCTACTGCACCATCCTCACCTACGCCGCGCCCAGCTCCAACTACCGCGGCGAGAGTGAGGAGAACCGCACCGTGATCCAGAAGGTGACCAAGGGCGACCACGAGTACGCGGTCATCAGCCCCGAGTCGATGCGCAACGCACTGCGCGAGATCCTGGCGCTGCGCGAGCAGCCGATGAATCGGCGCCGCCTTCTCGATGAAGACCAGCTGGCGGTCGAGTTCAAGGACTACCCTGACGCCGACACGTACGCCGACGACTTCTTGTTCGGGTACCTCGTCGCGGAGAACAAGGAGATGAAGAAGCTCAAGCGCCCCGCCAAGCGCGACAGCGTCTTGCGCATGAACATGGCGATGGCCCTTCAGCCGTATCGCTTTGACGCCACCTTCCACCAGTCGCCGCTCAACGCCGGCGCGAGCCCGTGGAAGAACTCGACGACTTCGGCGCTGCTCCACCGCGAAGTGTCGCACACCGCGTTCCAGTACCCGTTCGCGCTCAACCTCGAGGACTGTAAGGACAAGAGGCCCTGGGCCAAGGCTTTGCTCGCCGCGATCGGTGAGCTGTCGAACGTCGCCGGCGGTCATGCCCGCAGCTACTTCGAGATGGCGCCGAGGTCACTGGTCGCGCGGCTGACGCCCTCGCTGGTCGGCGGCTTCGACACCTACGGCTTCGACCGCGCGGGCGGATTCGCAGAGCTGGGGCGCATCAAGGCCGGCGATCTGCCGGGCAGCGAGTTCGTGGTCGCGGGCGCCCTGGCGCGTGAGCTCGAGGCGGTCGAGAAGGCGCGCCTCGAGACGGAGGGGGTGCGGTTCTTCGACAACGCCCAGGGCGCGCTCCTGCAACTTGCCAAGGATGGACTCGGCGCATGAGCGACCTGGCGACCATCTTCCTGCGGCTCGACGCGCCCGTGTCGGCGTGGCGCTGGCTTCAGGCCGGGGTCTACCGGGGGACGTTTCCTGTCATCCCGCCGTCGGCCGCGTGGGGCCTGGTGCTCAACCTGGCGGGCATCGAGAGTCGAGGGGACCTGTCAGAGGTCGTGACTCCGATCCGAAGCGACGCACCGACGCTCGAGATCGCGGTCGGCGTGGAGAAGCCGGGAGAGCGGTCGACGCTGTATCAGCAGCTTCACAGCTATCCGGTCGGCAACTCGGGGAGCGAGCTCCGCGAGCGCGCCAAGGGCAACAAGTTCTGGATCGCGCCCGCGCGCCGCGAGGTCTTGATCGGCCTGGTCGCGACGGTCGGCGCCCGTGGGCCGCGCGCACTCATCGAGCGCGTCGTCGACGGTCTCGCTGGCAAGCTCGATGCGCCGCGCTATGGCCTGCCGTTCGCCGGCGACAACCAGTTCTTGTTCAGCAGGATCGACACGACCTCCACGTCGCCCCTCGCGCGGTGGTACGAGCCGGTCATCGCGCTTGCGTCGGCGGGGAAGGGGACCACGCGGCTGACCACGAACATCGATCGGCGCGACGCGAGTCGAACCGAGGTTCCCTTGTTTGCGCCGACGCCCGGCGCTGGGCTGTGCCCGGACGCCGCGTGGGTGAGGGTCGGCCCATCACGGGCCGAGAAATGAGGCCTCCATGGACGAGCAGTTCATCAGCGTCGGCGCGCTCCATGCCCTCGTCTACTGCGAGCGGCTGTTCTACCTGGAGGAGGTCGAGCGGATCCGCGTCGCCGATGCGGCGGTATTTGCGGGCCGCCGGCTCCACCAGGAGATCGACCTGGCCGAGGACGAGGCCGGCGTCGAGCACGAGACGCTCTCGAGCGAAGCGCTCGGATTGCGCGGCGCCGTCGACGTGTTACGGCGGCGCAACGGCGCGCTGATCCCATACGAGCACAAGCGCGGTCGCTCGGCGGGCAAGAAGGGTGCGCGCGAGGCGTGGGCGACCGACCGCGTCCAGGTCGGCGCCTACGCGATGCTGGTCGAGGAGGCTCACGGCCAGCGGGTCGAGGAGGGTCGGGTCCGGTACCACGCCGACGAGGTCACCGTCCGGGTGCCCGTCGACGACGCGCTGCGCGCCGAGGTCGTGGCCGCGGTGACGCGTGGTCGCGAGTTGCGGCGGTCGGTGGATCGTCCACCGGTCACGTCGAACGAGCGGCTGTGCGTGCGGTGTTCTCTCGCGCCGGTGTGCCTGCCCGAAGAGGCTCGACTCGGGGCTGATCCCGAGTTCATGCCGATTCGCCTGCTACCACAGCATCCGGCCGGTCAGACCGTCCACGTACTCGAACACGGCGCGACGGTGGGGCGCAGCGGCGAGGAGTTGAAGGTCCGCACTCGCGACGGCGAGGAGACCAAGCTGCCCTCCGCCGAGGTCGGCCAGATCGTGCTCCACGGCTTCGCGCAGATCACGACGCAGGCGCTGCGGCTGTGCGCCGAACGCGAGATCGGCGTGCACTGGATGACGATGGGGGGCGGGGTGATCGGCTCGTTCGCGCCGGGCGCGGCGGCGGCGCAGCGGCAGCTTCGCCAGTTCGCGGCGCTGTCGGACCCAGCCCGCGCGGTCGAGCTCGCGCGCCGGCTGGTGATCGCCAAGCTCGAGGCTCAGCTCCGCTACCTGCTGCGGGCCACGCGACAGCCAGGGGGCCGCGACGCTCAGGTCCAGGTCGCGGTCGGGGCGCTCCGCACCGCGCTACGGGGCGCCGCGAAGTCCGACAGCCTGGCCACGCTGCTCGGTCATGAAGGCGGCGGCGCCGCGGCGTACTTCTCCGTGCTGTGCGAGCTGATCGATCCCGAAATGCGTGACCATTTTGTCCTCGACGGGCGGAGCAGACGACCCCCGCGTGACCGCGTCAACGCACTCCTGAGCTACGGCTACGGCATGCTCTACCGCGAGGTGTTGACCGCGATCATCGCGGTCGGGCTCCACCCCGGCGTCGGCTTCTATCACCAGCCACGGTCGTCGGCGCATACCCTCGCGCTCGATCTCATGGAGCTATTCCGCGTGCCGCTGGTCGACATGGCGATGATCGGGGCCATCAACAGACGAACCTTCGATCCGGCAGCCGACTTCCGCTTCGCGCCCGGCCAAGTGCTGCTGTCCGACACCGGGCGCCGGAAGGCGATCGAAGTGATCGAGCGCCGCAAGGCCGACGAGTGGCGGCACTCGGTGGTTGGTTACTCCCTGTCGTACGCGCGCCTGATCGAGCTCGAGGTGCGCCTCCTCGAGAAGGAGTGGATGGGCGAGGGCGGTCTCTTCGCGAAGTTCAGGTTGCGCTGATGGCCGCCGAGAAGCGATGGCGGCTCGTCTGCTACGACATCCGCGAGCCAGCGCGGTGGCGGAAGGTGTACCGGATCGTCCGTGGCGCTGGCACCCACGTGCAATACTCGGTCTTCCGCTGCCGGCTCGACGATCGCGAGGTGGAGAAGCTACGGTGGGAGTTGTCGCGCGTCATGGCTCCCGAGGACGCGCTGCTCGTGGTCGACCTATGCCCGCGCTGCGCCACCAAGGTGATCTCTCGGAATCACATCGAGGGCTGGGATGAAGTGCCCCAGACGTTCCGGATCATCGGCGGCGGTGGTACCGATCAAGCACCTGCCGGTGTCGCCGCAAGCAGACCGGCGTCGCGGAGGAAACCTCGCGAGATCATTGCCGATGACAGCTCTCTGAAAGACGAATAGATGCTTGATTCTGTTTCCTCGTCTGATCCCGCGGACTTGGCGCCGTCCGCGGGATGGCCGCGGAGCCGTCACTGGCCGACGACAGACGTGCGTGTTTCGAGCCTCGCAAGATACCGATATTACACGCGAATATGGCGCGGCTGTCATTGCCGCTTCGATGCCTTCGGGCGTTGAGCAGTCCGGACATGTCCGGACAATTCGGGTCAGCCTGTGTCATTGCCGCTTCGATGCCTTCGGGCGTTGAGCAGGTCACGTTGGGTGGCTAGTCACGTTGGGTGGCTAGGTCATTGCCGCTTCGATGCCTTCGGGCGTTGAGCAGATCAACACGTTGCTGTGTGCCGTGACAGCGACGGATCGTCATTGCCGCTTCGATGCCTTCGGGCGTTGAGCAGTCCGAGCCGATCGCGTACCTCGGAGACCTACTCCACCGTCATTGCCGCTTCGATGCCTTCGGGCGTTGAGCAGCGCCACGAGACCGTCGACGAGCTAGCCGCCCTGAGTCATTGCCGCTTCGATGCCTTCGGGCGTTGAGCAGATGGCGTGGCCGGTGATCTCCGGGTCCACGGTGGGCGCCAGTCATTGCCGCTTCGATGCCTTCGGGCGTTGAGCAGTTGTTCGGGGGCAGAGTGAACTCGATGCTCACGGCGTCATTGCCGCTTCGATGCCTTCGGGCGTTGAGCAGCGGCTGCTCGTCAAGTCCACCGGCCCCTATAGTCCTGTCATTGCCGCTTCGATGCCTTCGGGCGTTGAGCACGGGTCATCAAGGGCGAGGTGGTAGCCATCCTCCGAGTCATTGCCGCTTCGATGCCTTCGGGCGTTGAGCACCAATGACTACCTACCACGTGACGAAGGTTGTGGGCCCGGTCATTGCCGCTTCGATGCCTTCGGGCGTTGAGCACAGCGACTTGGTCGACGTCCTGCTCGACCCGGACATCGGTCATTGCCGCTTCGATGCCTTCGGGCGTTGAGCACCCATAGAACGCCTCCTGAAGAGAGATATTCTCTTCGCTGGTCATTGCCGCTTCGATGCCTTCGGGCGTTGAGCACAACGAATATAACGATGGCAAATGGTACCGATCCAACGTCATTGCCGCTTCGATGCCTTCGGGCGTTGAGCACTCGGACGCGTGGCAGCACGGAGCGACGCTCCTCTGCTAGTCATTGCCGCTTCGATGCCTTCGGGCGTTGAGCACAAGTTTTCGGCCTCTTGCCCACCGGGCTGCACATCGTCATTGCCGCTTCGATGCCTTCGGGCGTTGAGCACCGCAGCGCGGCGGCGGGGGTCGGCTGATGTTCAAGTCATTGCCGCTTCGATGCCTTCGGGCGTTGAGCACAATCCCCTCGACTCGACGCGGCGCATGGTCGTTAGCGCCCGGTCATTGCCGCTTCGATGCCTTCGGGCGTTGAGCACAACGCGTCGCTGACCACGCCGTTCATCATTCGCGCCGTCATTGCCGCTTCGATGCCTTCGGGCGTTGAGCACTCAATTCGTCCCGTGTGCTTCACTGTGCTTCTCCGTCGTCATTGCCGCTTCGATGCCTTCGGGCGTTGAGCACCCTGTGACGTACTCGTACTCGTCGGCCTCGGCTTCCGCCGTCATTGCCGCTTCGATGCCTTCGGGCGTTGAGCACGCTTACTATACGGTCTCGTGCGCGCCCGCTCTCCTTGTCATTGCCGCTTCGATGCCTTCGGGCGTTGAGCACTTGCGGATCGAGGAGTTCGGAACGCGCCACGACCAGGGTCATTGCCGCTTCGATGCCTTCGGGCGTTGAGCACCCGAAGGAGCTCTCGCTGGTTATCTGCCCTCGACGGGGCGTCATTGCCGCTTCGATGCCTTCGGGCGTTGAGCACTGATGACCGCCCGCGCTGGCTTCGTCGAGATGCAGGAGTCATTGCCGCTTCGATGCCTTCGGGCGTTGAGCACGGCAAGTCCGCGCTGTGTCTCGGAATCGCGGACGCGTGTCATTGCCGCTTCGATGCCTTCGGGCGTTGAGCACCATGGCGACGCGCACACCGCGACGACCCTGGCGGGTCATTGCCGCTTCGATGCCTTCGGGCGTT
>Ga0335394_10007626_pt1 | contig 12206 bp, 15 predicted proteins | sample MAT03_FD_205741 | JGI IMG/M metagenome (GOLD analysis project Ga0335394, IMG submission 205741) | Freshwater microbial communities from Lake Fryxell liftoff mats and glacier meltwater in Antarctica - MAT-03 (spades assembly) (version 2) ... | reverse complement strand
GTCTGCTCAAAAAAGCTGGGTGGCCATCCCAATTCTTCTGGTGTTTTTGCGGTTGTTGACGGTTTTAGTTGTTGATAAATCACCATTACTTCTATTTCTTTGTCTGTTATTCCCAATGGGATATCAAGATGTAAAATCCCATCGGACCCCACATGAGTATTTAGTTTAATACTTTGCATCACTGTTCTCTCTCACTTAATTGATTCATTTAAAATTGTCTGCGACTTCATTAACACCATACTCTTTCTCTATCAAACCTAACAACTTCTCCTCCGGGAGCAATGCGATTTTGTGAGATGACTCCACCTGGAGAGCGATCGCTAATCAACTCTTGCGTATGCACTCAATATTTAATACATTAATATTGGTAATATTGGCTAGAAGATACAACCTGTACCAAAAACGAGGTTTCTGTAGATTGTTGCGACTAGAAAAAAGGTAAAATTTCATTTCAGGAATAGTTTTAAAATAGGAAGTATCTACCTTTATGGAAAAAAACATATCTGCAAATCTAAATTTTGCCGATTTATTATCAGATTTCCAAGAGGATATTACAAAACTTTTAGATTTTAAAAATATCGAGGAATGGTCTGGAAGAGTAGTTAAAGAAAGAGAAGAAAAAATTAGACAGTCTGCGTTAGTTTTAGCTGGTCAATGTATCGCCATATTATTGCATAAGCTTTCTCAATCAGAGTCAGCTCATAAAACAGCAATTAATCAAACCAAAGGCTGGTGGCATACCGACACGCAAAGACACGGTTATACGAAAAGAGAAATATTAACAGTAGGTAATGTTGTAGTAAGTCTCAAATTACCATACGTTGTTCAAAAAAAAGAAAAAAAGCGAAGAATAAATCTACTAATGTTGGATTTTGTCCCTTTTTAAAATGGTTAGGAATGTCAGAGGGCTTGACCCCGTTAGTTTGGTCAAATATTGCAAAATATGGTGCCATAGCTAGTTATTTTGAAGCTGCACATACAATCCTGGGCGATTGGGGAATTAATATTAGTCTTAAACGAATTGAACGATTGACATATAAATTTGGTCAAATTGGCATTGATTTACGTCAAGATAAAATATCTAACTTGCAACAAGGTAAATTACCTGATGGGAATATACTTAAAGACCAGAGAGTTGTAATTGCTGTAGATGGTGGCAGGAGTAGAATTAGGATTAATAAAAAAGGTAGAAAAAATCTCAAAACAAACAAGCATGGCTTTACAGGGGAATGGGTTGAGCCAAAATTATTGACAATTTATGTGGTTGATGAACAGGGTAAAAAAGTTAAAAATGGCGAAATAAAGATTGTAAATGATGTTTAGCTTCACCTTTGCAGAAGACACCTTTAAAGATATTGATGTAGGCGACAGTCTCAGTTACTCAGCCAGCTTAGAAAATGGCAGTCCATTACCTAGCTGGTTAACCTTTGATACTGCTACTCGTACATTCAATGGTACACCCAGCAACGCTGATGTAGGTAACATCCATGTCAAATTAGTAGCACTAGATAAAACTGGTGCAACTGCAACTGCCACCTTTGGGCTAGAGGTAGTCAATGTCAATGATGCGCCTGTAGCTAACGATGACGCTGCTATCACCTTAGAAAAACAGGCAGTGACTATCTCAGCTACTAAGTTGTTAGTCAACGACAAGGATATCGATGGCGACATCCTAAAAATTTCAAACGTCGGCAATGCTATTAACGGTAGCGTAGCATTTAATCAAAATGGTGATGTTGTCTTTACCCCTGCTGCCAACTTCACTGGTAAAGCAACCTTCGAGTACACTGTCAGCGACGGTAATGGTGGCAGTGATACTGCACAAGTTCTCGTTAATGTCAATCCAGACAATAATATTAAAGGTACATCTGGTCGTGATGTCCTTACGGGTAATGATGCTGATAACATTCTTACTGGCTTCCAAGGTCAAGATATTCTGACTGGCGGCGGTGGTAATGACCAGTTTGTCTATACCAGCATCACGGATGCTGGCGATACCATTACCGACTTCCAGATAGGCTCCGACAAAATTGTGATTACCGAACTGCTCAAAGCCAACCTGATGCATATAATTACACGCAAAGCAATCTATCTACTGACGCTGGTGGGAGTTTGGAAAACTTTCTCGGCTTAAATGTTGGCGAGTTAGATATTAATGGCATGGCTTTTCAAGGTTCTGCTATTTCAACAAACCTGAAAGCAGTAGCTGGTGAAAAGTTAACTTTTAAATGGAATTTCCTCACAAATGAAACGGCGAACCTACCTCCTTTTAGCCCTTTAAATGACTTTGCCTTTTTTACAGTAAATGGTGATATCTTCAAACTGGCTGATGTTAACGATGCGTCAAATATCTCTAACTTCTTCAACTCAGAGACTGGGGACAGAACTTTTAGCTACACTTTTTCCAAATCAAGTGTTTACAAAGTAGGAATTGGTGTTGTAGATATTGACGATTTCACCAATACCTCGGCATTACAAATTAGAGAAGCTAGCTTTATAGGTGTCATTCAATCTGTTCCTGAACCATCAGTCGCCTTGGGATCTTGCCTTGTTATTGGATTTACAACAGTCTTTCAGGGAAAGCGTTCAAAAATAAAAGCTAATATGGGCGTTGGTTCAAAGAGCTAATTTTCAAACGGGGAAACAGGTCATCGAAAGCAGCTTCTCCAGGTTAGATATTAATACGGTTCGGATAATCTGGGGAAGCTCTTGAGCAAAGAGAGTGATTTCCTCATCGGTAGTGGTGCTATTCAGCGATTTATTTACAACACTTTTACTGGTGCGCTGTTCTTTGATGCTGATGGCAATCAAACATGATACGCTATCTGCTTGAGGAGTGTGGAGGAACCGAAAATGACTAAGCTGCGCGTGGGGTTATTGTTTGGCGGTCGTTCGGGAGAACATGAAGTTTCGATCAATTCAGCACGGGCGATCGCTAAAGCCTTAAGTGCAGAGGAAAATGCTAATAAGTACGAAATACTGCCTTTTTACATCCAAAAAGATGGCCGCTGGCTGGCGGGAGAAGCACCCGAAAAGGTTTTAGAAACCGGTAGTCCGTTACTGGAATCTGAACAATCAACTTCTGAGGGAAATCTGACATCCAACCCTCAAGCCCAAACCCTAAGTAAGTGGCAATCTCCCTCTGAAGTTGCCCAAGTGGATGTTTGGTTTCCCATTCTCCACGGCCCCAACGGTGAAGACGGGACAATCCAAGGGTTACTCACTTTGATGCAAGTTCCCTTTGTTGGTTCTGGGGTGTTAGGTTCGGCATTGGGGATGGATAAAATTGCCATGAAAATGGCCTTTGAGCAAGCGGGACTACCACAGGTAAAATATAAGGCGATAACTAGAGCGCAAGTTTGGTCTAATCCTTGCGTGTTTCCGAAACTGTGTGATGACATTGAGGCAGCATTAGGTTATCCTGCTTTTGTCAAACCTGCTAATTTAGGTTCATCAGTGGGTATTGCCAAAGTGCGATCGCGCCAAGAATTAGAAGCCGCCTTAGATAATGCTGCTAGTTATGACCGAAGGCTGGTTGTAGAGGCTGGTGTCGTAGCGAGAGAAGTCGAGTGTGCCGTATTAGGTAATGATCAACCCCAAGCCTCTGTCATTGGAGAGATTACATACAACAGCGATTTTTATGACTATGAAACTAAATATACTGAGGGTCGGGCAGATTTACTGATTCCGGCATCGCTTCCAGATGCGATCGCCCGTCAAATTCAGGACATGGCTTTGCAAGCTTTTGCAGCCGTTGACGCTGCGGGATTAGCAAGGGTAGATTTCTTCTACGTGGAAGCAACACAAGAAGTTTTGATTAACGAAATAAATACGTTGCCAGGTTTTACTGCGACTAGTATGTATCCCCAACTCTGGGCCCATAGTGGAGTCTCTTTTCCAGAATTAGTTGATCGATTAATTCAACTTGCGATCGAAAGGCATTCTCCTAGCTGATGGAGAAAATAAGCTAACTGATTTCCAACTTTTTCCAGCAAAAAGTCACAATAAATACAGACTTTTGGCAAAATTTAGCCCGATTTGGTAGCCTATATTTTACAAAAAAGCTACTTGAATCTGAACCTTTGTTACGGATACCTGATGCTTGACTCCTCCAGTACAATTTATTGACTAGAGGGGTACAAATCTGAAAGTAATCATGGAAAAAAGTCAGAGTGTACAGCGCGAGCCAACCCAACTTAGAAGGGCTACTCCAGAGCTGACAAACAAGAAATCGAGATTAAAGCAAAGCTCGAACGTTCTGATATATCTGGTTGCACATCATCCTTGGCTATTGTTAACTGGGTGTTTAGCCATGTTTGTAGGTGGTGGTGCCTTTGCCCTGTATAGCTTAGGTAATGCTGGACAGGTAACACAAGAAGAACCAGAAAAAATCCCGGTTATAGTTGAAGAACCAATCAATGTGCCCGATCTGAATAGTAATCCTACACCTTTATGGATGGTGGCTGCGATCGTCCTCAGCTGTGGTAGTGGTTGCTTGCTCATTTTCCGAATGCTCAACCGGACAAAGCAACCGCAAAAAGTCCAAAAACTGGTTAACCGTCATCAGGCACGCTTGGCACAGAGCAATTCCCAAAGATTGCAACCACGCCTTCCCAAGAAGCAACCAATTTTTGTGCCACAGCAACAACTGATGCCGATTATGCAGATGCCACTTAAAACAAAACAACTGGTGACGGTTCTGCCAGCAGAACACAAGCACCACTTGGATACGCGCACAGAATCTTTAGCAGACTTGATGGATCTTCGTAAAGATAGTTCATTGTCTGCAATTTTACGCCAGTATTAAAGTTCCTGTAAAGCAAAAACCTGTCAAAATAATATTTTTTGCTAATTAAGGCACGGTTATACCGTGCCTTTACTAGTATTTAGCGGTTCTCGCTTCGGTGCAACCTCACCCCATATTTGAGTAAAGCAAACACTCCCCTCTCCTTAGCCTACGGTGTATACACAAGTCTTTGATGAGGTCAATTTACGGTTAAGTCTCATAGCCCCTGAAAAACCTCACCCTGGTTTTGCTCCCGCAAAACCTGTCCCTCTCCTTACTAAGGAGAGGGATTAAAGATAGGACAGGGTGAGGTTTGGCGAACGCGCTTAAAAAATAATATTGCTGAAAAGCAAAGGAGTTACTCGAAGCAGAAAAAGCAGCAGCCTGTGCGGTTAAACTGATAAGGACGAAAATAGCAGATTAGGCAGTGAATAATATAGTGCGGTTAGTTTTGACAGCAATATTGCTGGTGCTAGTGACAGCTTGTGGCAGTATTGGACTGCTACCGACTAGCGAGTTAGTGCAAAAAGCGATCGCACTTGGGCTAGAGCAAACTCAACAAAAACTTAGCCAACAGTTGGATCTAGATTTTCAAGGGTTTGAAATCAAGCGGCTATCAATTACCCAAGAACAACCCCTAACGATTGAAAATTTACCAGCTTTCCACGTTCGGGGAACCTACGATTTGATTGTAAAGCTACCAAAACGGCGCTTGACGCAACCACAACAACCCTTTGACGTTTACCTGCAAATTCAGCAAGAAGGGAAGACTTGGCGATCGCTAATTCCAGAAAAAGGTAGTAAAAGTACTCAATCAATTTGGCGTAGTTATCTCATCCAGTAATTGGTACTTATTGATAGAAATTAACCTGAGTTCGGGATAAGCTGAAACCTTTAATTACTCAAGAATCAATATCAATACAAATCACTGTAACGTATGGATTAATTACTGATTCAGGTACATCAATTGTTAATTCTCCTAACGGATTAGAATTGAGGATAGAATCTATAATTGCACAGCGACTTGTGTAGGTTAGTGCTGTGCCGTCAGCAAGAACAAACACAGATTTTACTCGTTTGATTGGTATACCCCTAACTGATATTGTCTCGTAAGGTTTCATTAATAGGTGTAGATAAATGCGATCGCCTCCGGCACGCGAATCGCGATCGCCCTTACGAGTTGAGGGGCCATAAAATTGCCACGGTTCTAATCCTGGGGTTGTATCAAGTATACTTTCACAGTGGCTAGACATCCAATCGGCTATATCTTTGAGACGCTCTAACTGCTCAGGCGGGATTTGTCCATTACCCATTGGACTAACATTGAGCAAGAGGTTGCCTCCTTTGCCTGCTACTTCGCAAAGGGTATGAATCAATTGACGAGAGGATTTGAAGTTGCAATCATCTGGGTTATATCCCCAACTCTCGTTCATAGTCAGACAGGTTTCCCAAGGATGAGCAGGTGGGTGAGGAGGAATAAACTGCTCAGGAGTTTCAAAGTCTCCACAATTTGGCAGACGATCATTAATGAGAATATTAGGTTGTAAATCACGAATCATTTTTGCTAATTCTTGAGCTTGCCATTGCTCTGGAGTGCGTTCCCAACTCCCATCAAACCAAATGATGTCAATTTCACCGTAGTTAGTTAATAATTCTCGTATCTGATTGAACTGGAACTGAATATATCGCTCCCACTGTTGTGGTGTAGGTTGAGGTAGTTGGTCAAAGCGATAAGGTTTATCTGCCTCTGTAAAAGCCGGATAGTCAGGATGATGCCAGTCACTAAGAGAAAAATAAAGACCAATACGCAATCCTACAGAGCGCATCGCTTCGATAAATTCACGTACAATGTCTTTTTTATAAGGTGCAGATGCAATTGAAAAGTCTGATTGTTGGGTATGAAATAGGGCAAAACCATCATGATGCTTGGCTGTTAATATGGCATATTTCATTCCTAGACTTTTTGCTAAATGTGCCCATTCTTGAGGATTGTATTGTTGTGGATTAAAAGTATTAGCTGTGTAGTGATATTTCTCAACTGGAATATCTTGGCAAAAGGGAAGGCTGAATACACCCCCAACTAACGGCCAAGATAACTCACATCCTTGTTGAGAACTATGTCCCCAATGAATAAACATCCCCAATCGAGCTGTATCAAACCAGTTATTCATCATGGTTAAATTTGGCAATAATTCTGCTTAATTCGGAGAAATAGCTCCGAATGCATTTTACTACATACAGCAGATTCCAGCTTGGTGAGGTCCAGATCATCGTAGGGGCACAACATGTTGTGCCCCTACCCGTGTACTTTTCCTCGCTTGATTGGGGGCGATCGCTAAATATTTCCAATCAAATATTATTATTTCTGTTTAGTTTTTGAACTGTACAGTTATCTATCTTTGGCTTCTTCATCAATTGGTTACTTTGAAATAAATCAGTAAGATGGTTTTACAAATTCAATAAGAAAAGTATTACCTTGTGCAAATCGGATAGTAATTTGCATGGTAAAAGCTTCAGAATCTTCCAGATTTAGTGGTTTGCCAATTTGAAAATTTACTGGTTGTTGTTGACCACCATTCACGGCTATATTATCAGCATAAAGATAAGTTCTATCTGATGTATCTAAAATGGGATTCAAACCACCTTTTAAACCTTTAATATATCCAGTGCTATTAGGAAAAATAACAGAGCCAACATTTCCTCTATGTTCTAGTTTTTTTGTGAATCCTTGTTTGGAGAAAAATTTCTAACTATTATGCCTGCAAAGTTTGGATGTGCAACTAAAAGAGTATAATTTTGTTTAGACTTTATCTTGAACTCAGCTATACCATTATTATTTGTTAAATTTTCTAAATATGTATTATTATTACCTATTAATATTACTTGTGCATTATTGATAGGAGCATTATTATCATGAATAAATATCTTAGCAGATATAGTATTTATAGTTGATGCGTTTTTTTGAGAAGCTGGTTGAAATTTAGCTTGATTCTGAGTTGTATTAGCTGATATTGGTGAGGATGATAAAGCTAATGTATTGATAATTAAGAAAGTTGATAAAAGTTTTAAGAATGGTGATTGTATTTTCATCTTTTTCTTCACTGATTTGGTAGTTTAATATTATTTTTATTTATAAATTTGATAGAGCGATCGCTAACCTCTCAACTCATGTATACGTTGATAAATATCTAAGCTTGAATTGAAGTTTGAGCTTGTTTTGTTGGTGTATTGCTAGGTGTATTTAACTTGCGAGATAATGCCAATACATTCATAGCAAACTGTTGATAAAGTTCTGGGGACTTATTCATAAAAATAACAATTGCATTCCGATGACTGTAAAATGCTAAATATCGACGTTTATTAGTTATTGCATAGACAATTAGGGCTACTGCTGCAACAAGTAAAATTAAACCTAGTAGAGAAGAGTTACTGAATGCACCCAAAGCTGAAAAAGCTAGGAATCCTCCAAAACCCAATAATGCATAAATAGGGGCTTCTAATGTTTCTACTGAATCAATATTTTGAATGCGTATCCAAGTGTCTCTCTTTTCTAACCCAGTTTTTGCTGTCCCAACAAGAGTATCGCCTGTAACTTTGACAATAATTGTTCCTCTTGCTGGCACTAAGACATTTCCCCAAACTTGGGCGGGAGCGCCTGTGATTTCAACGACTTGCTGATTAGTTCTCATGTTTGTCACCGTTCATTAGATGCCTCACATAATGTTTAAAATTGCTGTTAACAGTTAGATCACGAATGATCCGCCCCACCTCTGGCTGTTTGATGTCTAAGGGTTTTTTGATAGTCATTTACTTTGAAACTTTACCTTCTAGATTAAGCAGCCGATGCTGTATTATTTGCTATATCTTAACCATGCAAAATCTCCACTTTCATCAGTAAATACGCCTAATTTATGTTTTTCTAATAAAGTAATGAATCAAGTTGCAGTTAAAAATCAGATCCCATTTGAAATTCAAGAAGTTGAGTCGTTAAATCAGAACGATGCTTTGAATAACCAGGGAATAAATATTTATCGGCAGGCTTTATTAAAGATTTTAGGTAAATAACGAGATTTGATGAAGATAATACAGGGCATTCATGCGTGAGGATGGCTAATGTGTGAATTCCCTATTTGCGTTGGTGGGTATGTGCTACTAGAAAAACTATCACAACCATTTCCGTATAAATGCTAGGTTACAGTCATGATCGAGGTATAGTTTCACTGGAGACAGGGCAAAATGTATATCAACTTTTTCATCAGTTCCATTGCTGGAATTGTGGTTGTGGTGCTGGCGGCTTTTGGCTTACTGCAATGGTTGCACATCCCTGCTGGTAATTTTCTTGATTGGGTGATTGGTGGTGCTAGTTTTTGGTGGCTGTTGGTAATTGTTACCGTACCGTGGAATGTGCATTTTCAAGCTAAAGAAGTTTTAGCAGAAGCAGCACAATCTAAAGAAAAAGGAATTCCAGTTGATGAGAAACAAGTGAAGTATGTCACAGTGTTGGCAAAGCGATCGCTCTGGGTTGCCATTGCTTTACACTTATTCTCAGCCGTTGGTCTTTATACTCTTGCTGTCACTGGTATTAGTCCGGTGGGATATATAAGTTCTGGTGCAGCTTTGTTATTAACAATTCTGCGTCCAGCGATTCGGGCGTATGAGTATTTATATGCGCGGTTAGCGATGATTCGTCAAGAATGGAAGTATCCCCGCGAAGATATTGTTGAACTGCGCGATCGCTTCTCTATATTGGAACAAAAAATCCAGTCATTTGAGGAGCAACTTAACCCAGAACAATCTTATTCATTACCAGCAACTCAACAACGCTTTGCCGAAGAAACTCGCAGAGATTTAGCCCGAATTGCGGCTAATTTTGAAGAATTACGGGCGACAAATCAAACTGAACATGAGCGTTTAGCAAGAGAAGCACGAACTGCGATCGCGCAACTTTCCACCGACGGGCAATTTCTCGATCATGTCCGCGAAATTATTCGATTTTTTAAGACCGCTTAATTATTCCTTATCCGGAAACTGGGTTTAAAACCCCGTCCTTGCAGGACGGATTTATATTGATTTGTTTCTTACAGAATATATACCATAATGTAAGCAACAGTTAGAAAGTATATGGAACAAGCCTTTCGCTATCGTTTTTACCCAACTCCTCAGCAAGAAACCTTGTTGCGGAAAACGATGGGATGTGCGCGTTTAGTTTACAACCGAGCGCTGGCAGCGAGAACGGAAGCTTGGTACTCTACTCAAGAAAAAATCGATTACTTGAAAACAAGTTCATTGCTCACTGAATGGAAAAAGCAGGAAGACTTGCAATTTCTGAATGAAGTTAGCAGTGTGCCATTGCAACAAGGACTGCGACATTTACAAAAAGCCTTTGCTAACTTTTGGGCGGGTCGTGCTAAATATCCTAACTTTAAAAAAAAGCATAACGGAGGAAGTGCCGAGTTTACCAAGGCTGCTTTCCGGTGGAAGGATGGGCAAGTTTGGCTTGCTAAGTGTGCTGAAGCATTACCTATTCGTTGGAGTAGAGAATTACCTGATGGATGTGAACCATCCACGATAACTGTCAAACTAGACCCTAGTGGTCGGTGGCACGTTTCTTTGTTGGTTGACAACCAAACAATTAGGACATTGCTTCATTCTGATAAAGTTGTTGGTTTAGATGTCGGCATAACTAGCTTAATAGCTACTAGCAATGGTGACAAGATTGCTAATCCCAAACACTTTAGACGACTTCGATTTAAACTTAAAAAAGCTCAAAAATCGCTGTGTCGCAAACAAAAGGGTTCAAATAATAGACACAAACAAAAGCAGAAAGTAGCGAAAGTTCACGCGCAAATAACCGATAGTCGCAAGGATTTTTTGCATAAGCTAACTACTCAACTGGTACGTGAAAACCAAACCATCGTCGTTGAAGATTTAGCTATTAAAAATATGGTGAAAAATCCCAAACTTGCTCAAAGTATTAGTGATGCAAGTTGGGGAGAATTAATTCGTCAGCTTGACTACAAGTGCGACTGGTACGGTCGCACTCTTGTCAAGATTGACCGATGGTTTCCAAGCTCTAAAAGGTGTGGGAATTGTGGGCATATTGTTGAGAAATTACCGTTAAATATTCGAGAGTGGGATTGCCCTAAATGTGCAGCGCACCATGACCGAGATATCAATGCAAGTATTAATATTTTGGCTGCGGGACTCGCAGTTGCAGTCTGTGGAGCGAACATAAGACCCGATAATCTTGAGATTAAAGGGCAGTTGCGAAAAACCCGTAAGGGAAGGAAGCAGAAACCTAAGTCGTGAGTCTTAGGAATCCCTGTACGTTTACGTCAGGGAGGATGTCAAGTTCGCCGATTAACTAGGGTAGCACTAGCTTGGTCAACAGGCATCAGCACAACTTCATTAATATTGACATGGGGCGATCGCGTCACACAGAAAAATATCACATCAGCCACATCATCTGCTGTCAGGGGCTTAACTCCCTGGTAAACTTTGTTGGCACGTTCAGCATCTCCGTGAAAGCGCACATTGCTAAATTCCGTTTCTACCATACCAGGGTCAACGGAAGTTACACGTACCTGCGTTCCCAACAGGTCTTGTTTTAAACCTTCAGAAATTGCCCTCACAGCAGCTTTGGTAGCACAGTAGACATTACCACCAGGATAGGTTTGATGTCCAGCAATGGAGCCTAAATTGACCACATGACCGCGATCGCGACTCACCATTCCCGGAACGACATAGCGGGACACGTAAAGTAAACCCTTAACGTTAGTATCAATCATGTCTTCCCAGTCTTGAAAGCTGCCTTCGTGCAACTTATCTAAACCACGACTTAGACCAGCATTGTTAATGAGAATGTCGATGTTAGACCAGGCAGACGGTAGAGTAGAAATGGCTTCTTCTACAGCGTTGCGATCGCGCACATCTAGCTGTAATAAATAAATTTCACTACCAAATTCTTTAATGAGAGTATCTGCTAGCTGCTGCAAACGTTCCAGCCGTCGTGCCGCTAGGATTAGTTTTGCACCCGCACCAGCGAAGATTCTCGCGCAAGCAGTGCCAATACCACTACTTGCACCAGTGATCAAAATGATTTGATTTTTTAGGGAAGTCATTAGGATAGTTAGGAGTGAGGAGTTAATAGTTATGAATTATGAATTAGGACAAGTTTCACAGTTAGGACTTACGCAAAACTTTAGCCGAAAGCCTTGTTTCAAGGTAGGGGCAATTCATGAATTGCCCCTACTTAGTGTAGTTTTGCCTAAGTTCTAATAGCTCATAATTTATCATCAGTCGTCTATAATTCCTAACTCCCAACTCCCCACTCCTAACTACTTCTTCACCACTTGCAGGCGCTGAGTTATCATCGTCATCCCATTACCCCGCAGGATGACAGCAGAAATCCAGCGACTAC
>Ga0335394_10007621_pt1 | contig 12210 bp, 10 predicted proteins | sample MAT03_FD_205741 | JGI IMG/M metagenome (GOLD analysis project Ga0335394, IMG submission 205741) | Freshwater microbial communities from Lake Fryxell liftoff mats and glacier meltwater in Antarctica - MAT-03 (spades assembly) (version 2) ... | reverse complement strand
AGTTTACTGGTATTTATCTTTGTGAACAACCTAACTACGAGATGGGACTTTGTCCCATCCACAGCAGAATCTTTGATTCTAAAGGTTGTTCGCTACAATAACCCAAACTTTGTTTGGGTTATCTCAGTTATGTTCGATCAAAGATCGAACATAGCTACAACTATTATATACACAAATTATGAATCTTTAAATAACGTCATTAACATAATATATATGTATATGTATATTTATGTGTATGTGTATGTATGTATATGTATATATACATATGTATACTGATAGATCCATAATTTGTGTGTATATGTATATATATATATGTATTATATACATTAACGTATTATATATGTATGTATGCCTCCATATATATATATTATATCACGAATTATGCATCTATCAATATACATTAATATATATGTATATGCTTCCATATATCATATTAATGTAATATGATATGATATATGCTTCCATATATCATATTATATATAATACGTTAATGTATATTGATAGATGCATAATTCGTGATATATAATACATATATATTACGTTAATGTATATAATACATATATGTTGTTCACTATTATATTGAAACAAGTCTATTTATGGATTTTAATGTGCTTATAACATCTTCTCTAGTTACTATTGCCCCCTTTCTCACACTTTGCACATGAAATTTTATCATTATTGAAGGGTTCAAGAATATCTATAATCAATAAATATATAAGAATTATGGATCTATCAATATATATCACAAATTATGGATCTATCAATATACATTAACGTAATATATATATATATATATATGTATTATATATCACAAATTACGGATCTATCAATATACATTAACGTAATATATATGTATTATATATCACGAATTATGGATCTATCAATATATATATATCACGAATTATGGATCTATCAATATATATTGTATAATCTGAAGTATACTTATTTGTCGATATATAAGTATAGTATCAATATGCATTGTCGATATATAAGTATAGTATCAATATACATTTGTTCAATGTATATTGTCGATGTATAAGTGTAGTATTGATACGCATTTGTTCAATGTATATTGTATAAGTATAGTGTCAATATACATTGTCGATATATAAGTATAGTATCAATATACATTTGTTCAATGTATATTATATGATATATATTCTATGATATAACGAGTGCTGGTGGATATATAGTTTCTCTTGAATACATTTCTAATTTGTCCACTGTATTCCCTGCATCTCTCTGTAATTTAAGTGATAATATTGATGAACCTACTGATCGAGCCTGCATAACATGTGATGTCACATCAATAGACATAGTAGTTTGTCCTAACACCCATTGATAATTCACTGATGGAGTCGAAGATAATGGTTTATTATTCCAAGTAATAGACATCTCTCCCCAAGAATTATTTGCAACATATTCTACCGCAAATGGGAACGGATTCGTAAATGTTTGACGTACTCCTATCTCAAGCTTAACACTAATAAAATTAGTTGGTATCTGAGATATATTAAACTTCAAAAAAGTTTCTCTATATAGATTTATACAATTTCCGCAAAATTTAACTTCTATCGTCTGTGCTCGTCCATAATTTACCCCATTATCAGGCGGTCCTTTAACAAATGCATCCGCCATAACATTTATTCTTGAACCATTATTGGTTGGAACTGGAACAGTATAACATTGATTACATCTAGATGCATTTATTGTTCGAACAATCGCATTTCCTCCCAGAATATAAATATCTCCGAACTCATCTTCTCCAAATCCGAAAATGTTTCCTGGAGCAATACATCCCAAATTAGATGGATCACACTTAGTTGAAGTTCTATTAGTTATGTAAACTCCATTAGTATCTTTATAAGCCATCCATAGAGGCCCCGTATTATCTCCATATATGTACTTTCCCCGTATACACGGATTTTTGTTCCCTCTATATACATATCCTCCAATAATAGATGCTCCTCCCCATGTATGTGGATACTCTAATATTGGATTAATTCTTGTAGGAATAATCGTTCCATATAATTGTGTTGTACCATCATAGTATTTCCAACCATAATTTCCACCCTTGACAATAAGATCAACTTCTTCTTTTAAATCCTGTCCCACATCTCCAACGTAGAAATCTGATGGATTTTCTCTATCGAGAGATCCTCTCCAGGGATTTCTAAGTCCAAAAGCCCAAATTTCTGGCCATCTTTCGCCGATAAAAGGATTATCAGAGGGAATAACATATTGCTTACCAGGAGCATATGGTGTTTGATCAACATTAATACGTAAAATTTTACCCATAAGATAATTACGATTCTGAGACATATTGTATGGATCATTACCTGATCCACCATCCCCAATAGTTACATATAAATGATTAGATGGTCCAAATAACAATGTTCCTCCATTGTGATTTCTGAAAGGTTTCTTATAACTAAGTAATACTCTCCTAGAAGAAAGATTCAAAACATTCAGATTATTGCTCATAACACTATACTCAGCAAGAACCACAGTGTGATCACCTGAACATACGCCTCCAGAACAAGTTCCACCATTACAATCCATATTGATGGTGCAAATATCTACACAATTAGAACATGAATACATTGCAAAAAATCTACCAGTGACACCGTAATTATAATGAAATATAATATTTAATAGACCAGCTTCTCCATCAAGAATAATATTTGGAATAGTTGCAAATGTTCCAATACGACTTCCATCTGACCGTTTACGAATAGTTATGGTTCCATTTTGGTGTGAAAAGAATAAACGATCTGTTCCATCATTGGGAGATGCCATTCCTATAATTCTTCCAGCTTGGTCCAGGGTATTGGGAGCATAATATTCTATACATATACTTTCCACGGAAGTAGGAACTGTGGGTGCATCTGTGGGTACAAATTTAGTGCCATTATAACATGTTTGAATTCCATCTGGTACATTGAAATTAGAACAAAAACTTGTTTCTGTTGGATAATTAGTATAAATATAATTAGAATTCCAAGGAGAGGTTCCATTCCAATTCATTAATGTATTTCTACATGTTTGATAAAATGTAGAACAATATGTAGGACATAAATATGGGATTACACTCATGTTTGCACTATTAGGTTGTCCTTCTTGATTGAATAAATGCGCTGACCATGGATCACATTGTACACAAAATATTCGTTTCATGAATTCCTTACAAAGAAAATCAGTACAAGCGGTCCCCTTAATTCTCAATAGTTCAGCATTAAGTATAAGATTCGATTCTATACTAGATGAACAACAAGTGTCACCAGTATAATCTATACAATAATTCATTGCAGTAGTTTTAGGACCAGAAGTATCAATACATTGTTTATGTCCAAATGACAGTACAATAAATAAAAGTGAGAAAGCAATTGGCCTAAAAATCATTCACGGGTAATCTTTATATTACATTATCAACATAATAGTTATGAACAATTTTGTCATCGACTCTACTTATATTATATATATAAGTAGAGTCGATATACATTATGTGATGAATATATATGCATTTGTATAAGTATAGTGATGAATATATATTAAGAAATCGATATATATATAAAGACGTCGATATACATTATGTGATGAATATATATTATGTGATTAATATATATTAAGAGGTAGATATATATTAAGAAGTGGATATACATTAATTAGTCAAACTTTAATATATATTAAGAAGTCGATATATATTAAGAAGTGGATATACATTAATTAGTCAATATATATTAATTAGTCAATATATATTAATTGGTCGATTATGTGATGAATATACATTATGTGATGAATATATATTAATTAGTCGATATATATTAGGAAGTGGATATATTAATTAGTCAATATACATTATGCGATGAATATATATTATGTGATTAATATATATTAAGATGTAGATATACATTAATTAGTCAAACTTTAATATATATTAAGAAGTGGATATACATTAAAGTTTGAAATTTATAAAAGAAGTCCACGTATCAGTCTATAAATATTTAATGTTTCTGAATCACTATCATGTCTGTCACCATATGTGGAATTAGGTTCTCGTATTTGTTTACCAGTATCCGAATCTAATAATAGCCACTCAGGATGATGAAGATGATAACTATCTAATCCAATAGCAGTTCCTATAAATCCATCTGGATCCCACCACGGAGAAGGAGCTATTATTATCCTATTATTTCGGAGATATCCAGCCCAAAAGGAATATGTAGAATTAGACATTATCATCGCATCCGCCAGATATAATGTACAAAAATCACTAAATTTAGGAGATATACTTCCCACTGTAGGTGCAATTATAGCATTAGAATCTAACTCCGATAGTATCGAAGTTACCCAATTAGGACTATCTGTACATACTAATAAAGGACAATCTGGATGATCTTTTCTTAACTCTTTGATTGCACATTTATAATATGACAATTGACATATTCGAAATTCTCTCAATAAAGGGATCTTATGAATAAATTTCATATAATCGCCTTTACGAATATGTAGTGCTATATATTTTGTTGGAAGTATCGATTTCATTGTATTTAATATATCTGGTTTAGGTACGAAAATATCACGGATTATAGAAGCATTATCTTCAAAATATAGATATGATTGTCGATATCCATTTATATTATAGATACGTCCATCATGGGGTATTAGAATATGTTCAAAGTTATCATATTCATGATATGAAGTATCTATATTAGTGTCTTTCCATTCAAATTGTGTAAGATCGAATAACTGTATTATTGGTAATCTTGCTATTCTACTTGGCAATATTATATTAGCATTAGATCTTTTACCCGCTGATATAATACACGCAAGCTGAAATAATTGGTTACCCATATCCCCTTGAGTGCCTAGATGTATATGTGTTACAGTAGATTTTTCTGACCCACCAGATGAATAATTAATAGGATTTCTGCGTAAATATAATATAAGAATACTACCAAGATATATTATCACTATTATACATAATAGTGTATATCCTGTAATAAAAAACATATTAGTATCCATTTGTATATATCAAATTATGTATATTATACATAACTATGTTTCATCTATTATGTGATTAGTAATCCTTCATCTTTATTTCTTCTCGGAAATAAAGATCGTAAAATCAACATAATTCTTTCAACGATACTCACACCCTTATGTTTCATATGTAGCTCATCGGTTATATATGATTCTTTATTATGAGTGTATGTTTGTTTTATTTCACTCTTATTATGTCTCGAAGTTAGATCGATATCAAATAACTCGGGTTCTGATGTATCTAATGGAACTTGTTTGAAGTCATCATATAGTACGAGTCTATGATTAAATACAGGAGTTATATTATTTGTCTGTAATATATGGTTAGATGTTAAATTATTATCATCACAGAGTTTATTGACATATTTATCTTTGGCATATGATGATTTCGACATTTATGGCTAAATATAAAAAGACATACCATCAAGTATCAATCATTATTAATATTTATGTTCGATCAAAGATAAATACCAGTAAACTGGTATTTATTGTAGATTCTCGACCTTTAGGTAGAGAATCTGAGATAAATCTGTTGGAAACCCTTCAGGTTTCCAACAGATTTATTGTAGCTATGTTCGATCAAAGATCGAACATAACTGAGATAACCCAAACTTTGTTTGGGTTATTGTAGCGAACAACCTTTAGGTTGTTCACAAAGATAACCCAAACTTTGTTTGGGTTATTGTAGATTCTCTTCGAGAATCTGAGATAAAGTTGTTAAAGACCCGAAGGGTTAACGGAGCCAACCTTGAATGAGCTTCGCTCATTTTAGGTCTCCAACTGGGAGGGACAAAGTCCCTCTGAGTGCCTAGGCACAACTTTATTGTAGCTATGTTCGATCAAAGATCGAACATAACTGAGATGAATATGTGCGAGCACATATTTATTGTAGTATTAAGACGCATCTTATATGAGATGCGTTTTTTAATTATGTTTTTTTTTAATTGTTAGGATAGAATGTAATAGTATGTTCATCCTGCATACAGAACACTTTCCACTGACCATTTATTAAAACAGCACGGGATATTCGTGCTGGTTCTTGATCAGCAGTATTGGCTGGGTCAAGAACCTCAGTAATAGTGATAGAATCAAAGGGTGGGGATGTTTTCTCAACTGCACTTACTCGATAATCTAACACGGTATCTGCTACCTGAACTGTTACTCGCTGACCGGTGAATGGGAGTGGCACAGTGCTCACAATGATCTGATACTGGAGTCCATCAGCAGCTGTAAAAAGATTAGGATAGTTAATTGCCACTGGTTGAGGCTGGAGCATCGTGAAAGGTCTTGGAATGGATGGACTTGGAGGCTTCATGATTAAATTCTGAGAAGGAAATACTAAGGACTGAATGGGAGAAAATGTTGGAGTCTGAGTAGGGGGTTGTGCAATTTGTAATCTACTTAGAGCATCTTGAGCACTGAAAGCAGCAGGTGTAGGAGCCAGAGGAACCATCTGAGGCTGTCCAACATTGTAAGTTGGCTGTAGTGCAGCAGACACTACCTTCATGGGTGTCTGACTGGCGATTTGTTGAGCAATCTGGCCCGCATGTATGGGGTTTCCATACATAATGGCGATAAGATTGGCAACATCATTAAGACGCGAGAAAGGTAAGATCCATCCTTTTCTTCCACTAAGACTATTATTCCATGTACCACCTATCTTCTTGATTTCAGAATTATATGCTCTATCTGATTCGAAGATAGCAATAGCTTTATCGCTATAACGTACATATTCTAGAGGTGGTTGTTGCATTATGATTAACGAGATAAAAGTATATTATAGGGTCCTTTGATATTATGGAAAATGTCTAGTGACTATTTATATCATCATATATTTATACATTATAAATATATTTTATCATTATATAATGAATAGTATCTATATAGTGTTTATAATATATAAATCTCCCAATTACTATCTATATATATGATGGATATCATATTGTTATCATATATTCATATATGTTGTGGAACTATAACACAGTAAAAAATACTTATATATAAGTATTTTTAATAATTTACGATCCAGTATATATAAAGTAATGGCTTCAACAGTTTTGTTTGTAGTGATGGTGATATTTGCCTGTATACTTTTATTGATCGCTAGTGTAGCAGCAACAATCGGAGCTGCTGATGCCTTCGGTTCTTCTCTTTATAATACAGATCCTCGGATAAGGTCAGCTCATCAATATCTGACAGTAGCAGCAGCTCTGGGCTGGTCATCCCTAGTGGTATTAATTGTTATTTTAATAGTAGCTGCTGCAGCAGGTGGATTCTCCACGGTAGAAGTTTCTGATGCCTTATTGAATAAGGCATCACCGAGTAGTGCTGATCTGGTGGCAGCATATAGAGGAGAAAAAGAATTATCATCTGGACATACAACACAGATAATAGTCTTGATTGTACTTATCATAGTTGCTATAATAACATTAATTGTAGGTATTTTAGCTATCGCTGCTGCTGTACAATTAGGTGATATGAAACAAAAAGACGCTAAATCCACCAGTGCCTACACAGAATCTATTATTGCTGCTGTCGCTGGTTTCGGCGGTATTGCAATTATGATTATAGCTGTTATTACATATGCCGCTATTCGTTCTGCTCGTGCTCAGAAACTTGCAGAATTAGAAGCATTTCAAAAGAAAACAGAGGCACAATTGGGAATTGCATCAGGATTAGCTATTGTTAAATAGGTTAGATAATATGGAATAAATAGTTGTCTATATAATAAACAATGACAGAATGGAGCCACCCAGATATGTAACTTCTTCAAATAGTCCAAAAATATTAGCTATTGATCCTAATTGTAATGATGATCCATTCTATAGATATAAGATGACACAACTTATGATACAAACACCCGGTAATAATAAAACTTTATTATTAAATATTAATAAAATTTCACATGATCTGGGAGTATCACCTGAACACATTGTATATTATCTTGGAAAAGAATTAGGTACTAGAGGATGTTTTCATTATCGTGGTAAGAATGATAAGTCAGCTTATTTTATCGGGAATATTCACAATTCAGGAATTATCTTATATTCTTGTAAAATTTATACAAAAATATGTATTATGTTCAAAATGTGGTCTCCCATAATTAAATTATGACTCTCTGAATCGAAAGTCTCTTACTATTAGTTTGTAGATCATGTGGTTCTACAACTAAACCTGATATATATCTTTCTAAGACACTATAGGTGGCCCTGGGTTGACTAATTATGTTCATCACTAACAGACGAATATTATGTATCTATAATTACAGATACATATGTTTTTTAATAATTATGAAACTTTATATTTTCGAAATATGTCATAATTAGATTCCACCACGAAGTCTCAGGACTAAATGGAGAGTTGATTCCTTTTGGATATTGTAATCGGACAGAGTTCTCTCATCTTCTAATTGTTTGCCGGCGAAGATAAGTCGTTGTTGATCGGGAGGGATACCTTCTTTGTCTTGAATTTTCTGTTTAATAGCGACAACAGTGTCTGAAGACTCAACGTCGAGAGTGATTGTTTTGCCTGTAAGAGTTTTCACAAAGATCTGCATTGTGTGTTATTTTAGATTCACTGGGATATTTTATTTATTTTTCAATCTGTTTTGTATATTATCATAATAATCTTTTATAATTAGTGAATATATTTAATCACAACAAGATCAACAATATTCATAACTATATATAATCCAAGATTTAAACATTAATGATAGTTACTATATGTCATCGTTGTTTATGTTGACATATAAGCTTCAGGTTATTTACAGATATAATATTAATTAGGGATTATAATACTTTCACCAACTGCCATACGTTAGATAGTTTATCTACTATTGATCTATCTGATGTACCATACAAATCTGTTGCCACTGATATGGTTGATTGTGCAAATTCAACAAATGTTGAATTAGGAGATATTAAGCCGGGTGTGGTTATAGTTTCAAACCAAATTTTACAAGGAATATTCCATGAATATCCCCCGATTGATTTTGCAAAAAGATAGAATACATGATTAGGAATACCACTATTCTTATAAACACTATCCTCTGAACTAATATCATATTTGCTCATATCTTGTCGTTGATCATCAGTGCCCATATATGGATGATCAATGAATGCTGTTCCTGGATCTGACATTGACCGTAATGCATATCGTCCTCCTTGTTCACTATTATCTATTATACATCTTTCTCCGATTAACCATGATGCTTCATCAACTGTCTCTCCATTCATCCATTGCATTATTATAGAGGCAAATATATCAAATAGACTCATTAATAAAGATCCTGATTGGTCTTTATGAAGTAATTTACAACTTCGTTCGGTGATTATATGCCATAGACTGTGAAACACAACTGATGGATCTTGAGCGAAATCTTCAAATACAATTCCATCACCATCACCATATATTACTTGTTCTCCATCATACAAAGCATTATTATATTTCATGTAATAATGGATGGTTGATTTGATATCGAAGACTTCACTATGATTAAGATCACCATTAAATTTAATTAAATTTGCTCCTTTCAAAGATTCTAATCCCGATGTTTTATCTAATAACACTGTATTACAGAATCTTATAAAATAATCCGTAAGAATCCATGCCGTTACTACATTTATATCTTTTGTTGCTACAGCTTGATTCATAGAAGCTGCTGCAAGTATACCTGGAGATCGACGTCTATTTTTGGCTGTATAAACATGATTTTTAATGGGGAATGTGGAGTCTTTCCATACTTTGGATGTTTTAAGGGAATTATGCTCATGAAGAAATTTACTAGATACCGAGAGAGCTTTCTGATTTTTATCCAAATGTTTTGAATAAACTCGATCTTCAATATATTTTGGAACAAAATAGCAGTGACACGACATTATTTACATACTATCCATTGCATCTTTTTACCTATATTATCATTATATCGACCTATACCCAAACATCTATTTCATATTGTACCAATCCTTTATTCACATATTATAGTTTATACCATCACTTACCTATGAATATTAAAAATAATGTGATCATCATTATCTATGAGTATATAATGAGATAAATTATATCATTCAGAATAAATTATGAATAAGACTAAGTGAGATATATGCGTGACTAAATTACAACTGTTACAATGATTAAGTTGAATATTGTGACAAAGCCGATAGACCAAACTTGGACCATCAAACGTATTGCTCAAGAGAGGCCTTCTCCGAGGTGGGAATCTGTGTTCACTGATTCAGAACATGAACTTGCAGATATATCAGATGTACTTGATGAGCAGGAAAGATTACATGGAATGTATTATCCGTTGAAGAAAGATATATTTGCGGCGCTAAATTACACTCCACTTACGAATGTTAAAGTTGTGATACTTGGACAGGATCCATATCATCAAACTATTTTGTTAAATGGAATTAGTATGCCACGTGCAGTTGGACTCTCCTTTAGTGTTCATAGGGAAGATTCTATACCATCATCATTACAGAATATTTATACAGAATTGGCTAATACAGTACGTGGATTCAGAAAACCAGATCATGGAGATCTACGTGAATGGGCAAATCAAGGTGTTTTGTTGCTTAATGCATGTCTTACTGTGCGTCCTAATATGGCAGGATCTCATGGTGATATATGGTTAGGCTTTATTAGACGAGTCTTTAAAGCTATCACAATTGCTAATCCATATTGTATATATATGTTATGGGGACGTGAGGCTCAGAAATTAAGACCTATGTTAGGTGAACATAGTATTGTGCTGGAAGCAGCACATCCATCAGGTCTTAGTGCTCGTAGAGGATTCTTTGGTTGTAATCATTTTAATTTAGCCAATGAAGCTCTTATTCGTCAGGGAAAAGTTGGTATTAATTGGAGTATTAGTTCCTCAGAAGTGTTACAAGGTTCTGGAACGTCGATAGGAACACCGATAGTTCATCATACTGCCAATGTTCATCAACCAATATTTGCTCCCATTACCCCAATGTCTGCTATGATATCAGCAGCTCCTGCTCCCACAATAAGTTATCCAATCGTTATGGGTATAAATCCTGCTAAATCACAATCTCCCAAATACAATCAAGTTTCGTTACTTCCCACTATTCCTAATACTAAACCGCTATTATCGGTTGGTAACAATAGTAATGTATTACCTCCCACTATTCATGATTTACCAGTAACAGAGCATGTTAAACCAGCCATAAGTGTAGATAGTAAATATCCTAAGATGGCTCCAATTATACCTACTATTAAGTTCGGATTAAATTTGAATACTACTATGGCTCCAACAATGGACGGATTACCAATAGTACCTCTTATTGTGAAACCTCAAATGCAAACAAATCCGTCAGTAATACAACTTACTGCTAAGTCTCAATCTGTTTCGATGCCATTGATGGTGCAACCTAGTAATAGTCAACAATCATTAGATATTCCCACAATGACATATCTAACTAGTACAGCCATAAGGTCTAGATCTCCAGGTAGTAATCAACCATTGATAGGGTTACCGAAGATACCTTCCATAGTTAATTAAGATAATCCATATGCGAATTTTTAAATTTGTTTGGTTGACTCTGTTGTATTGGATCAAAGACCAAACATGACTATCACAAATATTATATACCATCCCTGTGGTATATAAATCATATGTCTAACATATTAGTGTTATATGTTGTTTGTTATTTTATAATATTATCATGCTTCCATATTATATAATACACTGATATTATATATTATCCTTCATATCATATATAATATACTGATATTATATTGTCTTTCTTATTATATATATTGTAGCTATGTTCGATCAAAGATCGAACATAACTGAGATAACCCAAACTTAGATTCTCAAAGAGAATCTGAGAAAATCTGTGCTCGCACAGATTTATTGTAGATTTCAAAGAAATCTGCTGTGGTGATTTATATGTACGCTAGTTTTCAACAAAGTTGAAAACTGAGATAAACCAACCTCTGGTTGGTTTATTGTAGCGTACATCTCGTAGTTTGTTTGGGTTATTGTCTTCCTTATTATATATAATATACTGATATTATATATTGTAGCTATGTTCGATCTTTGATCGAACATAACTGAGATAACCCAAACTTAGATTTCAAAGAAATCTGCTGTGGATGTACGCTAGCGTACATCTCGTAGTTTGTTTGGGTTATTGTCTT
>Ga0335394_10007611_pt1 | contig 12217 bp, 12 predicted proteins | sample MAT03_FD_205741 | JGI IMG/M metagenome (GOLD analysis project Ga0335394, IMG submission 205741) | Freshwater microbial communities from Lake Fryxell liftoff mats and glacier meltwater in Antarctica - MAT-03 (spades assembly) (version 2) ... | reverse complement strand
AAATAGTTGAGTATCGGGACTGTGTCGTCAGTCTTCATGGCGGACTCGACTCGCTTCGTCCCGAAGAAGCCAAAAAGATCAAAGCAAAGATCCTGATATGCTACGGGACCGACGCCCGCTGAATACCTGATGTGGCAACTCATTCGTAACCGGCAACGTTGCCAAGCCAAGTTTCGACGCCAACATAAACTCGGGCCGTTCAGCCCGGAGGACGACACATCGCAATCTGGTAAAGGAGTCGCGGATGAAATGCCAAGACTAGCGGTTACCCCGCAATTTATGTGTCGCCCTCCGGGCTTTCGGTTGGTTTTGCCATGGGTCCGGTGGCTCACGCCACCGGCAGGGATATTTCGCCCTCCGGGCTGCACTATCGCAGGACTTGTGAGGAACAACGAGTCCCGAGGAGAAGGGGAGTTAGAACAACCGCTTCGCGATGTTGAAGTCGCGATCGCTTAGGGTCGTACTTTGGAACAAAAACTGCGCAAAGCAAAGTCGTGTCGTCTCAAGTCGTGTCATCCCAAGTCGTGACCCGATCGATGGGTCTGGTCCACCTTAGCTTCTCGGTAGCTTTCTCGGCCACTGGCGTAGATCTCTTTGTTAGGTGAACGATCCTTTAGCCAACCTTCGATATCGCTGGCGTCCGGCGTAACCGCATTGACTTGGGTGGTAAGCTTTTCGAGCTGCTTGCGGCACCATCCGCAGCCCGTGCCTGCACCTCCGCACGCATTGAGCATGCTCGGTGTCTTGATCTTGTGGATGCGAATGTAATTGATCACCTTGCGCCACGAAACGTGAAAGCACAGGCACAGTTCATCGTCAGGCTCCATAGTAACACTTAATCCTGCCGGTACTTGTCGAGTTTTCGATAGAGTGTTCGAGCGCCGATATCGAGAATTTTGGCGGCTTCTTCGCGATTCCCTGCGGTCAGCTTCAGGGTCTCTTCGATAGCCCACCGCTCGATATCGTCCATGGTTTTTCCGATTAATTCGGCTGGAAGCGCCAGTCCGTCGCCGGGGAGTGAAAGCCCCATCTCGGTCATGGCCCCGGTCAGCCCTCCGCTGGATAAATCCATGCCGGGGTCAATCAGCTCGGGGGGCAAATCATCCAGATCCAGCCGTCCATCGGTATCGAGCACTACCATGGTTTCCACGAAGTTGCGAAGCTGGCGAATATTGCCAGGCCATTCGTACGAATAGAACTTGCGAGTCACTGCTGGTGAGAAATTACAGGGGCCGTGGTTGTGCCGCCGAACGAAGGACTTTCGGAAGTGGTCCATCAAAGGAATGATATCGTCTCGCCGTTCACGCAAAGCGGGCAAATGTACAGTGACCACTTTCAATCGGTAGTAAAGATCGTTGCGAAACTCTCCCAGGTCGATCATGTTTTCAAGTGGTCGATTGGTGGCGGAAATCAACCGAACATTCACCTTGATCGGTTTGTTGTCACCGACACGGGTGATTTGATGTTCCTCCAGCACTCGCAAGAGTTTGATCTGTGTGCTCATCGGCATATCGCCTACTTCATCCAAAAACAAAGTACCGCCATCGGCATACTGAAAGGCTCCTTCACGATCGGTCACCGCATCGGTATAGGCACCGCGTACGTGGCCGAACATTTCACTTTCCACAAGATTTTCGGATACGGCTCGAACATTAAGGGCCACCAGCCGTTTGGCTTTGCGAGGACTGTTTTGGTGGATAGCTCGAGCGATGAGTTCCTTCCCAGTGCCGCTTTCGCCGGTGATGAGAACAGTAGCATCGGTCGGCGCAATCCGCTTGAGCCGATCGATCAACGATTGAATCTGCGGACCGGCATACACGATCCCTTCGAAACCAAACCGTTCGTCGAGTCGGCGTCGCAGTTCAATGTTGGTTTGTTTTAACTGGACCGATTCGACAGCTTTGGCCGCGATGGCCCGAAGTCGATTGGGAGTAATCGGTTTTTCGAGAAAGTTGAACGCCCCCTGCTGCATCGCTTCTACAGCCTTGGTCACGGTCGCATGGCCGGTTACCATCACCACCGCGCAATCGGGCAATAGTTGCCGCGCGAGGGCCAAAACCTGCATACCGTCGAACTCGTTCATCATCAAATCGGTGATCACGACATCGTAGGTATTCTGCTCCAGCATTCGCTTCCCTTCGGGCCCGCTGGTGGCCACAGTACAGCGATAGCCCGTTCGTTCCAGACTTTCGGTCATGGCTCGAGCGTGGGCAGGGTCGTTGTCGACGATCAAAAGTGAGAATAATTTGGGGTCGAGCTCGGACGGAATCCCGGAATCATTGGCTGGGATCGCAAGGTTGGAGTCGTCGGCGGTCATAGGCATTGCAATTGATGTGAAACTCGGTACCGTTTGAATTGAACCGGGAAAAGGTTCAATTTTCAGCACTTGTTTGGATTTGAAAAGGACTAGTGGATGTCGGAAAACACGGTATGCCGTGGTGTTCGCGGTGCGACGACCGTCGAAGCTAACACGCGTGAGGCGATTCTCAAGGCCACGCGGCAGCTTTTGGCCCTTATTATTCGCCGGAACGGTATTGATTCTACCGAGGTGGCCAGCGCTGTCTTTACCGTTACCCGTGACTTGGACGCAGAATTCCCGGCTTTAGCCGCTCGTCAGTTCGGCTGGTTGGAAGTCCCTCTGCTGTGTGGCTACGAGGTACAAGTTCCCGGTTCCTTGGCCGCATGCATTCGGATCTTGCTCCTCTGGAACACTACAAAAACTCAAAAAGAGATCCAGCATGTCTACATCCACGACGCCATCTCGCTGCGACCCGATCTGAGCAAATTGCCACCCGTCGATTGGCAAGAACTGGAGCTTTGGATCGGTGAGCAAGCGACGACGCGAGACCCTAGTAAGCCGGTTTCGTAATGCGATTGACATGGACTCCCAACGCCTCGGCGAGCGCTTTGCACGCAGCCGAAGCACTTTGCCTACACGGATCGCGACTCACCGACCCACGCGTAAGCGATTCCATCGGTAACTATGCTCGCGTCCTAGGTCAGTGGATAGAGTCGGTTGCCCCTTTTGATACCGCTCGCTTTTGGTCATTGCTGACCGGCCACGCAGCCATCATAGGCTCCAACTCAGAACTCGCCCAAGCGGTCTTGAGAAAGTGTTCCGTGGTTCAGTCAGGTGGATCCACCGCTTCGCAACTCGCTGGGCATATCACGGATATCGAGGCGGCTTTCAACCAGCTCTTTCCCAAGTTCGAAGAGCAACTTCCCCTTCGAGCCAGACCTCTTCAAGAGCATTGGCTCGGCTTCGGTGCAGGCTTGCTGGCGCACATCGGGCGTCTGTCGAACAAAGAACTCATTGCTTCCGAAGCACGAGTGGTCTTGCTCCAGCCGATCATGGGAGGCGCCGGAGCCGCCCACATCGATCAAAACCTAGTCCGAATCGAAGCAGTGTTGACCAACCCGATGGTGGAGCTACCCGAGGTCGTACGACTGGCTTGGTTGCTATCGCAGCTACAGTTGGATCTGCCCATGTTCAGCGAGACACTCGGTGTGGGCACTATTGCTAGGATTGCTCCTTTGGCGATGTTGCCACCCGCGTTGGCGTCCGCCGAAGTTATGGAGCTAAGCAAGTGCAATGAGGCGGTTGCAGAGCTAGCCATCGAACAATGGCAGCTCCCTGTCCCAAAGGACAAAGACATTCACGTTGAAATTGTGCCTACACTCATGGATTGGTGGGAGACTTATTTGCAGACACGCCCCGATTGGCCGACGGCTTTGCAAGCATTGTCGCGAATGCTGGGTTTGTAAAAACGTAGCTGGCCAGCACGAAATCACAACCTCTGAGCAACGACGTGGGAGAGAACGCTATTGACTTTCCTAATCTGCTTTTGGGATACCGCTCAGGTGAAGGACTGCATCGCTCGGGATTGTCTAGTCCAACCTGTTTCCGGCACGGATTTCGAGTCATTCATGAAAAATTTTTGGAAGGCTATTCGCGACTCGCTCCAACATGCGCCTGCTATTGCCCTAGCCACCCTATGCTCGGTCGGGATAGCCATGATTTGGAGTTCCAACATTGGAGCTCTTTATCCCGTTATTGACATGACTCTCAAAGGGGAGTCGATGCAAAGCTGGATGGAAAAGAGCATTGAAGAGTATCAAACCAAACTCGCAGCATTGGAAACCCAACGAGAACAAGCGATTGCGGCGGATCCAGCCGCTGAAACCAAAGCGTTGAATTCCCAGATTAAGAACGCACGTGCTTCCAAAGCTTGGCAAGCGTACGGGCTCGGCTGGGCGAACGCTTGCTTGCCGAGGGACCCCTTTCAGACCATTTGCACCATTATGGGGCTGCTAGTTATCAGTACTCTCATCAAGCATGGGCTTATGCTAGCCAACGATCTGCTGATTGGCCATGTTTCAACGAGCATCGTACGAGGGCTGCGGATGCGGGTCTTCGACGTCGCCCTGAGCATGGACAAGAAGACTTTTCAAACCTACGGAACGAGTGGTCTGCTGGCCGCGATCACTCAAGCCGCTGAGGGACTTTCGGCAGGTCTCATGGCCCTCTTTGGGGCTGCCATACGCGAGCCGTTGCGCGTCATCGCGTGCTTAGCGTTAGCATGCGTCATTAGCCCGAGGTTGCTACTGCTCTCGGTCATTTTGGCGCCTCTGCTGATTGGCGTGGTTCTCTACTTCAATCGAAAGATTCGCTCGATCGCCTCCTCCATTATCTCTCGCAATGCAGGCTTTCATGAAGTTCTCTTGGAAGCCCTCAACAACGTGTTCACAGTCCAAGCGTTCACGATGGAGCAACAGGAAAACGATCGGTTTCGCAAATGCACGAAAGATATGCGACGGATTAGCATGAAGATGATTTTCTACACCGGACTGAGCAAGCCTTTCACGGAATTAATTGGCATTGGGATGGTGGCTATCACCGTATGCGCAGGGGCTTACCTGGTGGTCAATCAACAGACGCATATCGGATTCCTACGCATCTGTGAGAAACCGATGAGCGTTACCGACCTATTGATCTTTTTCGGTCTTCTGATTGGAGCGAGCGACCCCCTGCGGAAGTTGTCTGGGGTCTCGGTCGCAATCTATAGCGGCGCCGTCTCAGCCAACTACTTGTACGGCATCCTAGAGTGCAAACCTGAACTGGCGCAACCCGAGAACCCTTTGCCATTGGCCGCTCGCCATCAAAATATGACGTTGAACGATGTCTCGTTCCAATACCATCCCTCCCATCCCGTTTTGCGAAATGTGAACCTGGATATTCCCTTTGGAAAGACGATCGTCGTTTTGGGTCCCAACGGTTGCGGTAAGTCGACGCTCATTCAGTTGCTCGGTCGCTATTACGACCCAGTTGGCGGCAGTATTCAAATCGACGGGCTCGATTTGCGCCACCTCGCAACGCAGGACATCAGGCGAAAAATCGCGTTGGTCAGTCAAAGCACCGAACTATTCAATCGAACCGTATTGGAGAACATCCAGTACGGCAGCCCCAGGGCATCCAAAGACGAAGTTGTCGAAGCGGCCACACTGGCTCACGCGCACCCGTTCATTACCGAATCCTTGAGCGAAGGATACGATACGGTGGTCGGACAATCAGGACAGAGACTTAGCGGCGGCCAACGCCAACGCATCGCACTCGCTCGCGCGATCCTACGCAAACCAGAGATTCTCATTTTGGATGAATCCACCAGCCAAATCGATATGGCGAGCGAAATACAAATCCGCGATACCCTCCAAACCATGAAAGGCCAAATGACGATTATCATCATCACACATCGCGAAGCCCTCATCGGACTGGCCGACGAGGTCTATCACATGAAAGACGGAATGCTCCAATCAGCAAACGTTGGTGCGGTCGCCGCGTAACTGAAAGACCGCGGGACTTGACAAAGCATTAGTCCAGTTCTTCCTGGTCCATCTGTCTGCCCACAATGCACGCTAGAAACACGAGCCCCAAAGCCGATATCAACGTCAGGTTCATGACCCGATCGAAGCTGGTCGGCGATGCGATCGTTAGCAGCGATGCCACCAATCCGACGATGGTGCCTGTGAGCGGGCCAATGCCATACCACCATTGAATACCCATTCGAAACCCAATCGCAAGTCCGATAGAAGCTGACAAAATCGTCACAGCCACGAAAGTGAAGACGACATATCCTCGCGGCGTCGTGTTTTGTTCCAAAGCCAGCCGAGCAATCATGGAAATGACTGCCGCTTGAATAATAATAAAGAATAACGCCCTTAACGAAAGCTGGCCCTGTTGCATCGAATAGCCAGCGAGCGAATCCTCCAACGTTTCGCTGGCAAGATCTACTTTCTTCACCTTGGCAATTTTCGTCTGACTGGCCTCGACATGCTCGGCGACGCTAGGGAATTCTTCCGTCATGATGGCTACCAGCTATGTATCGGCAGTTCGCCATCTTTACGATGACCAAGTTGAGAAAGGACTTTTGCATCTACACCTTGGCTGATGAACTGGATGGAACCGTCGGCGCTGGCGGTTTGCATTCCACCTGTATGATACGAACCAAGACCACCCACAAAGAGATTCGGCTTGATTCCCGGTGGCGCACCTATTTTCGAAAGATCAATCCATTGGGACGGGGGATTGTTCGATAGCACAAGTCTAGGAGCTCCATCGCTTCCATCCACGGTCGAAACTCGTGCTGTGATACCGCCGGCCTCGGCCATTCCCACTTGCCCGGTCTCATCGCTGGACTGGATACCGGGTAGGAGCGATGCGAAGCCGATCGGCGCGGCAGCTGTTGGTACGGCCATCGTCATGTTCCTAAGACTGGATCGCGTGCCACTGCTCCAGCCAAGCTCTTCCACATCGATAAACTTCTCGCCCAAGAAGATCGTGTGTGACAAACCGTCTTCGATGTCGCGAGCAGGGGTAAAACTGTTGAGAAAAAAAACACCATGGTTGTTGGTATCGATAGGAGATTCTGTTTCATGATAGATTCCTGCATAATGCGAGTGCGCTCCTCCTGAGTTCGGACTGGACGGACATTGCAATACTCGGATTGCATAACTGCGAACTGGAACATTGACAGCCGCGTAGATGGACTGCTTGCGATCCAAACGCTTGTAGGCGTTCGGCTCGTCGATGTAAGGCAGAATTGCACAAATCCAACTGTGATGGTATCCGATCGGGACCCCCGAAATCGGCCCGGTCGCATCGATCACGCCCGCCGGGAAAACACGATACGCTTGTTCGTAGTTATGAACGGCGATCGCAAGCTGCGAGATGTTGTTGGAACACTGCGATCGACGGGCCGCCTCACGAGCCGCTTGAACGGCAGGCAACAACAACCCTACAAGTATGCCGATGATCGCGATGACCACAAGCAATTCCACCAAGGTAAATCCTCGATTGCATTTCATACATGATTTCTCCGCTGCATTGTTATTCCGATTCAAGTCACTGCGATAAGTCAACTTCTTTTGCCGCACCATACGGGACACCTCCTTCGTATCCAAAGTGAACGGCAATCCGCCAACGCTCGCCACTCTCTGGTAATTTGCCATTCCATGGTTCAATTGCAATCTCGCCCAGCACGCTCTTCATCCCCACTAGGTCTGGACCGAACCAAGGCAATTGTACAGAAATCGTTTCTCCGCGATAAGCAGCGTCCTCGACCAAGCGAGAACGCAGCGTCATTTCACCCAGCGCGATGAGTTCAGCGGATTGCTGGGCGTCGAGAGCGATTCTGGATTGCGCACGCATTTGGATTGCAGTACGGGACGAAAGCGTGAGAAGGGCAATCGCGATCCCGCCAATCACCATGATCGTTATAATCGCGGCAGCCCCTCGATGCGGTCGGCCAAGCTTCCGACGTTGATTTCCTTTGCGGATATTGGCTTTGCGGATATTGGGAATCATGGTTCAACGCCTCTGACTGTTGACACGGGATCCGTGCTTCGAACCAACGTTGTACCGAGCCGCGATTCCAGGAATAGCTGTCCACCGAGCCAGAGCTGAACAAGTTGCCCGCGGGGCAGTTTCTGAACAACAAAGCTCAGCGAAAACCACTCTGACTCGGCCCCGACAGATTGTATCCGTCGCTTCCATGATTCGATCGGCAACGTTCGACCAGAAAGCGTACGTTGCCGAGTTAAGCCGCTCTCAACGATCTCATACTGGATCCTTTCGGTTTCTGACATCACCAAAGTCAGGGATTTGGCATCGTCGCTAATCGTCGCGAGTTCGGATTGCGACAGATCGCTTCGTATGCGTTCGCACCATCTTTCTTGAGTCGCCAGCGCCGTCGCTTGCTCGAGCGACTGCGAATAGCAGGCAACCGAACGACGCATCAGAACGCTGGCCAGTCCTAGGATCGACGTCATCAAGCCGATGACGGTAACCATTTCCACAAGCGTGTACCCGGAGCGATCCCTCTTTCGCGGCAATGGTTTCATGGTCGAAATACCCAAAAAGTCAGAGGGCCAACCGATCGGATGGTACCGTCGCTCGAATTGCCGGCGGTCAAGGATAGCGTGATCTGTTTCGCGACTACAGGGACTTGAATCTCCTTGACCTCGGCATGCCATGCATAGCTATGCTGGATGGTTTCCATCGCGGGAGGCGCCGCCATCGATTCGATTTCTCCGCGAGTTACCCCCTCGAAATCCCACAGTCCGATCCTCTCTCTCGCATTCAATAACTCCCGAAAACCATCATTTTGAGCTGCTGTCTCGGCGTGGGTCCTATTGCTCTGTATCGCAATTCGATTGACGAAAACGGAAACCGGTAATAGGAGTGCAATCGCGATCAGACACTCTCCGATAGTCGCTGCGGGTCTTCGTGAGTGATCGCATTGTCGATAGGGTCGATAGCGTTTCATTGTACAGTTCCACGAATAGCCGATGCAATCACTGTGAACTCGGCGTAGGCGATGGTTCCGATAACCAACGCTGACGCCAAGACGACCAATAGCGAAAGTACATCCACAACCATCGCAGCCCGCTCTATCCACCGGAAGTAGTTTCGGTGCGAAATCTGATGCAGCGACCAAGCTAGCTGGCGTGGCTCTGTTGCCATTTTCAGCATGCCGCGCTGCGACGAGCGAATAAGCTTGCTCTTTGCGAAGGCCTCGGGCAAAGGAACGCCGCTTTCCAGACGCAGAGCCAGTTGACGCAAACGCTTTCGATAAGAGCTAATCGGATGCAGAGTGCTCGATTGCCGGATGATTTCCAATACATTTGGGCCTCGCTGCAACGCTTCGCTGATTCCGCGCAACGTCCAGGCTCGGTAGGCTGGTGCCATCCACCAACCGTTCATGCGTGCATGGACAGCAGGTATCGAACTGATAAGCATAAGCAAAAAAGCCAGAGATAGTATCAACAGCAGCAGAAGCGACATCCATGTTGCGTAGAACGGATCGAACAGGTCCTGCACCACCATGTACGCAAGGTACTCCAACGGTTCGGCCCAGCCTGGTAAAGTAGACGCAACGGCTGTTGCACCATTCCAATTGGTCATTTCTTGGAGAATGAACAACTGTGTTGGCCTAACTATCGAGAAGTAAAACAGCGCAAAGATCCCGATTCCAAAGATCGAAACTCCGATCGTCCATTGCAACCCTTGCACGCGAGACATCAAACGACTGGAGAGCTCCGTCCACGGCGATCGACCGCTTAGGATAGCCCGTGTTTCGGGCAGGTTCCCGAATCGATCGATGATCGTGGCTAGCCAGCGTTGATGAGGGTCGGTGACCAACCGACTCGTTGCCAACGACTCCCCGTTGGACAGGCCGCGACGAATGCATCTCCTATAGTTCTTTAGTCGCCGTCGAAGGGAGCCTTTGCTTTCCGATTGCAACTGACGGGCCATGGCATCTCCCATCGCCCCGTTGGCTCGGCTGGACATCAACACCTGTGCAGCCGAGGCTCGCTTCATGGCATTGGTATTCCTACGGATCGCTAATAAAAACACAACAAACGGTGGTAAATACAGGAAATCTACAAACGAGCAACGGAAAGCTAATCCGATCAAGGCCATGGAGCAACAGACAGCCGCAAACAACTTGATGACTGCGACACTGAACGAGTCTCTGCCGAAACTGCTTTGCCGAAACATCGAATGCAAGAAGATGAAGTTAACGACCGCAATCGGTAACAAAGTCATCCATCCCTCCGATTGGCCAAAGAACGCGAAAGCAGCGAAGCGACCCATCCCCCAGATAAAGGATTGAATCCCAGCCAAAAGGGCTAACGTCAAGTCCATAGCAACGTGAGCGTACATGCATAACACCAACAGGTAGCAAGCAAAACTACCTGTCCGTTCCATTAAGATGCGCCGCTGCTCGAAGATACTATCGACCAGCGTTTCGAACTCCGCAAGCTTGGTTGGTATCTCTTGCCGAGCATCCTCCAAAGGCAACGTCGCAGGTCTCAAAAACTCGTCGCAAAGAATGGATTTTCTTATCGCTTCGTCGATGGGTTGGCCGAGCCGAATTCGCTTGGCGATACCACGCGCCGGAATCTCCATGAGTGAGCCGCGATAACATTGCACCATACACTCGGTAGCTTGGTCGGCAGAGATTCCGGTCCCGATGAAAATACCCAGGCGTTCCACCAAATCTCTTAACATGGACCAACGAGCCAGTTTGCCAAACCATGGCACATGGATCACTAGATTTAATCGCACCATTCGCGGCGCGAGGCATAAGACCACCCCGACAACTATTAGACTCCAGACGAGCAAAGTTCCGGCAGCCACCGAACGGCTCCACTGAGCGTGGAACAGCTGACGGATAAAATCGTTCTTCTCGTTAGTCGCCCAATTGACCCATTCGGTTCCGGAAACGGCATATTGGCCAATCCATGCCAGCAAGCTCGTCATGAGGAAAGTCAGCGCGACGACAATTAAGGGATACACCAGAGGGGTGAAGGCTTGTGATAGTGTAGTACGCTTGCGCGTCGCAGCGAGTAGCTCGGTGAGTGTTGCGAACGGATCTGGGCAATCCGAAACGGCCCTCAGGAGGTTTGCCAATGGACGTGGGGGTCGCGAATTTGCAATTGCCTCGTTGATTCCGAGGCCCGCACTGATCTGTTTGGCGAAAGCTAAGAAAGTTGTTCGCCAGCGCCGCGGGGCGAGTTCTATCGCCAATTGCAACTTGAGCTGTTCGATCGATTGATCGGGGGAGAGTTTCTGAATCGAAGGGGCGTCACTCATGAACTGCATTGTAGCGAATGCAGGCACTCTATTGGCGTGTTATGTAAGCGCACCCCAACAAAAAAAGCCCCGATCGGTGGAGCGGAAATTTCTTTCCAACGCACCCAGCAGGGCTTAATTCCATAGCTGCGACTAGGCAGCAGAATTTTCAAGTTTCTTACGCGGCTTGCGGTTTCGGAAACGGGCACAAAGTGCTAATCCACCAACAGAAGCCAGCAACACTATCGAGGCAGGCTCGGGTATTGCAGTCACCGAACCTGATCCTACTACTGTTCCGGCATTGGAAGCAACTAGAGCAGTTCCATTCAAGAAAGCCGCCGTTCCTGTTGGGGCGGTAAGAAGCCCGGTCACGGTGATATCGAAAGGAATCGCATCAGGGCCTTGAGCAAGAGAAAACGAAAACTCACGAAATCGATCGGCAACGGGAGTCCTGAAGTTAGAATTGAGACCAACACCACCAAGGAAATCAATTGAGTTTACTGTTGCATTACTTCCCGGATCTGTATGCGAGAACTCTAGCCCCCATTGAGAAAACGGGTCCGGGATAGCAAATCCCACCAAGTTATTAACAGCATTCCTAGAAAGCGAAACCCTAAATCCATAAGCAGTAGCCAGATCCCCGGCGGGGAGATTACTCAACATACCAACCCTAACCGTGAAAGCCTGTCGGCCAGCCGCCGGCGTTGAAGCAGTCGGTATTGCAGAGAAGATAATCGCTGCTTCAGCAAGACTTGCACTCGCAATCAACAACAAACTAGCCAAAATCGCAGAGGTGTATCGCATGGAAAGTCCTTCCAGGAGGAGATAAAAAGCCCATTTCAAGGTTCTCAATCTGAATCTAATCCGGTCTTTCCAACAAGTCAAGAATTTGGAGTAAAAATTTTCCGAATGCGTCGATTTTGGCGGAGAGTGCATCTTCAACTCTTATTTTTGGATATGCCCTTAGTTGTACGACGCTCCGCGTCGTAGGAATCACGACGCGGAGCGTCGTGCAACTAAGTTTGCCAGCCCAAGTATTCAGGTTGGACGAAACACTAGCACCGACTGCACTAAGTTCGCCCC
>Ga0335394_10007609_pt1 | contig 12220 bp, 9 predicted proteins | sample MAT03_FD_205741 | JGI IMG/M metagenome (GOLD analysis project Ga0335394, IMG submission 205741) | Freshwater microbial communities from Lake Fryxell liftoff mats and glacier meltwater in Antarctica - MAT-03 (spades assembly) (version 2) ... | reverse complement strand
GGGGTTTGTCGTCTTGCAAGAGGGAAACGCTCAAGCAGGTCACCTGCGGGTGCGGGTACCGACGACCTCCACTTCGACCCGGCGATTCTTGGCGCGGCCTTCGGCGTTCCTGTTGTCTGCAACTGGCGACTTCTCGCCCTTGCCTTCGGTGTACACGCGATTCTTTTCCACGCCCTTGCTGACAAGGAAGGCCTTGACCGCATCGGCACGGCGCACCGACAGGCTGCTGTTGTAAGCGTCAGCGCCAACGGAATCGGTGTGACCAACTGCGATGATGACTTCAAGGTTGATGCCCTTGGTCTTGTCGACCAGGTCACCCAACTTGGCCTGGGCTTCGGGCTTCAGCACGGCTTTGTCAAAGTCGAAGAATGCGTCCGCAGCAAAGGTCACTTTTTCAGCAACCGGGGGCGCTGGAGGCGCTGGCGGAGCTGGCGGCGGCGGCGGAGCCGCAGCGGGCGGCGGCGGCGGCGGCGGTGGCGGCGCTACAGGTGGCGCAGGAACTGGAGGCGGCGGGGGCGCCGGTGGCTTGATTGCGCCGTCACAACGCGGGTCCGCGGTAGCAGGAGTCCATACGGAGTCACGCCAGCAAAGCTCGTTCGTGCCGTTTCTCCAGACGGTACCGTCCGTTGAGCGCCAGTTGTCGATCGGCTTTGCCTGGGCAAAAGCAACGATCGGGACGGCAAGTGCAACAGAAGCAAAAAGCCCCGCCACCTTGTTCAGTTTCTTCATTGATTCTCCTCTCGAGGAAAGCCGCAATTGGCTGCCAAACGTCTAATGCGATAAGCGTGGAATTCGGGCAATCATTCGCTGTTTACGAGTGCTCACCACCGACGAAGTATTCTGCCACAGGGCGTCGGTTGCTCCGGATTCTGGGCCCAGCGCCACCTTCGCCCGCTGCCGTTGTTGCGCATCTGCGACAAGGGTCCGCCACATAGAATCAGTGTGCTTCAGGGGCTCTGCTTGTGGTCAATGGGTGCCCGTTGACCCCCTGCCGAGTCCTATCCGCTCCACTTCGGCGCTTGTCGCCCGCCGCACCGCATGACTTCGTTCGCCAAGGAAACCGTACCCGTCAGTCTCGAAGAAGAGATGCGGCGGTCGTACCTCGATTACGCCATGAGCGTGATCGTCGGCCGGGCACTGCCGGACGCTCGAGACGGCCTGAAACCCGTGCACCGACGGGTGCTGTTTGCAATGCACGAGCTCAGCAACCACTGGAACCGGCCCTACAAGAAAAGTGCCCGGATCGTTGGTGACGTGATCGGCAAGTACCACCCTCACGGCGACACGGCGGTTTACGACACCATCGTGCGCATGGCTCAAGACTTCAGCCTTCGCCACATGCTGGTCGACGGTCAAGGCAACTTCGGCAGCGTGGACGGCGACAACGCTGCGGCCATGCGCTACACCGAAATCCGCCTGTCCAAGATTGCGCACGAGATGCTCGCGGATATCGACAAGGACACGGTCAATTTCGAGCCCAATTACGACGGCTCCGAACAGCAGCCAACGGTGCTTCCCACGCGGTTGCCCAATCTGCTGGTCAACGGTTCGTCCGGCATTGCGGTGGGCATGGCCACCAACATCCCGCCGCACAATTTGAACGAGGTGGTGGACGCCTGCCTGCATCTGCTGAAAAACCCGGAGGCAAGCATTGATGAGCTGATGGAGATCATCCCGGCGCCGGACTTTCCCACAGCCGGGATTATTTATGGCCTGAACGGCGTCCGCGAGGGCTACCGCACCGGCCGCGGCAAGGTTGTGATGCGCGCCAAGTGCCACTTCGAGGACATCGACAAGGGTGCGCGCCAATCCATCATCGTGGATGAGATTCCATACCAGGTGAACAAGAAGACGCTGCTCGAGCGCATTGCAGAACTGGTGCATGAAAAGAAGATCGAAGGCATCAGCCACATCCAGGACGAGAGCGACAAGTCCGGCATGCGGGTGGTGATCGAACTCAAGCGCGGCGAAGTGCCCGAGGTCGTGCTGAACAACCTTTACAAGCAGACTCAGCTGCAAGACACCTTCGGCATCAACATGGTGGCGCTGATCGACGGTCAGCCCAAGTTGTGCAACCTGAAGGATTTGGTTGCGATCTTCTTGGAACACCGGCGCGAAGTGGTCACCCGCCGCACGGTGTTTGAGTTGCGCAAGGCGCGCGAGCGTGGCCATGTGCTCGAAGGCCTGGCGGTGGCGTTGGCCAACATTGACGAGTTCATCGAAACCATCAAGACCTCGGCCACGCCACCCATCGCCAAGGCAGCGTTGATGGGCAAGGCCTGGGACTCTTCGATGGTGCGCGAGATGTTGGCGCGCGCTGAGGACGGCACATCAGGCGGCCGTGCGGCGTATCGGCCCGAGGGCTTGTCTGCCAACCTGGGTTTGCAGGCCGATGGCGGCTATCGCCTGTCTGATGACCAGGCGCAAGAAATCCTGCAGATGCGCTTGCAGCGCCTCACAGGCCTGGAGCAGGACAAGATCATCAGCGAATACCGAGAGGTGATGGGCGAGATTGCCGACCTGCTGGACATACTGTCCAAGCCCGAACGTGTGACCACCATCATCAGCGACGAACTCACGGCTTTGCGCCAGGAATTCGGCACCACCAAACTCGCGGTGCGACGCAGCGTGATCGAGCGCAACGCACAAGAGCTCGGCACCGAAGACCTCATCACACCGGCCGACATGGTCGTGACCCTTAGCCACGGCGGCTACATCAAGAGCCAGCCGCTGGGTGAATACCGAGCGCAGAAACGCGGTGGCCGCGGCAAGCAGGCAACCCAGACCAAAGACGACGACTGGGTTGACCAGCTTTTCATCGCCAACACCCATGACTGGATCCTGTGCTTCAGCGATCGCGGCCGGGTGTACTGGTTGAAAGTGTGGGAAGTGCCCCAGGGAGGCCGCGTCTCGCGCGGCAAACCCATCGTCAACATGTTCCCGCTGCAGTCCGGCGAAAAGATCACCGTTGTTTTGCCACTGACAGGCGACACCCGCAGCTTTCCCGACACCCACTACATCTTCATGGCCACCGCGCTGGGCACGGTGAAGAAGACCTCGCTGGACGAGTTCAGCAACCCGCGCAAGGCCGGCATCATTGCCGTGGACCTGGACGACGGCGACCACCTCATTGGCGCGGCGCTGACCGACGGCCAGCATGACGTGATGCTGTTCAGCGACGGTGGCAAGGCCGTGCGTTTTGCCGAAGATGAAGTCCGCCCCCTTGGCCGCACGGCGCGCGGCGTGCGAGGCATGACGCTGGAAGACGAACAACGTGTGATCGCCTTGCTGGTGGCCGAAGATGAAAGCCAGAGTGTGCTGACTGCCACCGAAAACGGCTATGGCAAACGCACCAGCATCACCGAGTACACGCGTCATGGCCGCGGTGGCAAGGGCATGATTGCCATCGTGCAAAGTGAACGCAACGGCCGGGTGGTAGCAGCCACTCTGGTGCGCAGCAATGACGAGATCATGCTCATCACCGACAAAGGCGTGCTGGTGCGCACCCGGATTTCCGAGATCCGCGAACTTGGCCGCGCCACACAAGGCGTGACCTTGATTGCGCTGGACAACGGCACCAAGTTGTCTGGCTTGCAGCGCATCGTCGAAAACGACGCCCAAAGCGAAGAGTCGCCTGCTGAGCCGACTGATGAGCCGACTGATGAGCCGACTGATGAGTCTTCCAACGACACCGACAACGCTGGTAACACCGGCCCGGAGACCCTTTGATGCGCAAGAATTTGATTTTGGCAGCGCTTTGCACAGCCACTGCCTGCGCCGCCATGGCACAGACACAGACACAAACACAGGCACCGGCACCGGGTGCGACCGCCACACCTGCGGTTTCCAGCCCTGCGAAGAAGGAACTGGTGAGCAAGCTGCTGGAACTGCAACGGCCAGCCATCGAGTCGTGGGGCCGTGCGCTGGCAGAGCAGCCCGCTGGGCAAGTCATGCAAGCCGCAGGCGCAGCGCTGCAGCAACGCATCGCTCCGGACCGCCGTGAGGTGCTGGCCCGTGAGATTGAGGCCGACGTGCGCAAGTACGTGGACGAGACCGTGCCGATCGTTCGCGACATGGCGGTCAAGCTGGCACCGTCGACCATGGGCGTGGTGGTGGAGCAAAGCATGGACGAAGCTGAATTGCGCCAGCTTCTTGCCGTACTCGAGAACCCGGCTTTCAAAAAGTTCCAAGCGGTCTTTGGTGATGCGCAACGCAGCCTTCTTACCAAGCTGACAACTGAATCGCGCCCGGCCATGGAAGTCAAGGCCCGGGCGCTCGACGCGGCGGTGGGCAAGCGCTTGGGTATCACCCCGGCGCCGACGCCGTCGCCAGCTTCGACCGGTGCCGCACAACCAACCACGCCTGCGCCGGCTGTCAAGAAGTGAGCCACGCATGCCAGCAACTCCCGTTATTCAACCGGAACTGCTGACGCTGCGTGGCCAGATCGATGCGGTTGATCAGCAGTTGCTGGCCTTGTTGAACCGTCGCGCCGAGCTGGCGCTGGTGGTGGGTGAGATCAAGAAGCAAGAAGGCTCGGTGGTCTTTCGGCCCGAGCGAGAGGCCCAGGTCATTGACGGGTTGAAGGCCTGCAACCGCGGGCCCTTGCACACCGACAGCGTGGCGCCGATCTGGCGCGAAATCATGTCGGCTTGCCGAGCGCTGGAAACCCCCACGCGTGTGGCCTACCTCGGGCCAGCGGGCACGTTCAGTGAACTCGCGGCACTCGGTTACTTTGGGTCGTCGTTGCACCGCGTGCCTTGCGCCAGCATTGACGAGGTTTTTCGCGCAACCAGTGCCGGCGCCGCCGACTTTGGCGTGGTGCCGGTAGAGAACTCCACCGAAGGCGTTGTGGCGCGATCGCTGGACCTTTTTTTGCACACGCCGTTGTTCATCGTGGGCGAAACCAGCCTGTTCGTGCGCCACAACCTGCTGCGTCGGCATGACAGCCTGGAGGGCATCAGCGCCGTTCTGGCCCACCCGCAGGCGCTGGCCCAATGCCACGCATGGCTATCCACGCACCTTCCCCATGCCGAGCGCCGACCGGTGGCCAGCAATGCCGAAGGTGCGCGGCTGGCGGCGCTGGACCCGCAACTGGCCGGCATTGCCAGCGAGCGTGCAGCCAGTGAATTCGGCCTGCATATCGTTGCCCCAGCGATCCAGGACGACCCCCACAACCGCACCCGCTTTGCAATCGTCACCCGGCCTGACCAGCACCCGCAGCCCAAGGCCTCAGGTCATGACTGCACGAGCCTGGTGGTGTCTGTCACGAACCGACCCGGCGCAGTGCACGACATGCTGGTACCGCTGAAGACCCATGGCGTTTCGATGACCCGGTTTGAATCGCGCCCGGCCCGTTCTGGCCAATGGGAGTACTACTTCTACGTCGACCTGCAAGGCCACCCGGACCAAGCCAACGTGGCGTTGGCGTTGAGCGAGTTGCGCGCGGTCTGCGCTTTCTTTAAGGTCTTGGGAACCTACCCCGTGGACGTGCACTGACACTTTTGACACATCGGCGATTGAGCCACGACAAGATGTTCAAGCAACTCGGTTTGATTGGCTGCGGTTTGATCGGCGGCAGCTTCGCACTGGCGCTCAAGCGGGCCGGGCTGGTCGAGCGCGTCGTGGGCTATAGCAAGTCACCCACCACCACCGAACGGGCGAAGAAGCTCGGGGTGATCGACCTGTGTGCTGAGTCGGCGTTGCTGGCCGTCTCGGGCTCGGATCTGGTGTTGATTGCCGTGCCCGTGGCGGCGACTGAAACCACACTCAAGGCCGTGCGCCATCTGCTCGAACCCGGTGCGCTGCTGATGGACGTGGGCAGCACCAAGCGCGACGTCGTCGACGCCGCGCGGCGTGTGCTTCGCGAGCGCATCAACTGCTTCGTGCCAGCGCACCCGATTGCCGGCAAAGAGGCCGCCGGCGTTCACAACGCCGACGCCGACCTGTTTGTCGGCCGGCAGGTGATCCTGACGCCACTGCCACAAACCCATGCGGCACTGACGCAGAAGGCCACGGACCTGTGGGCCAGCATCGGCGCCAACGTGTTGATGATGACGCCAGAAAACCACGATGCTGCGTTTGCTGCGGTCAGCCACCTGCCGCACCTGCTGGCTTTTGCTTACTTCAGCGCGGTGGCCAACCAACCGGCCGGGCGTGACTATCTGTCGCTGGCCGGGCCAGGCTTCAGGGACTTCACGCGCATCGCTGCCAGCAACCCCGAGGTCTGGCGCGACATCCTGGTGGCCAACCGCGAAGAAGTGCTCAAGCAGTCGGCGCGTTTTCGTCACGCCTTGGACGCGTTGGAACTTGTCATGCGCAGTGGCAATGTCGAGGCGCTGGAAGACCTGATCCGTGGCCCGGCCGAGGGCCGCGCCGGCTGGCAGATGAGCGCACCCTCCGCGCCGCGCTGAAGACTGATGTTCAAGATTCCGGCCTTGGATCTGCCGCCACTGCGAGGCGCCTCGGGCCGGGTGGTGTTGCCGGGGTCAAAAAGTATCTCGAATCGCGTGCTGTTGCTGGCTGGCCTGGCTGAAGGCAACACCGCTGTGCATGGGCTGCTGGAATCCGACGATACGGCCGTGATGCTGCAGGCGCTCAAGCAGTTGGGCTGTGGCGTTCAACATGGGGGCCACGGCGCAGGCGCTGTCACCCACATTCAAGGATTGGGCGGCCGCCTGCAGGTGTTCGACGCCAGGCTTTTCCTGGGCAATGCGGGCACCGCCATGCGGCCACTGGCGGCCGCATTGGCGGTGCTGACAACACAACAGGGTGGCTGCTTCGAACTTTCAGGCGTGCCGCGCATGCACGAGCGGCCGATTGGTGACTTGGTGAATGCCTTGCGGCCCCTGGGCTGCACGATCGAAGACATCGGCCGCCCGGGTTACCCGCCGCTGCGCATCCGCGGCCAGGCCGGGGGCACACTCGCCACCGCTCAGCCAATCCGTGTGCGCGGCGATGTCTCCAGCCAATTCTTGACGGCGCTGTTGATGGCCCTGCCGCTGGTGCAGGTGCAGGCTAATTCAGCGCTTGAATCGCTGGTGATTGAGGTCGACGGCGATCTCATCTCCAAACCCTACATTGACATCACGCTCAAGCTGCTGGCGATGTTTGGGGTGGTCGTGCAGCAAGAGGGCTGGCAACGCTTCAGGGTGACCAGCGGCAGCCGGCTGAAGAGCCCGGGACGATTTGAGGTGGAAGGCGACGCGTCTTCGGCGACCTATTTCGTCGCCCTGGGCGCGATCGCGGCCCATGCCGGCGCACCGGTGCGCATTGAAGGTGTGGGCGCGGCATCGATTCAGGGCGACATCCGTTTCGTCGAGGCTGCACAGGCCATGGGCGCCTTGGTGAAGAGTGGACCGATGTGGCTGGAAGTGCACCGGGGGCGGTGGCCACTGGCGGGCATCACGCTGGACTGCACCGCCATCCCGGACGCCGCGATGACCCTCGCCGCCATGGCCCTGTACGCCGACGGTCCCACCCACCTGAGCGGCATTGCCAGCTGGCGCGTGAAAGAAACCGACCGCATCGCCGCCATGGCGACGGAACTGACCCGGCTGGGCGCGGTGGTGGTCACTGGGCAGGACTTCATCCGCATCACCCCACCCGTGACTGGCCACGGCAGCACCTGGCGCAGTGCCGACCTGCAGACCTACGACGACCACCGCATGGCGATGTGCTTGTCGCTCGCAGCCTTCAATGCCTTGGCCGGGCGTGCTGACGATGCCGGCCCGGGTCTGCCACAGCGCATCCTGGACCCGGCCTGCGTGGCCAAGACTTACCCAGACTACTTCGAAGACCTGTTCGACCTGGCGGTGACGACACCGGGCGACGTGCCCGTCATCACCATCGACGGCCCCAGCGCTTCGGGCAAGGGCACGCTGGCGGCCGAAGTCGCCGCCGCGCTGGGCTGGGTACTGCTGGATTCGGGCGCGCTTTACCGCGCTGCCGGGCTGGCCGCCACTTGGGACGGTGTCTCACCGGACGACGAAGCCGCCGTCGCCGTTCTCGCCAGCCTGCTCGAACTGCGCTTTGGCCATGGCGCTGACAGGGGCCGCGTGTGGCTGCGGGGCCGCGACGTGAGTGACGAGTTGCGGCTGGAAGCAACGGGGCAGCTGGCCTCGCGTGTTTCTGCCCTGCCCGCCGTTCGCCAGGCGCTGAACGGCCTGCAACTGGCCTTTCGCCGCGCCCCAGGTCTGGTGGCCGACGGTCGCGACATGGGCACGGTGGTCTTCCCCGGTGCCAGGCTGAAGGTGTTCTTGACGGCCAGCGCCGAAGAACGTGCGGACCGGCGCCACAAGCAGCTTTTGGCCAAGGCAATCCCGGCTAAACTCGTCGACCTTCTGTCGGACCTGCAGGTCCGTGACGCCCGCGACCGCAGTCGCAGCGCCTCACCTTTGCGCCCGGCAGAAGACGCGCTGTTGCTCGACAACTCGCACCTCAGCATCGAAGATTCGGTGCAGCAGGTGTTGGCTTGGTGGCAGCAGCGCTCTGCGCTCAAGGCGGTGGCCTGATCTCCAGGGCTGCTGCCAGCGGCGGAACACGGTCTTCACTGCGCTCCTTCCAGCGGCCGCCAGGCCCACAGCGCAGTGGAGTTGTCAAACCCAACGTGCAACAACTGTTGCAGGCATTGCCCGCTCTGCTTTCAATCAACCCCGGGCCCCAAGGAAACACATGTCCGTCACCACCACCGTCACCTCCACTGGCAACAGCCAGGCGGCCGATTCTTTCGCCGCGATGTTTGAAGAGTCTCTGCAGAACAACGACATGCGCATCGGCGAGGTCATCTCCGCCGAGGTCGTGCGCATCGACTTCAACCACGTGGTTGTGAACGCCGGGCTGAAGAGCGAAAGCTTTGTGCCCATCGAAGAATTCAAGAACGACCAGGGCGAACTCGAAGTGCAGATCGGCGACTTTGTCTCGGTCGCCATCGACGCCATCGAAAACGGCTACGGCGACACCATCCTGTCGCGCGACAAGGCCAAGCGGCTGGCCTCGTGGATGAGCTTGGAGAACTCGCTCGAATCGGGCGAATTCGTCACCGGCACCGTCAACGGCAAGGTCAAGGGCGGCCTGACCGTGTTGGTCAACGGCATCCGCGCCTTCTTGCCTGGCAGCCTGCTCGACACCCGCCCGGTCAAGGACATGAGCCCGTACGAGGGCAAGACCATGGAGTTCAAGGTCATCAAGCTCGACCGCAAGCGCAACAACGTCGTGTTGTCACGCCGTGCGGTGGTCGAAGCTTCGATGGGCGAAGAGCGCGCCAAGCTGCTGGAAACGTTGAGCGAAGGCGCCATCGTCACCGGCGTGGTGAAGAACATCACCGAGTACGGCGCGTTTGTCGACCTGGGTGGGATCGACGGCCTGCTGCACATCACCGACATGGCCTGGCGCCGTGTGCGTCACCCCAGCGAAGTGGTCACTGTCGGCCAGGAACTGCAAGCCAAGGTGCTGAAGTTCGACGCCGAGAAAAACCGCGTCAGTCTGGGCATCAAGCAGCTGGGCGACGACCCCTGGCACGGTGTGGCCCGCCGCTACCCCAACAGCACCCGGCTGTTCGGCAAGATCACCAACATCGCCGACTACGGCGCGTTTGTGGAGATCGAACCTGGCATCGAAGGGCTGGTGCACGTGTCGGAAATGGACTGGACCAACAAGAACGTGGCGCCGGCCAAGATCGTCACCCTGGGCGAAGAAGTCGAAGTCATGGTGCTCGAGATCGACGAAGACAAGCGTCGCATCAGCCTGGGCATGAAGCAGTGCAAGGCCAACCCATGGGAAGAGTTCAGCGCCACCGTCAAGCGTGGCGACAAGGTCAAGGGGCCAGTGAAGAGCATCACCGACTTTGGTGTGTTCGTGGGCCTGACCGCGGGCATCGACGGTCTGGTGCACCTGTCGGACCTGTCCTGGCACGAGCCGGGCGAGACCGCCGTGCGCAACTACAAGAAGGGCCAAGAGGTTGAAGCCCTGGTGCTGGCCGTGGACGTTGAGCGCGAGCGCATCAGCCTGGGCATCAAACAGCTGGACGTGGACCCCTTCACCAGCTTCACCACGCTGAACGACCGCGGCGCGCTCGTCACCGGCATAGTCAAGGCCGTGGACCCCCGTGGCGCCGAGATTCAGCTGAACGAAGACGTGACCGGCTACCTGCGTGCCAGCGAACTCAGTCGCGATCGGGTGGAAGATGCACGCAGCCTGCTCAAGGAAGGCGACGAAGTCAGCGTCATGGTCATCAACGTTGATCGCAAGCTGCGTTCGATCCAGTTGTCGATCAAGGCCAAGGACAACGCCGACCAGCAAGAAGCCATGCAGCGCATTTCGCAGACCAACGAACGCGAAAACGCCGGCACCACCAGCCTGGGCGCTTTGTTGCGCGCCAAGCTGGACAACCAGAAAGAGTGACGTTCCGGCTCCCTCTCCCGCAGGGCGGGAGAGGGCCTGAGGCAAGTTCTCCCGGAGCCGCTCGATGACCCGTTCTGACCTCGTGACCCGTCTGGCCGAGAAGTTCTCGCAGTTGACGCAGCGCGACACCGAGTTCGCGGTGAAAACCATGATCGACGCCATGTCCGACGCGTTGGCGCGCGGCCACAGAATCGAGATTCGCGGTTTTGGCAGCTTCTCCGTCAGCCGCCGGCCGCCACGCGTGGGGCGCAATCCGCGCAGCGGCGCGCAGGTCACGATCCCAGAAAAACTCGTACCCCACTTCAAGCCTGGCAAAGCCTTGCGCGAGGCGGTGGACAGCAACGTGGCTGAGCGCAGCGACGTCTTCTAGGTCGCGCACAACGACACCCTGGCGCCGATGCGGATCCTTGCGTGGCTCTTGCGGGCCTTCATCTTCTTCACGCTGTTTGCTTTTGCGCTGAACAACCAACAAGCCGCCACCGTGCGCTGGTTTTTTGGTGTCCAGTGGCAAGCGCCGATGGTCATCGTGGTGCTGTTGGCCTTTGGCGCGGGCTGCGCCTTGGGCGTCTTGGCGATGGCTCCACCGTGGTGGCGCCAGCGCCGCCAGGCCAGACGTCTGGTTGCGACACCGGCCAAGCCCGGCGCACCGGCAGCCGTCGAAACCGCCAGCAGCACAAACTCTGAATTTGCCAGCGAACATCCACCGCGGGTGGGGCTTTGACCACGCAGCCGGGTGGCCGGGCCTTTAGAGCTGCTGGCGGCTGATGGATGTCCTGCTGCAGTGGTTGTTGGTCGGCGTACCGGTGGCTTTTGGTCTGGGCTGGTTGGCCTCGCGCATGGACTTGCGCCAGGTCAGACGTGACTCAAGCGACTCACCCCGGGCTTACTTCAAGGGCCTGAACCTGCTGCTCAACGAGCAGCAGGACAAGGCCATTGACGCCTTCATCGAGGCCGTGCAGAACGACCCCGACACGGCCGAACTGCACTTCGCGCTGGGCAACCTGTTCCGCCGTCGCGGCGAGTTCGAACGTGCCGTGCGGGTGCACCAGCACCTGCTGGGCCGCGCTGACCTGAAGGCCGCCGAGCGTGAACGGGCCCAGTACGCGCTGGCGCAAGACTTCATGAAGGCCGGGCTGTTTGACCGTGCAGAAACCGCCTACCGCGCCCTGGCCGGCACTGCCTTCGCCAGCGAAGCCTTGTTGGCCTTGCTGTCGCTCTATGAACGTTCGCGTGAATGGCCACAAGCAGTGGAAGTGGCGCACAAGCTCGAGGCCGCGGGCACCGGTTCGTTTGCCGCTCGCATGGCGCATTACGAATGCGAATTGGCGCTTGAGGCCGACGCGGCTGGTCACGCCGATCAAGCCGATGCAGCCCTGCAACGGGCCCGCAAGCTCGGGCCGCTGGCTGCGCGGCCACTCGTGCTGCTGGGCCAACGCCAGCGCCACAACGGTGACCTGACCGGCGCGTTGGACACTTGGGAACTGCTGCGCGCACGCCACCCCCAGGCCTTCTTGTTGGTAGCCGACGCCTACGCACAAACAGCCCTGAGCGCCGGCCGCGGCGGCCCAGCAGCGCAGGCCTTGCAGGCGCTTTACAAGACCTTGCCTGCGACCGAACTGCTGAGCGCCCTGCGAATGCTGCAAGACCCCAGCCGGGCCACGGCAACGCCAGGCGCGGACATTGCGCCGTCGCCTGCCTTGGCCCTGCAGATCCGCCAGCACCTGCAAGACCACCCCACGCTCAGCGCCGCACAGATGCTGCTGGCGCAGCCGCCCAACGCCTGGGGCGACGGTGGCTTGGAGGCCTTGCGCCACGCCGTGGC
>Ga0335394_10007603_pt1 | contig 12229 bp, 9 predicted proteins | sample MAT03_FD_205741 | JGI IMG/M metagenome (GOLD analysis project Ga0335394, IMG submission 205741) | Freshwater microbial communities from Lake Fryxell liftoff mats and glacier meltwater in Antarctica - MAT-03 (spades assembly) (version 2) ... | reverse complement strand
TGGGGTTCGATATCGGAACAGAACAAAAAGCCAAAGGCCGGTCTGACATAAACATTTGGTATACAACGGTTCTGATCGGAAAATACACCATCAGCGACCAATGCGCCGTGGCTGCGCGGGTGGAATATTACAGCGACGAAGGCGGGGTCATCGTCGCCCCTGATCTCAAGACAATGGGCTACTCCGTGAACTTCCATTACGCACCCCGCAGCAACGCTGTTTTTGGCATTGAAGGGCGGCTATTGCAGGGTTGCAACGCGATTTTTTCGACAGCGGACGGGGTTTTAAAAAAACAACTTTTGCCTGACAGCCTCGCTGGCGGCATCGTTTTGAGGAAGTATGGCCAAATACCAGTTTCGTACTCTACAAAACCAACGAAATCAATACCCAGGCCATCGATTGGAGCAGTATGAGCAAAGCAGCCAGCAGTTGACGAAAATTGCAGAAGAATTGTTGGCGGTGGCGAAAGTGGGGTAGATATGCGCGTTTAGCCGACTATGAGAAGCAGCGCAGCCGGGCGATTCCTATTTATCAGATTGATTTTCAATTATTTGATTCACTCGCTGTAGCGGGAGACCAGTTAAATCACTTATTTCATCTGGCTTCTTTCCTTTATTATGAAGCCTTAATACGATCTCAACATCTCTTTCTTCTTTTCCCTTATTTATCAATTCCTGTGCATCTGCCATTTTACTGTGTTGATCACTGGCAATATCCATGAGATTCTTTAAATATCTGTCATATGCTTTTGCGTCCTTTTCATTCAATTTAATCATATCCAATCGCTCACCCACTTCCTTTAATCCCCTGGCGGTAGAGCCGCTCTTTATTTCTGCGTTCTTGAAAAAATAGATCCACTCATCCAATTTATCCTTGACCCGGTTGTGAAATTTTCCGACTCTGATCACCCAGTATTCTGGGTAAATTTAATGGACTATAGTTTTTTTGTATAGTTCTACTTGCCTGTCGGCGAGTGTCAATATGTCGTTTTTGTGCAAGCCCCTAAATACCGTTGTGCCGTGGTAAACGTAGTCCGCTCCCTGCCCCAGTTCAAAGTAGGCAATGCAGAAGTTGTTTGTAGTTTGCATCATAAACCTACACTTTTTACCTTTTTTATAAATATGAAATCAAATCGGAAACGCCGATTTCTTTACGAACCATTGATATATGTTTAAAAAAAATAGAGGTTCACTAAGATCGTTGCTTTTCGAACCTCTATTTGTAATAAATTGATTTGAAAAATATAAGTCAATATACCACCACCGGAATAATAACTTCACCATTAGTTTCGTCACTTGGATTAATGCGATATTCCCCTGGCTGAAGCACAATTTTTTGACCATTGTAGTTTTTTGAGTCCACATACCACACGAGTTTATGCCGTTGTGCATCATCTACCGGGGGGCGGAGACACCTCCCTTTTTTTTCTTTTGCCATGAAAATGGATCCGGTATTGCCTGCAGATACCCTGCATTTTACCTCCGCCCTCGAGGTTTCGACCAACAAACTCTGGGGCGCCCACCTCGCCGTACCCGATTTCATCGCGCAGGCCCTTGCGGAAGACGGCGAGCGCCGCGTCGTATGCAACCTCAACGATTCCGTCGAATACCAATGCGCCATGCTGCCGCGTGGCGACGGGTCGTACCTGATTACCGTCAACAAAAAATTACAGACTTCGCTGGGAATCAAACCCGGCTCCCTGGTCCGCGTCAGTATGTGGAAAGATACCAGCGAGTACGGCCTGCCTATGCCCGAAGAACTGGCCGAAGTGCTGGCGCAGGACGAAGCAGGCAACCGCATGTTCCATGCTCTCACGCCTGGCAAACTCCGCACCCTGCTTTACATCGTCGGGCATGTGAAAAGTACGGATGCGCGGATCAGCAGGGCACTTATTATCGTGGATCACCTGAAATCGAACGGCGGGAAGATTGATTACCGGAAGTTGAATGACGCGCTCAAGGCTAAATGACTTCTATTTCAGCAGGTACATTTACTCCTCTCCGCAGCCAATCGGCTGGCCGGGCGGCAAACCTGGGCCGGGAGCGGGTTTGAACGTTTCCGGTTTGTCCTGAAACCGGCGAATCTGGCTGAGGAGGTAAATCAGGTTGGCTTTTTCGTCTGAATCGGATGCCGCCAGCCGTTGGTTGAACTCAGCCTCTAAAGTGTTGATTTTCAATAAAATATTCCCCTTTACAGTGCCGGTAGCAGCATCGGAGGCCGCCAGCGTGAACAGTCGGTTGAGGTAGAGTTGCTGTACGATGCGATGGATCTCGGCCTGCATCGGTGCAGCAGCAGATTTTTCAAAAATGGAAAGATGCAATCTTCGCGTACTTCGCGGTGAATAGCATTCCTGTTATTTCCGTTGTCCCGGAATCGCCTCAATCAATTTCCTCACATACTCGTGTTGCGGGTTGTCATAAATCTCCTCCGGGAAACCCAGCACTTCGATTTTGCCTTGATTCATGATCATCAGGCGGTCGCACATTTGTTTGACCACACTCAGGTCGTGCGAAATAAAGAGATACGTCAGTCCGAATCGTTCTTGCAGGTCCATCAGCAAGTTCAGGATAGTTGCCTGTACAGACACATCGAGTGCGGACACACATTCATCACAAATCAAGAGTTTGGGCTCTAGTGCCAGGGCGCGGGCGATACAAATGCGCTGGCGTTGACCGCCGGAAAATTCGCTTCGATACCGTTGGAAATGAGCGGCTTCCAGTCCGACCGTCTCCAATAATTCAATGGCTTTTTCCTTGCGCTGGCGGGCATTGTCATGCAGCGAATGTACCGCCATAGGTTCCATGATGGCCGCTCCAATCGTGATCTTCGGATTGAGCGATCCGTAGGGGTCTTGGAAAATGACCTGGATCTCGCGGCGCAACGGGCGCATTTCGTCGTCGCGGAGGGCGAGGAGGTTGTTGGGGTTGAGTTCTTGGTTGTTAGTTCTTAGTTGTTGGTTGTTCGTTGTTGGCGGGGTGTAAATTACTTCGCCAGCGTCGGCAGGCTGGAGGCGGGCGATGGCGCGGCCGAGGGTGGTTTTGCCGCAACCGGATTCACCGGCCAAGCCGAAGGTTTCGCCTGGAAACACTTGAAAACTTACATCGTCCACGGCGATTATCCATTCGACGGGTTGCCCCAGCCAGTTCTTTTTTGAAGGGTAGCGCACTTGTAAATGCCTGACATCCAAGAGTGGCTGTTGTTGATATAGCACAGAGCGTCGCGCTGTAGTTTCCTGGGCCGTAATGACCCTCGCCTCGAAGTTGTTGTTTTCAAAAAAGTCAGCAATGGTCGGCAAGCGGTGCAGTTTATGTTTCAGGGAAGGGCGACAAGCCACCAGTCCTTGCGTGTAGGGATGCCGGGGCGCCTGCAATATTTGCGCTACGGGACCTTGTTCCACGATTTCGCCCTGATGCATGACCACCACGCGATCACATATTTCCGAGATCACCCCGAGGTCGTGGCTGATGAACATCATCGAAAGCCCGGCTTCATCGCGCAGTTCGCGCATCAGGTCGAGGATGGTTTTTTGTACCGTCACATCCAGCGCAGTAGTCGGCTCATCCGCAATAAGAATGCTCGGCTGACAAGACATGGCCATCGCGATCATCACCCGTTGCTTTTGGCCGCCGCTGATTTGGTGGGGGTATGCCTCGAAGATGCGAACGGGATCGGGCAAACGTACCCGCTTGAAAAGTTTGAGCGCCTGCATCCTAGCCGCTTCAAAACTGATTTTTTGATGCAACTGGATCGCTTCCGTCACCTGATGCCCGCAGCGAAATACTGGATTGAGCGAAGACATTGGCTCCTGAAAAATCATCGCGATCTCGGAGCCACGAAACTGGCGGAGTTGAGCATCTGGAAGGGTGAGGAGGTCAACCCTACCACCGCCGCCCCCCCCGAACCCTCCCTTAAAGGAGCGGGAAGTAGCGGCGTACACCGAGTGGCTGCCCCCCTCCCCCGCAGGGGTGGGGCCGGGGGGGGGGGGGTACCAAATCTCCCCGCCCGTCACTCTACCCGGCGGCATCGGCAACAAACGCATCACAGACAGCGCAGTGACAGATTTCCCGGACCCTGATTCCCCCACGATGCCCAGGGTCTCTCCTTGATTGACATAGAGTGAAATGCCTTTTAATGCTTGGGTAGCACCGCGTTTTGAGATGAATTCAACCGATAGGTTATTGATTTCCAATATTTTGGACATGGTCTCAAGAAGATTGATCTACTTGGGCGCCACAAAAGCATAGCGGACTTGCATCAAGTGATTCTCAGAGTTGGCACGGGCTGATTTTTTGAACATCAGGTTATTCGTCAAAAAATCATAGCGCTCTTTTTTATGAACAATGCTACAGGGTGGACATGCCCCGATTGCATTTTCATAAGGCGACAAGTTTTTCATTTTGAGCATGGTTCATATTGATACATTGATTTAACGTTCGTTACATCGTCAACCGGCAGGCCCCCGCTTCCCACTGCACTTTCACCTTGCCGCCTTTTTGCATCCACGCCACCAGTTCTGCGCCGAGCAACTCTGCCCGCCAACCTCGCAGCAGGTCCTGGTCAAAGTCTTCACTGCCTGATTTCAGGCGGTTGAAGTCGCCTTTGGGCAGCAGGAGGGCGGCACTAATCTCATGTTCGAGGCACTGTTTTTTTACAAAGTGGTAGAGCAACTCCATCGTCCATTCACGGTTGGGGTCATCCGGTGCAGGGCGGGGCAGAGCATCAAAAAACGCCTTTTCCTCATCAGTCGCCTTTGTTTTCCAAAGCACTTGCCACTCATCCAGATGGCGTTTCCAGACGTTTTCCGGAAGGGTGCGGTTGGACCGGAAAGCCGCAGGACCATCTTTTGTGGCGCGGACAACCGTGCTGATGTGGCGGCTTTGTAACACGGTTTCTTTTGGCATATTGATCGTGGACGCCTTCTCCCGGCGCCACGTATAAAGCCGCATGAGGAATACCTTTTCGCGGAAATCCAACTGGTGGATATAGTCGCTGGAAAGCAGTTCCTTGTTGGGATCGAGCGTATAAAAGTCCACTGATTCCCACTTGCGGTTTTCTTCGCGCTGCCAGCCTTCCCGGTGCTTGCGAGTGAGTTTTTTGGTCAGTTTTTCATGTAAAGCGGGCAAATATTTGACATCCTCCACCGCATAATCCAGGGCCTTGGGCTCGATTGGACGGGCTTCCCAGTTGGCGACGGTATGGCTTTTGGCGAGGGTGATACTGAGTTCGCGCTCCACAATTTTGCCAAACCCGGCGGGGTAGTTGTAGCCCACGAAGCCAGCAGCAATCTGTGTATCGAACGTGTTGAGTGGCACGGTGCCGTAAAGCGTGTTGAGCAGTCGGTAGTCGTTGTCGCCCGCATGCGTGATTTTCAGCACCTCCGGGTCAGCGAGGATGTCGAGAAAGGAGCGCAGATCGTTGATTCGCAGCGTGTCAATGAGATAAATATCTTTACCGGCTACTACCTGAATCAGGCAGAGCACCGGGATATAGGTCTTTTCGCCTACGAACTCGGTGTCGAAGCCAATCCAGGGATGTGTTGCCAACGCGCTCATCACGCGATCGAAGTCGTGTTGCCTTTCGAGGAAGTGTACTTTGTAATCCATGCGGCGAAGATACAACCCGACAGAAAAAAATCACCTGTCCTCTGATCTATTGTACATTTAAGATTCTTTTACCATTTTATGCAAATGAATCCCCGCACAACATCGTTTTCTTTGCCTCCAGAAAAATCATCCTCCCGCAATTCACGGCATCGCTGCATTTTATGAAAAAAGTACTGCTTGGCATTCTCATTTTCTTTGCCCTCCTCATCGGCGCCCTGATCGCCATCCCCTATTTCTTTAAAGACGAAATCATTGCCCAGGTCAAAACGGCCGCCAACGAAAGCCTCACGGCCAAGTTGGACTTTAAAGATGTGGACATCTCCGTGTTCCGGCATTTCCCCAAACTCTCTATCGGCCTCGAAGGCCTGGAAGTTACCAACGGCCCCGGCCCTTTTAATGGCGTAAAACTCGTGCAGTGCCAGCGACTTGATGTGGCGGTAGACCTCTGGTCGGCCATTTTCGGCAGCGAAGTGGTCATAAAAAGCCTGTATTTCAACAAACCTGATATCAAGGTGTACGCGCTGAGCAACGGTCAGGCCAACTACGACATCACAAAACCCGATGATGCGGCAGATAAATCAGCCGCTACTGCCGAAAGCAGCCCCATCAAACTCGAACACTATGAGATCGAAGATGGAACGATCTTTTACGACGACCGTGGCCTCGACATGAAAGCCGAACTCCAGGGATTGAACCACAGCGGAAGCGGCAAATTCACCGCAGATATCTACGACCTGGTGATGAAAACGGCCATTGAAAAACTTTCGGTCAATTATGGCGGCATGCAGTATCTGCTTAACTCGCATGCTGATTGGGACGCGACCCTGGGTGCCGACATGAAGAACATGCGCTTCACATTCAAAGAAAACGACCTGACTGTGAACGCCTTGAAGTTGATGCTCGACGGCTGGGTACAGATGCCGGAGAACACCGAAGACATCCTGATGGATCTGAAGTTCGGTGCACCGCAAAACACCTTCAAATCGCTGCTCTCCATTGTACCGGGTGCATACACCAAAGATTTTGACGGCGTACAAGCCAACGGTGTGGTACAGTTTGCAGGTTTCGCCAAAGGCAAATACAACGAGACAACCTACCCGGCCTTCAAACTTGATTTCAAAGTCGGCAACGCGGATTTCAAATATCCGGCCCTCCCGCTTGGGGTCAGCGGCATCAACGTGGATGCTTCCATCAACAGCCCGACTCAGCGGCTCAACGACATGACGGTGGCGATCCCCAAATTCAGCCTGCGCATCGGCACCAACCCGCTGGAAGGCCATTTTTACCTCAAAACCCCGGAAAGTGATCCGACCGTGGATACCCGCCTGAACGGGACGCTCAACCTCGGCGAACTCAGCAAAGCCTTCCCCATGGAAGGTGTACAGGAACTCGCTGGTATCATCAAAGCCAACATGACCATCAAAGCCGCGATGAGTCAGGTAGACAAGGGACAGTACGACCAGGTCAATATGGCGGGTGACTTCGCCATGAGCGGCATTACCTACCGCGCTGAAGGGACACCGACCGTAAAAATCGTTCAACTCACCACCAGTCTGACGCCGCAACGGCTGGATATTCAGAACTTCGATGCGCGATTGGGCAAAAGCGATCTGCGCGCATCCGGTTCGATTGATAACCTGCTCGCTTATTTTAGTACGACCAAGACCATGCGCGGCAACCTCAATTTCTCGTCGGGCTATTTTGACGCGAACGAGTGGATGGAGCCGACACCTGCCAGCAACAGCCCGGTTCCCAGCGATATGCCGCCGACCGCCACGGCTGCAACGCCCGTTTTTGATCGCTGGGATTTCACCATGGACGGCCGCATCGGCAAATTGAAATACGACACCTACGACATCTCGGATATGGTGATGAAAGGGCATTTTACACCCAACAAAATGGACGTGTCGGATTTTGGCCTGAAACTGGGTGCGAGCGACCTGCGCGGGAATGGCCAAATCCGCAATGCCTGGAACTATATGTTCGACAATCAGACCGTGGCGGGTACGATCAACCTGAATTCGACCTACTTCGATCTCAATCCATTCATGGAGCCCACTGTACCGGCGGCTTCAGCCGCAGGTACAACAACTCCGGCTGCTGAAGAAGTTGTACCTGTGCCGGAAAACATGGACATGACGATCAATGCTAATTTCGCCAAAATCAAGTACACGACCTACGATCTGGACAATATGCAAGGGCAGATCGTGGTGAAAGACCGCACCGCAAAATTGAAGGATTGCACGGCTAATATCGTTGGCGGATTGATCGGACTGAACGGCGAATACAACACCCAGAATTTGTCGAAGCCGACTTTCAATATGGACATGGCGCTGCAAGACATGAGTTTCCGCAAGGCTTTTGAGACGTTCAATACGGTCAAATCGCTGGCGCCTGTGATGCAATTGATAGACGGCAAATTCAACACCACGCTCTCGATGAGCGGGCTGCTGGGCAAAGACATGATGCCCGATCTTTCTACACTTTCCGCAGCAGGATTTTTAGAAACCATTTCGGCAGTGTTCAACAATTTCAAGCCGATGAACAGCATTGCTGAAAAATTGAACATGGACTACCTGAAACGTCTGGAGTTGGGCAACACCAAGAACTGGTTCGAGATCAAAAACGGCGTGGTCACCATCAAGCCATTCAACGTGCAGGTAAAAGACATCGCCATGCAGATCGGCGGTTCACATGGCCTCTCGCAGGAAATGAGTTATCAGATTCTCACCAAAATACCACGCAAAGCATTGGAAAAGAGTGGGGTAGGGGCGGCAGCCAACAGCGGCCTCAAATTGCTTTCTTCCGAAGCAGGCAAATTGGGCGTCAACATCGCACAAGGCGAGTTCATCAATACGCGCTTTGACCTGACCGGCTCACTATTCAATCCCAAAGTGTCTATGAAAGTGCTCGGCTCCGACGGTCAAAGCACCCTCAAAGAAGAAGCCAGCGCGACCGCGACGGCTGTGTACAACCAGGCCAAAGACTCGCTCACCCGCGTCGCCAACCAGAAGATTGACGAGGCCAAAGCCAAAGCCGAAGCCGCCGGACAAAAAGCCCTCGACAGCGCTAAAACGGTGATCAATCAGAAGGTGGACGAAGCGACCAAACAAGCGACAGAGAAAGCTAAGGAGGAAGTGACTAAAGCCATCGGTGCAGAAGCCGCCAAAAAAGCGGAAGAAGCCGTCGGCAAAGACGGCGTGAAAAAAGTGGATGAAGTGAAGGACAAGTTGAACAAATGGGATCCATTCAAGAAGAAGGAAAAAGGGCAATAGGATCCATGCCGGGTGTTGGTGGAAAGCTTCTTGGCATCGGCCTGTTTACCCATTTCCTGGGACATGTCTTGTTTGATTTTGTTCGAAAAAAAAAGAATAAAAGTTAAACAAAAAATGAACCACTGGTAAATCTCGCTGTTTAGCCAAAAGTTGAGTGTTCAACGGTTAACCAAGCTTTATATCATGGAATCACTATTTACGCACCCGGTACTTTTATTCGCCGGCCTTGCCGCCAACGATTATGTTGGTTTTACATTCTTTATTGGGTACATGGCCATGTTCGCGGCTTCTGTATTTTTCTTTTTTGAGCGTTCGCAAGTGGAAGGCAAATGGAAGACCTCCTTGCTCATCGCCGGCTTAATCACTATGATTGCCTCAGTTCACTACTTTTACATGCGTGACGTGTGGTTGACGACTGGTCAATCGCCCACCCAATTCCGTTACATCGACTGGATCCTGACGGTTCCACTCATGTGCGTGGAGTTTTACCTCATCCTCAAAGCATTTGGTGCTAAGATTGATTTGCTTTGGAAGATGATCGGTTATTCTTTAGTGATGCTCGTTGCTGGCTACCTTGGAGAAACGGCCTTCCGTTCCAACAGTGTGATCTGGGGGATTATTTCCACAATAGGTTATGCCGGTATCGTGTATGAGGTATGGTTTGGTTCTGCCCGCAAACTTGCAGGCAACTCTAACGATCCTAAATTACAAGCGGCCTTCAAGGCACTGGCATGGTTCGTTTTGGTCGGGTGGGCTATCTACCCGATTGGCTACATGGCGATCGAGACAGATGGCTGGTTGCGTGGAGTGATTGATGTACGCAACATGGATCTTATTTACAACATCGGTGATGCAGTAAATAAGATTGGCTTCGGTTTGGTGATTTATAGCCTGGCTGTTGGCTCCACGCGGAGCAACGCATAAGATTTTCTTTCAAAATGATGCCTTGGGGGCTAATAGTAATTATTTTACTATTAGCCCCAATTTTTCCTGTGCTTAGGAACGGGCAAATAATAACTTGTAAGTTTCAGATAGATTGGTTTTTGCTCAGATGGGCTATCTTTTTGAGCGAATAGTGGGGCTATTTAATCAAAAAGATGGGTCATCTGGGTGAAAACCAATCTATCTGAAACTTACAAGTTATTATTTGCCCGTTCCTTAGCAAGCAAGGGAGGGACAGTGCCGTACCCACAAGCAATGTAAGCCATGGTTGATTTTCGAAACACAAATGTTTTTGTACCCATTGTTTTGGTGACGCTTTCGTTTGGAGTAGTGGGTATGTGTTGGCCAGAAATTTTGCAAAAGATACAGTATCTATTATTAGGTGTCTTGGTCCTGTTAATCGGACTTCCGCATGGCGCTACTGATTTTTTGCTATTTCGGCGCTTGCATGGCCCAGTATTAGGCCGCGAAAAGGTATTCAAATTCTTTTTCTTTTATTTGGTAACAGTGTTGGGTTATCTAGCCGTTTGGTTTTTATTCCCAATAGTGGCTATGGCCATTTTTTTGATTATTTCAGCATATCACTTTGGCCAATCTAATTGGCAATCCTTACCTGTTACCTCTTGGATCAGGCCCGTTTTGAATGTCGCATTTGGGGCTTTTACCATTGGGGGGGCAGTACTTTGGCATTGGAATGAGGGGCAAAGTATTGTTCAGCAAATGATTGGCGACCTTCCTGCCTGGTCTGATTCAACCATGGCTAAAATTCAATGGCTTATATTGCTGTTCAATGTTGCAATACTTTTCGGAATTCGGCTTGCCGGCCAAATAGATTCTTCTTTGCTCCTTCGGGAAGTGGTAAAAATCGGTGTTTTATCCTTCATGTTTTACTACACGCCACTTTTGGTTGGGTTTACCCTTTACTTCACGTTGTGGCACTCCTTAAGTTCCCTACTTGATCAGGTATTGTTTTTTCGCCATCAATGGCCCTCTTTTACCCTGACTAATTATTATTACCAGGCTGCTCCATACACCCTGTTGGCAATTTTTGGACTACTTGGATTACTGTTTGGCCAATCCTTTTTGTTCCCAGAGGCCTCTTTTCTCAGCCTTTTTCTGATCTTAATTGCTTGTATGACCCTTCCTCATATTATTTTGGTAGAGGAACGTTATAAATAAATTAGGAAAGTGGACCGGCTAAAACTCAGAAATAAACCCAATACTCGGCAATTCCGTACCTTTTTCCTGAGGCAAAATATACGGAATTGCGTTCGAGCCGTCTACACGCAAAGGCTGGCCATTGGTGGTTTCAAAATCCGAGTTGTCTGCGTTCCGCTTGAAAGTATAACTTGCTGAAATCTTCGGTGCCCGTGCCACAATTATGGAAAAATCGTCGTGCAGTGGAGGTGCTGAAACGGATGCTGAAACAAGGGCTACTGAACGAATATCCACACGTCAATGAGTAACTGGAGTTCTTTTTATAGTTCGGGTACCTGACGGCAGACCATTGAAGGTATTTTTTAAATGGATGAATTAATTTAGACTTTGGACACAAATGCTGGCCGTGTCACCAAAGGTAACTATCCAGACGCCCTGCTCCATCGGAGCAACATCTTTGTAGCATTAGAGGAATGAGCGGTCCTGCGTGCCGTAGGTACGCTATTTCGCACAGTAGATAGCGTACCTACGGCACACAGGACTCCAATTTTGGCACTTCTAATCGGGTAGGAGGCGGCTTTCGCCGCCGTCCCCCCACACCACCCGGCATACTTACGTACCAAGGCGGTTTCCACTAACATTTTAGTCGGGTCAACTCTGTGTAGATAGAGCGTAGTCCGTTTCTTGCAAACCATTGGAGGTTCATCGCTTCGCATGTTGCCTGTTTGTTGGACATCGCCCACCACCCTTGCGAGTACAGGGCTACGTTCCAACTCTTCTTTTCAGACAGACCCAGTTCACGGAGTGTTTTATAGACCGTGTATTTGCGTCCGCATTGTTTGAGGCGGTAACACCTCACTTTTCGTCGCATCCAACTGTCTATCTCTCTGAACGTGCTCAGCCATTTGTTTGACATGCGGAAGTAGTTGCTCCAGCCTGTTATGATCTGGTTCAACTCTTTTATCACGATGGCAAACTTTACTCCTCGGGTTCGCTTCGTTTTTTCCCGGATTTTCTCTTTCAAGCGCTCTACGGATTTGTCCGCAACACGAAGGTCGCCTCCTGGAAGCAGCGTATAGCCCAAAAACTTCACCTTCCCGCAGTGTCTTACGCCGCTCTTTTCACGGTTCACCTTGAGTTTTAACTTCTCTTCGATGAACCGCGTCACCGACGCAAGTACCCGTTCGCCCGCAGCCTCGCTCTTGACGTAGATGTTGCAATCGTCGGCGTAGCGGCAGAATTTGTGCCCCC
>Ga0335394_10007600_pt1 | contig 12234 bp, 10 predicted proteins | sample MAT03_FD_205741 | JGI IMG/M metagenome (GOLD analysis project Ga0335394, IMG submission 205741) | Freshwater microbial communities from Lake Fryxell liftoff mats and glacier meltwater in Antarctica - MAT-03 (spades assembly) (version 2) ... | reverse complement strand
ACCTTCTTTCGCGCCTACCGCGCACTCAAGGGCTTCAAGGGCGAGGCGAAGTTCTCGTCGTGGCTCTACCGGATCGCGCTCAATTTGTGCCGCGACTGGATGCGCCGGCAGCGGCGCGCGCCCACCGTGCAGATGCCGGAAGACGCCGACATCGCCGAACTGGCGGCCGAGGGCGGCCCGGTCGAATCGATCGAGACCCTGGTGGGGCGGCGCGAACTCAGCCGGGCGGTCGAGCGCGCCATGGCGACGCTGCCCGACGAGCAGCGCACGGCCATCGTGTTGAAGGAATACCACGGCCTGACGTTTCAGGAGATCGCCGACATGCAAGGCTGTCCGCTCAGCACCGTGAAGACCCGGCTGTATCAGGGTCTGAGCGTCGTGCGGCGCCAATTGGAAGCGGGCGGCATGTCGGTGGCCGACATCCGCGGGGACGCATCATGAGCACACGGTTCACCTGCGACGACACCGAGACGCTCGTCGCCTACATCTACGACGAGATCGAGCCGGTGCGGCGCGACGCGGTGGCGCGGCACCTGGTCGAGTGCGCGCGCTGCCGCACCGAGCTCGGCGCGCTCGGCGGGGTGCGGCAGGCGCTCGCGCAGTGGACGCCGCCGGCGCCGCCCCTGCGTTTCAGCGTGGTGCAGACCGCCGTGCCCGAGCCGGCACCCGACAACGTGATTCGCCCGGCGGTGCCGGCGTGGCAGAGCGTGCCGGTGTGGGCCCAGGTGGCGGCCGCGACGCTGGCGGTAGCGGTGGGCGCGGCGGTGGCCAATGTGCAGGTGCGCCACGACGCCGCGGGCTGGACCGTGTCCACGGGCTGGATGGCCCCGGCCGTGCCGGGCGCACCAGCCAGCGCGGCCCCGCTGGCCGCCGACGATGCCTGGAAGCCGGCGCTCGCGGCGCTGGCGCAGTCGCTGCGCGACCAACTGCACGAGCGCGAGGCCACGATGCGGCCGGCCTCGACCCCGGCCGCCACGCCCGGCACCGCCGCCCGGCCCGCGTCCGAGGCCGATACCCTGGCCCGTGTGAACACGCTCATCGAGGCCAGCGAGCGGCGCCAGCAACAGGAGCTCGCGCTGCGGCTCACGCAGTTCAATCGCGACCTCGACCTGCAGCGGCGGGCCGATCTCGTGCGCATCGATCAGGGCATCGGGCAGCTCGAGGGCCGCACAGGCGCCGAAGTGGCCCGTCAGCGGCAGATGTTGGATCTCATCGTTCGCGCCGGGCTGAGGCCGCCCCAGTAATGCAGAGGCACACCGTCATGACACGCACGACCTCGACTTTCGCGGCGGCCGTCGTCGCTCTGGCCACCAGCGCGTCGGCCCAGCCGGCCGCGCCAGCCCTCGACCAGAGCCAGCTCCGCCATCAGATTTATCTGATGGAGGGCGCCCTCGCCCGGGCCGTGACCGCCGGGGCGGTGCGGCTCAATCAGGAGTTCCGCTCGGTCATGCCCGACATGATTGTCGTGGCCGGGGAGTCCAACGCGCGCGGCTTCCACCTCGCCGAGTACGGCGTCTTCTTCGACGTGGAAGTGCCGGTGTTGCGTCAGAGCATGATGTGGAGCCTGCGCGCCATGCTCGACCAGGACGACCAGGGTGCAGCCGAGGCACTGGCGTCGCTGCGCGCCGTGGTCGCGACCACCAGTGGCCCCGAACGCGGCCCGGCCGAGAACGCGCTGCGGCGGCTCGAGGCGCAGTTGCGCCCGCTCGGTGTCGCGCGCCGCTCGGACGTGGGCGGCCTCCAGGCGGCCGCTCGCACCACCGGCACGCCCGCAAGCGCGCAGAGCGTGCCGAGTGCGCCGCGCAAGGCCATCAAGTCGGAGTTGCTCGACGACCCGAACAAGGCCTACACCGACGCGGTCGTGCAGGCGCTCATCGACGCCATGGTGGACTTCTCGCTACCGATGGTGTCGTCGCTCCAGCCTGACGAGTACTTGACGGTGGCGGCCCGCGACAACGAGCGCCGCGACCTGCTGGCGCCACCCAATCCCTATGAACAGGTATCCACCTTCACCCTGCGCATCAAGGCCGCCGACCTGGCGGCCTATCGCGCCGGCAAGATCGACCGCGATGACGCCCGCAAGCGCGTGCAGGTGCAGGAGTTCTGAGGGAGCCTTTCGCATGCCACGGTGTCTGAGTCTGTAGCCGGCACCGGACAACCCCGTCCGCTCCGCGGTATCCTACGCGCCATGCGCTACACGCTGCTCCTCGTGCCCGTGATGCTCGCCACGCTGGCGGGCTGCTCGAAGGTGAATCCGGTCGAGGTGCTCGAGCCGCTCGACGTCACCACGGGCTGGTTCGACGCGGGCATCATGGCCGACGGCAAGAACAAGCTCGTACCTACCGTGTCGCTCAAGTTGCGCAACAAGGCCGCCGAGCCGATCACCGGCGTGCAGATCATGGCGGTGTTCCGCCGGGTCGGCGAGCAGGAGATGTGGGGCGAGCACTACGGCTGGGCGGTGCGGCGCGACGCACTCGCGCCGGGCGCCGCCACGAGCAACATCGTGCTGCGGTCGCAGCTTGGCTATACGGGCGAGCAGCCGCGCATCCAGATTCTGCAGCACAACGCCTTCATCGACGCCAAGGTCGAGGTGTTCCTGAAGAAGGGCTCGCAGGTGTGGGCGAAGCTCGGCGACTTCCCGATCGAACGGCAACTGCTCACGCAGGAGTAGCCCGCCTATAATCGCCGGCATGCCTGAGGCACCCGCGACACCCCCCCAGACCCTCGAGCGGCGCCTCAGTGCCCTCGACGCCGCCGCGATCGTCGTCTCGAACGTGATCGGCGGCGGCATCCTCTTCACGCCGCCGCAGGTGGCGGCCATGGTGCCGCACCCGTTGCTGTTCCTGGCCACCTGGCTGGCGGCCGGCCTGCTCGCGTTCGCCGGAGCCATGGCCTACGCGGAACTGGCGGCCCTGCGACCTCGCGCCGGCGGCGAGTACGTTTATCTGAATGCTGGGTTCGGCCGGGTGGCGGCGTTCCTCACCGGGTGGACCTCGTTTGTCGCCGGCTTCTCGGGCGCAATTGCGGCGAGCGCGGTCGTGCTTGCGTTCTACCTCGGCCGCTTCTTCCCGCTCGCCGGCAGCGACCAGGCGCTGGCGTCGTTGCCGCTCGGGCCGGTCACGCTGGCCGTGTCACCGCAAAGCCTGACCGCGCTCGTCGCCATCTGGCTGATGTCGTGGGTGCATCTGCGCGGCGTCGGTCCCGGACGGTTCGTGGGCAACCTGCTGGCCACGCTGAAGGTCTCGGCGCTGCTGCTCTTCATCCTGCTCGGCTTCTCGTTTGGCGTGGGGTCGTTCGAGAACCTCGCCACCGCCTCGTCGGCCGCGGCCACGGGCGGCGGCTGGCTCTTCGCGCTGGTGCCCGTGCTCTTCACCTACGCCGGCTGGAACGCCGCGTCCTATGTGGCGGAGGAAGTGCGCGACCCCGGCCGCAACGTACCCAAGGCGCTGGCGCTTGGCACGCTCGCCGTGGTCGTGATCTACCTGCTGCTCAACACGCTCTATCTGTATGTGCTGCCGGTGGGCGAGCTGGCCGCGGTGCGCGGCAGCGTGCTCGACGTGATTGCCGACCGGCTGCTCGGCCCGCGCGCTGGCGACATCATGGGCGTCGTCTCGATCGTGAGCCTGCTGGCGAGCATCTCGGCCATGGTCTTTGCCGGGCCGCGCGTCTACTACGCGATGGCCCGCGACGGCATGTTCTTCCCGGCGGCGGCCAAGGTGCACCCGACCTATCGCACGCCCGCCACCTCCATCGTGGCGCAGGCGCTGTGGAGCTCGGTGCTCGTGCTCACGGGCAGTGCCACGGCGCTCACCACCTACACCGGGTTCTCGATCATTCTGTTCAACGGCGTGGCGGTGGCGGCTCTCTTCGTCTTGCGCCGCCGCGAGCCCGACGCGCCTCGGCCGTACTCGACCTGGGGTTATCCGGTGGTGCCGGCCATTTTCGTGGGGGTGAGCGCCGTCATCGTGGCCAACGCCCTGTGGACGGATCTGGTGCAGCCGCTCTCGGCGGGCACCCAAGTGGGGCCGTCGGCGGCCGGCCTGCTCATCATCGTGCTCGGCCTGCCGCTCTACGCCTGGTTCACCAGGGCGTCGACCCGCGCCTGAAGGGCGTCGACGGCTGCTCGCAGCAGTTTGCGGGCGCGCGGGGAACCGCCGTACACGACGAAGGCCGGCACGGGGTGCCGGCCTTCTGTCCGTCTGGTCGCGCGGTGAGCGCTACGGCGTGGCCGTCATCTCGCCGCGATAGGTGACGGTGCGGCCGGGCTGCACGCGCACGTCGAAGGTGAGCGTGTCCATGCCGGGCTTGCGCACCTCGATGTGATAGCCGCCGTCGTCGAGCCGCAGCTGCTGCCACACGCCGTCGAAGTCGTCGACGATGCCCGCGTAGTAGCCATCCACGTAGACTTCGGCGTCCCTCGGGTTCACCTTGAACCGCACGCCGCCGATGCTCCAACCGTAGGGGCCGCCGTAGGCGCCGTACCCGCCACCGTAGCCGCCGCCGTAGGCGCCGTACCCGCCACCGTAGCCGCCCCACTGGTTGCCGTAGTAGCCGCCCCACTGGTTGCCGAAGTAGCCGTCCCACTGGTTGCCGTAGTAGCCCCCCCAGCCGAACGAGCTGAAGCCCGCGCCGCCGTAGCCGGCATACCAGCTCCAGGGGTCGTAGGCGTAGTAGCCGAAACCGCCGATGCCGGTGTTGTAGCGGCGGCCGTAGGACGGCGCGTAGACCACCTGGGGCGGTCGCGAGCCCCGGCCGCGCGGCACGGCCTGGCCGGCGCCGGCGCGGCCGCCGTCGTAGCCGCCGCGGCCCCTGCCACCGTTGTCGGGCGCGCGCACGCCGCCGCGCGGCCGCGCCCCGGTGCCGCCGCCCGCGGAACGTCCGCCGCTGCCAGCACTGCCGCCGCCCGCGGAACGTCCGCCGCTGCCAGCGCTGCCGCCGCCGCGGGTTGACCCGCCGCTGCCACCACCGCTCCGGCGGCGACCGCCTTGCCCTTCCTCGAACGCGGCGGATGCGGCCGGCGCGGCCTCGGCGACCGCACGCAGCCGTGTGCGCACCCCTTGGGTGGCGTTGTCTTCACGGGCGCGCGGGGCGCGCACCGACGCCGCGCTGCCGTCGCGCCGCTCGCCGCGCGAGCGCTCCACGACCTGGGCTGGCGCCGGGTCTTGCTGTTGGGGGACGGGCGGCGGTTCCTGGGCTCTGGCGGGGACGGCCGCCATCGCTGCAAGCAACACCGCAGCAGGGAAGGCGCTTCGAGCACTCATCACAACACCTCGGGCGATCAGGGCAGACGGCACGCCCCCGGGGAATGCAACTTCGTTGCCAGCTCAACCGCCATCGGTTGTGACACGAAATCGCCGTGCGGCGTCCAGATTCCTTGACAGTCGTTTTCTCCAACGGGGACACTTGGCAACGCGGTTCGTGACGTCCCGCCATCCGCCACCGCTTCATGCCGTCCCAGATCCAGCCGCTCGCGACCGCGCACCCCGCTGGTGCGCCGTTCTCGCGGTGCACGCCAGTCAAGGGGTGGGCGGCCTTCGCCGTGGCCGTCATGCTGGCGTCGGCGTGCGGCAAGAAGGGGCCCCCGCTCGCGCCGTTGCAGCGCGTGCCGGCGAAGGTGGGCGCCTTCGCGGCCCACCGGGCTGACCAGGCCGTCTTCCTCACGCTCACCGTGCCAACGGCCAACATCGGCGGGGATCAACCGGCCGACGTCGCGGTGGTGGAACTCTACGCCCTCACCTCGGCGGCGGCCCCCCCGGATCTCGCGACGGGGCGGGTGCCGGCCGCGCTCACGCTGGTGTCGTCATTGCCTGTGCGACGGCCGCTACCCCCGCCCCCGCCGGTGAAGGAGGGCCTGCCGCCCATGCCGGCGCTGCCGGTCGAACCCGGGCTGGATCAGGGGGCGACCGCGGCATTCCGCGAGGCGCCCACACCCGCCCTGGCGCAGGTGGCTGCTGCCTCTGATCCGCTCGCCGCCCCCGCCGCCGCGGTCGAGGACCTCGACGCGGCCGTGGATCCGGCGGCGGCGCTGTCGCTGCCCCTCGTCTACGTGCCGGCGACGTCGGCCGTGCGAAGGCACTACGTGGCCGTAGCCGTGAGCCGGCAAGGGCGGCGGGGCCCGTGGAGCGACTGGCAGAGCGTGCCACTCGGGGCGACCTCCGGTGCGCCGAACGTGTCGGCGCCGGCGTTCACCGACACGTCGCTCACCATCACCTGGGCGCCCGCGCCCGACGCCCGCGTCGCGCCCGCCCCGCCGGCTGAAGGCGCCCTCGACTCGCGGCCGTTCGGCCCGGCGCTCGCCGCGACGCGCTACAACGTCTACGCTGCCGAGGCGGTGGCGACTGCCGCGACTGGCGCCGCCACGCGGCCCGCGCCATTGAACGAGGCGCCACTGACCGCACTCACCTTCGGTGTGACCGGCGTGACGTTCGGCGCCGAACGCTGTTTCGTGGTGCGCGGCATCGACGCCCTCGATGGCGTGAACGTGGAGGGGCCGGCCTCGGCGCCGGGCTGTGTGACGCCGCGCGACACCTTCCCCCCAGTGGCGCCGGCGGCACTCGAAGCCGTAGCCGGGTCCGCGCTGATCAGCCTGATCTGGGAAGCCGTCGAGGAGCCCGACCTGGCCGGCTACCTGGTCTACCGCGGCACGGCGCCGGGCGAACCGACCGAGGCGCTCACGCCCGCGCCGATTGGCGCGACCAGCTTCGAAGACCGCAGCGTCACCCCCGGCGTGCGCTATGTCTATGTCGTCGTCGCAGTAGACTCGGCGGTGCCGGTGAACCGCAGCGTGCCGTCGAATCGGGCGGAGGAAACGGCGCGGCAGTAGGCGGGGCTCGGGACCCGGGGCTCGGGGCTCGGGAAGAAACGGGGAACCATGGACAAGATCTATCGGGTGCGGCAGGGGATGGGCGGGCGCTACGTGGTGGAGCGGGACAACGCGCTCTACTGGCTCGAGGGCGACGTGTTCGGCAACTACCGTCCCGGGGCGGGCATCGACGAGCCGCTCCGCGACTTCGTGGCGCCGGTGACGCCGTCAAAGATCATGGCGATTGGCCTCAACTACAAGGACCACGCCGCCGAGATGAAGAAGGCCCTGCCGGCCGAGCCGCTCCTGTTCATCAAGCCGGCCACGACCGTGATCGGGCCCGAGGCCGGCATTCGCATCCCGTCGTGGTGCGGTCGCGTCGAACACGAAGCCGAGATGGCGGTGGTGATCGGCCGGCGCGCGTCGCGCGTGAAGGCCAAGGATGCGATGGACTACATCCTCGGCATCACCTGCCTGAACGACGTCACCGCCCGCGAATTGCAGGTCAAGGACGTGCAGTACTCGCGCGCCAAGGGCTTCGACACGTTCGCGCCCATTGGTCCGTGCATCGCCGTGGGCCTCGATCCTTCGGAGCTCGAGGTCGAAGGCTGGGTCAACGGCCAGAAGCGCCAGCACTCGAACACCCGCGAGCTGATCTTTCCCGTGCCCTACATCGTCGAGTGGCTCACGCGCTTCTGCACGCTCGAAGCCGGTGACGTGATCACCACCGGCACGCCGTCCGGCGTGGGGCCACTCGTGCCCGGTGACCGCGTGATGGTCAAGGTGCAGGGCGTGGGCGCGCTCAGCAATCCCTGCGTCGAGGCCGAATGAGCGCGATCGATCCCCTTGCCACGCTGCGCGACCGCGAGCGGCGCGCCGAGCTCGGCGGCGGCGAGGAGCGCCTGCGCCGGTAGCACGAGGTCGGCAAACTCGCGGCCCGCGAGCGGTTGGAACTGCTCTTCGACCCGGGCACGTTCGAGGAAGTCGACAAGCTCGTCACGCATCGCGCCGGCGGCGCCGTGTATTCGCCGGCGATCACCGCCTTCATCGTGATGGTGAAGGCGTCGAGCTACATGTGCATCACCGGCCCCGACGTGATCAAGACGGTCACGCACGAGGATGTGACGAAGGAAGAGCTCGGCGGCGCCATGACGCACGACGAGAAGAGCGGCGTCGCCCACTTCGCGCCCTGTCGTGAGGGAGTTCTCGCGCGCCTGCCGCACGCCTCCCGCCAAGTGCTAAACTTTTCGACTAGCTGTGTCCGTTACCAAGGTTCTAGTCGCCAACCGGGGCGAGGTCGCCGTGCGAGTCATCCGCGCCTGCCGCGACATGGGGATCGCCACCGTGGCGGTCTACAGCGAGTGCGACCGCGCCGCCCTGCACGTGCGCATGGCTGACGAGGCGTGGCCGGTCGGCCCCAATCCGCCGCGCCGGAGCTACCTGCGCATCGACACGCTGATCGACGTCGCCCGGAAGAGCGGCGCCGACGCGGTAGATCCGGGCTACGACTTCCTCGCCGAGAACGAAGACTTCGCGCGCGCCTGCCGCGACGCCGACGTGCTGCGCCTCGCCGAGGAGATCGGCTACCCCCTGATGCTCAAGGCCGTGGCCGGCGGAGGCAAGGGCATGCGCATGGTGTCGACGCCGGCGGAACTGCCCAGCGCCCTGCGCGCGGCCCGGTCGGAAGCGAACTCGGCGTTCGGCGACTCGGCGGTCTACCTCGAGCGCCGCATCATGCACTCGCGCCACATCGAAGTGCAGCTCCTCGGCGATCATCACGGCACGGTCGTGGCGTTCGTGGAGCGCGAATGCTCGCTCCAGCGGCGTCACCAGAAGGTGATCGAAGAGAGCCCGTCGCTGGCCGTGTCGGTGGCGCGCCAGGTCGGCCACACCAACGCCGGCACGATCAAATGCCTGCTCGATGAAGACGGCTCGTTCTACTTCCTCGAGATGAACACGCGCCTGCAAGTGGAACACCCGGTCACCGAGATGGTGTCGGGCGTCGACCTCGTGCACTGGCAGATCCGGATCGCGCGCGGCGAGCGCCTCACGCTCGATGCCGAGGCGCTGCTCGTGCCGCGCGGCCACGCCGTCGAGTGCCGCATCTACGCCGAAGATCCCGACAACAACTTCCTGCCCTCGCCCGGGCGCACCCAGAAACTGCGCGTGCCGCACGGCCCAGGTGTGCGCGACGACAGCGGCGCCACCGAAGGGCTCGACGTGCCGATCTTCTACGACCCGATGATCTCGAAGCTCATCACCTGGGGCGACGACCGCACCCCGGCGGCGCGCGCCGGCGCGCCCTTCGACACGGCCTCGCCCGATGACGAGACGCTGGCGGCGATGGCCGCAGCCGTGCACCAGGTGCTCGGTGGGCCGACCCAGGCTCGAGCGGGTGTGGCCCCGGCGGCGTCCGCTGCGCCCAGCCGCTGGCGCGCGCAGGCACGGGCCGAGGCGCTGAGATAGCGATGCACTACGACGTCGTCATCGGCGAGCGCACCCGCAAGGTGGTCGTGCTGCGCATCGGCGAGGCGTGGCGGGTCACGGTCGACGACTCGACCTACGAGGTGCAGGCCACGCGGGTCGACGGGGCCCTGCTGTCGCTGCTCGTGGGTCAGGGCCCGGCCACGCCCAGCCGCAGCGTGCCCGCCGTCGTCATACCAGGCAAGGCGTCAGGCGCGCTCGGCGTGCACGTGAACGGCCGCCAGCCGGCCGTGGCCATCAGCGAGAGCGGTCGATCGCGGCGGCGCGGCGGCGCGGCGGCGCACCGTATCGGCCCCCTGCGGCTCACGGCGCCCATGCCCGGCAAGGTGGTGCGGGTGCTGGTGGCGCCGGGCGATGCCGTCGAGGCGGGGCAGGGGCTCGTGGTGGCCGAAGCCATGAAGATGCACAACGAACTGCGCGCCGCCAAGGCCGGACGGGTCGTCTCGGTCTCGGTGACCGAGGGACAGTCCTCGGACGCGGAAGCGGTGCTGGCCGTCGTGGAGTAGCCGGTGCGAGCCACCGTGCTGCGTGCTCTCAGAGCGTCGCTGACGCACGTGCGCCGGGTGTGGCTGGTTGCGGCCGTGGCCATCGCCGTGGTCACGGTGTCGGTCGTCACCATCGACCTTGGCCCGCTGCTGCGGCTCCGAGCCGAAAGCGAGGCCTCGGTCTTCATCGACCGGCCCGTGCACATCGGCCGCCTGGGCCTCAATCTCGGGCGCGGGCGCCTCGTGATGGAAGACGTGATGGTCGAGGGCCTCACGCCGCGCCACGATCCCTGGCTGGTGGCGCAGCGGGTCGAGATCTCCCTCACCTGGGGTGCCCTGCTCTACCGCGAGCTGCTCATCGACTCGGCCGAGATGACCGACTGGCGGCTGATCGTCGAGAGCTATCCCAACGCGATCCACAACTGGCCGCGACTGAACGGGCCGCCGCGGCCGCCCCGCACCACGCCGTCGCTGCTCATCACGACCATCCAGAACGTGCGCGCCACGCGCGGTCATCTGATCGTGCGCGACTTCGGATCGAACTGGGGGCTCGACGCGCCCAATCTGGAGATCGTGGCGGCCAAAGGCGTCGACTATCGCGGCACCATGAAGTGGTCGGGCGGCACGCTGCTCATCCAGCAGTACGAGCCGATGTGGGCCCACTTCACCTCGTCGTTCACCGTGAAGGATGGTCAGGTCGTGCTGGACCGGATGTCGCTCGACGCCGACGGCGCGCAGCTCGAGGCCACCGGCGTCATCGATCCGGCCCAGTTCCCGATTGCGACCTATACGGTGACGTCGCGCCACCAGTTGCCGCGCGCGCGCGCAATCTTCTACGCCCGCGACCTGTTCCGCCTGCACGGGACGGGCGAGTTCGCCGGTACTGTGCGGATGTACAAGGGCGGCTATGAGGTGAAGGGCGACTTCGTGAGTCCCGAGGCGGGCTATGACGACTACCGGTTCCAGGACTTCCGCGCCGCGGTCGTGTGGATGCCGACCCGCCTCGACGTCACCAAGGCCACCGCCGGGTTCTACGGCGGCGACGTGGACTTCAGCTACGTGCTCGATCCGCTCGGCCGCCCGGATCGCCAGGCCGACGCCCGGTGGGACGTGCATTATCGCGCCGTCGATCTCACCACGTTCACCGACTTCCTCGAGACCCGGGGCATGCGCGCGGCGGGCCGCGCGACCGGCCGGCACCTCACCACGTGGACCCTCGGCACCGGCGGATTTGCCCGTGCCGTTGCCGAGGGCACGATGGTGGTCACGATGCCCGAGGGCCTGGTGCCGGCCGCACCCGACTTGCCCGCCGACGCGGACGAGCGCGCGCGGCGCCGCGCCGAAGAGCAGGGCCCGTTCAGTCCGCACATCGCGTTCGGGCCGGTGCCGCTCAGCGCGCAGGTGCGCTACGACTACGACGGCACGACCGTGCGCTTCGCGCCGAGCGAGTTCGCCACCGCCGAGACCCACGTGTCGTTCGAGGGGCGCACCGACTGGGGCCAGGCCTCGCGCCTGCCGTTCCACGTGACCAGCACCGACTGGCAGGCGAGTGACCGCTTCCTGGCCGGCATCATGACCATGTTCGCGCCCTCGCCCACGCCCACGGCGGCCGTGCCGGTGGACGGCGTCGGCGAGTTCGACGGCGTGCTGCTCGGCGCGCTCGGCAATCCGCGCGTGGAAGGCCGGTTCACCGTCCGCGAGATGCGCGCGTGGAATGTGACGTGGGGCCAGCTCGACGGCGCCGCCGTGATCGAGAACGCCTACGCGCAAGTAACCAAGGCGGTCGTGACCGACGGCCACGCGCGCATGGCCGTCGACGGCCGGTTCGCGCTGGGCTATCCCCGGCGTGACGGCGGCGAGGAAATCGACGCGGTCATCAAGTCGTCGGAATGGCCGCTGGTGGACCTGCGCACGGCCTTCGCGCTCTACGACTATCCCGTCGACGGGGCGCTCGGCGGCGAGATCCATCTCTACGGCAGGTACGAGGAGCCCTTCGGCTTTGGCCGGCTGACGCTCGACCGCGGCGTGGCCTACGACGAGCCGTTTGCCTCGGGCGTGACCAGCCTGCGCTTCGAAGGGGCGGGCGTGCGCCTGGACGGCCTCGAGGTGCAGAAGGCCGGCGCCACCATCACTGGCGCGGCCTACGTGGGCTGGGACGGCGCGTATTCCTTCAACGCGGGTGGTCGGCGGCTGGCGGTCGACGCGCTCGACCTCACGTATTTTCCCACGCTGCCCGCGCTCACCGGCTTCGCCGACTTCAGCGCCACCGGCAGTGGCACGTTCGACGAGCCGCGCTACGACGTGAAGGTGAGCGTGTTCGATCTCTTCTTCGGCGAGGAAGGCATCGGCGAGATGACCGCGCAGGTCTCGCTCCGCGGCCTGCAGGTGCGCTACAGCTTCGACGTGGCCTCGCCGCGCCTGGCGGCCTCAGGCACCGGCCAGTTCGCGCTCACCGAGGCCGGA
>Ga0335394_10007595_pt1 | contig 12236 bp, 10 predicted proteins | sample MAT03_FD_205741 | JGI IMG/M metagenome (GOLD analysis project Ga0335394, IMG submission 205741) | Freshwater microbial communities from Lake Fryxell liftoff mats and glacier meltwater in Antarctica - MAT-03 (spades assembly) (version 2) ... | reverse complement strand
ACTCCGTCAACGGTTCGCAGAACGCAGAACAGGCGGTCACGATTGTTTCGTGACCGCCTGTTTGTTGTCTGCTGGCGCGCCGGGCGCGCCAGCGGTTCCCGTCGCGCGACTACTGGTACTGGATGTACAGCGGCCGAGGCCAGAGACGCAGCACTTCGCCCGGTGCCATCAGCCTCGAACCGCTCTTGATGTCGTTCTTGTAGAACAGCTTGAAGCCCGTGAACTGCACCGGCTCGGACTGCACATATGAGCGATAGCTGGAAATCTTGATCGGCGGCGAGCCCCAGCCGTCCATGTGCATCACGACCTGCACATTCGGATCGAACCGGATGTTGCGAGAGTTCGTGACCATCGGACGAGTGTAGCGATGTACCACAAGGATCTTGGGCGGCAGCTTCTTGCGCCTGACGAGATCGGCCAGCACATCCTGCACATAGTTGATGTCGCGCGCGTCGTACGTTCCCACTCGCCTGCCGGGGTTTGATCCATCCTTCATCGAGAATTCGGGATCGATGCCGAGGTGCACGTTTGGCCGTTCGAGCCACTTGAGCACTACCGGCAGTTCTTCCTGAATCGTGCTCTTCGCCACCTGAATGTCGAGGAAGACGATGGCTTTGCGGGTATCGGCCCAGCGAATGACCTTCGCAATCAGTGAGTCGCTCATCCGCGTACGCCACTTGTTGTCGCGGCCCGCCGAGCCCTGTGCCACGGTCACAACGACGTGCAGCGCCGGCATCACTGGTATTGACGGATCGGCGGCGCGCCACGCCGCCACTTCACGGTCCAGCAGCGCGAGCATCGGCTCGGGATCGAGCTCACCGAGGATGCCCATCCGTCGTGACAGCGGATTGCCGTAAAACGCGATGATCCGATGGCCCGGCAGCAGCGCGCCGGGGGAGTAGGCCGGCAGCCGCAATGGCCACCTGGTGTCGCCGACCGAATCGCGATCGAGCGACGCGATTGCGCCGCTGTCAGCCTTGCTTCGACCACGCACCACTGGAGGGCGCGGCGGCGTGCGTGGGCGGCGCGGTGTGGTGTCCCTCGGCGCCAACGCCCTCGCGGCCGATTTCTTCTTCGCCTTCGCCTTCGCCATCGGTTTTTGCTTTGGTTTCGCAGTGGCGGACGGGCTCGCCGTTGGTGTTCCGGAATCGGGTTTCGTTGTCTGCGCGCCAGCCATCATCGGAAGCGCCAATACAAGCAGGGCGGACATGCAGCGGCGCATGTCGGCGATACAACGGTCACTCAGTCGGAAGGTCACGGAAGTCGAGAAAAAAGAGGGGTCCCGCATACAAGGAAATCCTACACCGATTGCACAAGCTTCTCGAGCCAACAGGCGCGCAGCCCCGACGCACCGAGGGCACTCGGTTCGTGCGGATTGCGGCGCCAGAACCATCGGTCGGTTTCCGGTGCTGTCAATCCGTGGCCCATGAAGGCAGCATGTGCATCCGCCACGATCACGCCAGGCACGGCGCCACCGCGCTCGCGCAGCTGCCTGTTGAACTGCAACAGCGCTGTCGCCGGGATCGCCTCGCCATCGCGCGCATCAGGAAACACGCCGACACCGTCGGTCGGATCGGGAAGCGTGGTGAGCATCAACGTGAGGTCGGAGAACGTGCCGTGCAACGATTCCGCGATCGCCAGAATTCCCGTCACGGCGTCCCGGATGATCGCGTCCATTCGCGCCGGTGCCGGCTTGGTATCGAGCGCACTGAGCAGATCAATCGCTCCCGCCGTGAGCGTGATCAGCGTCGGCAGATCGCTCCTCTCGAGCGGCAGGACCTGATCGCCGAAGATGTCGCCGATGCTCGCACCGTCGGCGGCAATACGCGTGATCTGCGTGCTCCCGTAGACAGTGCGCAGATCGTCGCCGATGAAGTCGTGCCATCGATCATCGTCGTTCTGGTAGAGCAGCGAGCCCGCGCCAACATGCGGCACGGCGCCGCTGCTCGCGTCGCGCTCCAACGCAACGCTGATGTCCGTCAGCTTCAGATCGAGCGCCGGTGTCAGATCGGCCGACAAACCGTCGCCGAGCGTGAGATAATGCGCAAACGCGCGCACCATCACCCGATCACAGCCGGGTCGATGCCTCGGGTCTGAAAGATACGAGCCACCGCTTCCCCGATCTTGTTGTTCGGCGTACTGGCACCCGCCGTGATTCCAACGCGAACCTTGCCGGTGGCCGGCATCCACGCCGCCTGCGTCACTTCCTGCATGTGTAATCCGATGGGCCGATAGCGCACGATACCCGTCTGCGGATCGATTCCCTCGGCGTCCTCCACATGGTACGTGGTCACCTTGTCGGCACAGATCGCCGCCAATGACAGCGTATTGCTGGAGTTGTAGCCACCAACGACCAGCATCACATCCAGCGGCTCCTGCAGCAGTTCGTCAACGGCATCCTGCCGATCCTGCGTCGCTGAACAGATGGTATCGAACGTGCGGAAATTCTCTTCGCGATACGCCGCGCCGTTGGCGCGCGCCATCGCCTGCCCCACCTCTTCCCCGATCGCGAGCGATTCACGCGCGAGCATCGTCGTCTGATTCGCGACGCCGATATGCTGCAGGTGCAGATCCGGGTCGAAACCGGGCGACGCGCGATCGGCGGCAAACTTCTCCAGAAATGCCGCACGGTTCCACGTCCCCTCGATGTAGTCGCACACCAGTCGCGCTTCAGCCATGTCGCGGACCACGAGGTATCGACCGTCGGGGTACTTCTGTACCTGCGACGCCGTCGCGCGCGTCTCTTCGTGATAATGCTTGCCGTGAATCAACGACGTGAAACCGTCACGCGCGTACTTCTCCACCCGCTTCCAGACATTCAACACGGAGCCGCAGGTGGTATCGACCATGATGCAGCCCAGCTCGCGCAGGGTCTCGAAGTCCTGAATCGTGACGCCGAACGCAGGCAGGATCACGACATCATCCGGCTCGACGATGCCGTAATCGAAGCCGGTCCCCTTCGCCTGCAGGAAGGTGATGTCCATCTCACGCAGCTTGTGATTCACGTGCGGGTTGTGAATGATCTCACCCGCCAGAAACACGCGTCGGTCGGGGAACTTGCGCCGCGTCTGGTACGCATACTCCACCGCCCGTTCGACGCCGTAGCAGAAGCCGAACTCCTTCGCGAGACGAACCGTCACGTCCCCCGATGTGAGCGTGTAGTCGCTGGAGCGGAGGACATCCACCAGCCGGCCGGTGTAGTCGTCGGCAAGGACGTCCTGCACGTCGGCCTTGAGGCCGAATCCTTTCCGGTAATACGTTTCTTCGTCAGTCGTAGACATGCGACGAATCTAGTATAGTTTCGCCGAAGTCTCGTGGCAGTCTGGCGCGTCTTTTGACGCGAGCCGTCGTTGCTACTCCTCACGATACCGCTGGTATCGTTCCGGGTTGCGCCTGGCCTGGCGCCAAAATCCGTCACCTGCCTTTCGCCACGGAACTTCCGCGACACTACACTAGCCTCCGCTGGAATCCAGCTCCCAGAGCGATCGCCCCAGCCAACGGGCCAGGGCATAGGTCACCAGCGGCTCGTACGCCCCCTGTCTCGAAATGAGCCCCGCCGTCAGCAGCCCCACCGCCCCGCCTCCTTGTTTGGTGCCGGTCGTCCGGGCGACCTGATCCATTGCATATCCGAGCTCAACTCCCTGCTCGAGCAGGGCCGCAACGGCGGGCGGCAGTGGCATGGCGAGCGATCCGCCGGTGCTCACGAGCCCGTCCCGGTCGACGATGGCAGCCCATGCACAGGTTCGGATCGCCCCATCGGCGTCACGTACCACGCCCCCCTCGAGACCGGCTCCCATGTCGGCTGAGGGATCCGTCGCCAGCGCTGCGTGGGCGCGGGCTGCCGCGCCGGCGCGCGTCTGGTCGTTACCCCATGGCTGGTCCGGGACACCGGATACCACCGCAACCCCGTACACCGTCACGACTGCCGAGCAGCGGCTGAAGACAGCGTGGACCGCCGCGATCTTGACTGGGTTCGTGGAACCGACCACGACGCGTGCGACACCGGGGAGGAGCGATCGGGCTGTCATTGTACCGAAACTGCCAGCTCGCGACCGGCGTTTGCTTGCATTATTGCTTTCTGAGGGTAACGTCGGTGCAACCTCGTCACTGAATCCACGCCGTGTCAGCTCCTGTCATCGCTCCATCCGATCGCCGCACCTTCGTCTTCGTTGGCGACCGCCTGTGGCTCGATTTCGTCAATACCGATGATATCGAACTCGGTGTGCGCCGCGATGCGCTGCGCGATTTTGGTACCATGCTCGAGTGGTTGTCGGCGGTCGGTGTTATCGATCACGAGCGCCGCGTAGCGATACTCCGCCGAGCTGAGCAGCAACCGGCTGGGGCGACCGCAGCACTGCTGGACGCGCGGCGCGTTCGAACTGCGCTCCGCGCGCTGGCCGAACATGGCGCGGCGACGAGTGATGCACGCGCCGATGCGGTCGCGGAAATCAATCGAGTGTTGGGCCGGAGCGCCGGTACACGACGCCTCGAGCTGTCTGCCGACGGGTCGTACACGCGAAACTTCGTCGCCGGCGGCGACGCTTTCGCCGCCCTCATGATGCCCATCGTCGACGACGGCGCCGATGCGCTGATCGCTGGAGAGCTTGGCCGGGTGCGATGCTGCAGCGATCCGCGATGCCGACGCGTCTTCCTCGACAGCACCAAGAACGGTCGCCGACGCTGGTGCGACATGGCCACCTGCGGCAACCGCGCCAAGGCAGCGCGCCACCGGGCGCGCGAACCGATGCGCGCACCGACGCACCAGACGTTCCGACCGATCACGACGTCGTAGGTGCACTCCTGATGAAGCGAAAATCGCCCGGCTCTTCACATCGTGAAGGTCGGGCGATTTTGTATCGTTACATCCACCCAGGTCTCCGGGCCCATCGCGAGGGCTGAGCCTGCAACATCAACGCGTGCACAAGCACGAACGAAATCACATCAGCTACGCTGCCTCAGGCACTGACTTGATGTAGCCCATGTCCATCGCGTAGCCGACCAGTTTCTTCTGCAGCAATCGACGCCCGCGAAACAGGCGGCTCTTGACGGTACCCTCAGGCACACCGAGGATGTGCGCTATTTCGGCGTATCGGAGTTCGTGAATGTCACTCAGCACCACCGCCGCCCGATACTCATCCGGGAGGTTGTCGATCGCTGACGTGATCTCGGCATCCAGGAACGTCTCGTAGAAGCGCGCCTCCGGATTCACGTCGCCCACCGGCTCGAAGGCGCCCCACCCGTCCGTCTCGTCCGTCGCCTGCACTTCGCGCGCATCGATCCGACGCTTCCGGCTCACGAAGACGTGATACAGAATCGTGAAAAGCCAGGCGCGGATGTTCGTCCCGAGACGATACTGCTCCCACCGCTCAAATGCGCGCAAGACTGTATCGGACACCAGATCCTCGGCATCATCGCGAGAGCGCGACAATTTGAGCGCAAAGCTGTACATCGCGTCCAGATGCACCATCGCCTCCGCCTCAAAGCGCGCTCTGCCTTCGAGCTGCACTTCGTTTCGGGGCGGTACTCCAACCGCCGAACCCGTGCGTTCCCGATGTTGTGTGACCGTCATCTGCTGCTCCCGAGTGGATCCCGACGTCGTCTCACCACCGTCGATGCGCGAAGTGCGCCGACCGGTGCCTGTGGTGTCATGCATTCGTCACAACCCGCCGACTGGATGCGAAGCCGCATTCGGCTCCCGCACGTGCAGCGCGATGAAACGCTTGAGGTCGTACGCAATTCCTTCCATCACCACGATGTCCCGCGCTACCCGTGACATCATCAACCCGCCCTCGAGCCCCGCAATGATGAAACGGGACAGGCGGACCGCGTCCACATCGTCCTGCAGCTGCGGACGGGCTTCCCACAACAGCGATTGGATCTGACTCGCCCACCGCACAAAGACCTGTGCAATTCTCAGGCGAAACCCTTCGTGCGCATCGGCCATCTCTGCAGCCAGCGTGCCAAACGGCGATCCGCCGTGACAACCGCGCTCCGCGTGCGCCGCGACCAGGGAGTCGATGAAGAGGTGCAGTCGCTCCAGCGGGTCGATCATGGGCTCACGCAAAATCGCCAGACCGCGCTCCGCGAATCGCTCGAACTGCCGGTCGAGAACCTCAAAACCAAGCTCTTCCTTGCTGCGGAAGTAGTGGTAGAAGTGACTCTTCCCGCTCAGGCGCGACTCTCGGATGACATCGTCCACCGATGTCGCGGAGTAGCCTTGGCGGCCAATGAGGACGGCTGCGGCGTCGAGGATTTGAATTCTGCGAGTTGTCACACCAGTAAAGTAGGACTTCTCGGTCCTAAATGCAAGCGTCGGCGGGTAAATGTCGTAACCTCTTGCCGTACAACGTCTTGAAGAACAAGAACGGCCCCAACGCTACGCGCGAAGGAGGCCATTCCGAAAATTCTGTTATACCGTTCGGTCCGACGGCTGCGTCAACGACCCTTGCGACCGCGCTTCCGGGGCGGAATCACTGACCGACCCTCCTTCCCGCGCTGATACTCCTCGCGAGATCGCTCTCGACCACCCTTCGGTCGCGCGTACGTGTCGCTCAAGGTCGCCAACTCGTCCGGCATCCACGGGGTGTCCAATGCGTCCTGCAGCTCACCGAGCGTCCGCCCGCGCGCCGATCCGCGCTGCCCGCGGACCACCACGAACCGGTAGGGACGATCAAAGGGCGGAAGTTCCTCCGTCACCAGCGTTCGCGCCAACTTCTCCGGCAACCGGAGCCGCGCCACACCGAAGAAGGTGCCGTCGTCCCGCTCATCCACATCGTATTCGATGGGCACCTGACGGTCGCGGATCGTGACCTGATGCGGCAGATCGTCGTACGCGGCCCGCTGCTCCGGGGAAATCCAGTCATCCCACGTCATCCGCAGCTGCAGATGCTTCAGATCCTGCACCGACTCGACATCGGCCAGCCGCGACCGGTACCACGCCGTCACATCGGCCTGCGATGCGCGCGGCGTGCTGCCTCCGCTCCGGCGCCACACCTCGCGTGCTTCGGCAATCATCGGACGATTGCGATCGATTGCCGGATGCCGAGCACGCTCCGTCGCAAACGCCTCAGCCAACACATCGCGCGCCGCATCGGCGTTCTCGGCCGAAAACTCACCGAGAATCTCCGACTCACGCTCCAACTCGAACCCGGCGTAGGTCACCCGCCGTGTCTGCACCAGCTGGCCCTGCTTCTTGTGCGGATCGTACGCAATCCCGGACTCGGTGTACGTCGCAAACCGCTTCAGCAGCGCCGGCGTCAACTGCGTCCCCTCGATCGACGCTCGCGGAATCCCCATCCGGTCGGCGAAGAAACGCAATGTTCCGGCGACCGCACCCCAGCTCCCGCAGACACTCGTCTTCCCCACACGCGCCGACTCACCCCAGGCGGTCTGCTCATCGTACACCAGATCGAACGGCATCACCTGCGCCAGCAGTTCGGAGAATCGGGCACGCGTCGCCTCGGTCGCCTTCGGCAACGTCGTCGGCAGCGGCGCATTCAGCGACCGATAGACGCTCGCCATCGCCAACGACGCATCTTCCAGCGACTTCACCAACACGCCCTTCAACTCGGCCCATTCGGCGATTTCGTCGTGAAAGAGCTGACGCGGCAATCCATAGACGTTGCCCACGTAGCCGAACTTCGAGAACGCCTCGCAATAGAGATTGTACGCGGTGAGATGATCACTGCCCGGAATCAGCATCCCGTCCAGCACGCGATCTTCGCGCGTCATCCGGTGCAGGCTCTCGACACCGCTCATCACGGCTACGTACGGCACCAGATCGTCGTCGCTGTTCACCAACAGCTCGGCCCACGGGCGTTCGACCGGCATCTTTTCCACCGAGCGACCGTAGTCGGTCAAGCGACCGTTCGCGACGATGTTGCGCTGCTCGAGCAGCGTCAGCGCACGTCGGTAGGCGATCTTGTCCAGCGGCACCGGCAATTCCAGGTCGTCGGCCCGCACGCCGATTGCGGCACAGGTCAACGCCACCCGCTCGCTGTCGCCGGCGAGCTGGAACTCGGGCAGCACCGGCTTCAGCTGATCGAATGGAATGCGACGATCGGAGAGAATGAAGACGCGACCGCCGGCCACGCGCCCATGCACTCGTCCAGCCATCTGCAGCAGCTCGTTGGCACCGAGATTGGTGCGGGTCAGCACATTCCGCCCCTTCTCCACCATGTTCGTGAAGCGGGTGTCGTCGATGATCACCGTGTCCAGCCCCTGCACCGTGATGGCGCTCTGACCGGCTGCGGTCATCGAGAGGAAGAACGGCTTGGCCACGCCTCCCTCTTCGAGGTACGGACGAATCACGCGAATCGGCTCGCCGCCGTGGTAGTGCTGGGCGTTGATCCTGGGATAGCTCTCCTGCACGTGTCGCGCGGCATCCTCAGTTCCCGCACGCGTCGGCATGAACATCGCCACGCCACGACGCTCGGCGATCACCTTCTTCAGAAACTTGTCGTCGAGAAACTCCGCCGGACTCCGCGTGAGCACTTCGACGGTGGCCTTCCTGGACTCGTCAAAGCTGTACACTTCCAGCACATCGGTGCTGCCGAGATAGGCGGAGTAGAACGTGGGATCCACCGTGGCGCTGAGCCAGATGAAGCGACATTTTGCGCGCTTGCCGAGTGCCAGGCACAGCTCCAGTTCGGCCGACGTCTGATGGATTTCGTCCACCACCAGCGTGTCGTGATGGTCGATGTCACCGTCCTGAAACCAGCGTCTGGCGATACCGGTGGTGACGATGATCACATTGCACTGCGGCGTCTCGGGCGTGGCTTCGCGCTCACGATTGACGACACCGACTTTCAGCTCCGCACCGAGAATCGTTTCGGCGATCGGTCGCACGGCGAGCGTCTTGCCGGTTCCGGTGCCAGCGACGATGCCAAAGCCACCTCCGCTTGCGGCCAGTTCGCGCAGCCGCGCGCCGTGGTGCTTCTCGAGGTAGGTATCGATCTTGAGCGTGAACGCGAGCTCGATGGTCTCGCAGGCGGCGCGTGTCGGCGCGATGATGATGATTCGCCCAGTACTCGGCCGCGCCTCACGGAACGCGTCATGGTCGGGCGGGAGGTATCGGTCGCGGGTGTCTCGCATGCCCCAATCTACGCACGCGAGACGCCGGCTCTGTGAGCGGGCAGGCCGGAATCACTCGCCAAATACTTCCCGAAACAGGGTCGGCAGGCTGATCGTGAGCGCCGCATGGTCCGGCCTCGGCTGCCATGAAAGTTCCCCCGTGATTCGCTCTCCCTCCACCGATGCCGGACGCCACCGTTCCACCGAGCGGGTCTCGGCATCCACGATCCAGTACTCGTCCACACCCTGCGCCTGGTACAATCGCCGCTTGATCGAACGGTCAACGCGCGCGGTGGACGGCGACAGGATTTCGATCGCGAGATCGAGATGGGTGATGTCGGTGTAGCTGAATCCAGCGAAATTCGGGGGCGCCGGAAACGCGAACAGATCCGGCTGCACCAGCGTGTCACTGGAAAACGTGACATCCGCTGGTGACAGGAAAACAAACAGCCCAGCCGCTTTGCAGTACGGCTTGAGGAGAAGATAGAACTCCCCGAGCACGACTTGATGAACCGCACGAGGCGCCGGGGTCACGTACAGGACTCCGTCGATGATCTCGTAGCGATTACCGTCGTCCGGCAGCTCCTGCAGCTCCGCCACCGTCCAATCAGTACGCTCTCGGGAAGGCATGGCCATTCGCTATGCTCGGCAGGGGTCGGGGAAGGCGGGTGCATGCGGCCACGGTACGCCGCACACCGCCATTCTACTGCCCGGAATCGCTGCCAGCGTCACCATATTCACGCACCCGGCCGACGCCCTGCCCGCCTGAGCGCCCGCGCCTCGACACTTTGCGGCAGCGAATCCGCCCAGTACCCCGAATCGTTGCGCGACGGATCAGTGTCCAGCAACTGCCGATACGTGCGATCGGCCGCCCGCACCGCCGCCGAACGCTGCGCCGCCGTCACACCACGCCGGTCGAAGTACGATGTGAATGCCTGTAAGGCCAGCAGCCGCTCCGAGCCCTGTTTCAGCGACCGGAACATCCGCGTGCGCTCATATTCCCGCGACCAGGGCAGGTCCCACATTGCACGCAGATCGTCATCGTACTTCGGGTTGAGCGTGTACTCTCGGTTCATCATGCCACGGTAGAAGTACCGCGACGACTCACTGAACAACCGGCCGCCGGCGCCGGCCAGCGCGGTGGCGTAGCGCAATAGTCCGGCGTTCGTCGCGGTATCGCGCGCCAGCGTGCCGATGCGCATGTACAACGCAGCGCGTTTTGTATCGAACGTCCGCACCTGTAGCGCGGCATCGCTCCACTGCCCCGTCTGTGCCGCGCGCGTCGCCAGCAGCAGCCGCGCCTCGCGCGACACCGCCGCATCTCGCACCGCAGCCATCTGCGGTACGATACTGTCCGGGGTGAGGACGCGTACGATGTAGCGCCGAGTCCACTGATCGAGACCGCGCGTCGATGCGGCGGCGGCGTAGTCACCACGCGTGAGGTGAATACGCGCTGCGAGATTCGCGGCTTCGTGGAACAGGAGCGAGTCCTGCGCCAGCGTGATCGGCACCGTCGTGAATGGCAGCGCCTCATTCGCCCGTCCGGCACGCAACAGGCTCGCTGCCCACAGGTATCGCCAGAGCGGCGTGGCATCCGTACGCCACGCCGGGAATGATGAGGGCAACACCAGTCGCGTTGACGAGTCAGACGCCAGCGAAGCGAGCAACCGCTCCTCGAGGTTCTCCCGCAGCGCATCACGCGGACGCGCCGCGGCTGCCCGCATCAGCGAGCCCCACGCCTCGGTCGAGGGCCGCATGTTTCCCACCAGCGACACACGAATCTCCAGTGGCACACGCGCATCGGCGAGGAACGACATCGGCGGTGGCGCAGCGGTCTGCAGCATGAAGCGCATCTCCGCTGCCGCACGAGCCGGATGCGCGGCGTAGAGCGTCAACGCGGTGGTCCAGGCGCTGTCTGGCTGCGACGCCAGGTAGAAAAGCCGCATCCGCTGCAGCGCCACCAACGTGGCGTACGGGTGAGAGGGATATCTCGCCAGCCAGGCGCGATGTGCCACCTGCAGCGAATCCCATCGCGCGGCTGGCACCTGCTTCGCGATCTCCTCACGGGTGTCGTCGGGGATGCCAATGCGCACCGCTCCACGCAACGCCGCATACTCCAGCGACGCACGTCGAGGTGACTGCGGGTCACGCGACAGCAGCGCGGGCAATTCATCGAACGGCGTCATGCGTGCCGGCTGCGCCAGTCGGGTGAATGCAGCTTTTCGTGAGGTGGCCGGTTGCGCCGTCACGGCCGGTGCCAGCTCGATCGTCTCCACCGCCAGTCGCAGCGCGGCATCGCGCGACGAGTCGGCCTCGAACGGCAGCGCCATGATGTCAGACACCAGCATGCGCGCTGCGCGCACGGCAGCGTCCACATCACCTCGTGTCCAGGCCCGCATCAGCGGCGCTGCGGAGGGCTCCGGTACGCGGACCTTCGCGGTCGTGTCCCGCCATGAAACGAGCAGCGGGCGGCGGCCGATGAGCGCCGCGAATCGCGCCGAGTCGGCGCGTACCAAACCCGGAAGAAACCGGATCTCGTCGCGCGTCTCGCTGTCCAGCATGTCGATCACCGGATAGAGCGCCCGCTCAGCATAGGTCACCGACGAGACCAGTGGACCATCCACGTCGTAGCTGCTCGATCCACCACATGGAAGCGCCACCGTGGCCACCGTCATCAGCGCTGTCGGCACCACCCAGCCGTGTCGCATCACATCGTCTCCCGAAACAGTGTCACCCACCGGTGGCCGGCGGGAAAGATCCAGATGCCCTGGTACCCCGGTACTTCGGCAAAACTCGGCACCGCATTGAACCAGGCGCGATGCTCCGTCTTTCCCCGTGCGGTCTCGCGCTCGAACGCGCCCAGACCAATACGAAACGGAACCCCGGCGCGACGCACCACCCGCACCGCCTCCGCGATTCGCTCCGGTGTTGCCGGCTCCCCCGTGTCGAACAGCTGCAGCACGTGCCCGCTCACCAGATCGCCGAACAGCGCGCCGTACTTCGGCTCACGAAGGTGCGCAATGATCGACGTGACCCATACCGTATCTCGCGACAGCGCATGTGCGCGCAGATACCGTACCGACTGCGCCCACGCCGTCAGCGCTCGTTCCGGTGCATCGTAGTCCAGCTGCACCGCGGCATACGCCACCGCCCCGCCCCGTTCG
>Ga0335394_10007592_pt1 | contig 12237 bp, 10 predicted proteins | sample MAT03_FD_205741 | JGI IMG/M metagenome (GOLD analysis project Ga0335394, IMG submission 205741) | Freshwater microbial communities from Lake Fryxell liftoff mats and glacier meltwater in Antarctica - MAT-03 (spades assembly) (version 2) ... | reverse complement strand
GTCCAGACCCTCGAAAGGTGCGTCGCCGGGAGTCCTCGCAGCCCAGTGTGTGCGACTGTGTGCCCTTCGTACCCGGCGCCAGTGCTTTGTTTTTCCTATACTCCGATCCAGGTCGGCGCCTCGACGGTCACCGCGAACTGCACGACGCCGTCGCCGTCGACCGCACCGAGCTCGCCAAGTCCTTTGCCATCGCTGGTCGCGAAGCGCACAAACGGTCCACGACACGAACGCCTGGCGCGCCATCAGCGGCGCGACGATCGCCTGCGGGTCCAATGCCACAGCCGCCCGCCCGACCTCGACCCAGCTGCGCGGATGGCCGACGCCGGCCGCTTCCGAGTGGCTGTCGGAGCCGGACGAGAGCGTCTTCTTCCAGCCGAGGTTGGTCAGATCGATCCAGTCCTGGCGCGCCTTCGTGTTCCGCGCAGAGCCGAGGCAGCGGCCATTGAAGACCTCGATGAGATCCCAGTTGGTCGTGAAGCGCGCGGGGTTCTTCGCGACGCCGGTCTTCGCGTCGAGGCCGATGTAGTCGAAGTACGAGAACAACAGCGACTCCGAGCGCGGGTGATTGACCTGGATCAGCACCTTGTCGGGCTGCTGGTCGCGCATCGCCGTGAACAGCTCCGACCCCACGCGACCGTGCTCGAATACGGCGCCGCCGGAGACCTCGTTGGGATCGTAGACCAACGGAAACGCATTGAAGTGGCGTACTCGAAGGTCGTGACCTCCTGCGCCGCGATCGCCGCGACCCAGTCGGAGACGCCGGCCAACTCGGCCGCCGTCAGGAGGTCACCGACATACGCGTGCTCGGTCAGGACGGGCAGGGCGATGTCGCTCGCGGCTGCCTGGCGTACGCGCGCGTCGTAGGGCACATCGGAGTCCGAGCTCCACTTCGCGTGCAGGTGGAAGTCGGCGGCCGACCAGCCGGTGGTGTCGACGGCGCGCTCGAGCTCGAAGCTGAGTCCGTAGTTCCTGGCGCCCTCGACGACGAGATCTTCAGTTGCGAGCTCGTAGCTGTAGCCGCGCGAGGCGACGACGCGATAGTGGCCTGGGTAGACCAGCACGTTGGTTTCGCCGCTCGGCGCGGTGAAGGCGACCAGCGCGCGACCGCCGCTCCAGGCGCGGCCAAGGCGTACTTCCGCGGGGGCGAGAGGTGACTGCCAGCCGTCGTCGATCGGGAACAGCGTGACCTGCGCCGGGATCTGACCGGCACCCTTCTCGCTGACGACCAGCGACAGCACGCCGGGTGCCTCGACCTCGAGGGCGATGTCGGCGGCCGGCGCGGTGACGACCTGCTTGCCACCCTGGCTAGACGGCGTGAACGCCTGCACGTCCCAGGTGCCCGGCGCCACCTTCGCGGAGAACTTCCCGTCGCGCACGATTGCCAGCGCTCCGACCTCGAAGCCGCGCGTGAACGTGACCCAGGCGCCCGCATCGGATTGTCCTACAAGCGTGCCGGAGATCGTCTCGGTCGCGGCCGACGCGGGCACGAGGGAGTCGATGCCGGGTGTGCCATCGCTCGACCCGATGAACGCGAACTCGTAGATCGTGCTCGTGGCGGGCGCGATGACCCGCGCCGACAAGCGCACGAGGTCCACGTTGGCGTACGAGAAGACGCCGGCCAGCGGCTCCTCCGACGCAAGCGCATACGATGCATCGGGGCCGATGGCGCCAAGCCAGCCCATCTCCGAGCTCGCCTGCGCGCCGCCAAAGCCGAGGCCCGGCGCGAAGCTCTTGACGCCATCACCCATGTTCATCGCGGCCATCGGCAAGTCGAGCACGACCGGCTCGGCGCCATCGTTGGCGAGCGTCACGGTCAGCTCCAGCCGCGGCGCATCCGGCTTCAGCCGATAGTCGTAGGTCACCTCGAGGTCGGCTGGTGGCGGGTTCAAGAGCCCTCGCAGGAAGCTGTCAGGCCAAGCATACGGTCCCGTACGGCCCTTCAACCGCACATGCGCGACGCCGTCTTCGCCCGTCGAGACCACGGCTGCCTCAGTCGGGATCAACGCCTCGAGGTTCCAGGCGAACCAGATTTCGCCAAAGAGATCGAGGCGTTGGTCGACGACGACGTCGACCAGGTTGCCGCCGAACGCGCGATAGCCGCCGCCCTTGCGCGCGCCTTCGACGACGAACGTCGCGCGCGCATTGGCGAGCACCAGGTCACCGATCATGCCCTCGGCCTTTGGCCCGCCGACGAGCTGCTCGGGCTTCGTCGCGACGCCCGCGACCACGCGCCCCTCCGGCACCAACTCCCCGAGCGTCAGCGGCACCAGGGTCTGGACGTCGCTGTCGTCTCCCGTATCCGAGGCGTCGGGTGCATCGGGTGCGACCTCGTTGCTGACGTCGCCGTCGCTTATGTCGGCGCGCTGGGCCGGGTCATCACTACATGCACAGAGGAGGATCAGCGATAGGGCGAGGGGCTTCATCGACGGCATGATTCCCTCATGCCGATGCACGATGCAACGCCCAAACATCGGCCTCGCCTTGCGCCGCCTCGGGTATGACTTCAGTCTGCCGGCCATTGGAAAACGGATGGCAGCTTCCGGAAACACGCAGGCGAATATGCACCTCGCAATTATCGACTATAATCTGAGCTTCGGAGATGCTGGGTTGCCCACGTTTGTCCTGGCATTCTTCCTGATACTGGTCGGCTGTCACGCGGATGCGGACAAGTTCAAAAGTGTGCGCTACCTCCGCCCGCCGAATCGAGAGCGGGGAAGCTGCCCCGCGCCCACAGTGACGTCGCTCATCGAGGGTCAAGGAGGGAGGACCACGGTGGGCGGGAGCTCCTTGCGTGAATGGGCGGGCGGGAGTGGAAGAGCAGCTGGCGGAGGAGGCTTCGTCAGTAAATTGCACGATATTTCATCGCCGAGGCCACAAGCGCGTTGGTACCAGACGCGGCCGGCCTCATCGCTGGCCGCGTAGACGCCGCGATTGTAGCAGGCGATAGCGCTGCCCGCGTCACAGGACCGCTTCAGCCACTCGATAGCCCGCGTCTCATCTGCCTTTGAATGGTCCTTTCGTCCCAAGAGCAAGAACGCCGCATCGAAGCACGAAACCTGGGAGTCGCCCAGGGCGCAGGCCCGCTCATGGAGGCCAAACGCCATCCAGTCATTCTGCTCCACGCCTACGCCATACTGATACAAAAGGCCGAGGTACGCACATGCAGAGGCATGCCGCCGCCCACAGCCGTCCTTGAAATAGGGCAGCGCCTCATTCCAGGGTGGCTCTCCAGTGACGGGATGAGCGAGAGCCCAGCCATCGCGGTAGCAGGTGTCGACGTCGAGGTCGCGGCAGGGCTCGACGGCATGGTTCAATGGATCGCCGAGCCATTCTTCCACATTGAACTCGCTCCTCTGTGCGTCCGAGGACTCGCTAGCAGACACGTCGCGACCGCCGATTACTTCGGCGCGCTCGGGGCTTCGCGCTTCACCGCCCAGCGTGCTCGGCGGTGGTCCAAGGGCGCCAACATCGCGCTCGGGCCCCCTCCCACACGCGCACGCGCTGCACAAGACAAGATATGTCGTCACTCTCTTCACTGATAGAGGACAGCATGCCAGCTGAGACCTGGCAACCCGCACTCGGTCTCGAGTGTCGCACGCTGGACCGGACACCAACGCTACGACGCTCCGTGGCGTAAGCCCAAGGTGATGACCATCTATGTCGTCGGTGACGACGGTAAGAAGGAGCCCAAGCATCGGGCCTTTCTTGACGGAACGATGGGCAATGCCGACGCCGCCTTCACGCTTCTGGTTGGCCATCTTCGCATCCTCGGCGCCCAGAAGGCAGCCAGTGTCACGCTCCTGGGAGATGGCGCTGCCTGGATCTGGGGTCGCGCCGAAGAACTGCGTCAGGCCCTGGACATTCCTCGTGAGCAGTTCACCGAGATCGTCGACTATTACCACGCCGTTGAACACCTCACGGAAATCGCCGACTTCGCCAAACCTTGGAACGGAACCAAGCGCATAATGTGGTTGGCCAAAGCCAAGGATCACCTTAGAAACGGCAGCATCGAGGCCCTCGTCGCACACATCGACGAACTCGCGACGGACCGACAATCTCCAGATATCGAAAGCGCCATAGACTACTTCGTCAAAAATGAAGCTCGCATGCGCTACAAGCGCTTCAAGCAAGCCGGACTCCCCATCGGGAGTGGCGCCGTCGAGTCCGGTGTTCGCCGCGTCGTGAATCAGCGACTCAAGGGAAACAGTATCTATTGGCTCGAGGATCACGCTGAGGCAGTGCTCCACCTCAGAGCCCAACTCAAGGCTGGGCGTTGGGACGACCTGGTACGAGCAACCCTTGCACATCCTGTTTGGACGCCCTGTGCCGAGTCATAGACCAGGATCTTTTCGGCATCGCTCCCGGTGCCGCCGCGCTGAATCACACCTGCTCATCGCATCGCTAACGCTCTCTCGGGCGGGTTGCCGACTAAGAAGAGACGTCCGTTCGTTGTCACGGGAGTTGATCCGCTTCTTCCTCTTCCTGTGACATCAGAAGTCGGGAGCGTCGGGCCCCATCGTGGTGTCGGGAGGCTGGGTCGTCTCGAACGGCGTCGCGGTGTCATCCGGGATGCCGCTGTCGAAGATGTCGGCGTCGAACTGGGGCCCGACCTCGAACGAGTCGATGGTCGCGTCGCGATCGAAGCCGTCGCGGTCGCGCGTGTCGTCGTTGTCGTCGCCATCCGATGAGCCATCGACATCGGGGATGTCCTCGGGGCTCATCGTGTCGACCTCGCCGAAGCCTGCGTCGAACCCGTCGGGATCATCGGCGTCGTTGAGCGTTTCGAAGTCCGGAGCGTCGCGATCGCGTCCGTCGGAGTCGTCGGCCGCGTCGATCTCGCCATCCGCCAACGTGTCCGGCGAGATGGCGTCGCCCCCGAAGAGGTCGCCGTCCTCGCCGTCGGCGTCATCGCGCGGGGTGTCATTGCCGATCATGTCGCCGATGATCAGGCCATCACCTTCGCTGATGCCGTCACCGACGCCTTCGCCGACCTGGCCATCGACGACCTCGCTGCTGATATCGACGTCCCCATCGCGAGCCTCGGCGTCGCGGCCGTTAAGCCCGACGTCGTCGCCGCAGGCGCTCGCGCTCGCATAGAGGATCGCCATCGCAGCGAACGGCACTGGGCTCCATAGTCGGCGTGAGGTCATGAGGTCTCCGGGGTGTGTGGTGGTCCGCGGCCCAGCCCGACGGTAGCGACCGGCTGCTCAACGTCAACTACTTCTATCCACTGGGAGGCGCGTAGCCGGGCGAGCACGGCGAAGATGTCGTCGTCGCGGCGGTCGACCACGGCGAAGATGCCGTCGTCGCGGTAGCGGAAACCGTGGCGTGCCTTCTGAAGCGCGCCCGCAGGGCGGCGCGAAGAAGGCAGGATCAGCATTTACTTAGGCGGCCGGAGGCGTCGCGAGGGCCGACCAGGCTTGACTGCACGGGCAAGACAACGCTTGGCGGCTGAGCTGCGAAGCCGATCAATCGGGCGCCCACTGGGCGACCGATTAGGCTTTGTCAGATCGAGCCGCTTGTTGTCTTGCCTCGCGTTTAGCTCGTAGTGCCAAAGGCTTTGGGCGGCGTCTGCGACGTCCAAAGCCCGTTGTCTCTCGGGTTGCCGCTCGGACAAGGTAACGGGGGCGGCGCGAAGCGACGCGCTCGTCACACCGCGGTTGACCTCAACGGTACCGTAGCTAGGTTCGACGGCCAACGCGGCTGTGCATATGGAGCAAAGCCTCATCGCATGCAGAAGTTGACGCCTACGCCAATGGTGTAGTATGGCGCTTGGTATGAGGACGGTTCGCGAGCTTCCCATCTTCCAAGACCTCGTCGAGGGCCGTCTGACGGATTTATCATGGATCGCGCTCGTTGATTTCGTCGCAGAACATCCAGATGCCGGCGACCTGATACCGGGCGCGGGCGGTGCGCGCAAGCTTCGCTGGCGGCTTCGAGCCGGGGCAAACGCGGTGGGGCTCGAATTATCATCTACTGGCATTGCGACGGTTGTCCCGTCTACCTACTCGGTATCTATCTCAAGTCTGAGCGCGAGGATCTTACCCGCGCAGAAATCAACGACTACAAGACACTCTGCAAGGAGTTGGCTGATGAGCACCACGTCAAGAACACGTCGTAGGCCTCTGCCCTCTAATATGGCCGCGGTGGGACTCGAACAGGTACGCGCCATGCGCCGAGGCGAAAGCGCCTTCAAGGAGCACGTTCGCTTCGTCCCTCCTCCGGTCGATGTGGCTGAAGTACGCGCGATCGTCGGACTTTCCCAATCGGAATTTGCCGAGCGATTCGGCTTTAGCCTTGGAGCGATTCGCAATTGGGAGCAAGGAATCAGACAGCCGGACGCGGCGGCGCGAACGCTACTCCATATCATCGCGCGTCATCCGAAGGCGGTCTCAAAAATGATCGCCGAGGTCACCAACGCCTGAACGACATGTGAACGACATGTGCCGGGCCGGCTGCTTTTGATCGTTGCGCGCGTGACCATCTCAGAGATGTCGTCGTCACGGCTTCAGACCTTACTCGAAGATGCCGTCGTCAATCCTGCCAACGTACTCGGGGATGTCGTCGTCACCGCTGCCGGCCTCACTCGAAGATGTCGTCACAACCGCTGCCGGCCTCACTCGAAGATGTCGTCACAACCGCTGCCGGCCTTACTCGAAGATGTCGTCACAACCGCTGCCGGCCTTACTCGAAGATGTCGTCATTACTGCTGCCGAGCTTGCTCGAAGTTGTCGCCGTAGCGGCACGGTCGGTCAAAGGTGCCGTCGTAGCGGCGGTCAACCTTACCACCGGAGATGCCGTCGTCGCGGTAGCTGACCACCGTGGCGTGCCTTCTGAAGCGCGCCCGCAGGGCGGCGCGAAGAAGGCAGGATCAGTATTTATGTAGGCGGCCGGAGGCGTCGCGAGGGCCGACCAGGCCTGACTGCACAGGCAAGACAACGTTTGGCGGCTGTGCTGCGAAGCCGTTCAATCGCGGAGGGCCCAAAAAGCCCGGAGCGATTAGGCTTTGTCAGTTCGAGCCGCTTGTTGTCTGGCCACGCGCCGCGCACGTCGCACCACAGGCTGGGAGCCGCTGTTCACGCGGCTCCCAGCCCGCAGACTTTGTCTATTGCTGGATGGATGGGCGGCGCTTGCGACGCCCATCCATCCAGCGTTTGCTTTCGGACCGTCAGACAGGATCGACTATTTAGCCAGAGGTCGACGCCTTGACCAAACGTGCGACGATTTTGTTATTCGCGAGTCGCTTTCCGAGCTTTTCATGTGCTTGGTCCAGTTCTGCTAGTTGCGACTCGACCTTCTGCAGGCTCTCAGTAAGACTCGCAAGCGTTTCGACTGCGGAGGTTGCGAGCTCCTCAGTCGTCAAGGCCGCAGAGCGCTGCCGCACTTCTGCGATACCCTTCCGAATCTCGCCCGCAATTCTCTCGATGACGTTCTTCGCCTGCTTTGAGCTCTCCTCCGCGAGCTGCTTCGTCAACGGCTTCGGTCGGAATCGCTCCATATCGCGAACGAAGTCTGTGCCCGTCGAGTTGGGAAGACCCATCTTTTTCTCCTCGGCAGACTGCAAAACCTCATCGTCAAGCCAGCACGGGCCATCGGCGATTGTCGCATCGAGGTAGCGCGATATGAGCTGCTTCTTGGCACCGGCGCCGCCGACTTGGTCTGCCCAGTCTGGAGACGCGGCCCGGGAGTACAAGTTCCCGACGAGCCATCCGAACTTGGCACGAAACTCTGGACTCAGCCGTCCCCGCCTGGCGGAACGGATTAAGTCGTAGTGCTCGGACTTGAGCGCGACGGTGACGCGGAGGAACGCCACGGCAGGTTCAGCTAGGCCGAGCGCCGCATCAGGATGCAAGTAGAAGAGGCCTAGCGCCTGCTCGTTCTGGTCAAGCAACCGCTCAAGAAATTGGCGAGCCTCGCCCCGCTTACTCTTCAGGTAGACGCCAGGCGCAATAGGCTTGAGTTCCTGACTTAGCAGGCGCGGGATCATAAGTGGCAAAGACCTGACGCTGGCAATGCTGATGTGTGGCGCCTTGGGCTGATCCGAGCGGCGCACAAGATCACACGACTGCGTGGTGATCATGAATCCCAGATACTGGTCTCGGGCGAAATAGGGATGCAAGCTTTCGAGGACCTTTTTTGAGTCCGCGCGACGCCTCAAGGTAGTCGCCTTGTTCCAAGTCCGCATGGCCGACGAAACTACTATAGGTCCAGTGCATCTGCGACGCTTGCCTAGCCAGTCGTCCCGGAGTCACCTTGTTTGGGTGACCTTGGTATGAAGCGGACCCTCAGGTCGTCTCCCTGGTCTTGATGGGTTCCGATAGTTCGGCGTTCAGCCGGCGAAGCTGCAGTGCCGTGCGGGTTAGATGTAGACGCCTGCGATGCCTTCACGTAGCGGCCCGAGGGAGCTGCCCCCGAAGTGCTGCCTGAATGAGGCCGTTTGGGATCCGTTGTCATGCTCCACCTGGATTTGGAATATCTCGCTCACAAGCTTTTCTACGGTGGATGCCATGGCCGGCAGTTCCTTCATCCACTCGGCCAGAGCACTGCTATCGGTCGATGGATTGTGAAAGTTGAATTCGATCTTGCACGACGGCCCCTGGTCTTCTGTAATGTCGAGGTTTAGGTACTGCCCCTTCCAACTCATTGTGCGCTTGAGTTGCCGGGCCGTCGTCGAGAAATCCGTCTCCGCGAGAGCATTGTCCAATGGCGACCCCAGATAGTTTTGCAGGGACGCCGGTATCGTGTCATATTTGTAGCGAAAATTGATCCCCGCAGCGCGAACAGGTGTTTCCGGAAGAGACACCAGAACACGCGCAGCAGCGGCCGTAGCGATCGAGAGGCTTGTGATATTCGAAATCTCAGGCTGAATGAGCAGCGTGTCTTTTGAGGGGATTACCATCTGCTGACCGTAAATGACGCGAAGGGGTGCAAGTTGATCGATTGCAACCTGGACCTCGACGGGTGTGCCCGGTGGGAGTTCGAAGACTCGCTTGGCCACTCCCTCGGGAGTCAGGATCGCCAAATTCCAGGCTCCGAGGAGGACAACGTTCCAGTCGTAGGGGATCCCTTTCATGCTCCTATTATACGGGCGGGATGCGAACCGTGCAATGGGCTGGTGTACGCATGAAACCACGCTCTGAGGATACGCTCTTCGTCTCGGAAGGGGAACAGCTGGTGGGGTAGGTGCGGGTTGGCCCGGACAACATGGTTCTCTGTTGCGGGCAGCGGGGTTGAGGCCGAAGCAGCCTTGTTATCTTGTGTGGTGCGGGCTTAGGTTGGGGGTTGAGACGACCGGGTCCCTGAACCCGTGGGAGTGGGGGGCGATCGTCGTCTGCCGGGTCCTTGCGCGTTGCCGGATAACCTGCTGATTGGGAGTGAAAGGCTGCGGGACGTGGGAGGTGGGCCGCGGCTTGTTGAGCGAGATGTCGTACGGTTCCATGAGGGTCGTCTTGTCGTGCAGTTGCTCTCGAGGTTGCGAGCGCCGTCGCTCGCCTTTGCCGGGCCCGACACGTCCCGGCGGGTCCATCCGGGACAGTCAGGAGAGCCAGGATCGGTCTCGCCCAGCATTGCCGGCCTGGGACCACCGCTGCGACTTGTCAAAGCCGCGAACGGTCGCGGATCGACCACCGCTGCGACTTGTCAAAGCCACGAACGGTCGCGGACCGACCACCTCGCCCAGTTGTCAAAGCCACGAACGGTCGCGGACCGACCACTTCATTCACTTTGCAAAGCCGGCAGCGGCCGCGGACCAGGCATCCGGGGGCTTTCTAAAGCCAGTGGATGGTCGTGCGGCAGTCGCCTGTCGCTTTGCTAAAGCCAGCGGATGGTGGGGCGGTAGACGCTTGGCGCTTTGCTAAAGCCAGCGGATGGTCGCGAGACAGCCGCTCGGCGCTTTGGGAAGTCCCTGGACGGTCGCCTGTCGACCGTCCAGGGACTTATCAAGTGCGCCACTGGCTGAGATCAGCGGTGGCGCGCGCGTTAGCTCTCATGGGGGACGGCAGGGGTCGGCGCAGGCTGGTCGAGCTCGGGCTGGGAGTTGCCCTTCGGACGGCCGTAGCCGACGAAGATCGATCGGTAGTGCGCAAGCTCGCTCGGCGTCTTGCGGAAGAGCCATTCCGCCGTCGGGCGAACGTCGTTGGCGTACACGTTGCGAATCGCCGACCAGAGGCGGTCGACCCATGGCGTGGGTGAGCTGGGGACAGCGGCCAGCTCTCCGGCGATGGCATCCGCGAGCGTAAGGCACACGGCAGCGTCATTGGCCTCGAAGGAACGATCGGCGGCGAGCAGGTCGTGATTGTCGCTCACGAGGTACGACATGCGCCGGAGGTCCGACTCGAGATCGAGATAGCCCGTGCCGGAGCGGATGTCATCGAGCTCGCGCTTCGCGACGGGTTGATCCTCCAGATGGTAGTCGAGGTAGCGCTGCAGGCGCGTGCGGTGCGTGGTCGCCTTCTGCGCAAGCTGCAGCGAGAGCTTCGCGTAGCTGAGCTGGGCCCCACTGGAGTCCAGCGCGGCGAGCACCAGGCGGCAGCCGACCCCGAAGACACGCAGGGCAGGGAGCATGGACGCGTCGAAGTCGTTGGGCGAGATGCGCGCCCACGCGGTCGCGGAGGCGGGCGTGGTCGCGTGCGCGTGGGCGCGCAGAAGCACGTCCGAGATGTCGGCCAGGTCGGGGCGAGGCACACGGTTGGCCTCGGTCGCGTAGCGGTCGAGCAGGGGGAGAAGGGCAGCGATGTTCGCGCTGCGTTCTTCATCGGTGATGGGCGCGATCAGGAGCTTGGCGACAGGAATGATGTCAGCGGCAGTTGCGGTCATATACATCCTCGAGTTGCAGAGAGTAGGGCGAAGGCAGCCATCCAGGCTGGTCGTAGATGAACAGCCGCACGGTGCGGCCTGCTTGTTGGGGGACCTTGTTTGTGCCGAACTGCACATTCGGCGTCAAGCGACTGCACGTTGAAAGTGTCGAAGAGGGACGTTGGGCCCGAAAGCAAAAAGCCGGAGCGATTACTCGCCCCGGCTTTCGCACGAGATCAGCTGGTCAGCGGATCAGAAGTCCGACCAGAGGTACTGGTTGGTGACCTCATGATGGAACTGGATCTCCGGCACCTTGATGATCGACCCGAGCGCCTTGGCGCAACGGTCGGCCGACATCTGCTTCAAGTCGGCGAACTTGCGCTGCACGCCCTCGCCCAGCAGCTCGCGCACCGAGGTGCTGCTGCTGAAGTGCTCGATGGCGCTGCCGATGTTGTCCGGCAGCGTGCGCATGCCGGCCTTGGCGGCCTCGACGGTGGTGCTGGTGGTGCCCTCGAACGCGGTGCGCGCGAGGGTGTAGAACACCATGTACGGGTTGGCGTCGGGGGCGACCGAGCGGACCTCGATGCGCGCCGAACGCTCGTTGCCGGTCGGGATGCGGACCATCGCGCCGCGGTTGTTGGCCGAGGCCTTGATCTGGTTCGGGGCCTCGTAGTGCGGGTCGAGGCGGCGGTACGCGTTGACGGACGGGTTCAACACCAGCGCCAGGTCGAGGGCGTTATCGAGGATGCGCCCAATCGCCTGCCAGCCCACACCCGAGAGGCCGTCGACGCCGTTGGGATCCCAGTACTGGTTCTTGCCGTCCTTCGAGAATGACATGTTGGTGTGCATGCCGTTGCCGTTGACGCCCGTTACGGGCTTGGGCAGGAAGCTCGCGGTGCAGTCGAGCTTGGCCGCGACCTGGCGGCACAGGAGCTTGTAGAGCTGAACCTGGTCGGCGGTGATGAGCGCGTCGGCGTACGAGAAGTTCATCTCGAACTGGCTCGGGGCGACCTCGGGGTGGTCCTTCTCGTTCTGGAAGCCCATCGCGCGCTGCACTTCGGCGGCGGTGTCGATGAACGTGCGCAGCGCGTCGCCGGGCAGCGAGTGGTAGTAGCCGCCCGTCGAGACGTACTCGAACTTGCGGCTCTCGTTGTAGTGGCGCTCGGCGTCGCGGCCCTTGAAGAGGAAGCCTTCGATCTCGGGCGCGACGTGGCACACGGTGCCCGATTTCGCCCAGAGGTTCTCGCCCCAACGCTTGAGCTGCGCGCGAATGTCGGACGCGTACGGCGCGCCGTCACGGCCCATGACCTCCGAGATGATCCCAACGCAGCGGTCAGCGACGCACTGGCCGGCCGCACAGGTATCGCCTCCGGAGCACGCGCCGCACGATACGCCGCAGGCCCAGCCGCACTCGCGGCCAGCGCAGGTGTCGTCGCAGGGCTC